>FMSI01000417.1_pt1 | contig 59301 bp, 54 predicted proteins | sample 1504471 | NCBI WGS metagenome assembly FMSI01 (sample SAMEA4475357, study PRJEB15587) | soil metagenome | biome: Soil; feature: Field | place: India | collected 2015-03-11 | depth 0 m
GAAGAAGAAGAAAAGGTTGTACTGGTTTGGCGCAATCACCAAAACGTTTGGGGACGACGCCCTGCAGAAATGATGATAGAATCTGGTCTGCTATCTCTGATGTCGCCCAAGAAGAATGTCCATCTTCGTTTCCGTCTCTCCGCGTCGTAAGACACCCGGTGTTTTCGCCTCCCTTTTGCTTGTCCTGAGCAGCGGGATAGGCCTGTTCCTATGCGTCACGGCGGCTTTCGGGCTGGGCTATCCAACTGCACAGCAGGGACGCATCTTGTCGGGCGTTGCCGTAGCAGGCGTAGACTTAAGCGGACTGACCCCAGACGAAGCGGCGGCGCGGCTGGAACAGGCTCTCGTTTACCCTGCGCGTGGACGCATCGTCTTCCGCGATGGCGAACGTTTCTGGCAGGCCACGCCGACAGAACTAGGTTTGCGCCTAGAGGCTCATGCCTCGGCACAACAGGCCTATCGCATTGGGCGCCGAGGCTTGTTGCGCGCCCTCGCTGACCAGATTGGCGCCGCTCGAGGGACTATCCATTTACCAGCAGTGGTCACCTTCAATCAGCAACAGGCATACGACTACTTGCAACGTTTGGCAACCCAGGTCAATCAGCCGGTGCGCGAGGCGGAATTGCGCTTGCATGGCGTCGAAGTCGTGTACACGCCGGGTCAGGTTGGACGTTCGCTAGACATCGAGGCCACGCTGGCTGCCCTGACGCGCCAGTTGCAGTCCCTTCAGGATGGCGAGATTCGGCTTACGATCGTTGAACAACAGCCGCACATCCTAGATGCCGCCGATCAGGTGGAAACCCTGCGCAGGATTCTGCGTGAACCGCTCACGCTGATTCTTCCCAATCCGCAGGAAGGCGATCCTGGCCCCTGGAGAGTGGACGTGGACGCTCTGGCAAGCATGGTTGTCATTGAACCACAACCATCCCAATTCCTGATTTCTCTGGATACCACGGCGCTGCACAGCCTGCTACAGGAGATCAACACGGCTATCCGCAGGGAAGCGCGAAACGCTCGGTTTCTTTTCAATGACAACACGCGTCAACTGGAACTTATCCAGCCCGCTGTGACCGGACGCGAACTCAATCTCCCGCTTACGGAGGCTGCCATTCAAACGCGCCTTCTCGCCGGAGAACACACTTTGCCGCTGGAAATTATCGTGCACCCGCCACAAGTGGGCGACGAGGCAACCGCCGAGTCGCTCGGCATTACCGAACTGGTTAGCGACCCGGTCTATTCAGTCACCTACTTCCGCGGCTCCTCGGCGGCGCGAGTCCAAAACATCCGCCTGGCGGCGGCACGTTTCCATGGCTTGCTCGTTGCGCCGGGAGAGACGTTTTCCATGGGCGAGGCGCTGGGCGACATCAGCCTAGAAAATGGCTATCAGGAGGCGATGATTATCTACAACGGCCGCACCATCAAGGGCGTTGGCGGAGGCGTCTGCCAGGTCAGCACCACCCTTTTCCGTACTGCTTTCTTCGCCGGTTACCCTATCCTACAACGCCATGCACATGCCTACCGTGTCTCCTATTATGAACAAACGCAACGCGGAATCGATCCGAACCTGGCCGGTATGGATGCGACTGTTTATTTCCCCCTGGTGGACTTTAAGTTCGTGAATGACACTCCCTACTGGCTGCTGATGGAGACGTATGTCAACGAAAGCGCGCAGCGGTTGACTTGGAAGTTCTACTCTACGAAAGACGGACGCAGTGTGACCTGGACGACAAGCGGGCCACGCAACGTCGTGCCGGCACCTCCACCGCTCTTTCGGCTGAACCCTGAGCTGCCTCCGGATGCCATGAAACAGGTGGACTGGGCTGCCGACGGCGCCGATGTCTATATCAGGCGCACCGTCTCCCGCAACGGCCAGGTGCTCTTTTCCGATGAGTTCGTCACACACTACCAACCCTGGCAAGCCGTTTGTGAATACGGTTCGGCAGTGGACAATCCCCAGGAGAAAGCTAAGGAACTAGGCCTGTGCCAGCGCTAGACGTGGTAAAATTGTTTTCTGTCGACGGAAAATCAGATCGGTTGCTTGCCAAAGTCAGCCTTTTGCGCAAGCTTGTTCGGTCAAAAAGGTAAACAAACAACCTTCCTTGCCCATCTTTCCGTAACGTTTCGGTAGCGGCCAAATGGGAAGGAAACATGCCTGTTTGCAGGCGATCCATCGCCGACTTCCTAGGCCACCACCTATTTTTCTTGAGACGGTCTGCTTATGATAGATGCGGAGTTGCTCGAAATTTTGCGCTGTCCGGCTTGCGTACGCGAAAGGGAGGGACGCTTGACGCTATACCGAGGGTCCTGGTTGATTTGCCGGGACTGTCGGCGAAAATACCCGATTGTGGAAGATATTCCCATTATGTTGATTCCCGAAGGGGATAAGTGGCTGGAAGTCGCCGAGGAGGCGCTGCCTGTGCCCCCGCCGGCGCCCAAGTGAGCGCGGCCTGGGCGCCACGATCTGCGTGACTACGAATCAAAAAAGACATTATGACCGTTCCAAAACTTCGTTTCCTCAAACACCCGTTTGCCATGCCCGCCATCGTCACAGGGATTGGGTTGGTGCTGGCCGGTCTCCTTTTTGTTTTGGCGCGCAATTTTGTGCGTTGCTGGCAGTTGACTGCGCTGGAAGGCATTCCTTTGCCATCCTGTCCGGCCAGGAGCGAGGCTGGCTTGCCGGTCGCTCCCACTTCCCCCGGTGGGGAGAGCCTTCCTGTCGCCTCGCCTACCCCGACGGTTGGCGCGCCTGTCGTTGAGTTGCCGCCGCCCTGGGACGGTGCCAGCCGCATCAACATCCTGTTCATCGGTCTGGATTACCGCGACTGGGTGGAAGAGCAAGGCGCTCCCCGTTCGGACACCATGATTCTCTTAACGCTGGATCCGGTCACCAAGACAGCCGGCATGCTCTCCATCCCGCGCGATATGTGGGTAAACATTCCGGGTGGCTTTGGCTACGGCAAAATCAACATGGCATACATGTTCGGCGAGGCCTACAAGTATCCCGGAGGCGGCCCGGCGCTCGCGATGCGCACGGTGGAGGAGTTCATCGGCGTCCCGGTGCGTTACTACGCCCACATAGACTTCCGAACCTTCGAACGGCTGATTGACGAAATCGGTTGCATTGAGATAGACGTCCCGGCAAAGATTACCGTGACCCCCATGTACGGTCACATGACCGATCTGGAGCCTGGTCCGCAAACCATGTGCGGCCCGATTGCGCTGGCGTATGCCCGCGCTCGCAACACCGAGCACGAAGACATTGACCGCGCGCACCGCCAGCAACAGGTCATCATAGCAATCCGCCAAAAAGTATTGCAGCCGCAAAATCTTATCTCGTTGGTCGCCAAAGCACCGGCGCTCTATCAAGAACTCTCTTCCGGCATCCATACCAACCTATCCTTCGATGATGTCATGCGCTTGGCCATGCTGGCCAAGGACATTCCCCTGGAAAACATCCAGCGAGGCGTGATTGACTATTCGATGGCCGCCCCCGGCGAGGTCAACTACAACGGTCAGGCGTTAGCCATTGTGCGCCCCATACCGGATAAAATCCGCGTGCTACGCGACGCGATCTTCGGCGGGGGCGCGTCCAGCCCGCTGGCCAGCGGCGACGCCACCCAACTCATGCAACAGGAAAAGGCGCGGGTGATCTTCTTGAACGGCACCTATACCGCCGGTCTGGCGGGAGCAACACAAGAGTACTTCGCCGCGCAAGGGATGAACGTGGTCAAGGTAGGCAACGCCAGTCACACCGCGCGCACCATCATCATTGACCACACCGGTAACCCTTACGTGGTCCGCTACCTAATGACCGTCATGAACATCACTTCCAGCAGCCAGTTTCGCATTGACTTCAACCCGAATGCGGAAGCAGATGTGGAGGTCATCCTGGGCGACGATTGGGCGTTGAAGAACCCCATGCCCTAAAACTTACCCATTGTGAGAGCCGCTCGAAAGCGGGCGCGGAGGCCAGATGACCCCCCTCTGGCCTCCGTTTCATAACGCATCAAAACCGCAAAAAGGCAAAGCCCGTTCGAGACTTTGTTGCTCCTATTCCTGCTAAACAGAAGATGGCCTTGCCGGATCACGTTTCTACGCCTTTCAACCTTCCAACTTTCTCCCTTCGACAGTATAATTCACCATGCGGGCGGATAGCTCAGTTGGTCAGAGCGTCTCTCTTACACAGAGAAGGTCGCAGGTTCGAGTCCTGTTCCGCCCACTCGAAAGGCTTTTTGCCGGCCGGGCCGGTAAGCCTGCCCGATTCGCTGGCGCACGTCCGCCGGCTTTTTTATCCCTATGCGATTTTCCCGGAGACTGCATGACCGATTACCTTTTTCGCGGCTCGCTCGCCGAACTCGATCCGGACGTCTATGAGCTAACCCAGCTCGAGGCCGAGCGGCAGTACCGCAAACTGATTCTCATTCCTTCCGAGAGTCAGGCGCCGTTTGCTGTGCGCGAAGCGCTGGCCTCCGCGTTCCAGAATATCTACGCCGAGGGGTATCCAGACGAGGACACGCGCCAGATGAGCGAGGCGGAGATTCTCGATTACCCGCGCCGCTTGGCGCACTACCGCCGTTACTCCGATCCACGCTACTACAAAGGAACCGAATACGCCGATCTCATCGAGGCTCTGGCGCGTCGCCGTTGCGCCGAAGCCTTTGCCGCCAACGGCATCGCCGCGGAGGCAATCTACGTCAACGTTCAACCGCTTTCTGGAGCGCCGGCCAACAACGCCGTCTACACCGCTCTCATCAACCCCGGCGATACCGTGCTGGGCATGAGCCTGTTGCATGGCGGTCATCTGACCCACGGTTCTTCTGCCAACCGCTCCGGCAAACTTTACCACATCGTTCACTACACCGTTGACCCACAAACAGAACGGATTGATTACGATGCGCTCCTGGCGCTGGCGCGCGAGCACCGCCCAAAATTGATCATCGCCGGCTACTCCTCCTATCCCTGGATTCCGGATTGGGAGAAGTATCGCCGCATCGCCGACGAGGTGGGCGCTCACCTCCTGGCGGACATCTCGCATATCGGCGGTTTGGTGGCAGCGGGTGTGGTGCCCTCGCCCGTTGGCTTTGCGCACGTCATCACCTCCACGACACACAAGACCCTCGATGGCCCACGCGGCGCAATTATCCTGACCACCGACCCGGCGCTGGCAAAGAAGATCGACCGTGCCGTTTTCCCCGGCGAACAGGGCGGGCCGCACGTCCAGGTCTTCGCTGCGCTGGCGCTGACTTTCAAACTCGCGCGCACGCCGCAATTTGTCGCCTTACAGCGTCAGACTCTTCAGAACGCCGCGGCCATGGCAGCGCGGTTGCAGGAGCGCGGCCTGCGTCTCCCCTATGGCGGCACAAATAGCCACATGCTCAACGTGGATTGTCGCCCTATCCAGGGGCCAGACGGCGTCTCGCTTTCCGGCGATCAGGCAGCGCGCATCCTGGACCTCGTTGGCATTGTCGTCAACCGCAACACCATCCCCGGCGATAAATCCGCGCTCGATCCGTCCGGCATTCGCCTGGGGACGCCTTGGATTACCCAGCGCGGCTTCGACGAGGAGAAGACCCGTCAACTGGCCGACTGCATCGCCGACGTCCTGCTGGCCTGCGCGCCGCACAACGTCGATTCGCCGCGCAAGGGCCGCGTCCGCCGCGCCAAGGTGGACTTCAACGTGCTCGAGGAAACCAAACTGCGCGTGCGCGCGCTGGCCGAATCGGCCGGCGTGGACTTTTCGCCGCCCTCGCACGGGTATCCCCATTTTTATTACCTAGACGACAAGATCACGAGCGGTCTCCTCGACCTGCAGGGGCCGCGCGTGCGCCAGATGCTGGATTACGCTGTATGCGCCGACCTCTCGACCCTAGCGGAAGGGCAAAGTGCGCCGGTGTGCCTCGCGACCCCGCGTGGCCGTCTCCATGGTCGGTTGACCTGTCTGAGCCGCGAGGCCTATCGCCTGACCTTGCCGGCAGAGGGAGCCTCTCTGGCCGCCGCCTGGTTGCGCGACCTTTCGGACGGCTATGTTTCATTCAACTTGGATGGCTCGCCCGATTATACGCCGCTGCGGATGCCGGGGCCGGTGGTCGTGTCTGAAACAGAAGGTAGGGGAGAGGCGACGCCGGCCGGCGCGTGCAACCACGACGCCGTTTGCAAACCCTGGTTCCTGGGCTGTGAGGATTGCGAACAAAGCGCGCCCGTAGGCGCGAAGTCTCTTCCCGATTTCGCTTGGCAGGAGAAGGAAGCGCCCCTACGCCGCACGCCGTTGTATGAAGTCCACAAGGCGTTGGGGGCAAAGCTCGCCCCCTTCGCCGGCTGGGAGATGCCGCTCTGGTACACATCGGTCATGGAAGAACATTTGGCCACGCGGCAAGCGGCCGGCCTTTTCGACGTCACGCACATGGGAATCTACGATGTGCGCGGCCGGGACGCGGCAGCTTTTCTCGACTCGGTTTGCGCAAACGATTGCGGCGGCTTGTTGCCGGGGGAAAGCCTGTATACCCACTTCCTGACCCCCGACGCGGACGTGATTGACGATCTACTTGTATATCGTCTGGAATGGGAACACTATCTCCTCGTTGTCAACGCCGCCAATGATGATAAAGATTATGCCTGGCTGACTGCTGTGCGCGATGGCGCGGTAAAGGTGGACAACGCCCGTCCCTGGGCGCGTGCCTACGGCTATAACGCCGAAATCCGCAATCTGCGCGATCCAAAGGCCGGCGAAGATATGCGCCTGGATATCGCGCTACAGGGGCCGAAAAGCCTCGATATTCTGTTGACTCTGGGTACGGATGCGGAAAATGCTCAACGGTTGAAGATGCTGGCGCGCACACAACTCTGCCGAGCGCGCATCGGCAAGTTCGACTTGATCGTCTCGCGCACCGGTTACACCGGCGAGAAGATGGCCTTCGAGTTGTTCGTCCACCCACAGGAGGCAGCAGCGTTATGGAATGCGATTCTGACGGCGGGCGGACCATTCGGCGTGAAACCGGTGGGCTTGGGCGCGCGCGATTCGCTGCGCACGGAAGCAGGCTTACCGCTCTACGGCCACGAAATGGGCGCCGGATCCGGCAAACAGGGGCAGCGCGATCTGGGCGTCGGCGAGGCCGGCTTCGGTTCCTACGTAAAACTCTATAAGCCCTGGTTCATCGGGCGCGCGGCCTTCGCGGCGCGCGAGAAGGAACGCAAGGGCGTGGTGGCGCGCTTCCGCTTCACCGAAAAGGGCGTGCGCACGGCCCATCCGGCCGACCCCGTCCTCGACAAGCGCGGTCGCGTCATCGGTTGGGTGACCTCCTGCGCCATTGACTCGGAAGGGATGTTGACCGGCCAGGCATACCTGGAGCTGAAATACGCCGAGGAGGGAACGCCCATCTTTGTCTATCAGGGCGCGCCGACGGAAATCGGCCCTGTGCCCGCCGCGATGAAACTCGGCGATAAGAGTGTGCTTCCTACGCCTGCGCTGGTGGTGAGCCGCTTTCCAAAACTTTAAAGCGAATATCCCTTCCTCGGTGGAGAGTCACAAACCGCAGCGCAGTCGCGGCGGTTTGTCGGTTTACAGTGGGCAAACCCAGGGCTGGCGCGCATGCGCCGATCGAATCACGCCACCCAAAAGTTGAATGCGAACAGCGTGGCCAACAGGCCCATGAGGAGCGTGCTCGCCAGAGTCCAGACGCGGTCGAAGACCGGATTCCGACCCCAGCGCGCCAATGCCACAAAGATGGCGGGAGCGGTGAGGATATAGCGAGGCATTCCCTGCGCGCCGCCACTGCCCCAGGAGAGCACAACCACAGCGAGGCTGAACCAGGCCAGCTCCGGGTAGCGTTTCCAGGTGGCCGCGCAGGCGATCACTCCAAGCAGGATAGCGGCGAACTCCAGCAGGTAATACGCGGTGCGTTCCGGTACGCCGTCGAAAAGCATCTGATGAAAGGCTGTTGCCCAGGCGTAGTAGGACTGACCCAACAACAGGAAACCCCGGCCGAAGTAGTGTTGCTCTACAAAACTAAACTTGATGCCCAGGGGGGAGAATTTCCAAACCAAGAACGCCAGAGCCGGCGAGAGAACCACAAGACCTTTGGCAAAAGAACGCAGCACATACAGTTCTTCTCGGATTTGTTCCCAGCTAGGGTCGCCCGGTTTTTCGCGGCGCAGGACCTTGCGCCAGGCCGCTGCCAGCATGCGCAGGGAATGCGCCATGTAGTAGTACATCTGTCGCCATTCGAGGTCGAGGTCCAGCCAATCGCCCTCGCGCACCCAGGCGATAAACAGGGGGATGAACAGGGTGGCGCCGACCGCGCGCGTCAACGTAGCGCAAATGCCCAAGACGCCAGCCCAGAACCATTGTTTGCGCCGCAGGAGCGCCAGCGTCCAGAACGCTAGACCCACGAATAGTCCCTCGGTATAGACCTGCGCCAGGAAAAAGCCCGTCGGGAAGATAAGCAGGTAGAACGCCGCGCGCAAGCCGCCCTCTTCGCCCAGGGTATCGCGAGTCAAGTCGTAGAGCGCCAGCATCCCTGCCAGCGCACCCAACGCTGAAATGATCACGCCCGCCAGAGTCGCCGTGGCAATCGGGTTTAGCCCTAGCACGAGCAAGGGGAAGGAAAGCAAGCGGATGGTCAGAGGATAGAAGGGGAAGAAGGCGTAACTGAGCGACATGTAATTCCGGAGCGAGATGCCGCTGTGGATGACAGTATGATCTGCCACGTAACTCACATCACCAAAGGGCGAGAGTGCCTTGACGCGCGGATTGTCGTACCCACCGGCGGCGATCCCCAGGTAATATTCCGAGTCCCAAGCGACCTGATCGTTCAGGAAAGGCTCGGTCAAGTAGGGCCAGCGGCTCTGGTAACCGGCACTTGCTGTCATTCTCGTGGTCCATTCCAGCGCCCGATCAGGCCAGGCCGGTTGGAAACGCGCCGTAGACCAGGCCTGGTAGCCAATCACGATGAAGACCCAGGCCAGCCACATGAAAACGATTGTGCGTATTGTCGGGTTTTTCACGGCGACCTCACTTCTCCAGACCGGTTACCACCAGATCGCGCATGAAGAAGCGTTGCGCAAGGAACAAGACCAGGATGGGAATGAGGAGAATGATGACCGCGCTCGCCTGTAACCTTTCCGGCGTGAAACCATAGGTCTGGAACGCCTGACCACTGAACGAGATCGTCCACAGGTCATGGCGCGTGCTTAGGTAGAGGCTGGAAAAGCGTAGTTCGTTCCAGATGTAAAAGAAATGGAGCAGAGCGATTGTGATAATGGCCGGCATAGCCTGCGGCGCGATAATGGAGGTCAGGATGCGCAGTGGCCCGGCCCCGTCTAACATGGCGGCTTCGTCCAGATCGCGCGGGATGCTCTTGAAATTCTGTCGCAAGAGAAAGATAAAGATAGCGTTCCCGAAAAGATGTGGCGTCAGGAGGGGCAGGAACGTACCTCCCCATTTCAACACGCGAGTGTAAATAAAGAATGAGGGCACTAGGGTAATGCTATCCGGAATCATAATGGTCGCAATGAGCAAGAAGAACAAGACCCGGCCGCCAGGGATACGAAAGCGAGAAAAGCCATAGGCGACAGCGATGGAGGAAAGCAAGACGCCCACTCCGCTGAGGAGCGCAATCGTCAACGTGTTTTTCAAGAGTCGCCCGTAGTTGATGCGCTGGAAGAGAAAAGCGAAGTTCGACCAATTCAATCGGAACCGATAGACACCCTCCAGCGAGCGCCAGGAACCCTCCCAGCGAATCAGGCCGGCTTCAGGATGTTCCGGGTCGAGGAATTCGCTATAGGCGCGGCTGGAGTTGACCAAGGCCAGGTGGCGGATGCCTTCGTCCGTTGGCACCTTATACAGGGCATACGTCCTGCCACCGTACGTGAAAGTCAGGCGCTCGGCAGGCAGAATCGGCGCGTAGGTATCTCGCATTTGCTCCTGTGACTTCAGCGAGGTGATCAACATGTAGAGCAGAGGGGAGAGATATAACGCGACGAGGGTGAAGATGAATAGGTTGAGCAGTGCCGTTCCGGTGAATTCCCAGATGCGTAACGTCAAGGTGGAGACATGGTGGTCTGGCGCGCCGCGGTACTGCTTCTTCCCTGCCTGTCCCTCTGTTTTCCGTTGGGTTGTCATACCGTGTTTCTCCGGTAAAGAGCGTATCAGAGCGATTCGCACGCGGCTTCCTCGGGGAAGTACACCCAACGGCGCGCGCTCTGAAAGAGAAGGACAGTAAGGGTCATGGTCGCCAGGAACATGACCCAGGTCAGCGCGCTGGCATACCCCAGACGACTCAGTGAAAACATGGTGTAGTTGATGTAATTTTCCATCGGCGAGAAGACCTGGCGAAACGTCACGCCGCGATCGAGCAGAACCGAACCGCCGAAGGCACCGGTCAAGTTGACGACCAGGGTAAAGAAGATCGCCGGCGAGATGAGGGGAATGGTGATGGAAAAGAAACGGGTAAGCGGCCCAGCGCCGTCCACGCGCGCCGCTTCGTACAGTTCCTTGTTGATCCCCTGCATCGCGCCTAACAGGATCAGAAAACCCGGCCCAACACTCCAAAGAGTAATCATCAACAGGAACGAACCCATGCCAACGGAAGAGGGAAGGTTGAGCGGTTTGAGAATCAGGCGGTCCAACCAACCGCTGTTGGGCGTGGTTAATCCCGACCAAATAAAGAAAATGGCGATCGCCGAAAGGATGCTGGGCATGAACACGAGCGTCCGTAGGAGCGAGCGCGCGCGCAGACGTTCGCTGGAAAAGACGGCGGCCAACGCCAACGCAATGACCAGTTCGAGGGGCACAGTGAGCAGGAAATAGCCGATGGAACCAAACAGGCTGGCTCCGGCCATTTCATCGCCCCAAAAATACACGTAGTTCGCCAGACCAACGAAGCGCACCTTCTCGGGCTCCAGCATGTTGAAGTTCGTGAACGAGAAGCCCAACGCCGTCAGCAGAGGAATAAGTTTCAACAATACGAAGCCAAGAAGCCAGGGTAAGATAAAGAAAAAACCAACCCTGGCCTCATAACGCGCCAGGGAGAGGGGACGCTTGTCGGAATCTGACCGGTTTTCCTTTCGCCCCGATTCTGAGGGGGACATAGAAGTATCTCCTCGCTGTTTTTGAAACCGGTTTCATTATCGGCGAAAGGCAGGGTTTTGTCAAGGATGATCCCTGTGGCGATTGTGCAAATGCCATCCACCCTCCTTCCTCCTTTCTCGGGCATGGGGATTCCCCCCGATGGCGAACCATCACGGAAATAGGGTATACTTTAAGGGCGAATAGGAGCCTCTCTGATTCCTTTGACTTACTCTGTTGCAAACACACAGGTATCCTATCACGGCAAGACGGCGCAGCCGCCAACAAACTCCTCCATATAACCCAGGGGATTGCTTCACCCACTTTCAGCAGCTTGCAATGACATAGCCTTGTTGCGCCTCCCTAATCCTTGCAACCAAGCGACCCGGAAAGGGCACGTCAAATCACCAAGAGGTTCGCCAAGCGCAAAGAACCGCCGATTTCTCCCCGACAACGTAGTATCCCGGAAGGAGTCCTCTCGCTTTGTTGGCGTCTGCACGAGTTTTTGCTACGATGTCAGATTCCCGGTCATCAGGTGCTCCGACGTCCCGTCCCAGGGCAAACGGTGAGATGCCTGCGAGACATCCCAACAGTTGGAGAATTATCATGGCCATGGCAGCTACGGAAGAAACAACTCTGCGCGCAAGGGAAGAAAACAACGATCGGGCCTGGAAGACGCGCGCGTTAGCAGTCGGCACCCTGCTTGGTGCGTTGACCGGCCTGGGAGCGGCGTATCTCCTCACTCGACGAGTGGAAGAGCGAGGAGTACGGTTGGCAATTACCCCCGCCAAAGGGGTCAAACTGGGGATGTTGCTGGCCGGACTCCTGCGCTCGATTCTCTCGTGGGGCGAGGAGTAGGATGGGTTAAGGGATCAACGCCTCCCAATGCGCGCCGCCATCGCCGGTATGGTAAAGGGAACGGCGTCCGCTCGCATCGGCTGTGAGCGCCCAACCGTGTTGCGCGTCGACAAAGTGGAAGGAGACCAGTATGCTGCTCCAATCCACATCCGTGAGGGTGGTCTCCCAGGTGAGGCCGCCGTCATGGGAAACGTGGATTTGGGGGCCTCCATCCCATACCCAGAAATCCCTCGCGGAGGCGATTGAGTAAGAACCAACCGCCGTCAACGGCGAGGCGGCCGTCCACGTTTGCCCGCCATCGTGCGAGACGTAGAAAACCATGGCAATAGACTCTGCATCATAGAGTGTTGCAGCGAAGACGCCCTCCCGGGAGTTAAAGAAGCGCGGCGCGCCGACTACGGTCTGCGCCAATTCGTAACCGGTTGGTGGGGTCACGGCTTGCTGGCTCCAGGAGTAACCGCCGTCAGAGGTAGTGTATAGATAGAGAACGCCCGCCATGGGCACACTGCCGCCCACCCAGGCACGCTCTTCATCCAAGACCCCCAGTCCCAATTTGCTGCCTGCGAGCGGCAAGGTATCCGACGCGCCGGAGAGGGTGGGATCGTTCACGTAGACCTGCCTCCAGGTTGCGCCGCCGTCTTCGGTACGAAAAATGGCGACAGCTTGCGAGCCGGCGCCGGCGCCGAGGTCGGCCATCATCCAACCGCGCTCGGCATCCAGGAATTCCATATCTCCGGTGCTGAAGGGGACTGGCGCAACCGACCAGTTCCGGCCGCCATCGTTCGTGCGATAGAGCAGACCGCTGACAGGGTATTGGAGCGCAACAAGCAACCAGGCATGATTGGCATCCAGACGAGCCAGGCTGGCGGACAGATCGAAACCGGCTTCAAGACCGATGGGTGTGGCATTCAACCAGGTCGCGCCGCCGTCTTCAGTGCGCAGCACGGCGTTGGCACTCAACGCCCAACCATTGGCGCGGTCCACCATGGACAGGTGGTAAATGGATGGTGCGCCGACCGGCTCCAGCGTGCGCGCCGGCAAGGATGTCACCGGGCCGCTCTCCCCCGCCATGTCCGTCGCCAGTTCTGGCGGCAGCGGAGTCCGGTCTCCCGAAGGACGTGGCAGGTTGCACGCGAAGATCATTGCTGCCAACACCACGATCACGAACTTTCTCGAAAAATGAGAGGAATTCTTCATACACTTCCTCCGTAAGGAACGTTTGCCATCCTTTCCATTGTACCACCAAGCGCCACCGGCGTTTTGCCTGCCGTTTGTACGGCTTGGCAAACAGCCTTCCACCGTGCACATTCGATGAGAGAGGTTTTCGCTTTCACTACGAATTTTAGGAAGCCGATTCACCGCTAGCGCCGAATAGCAGACCTCCAACACACCAGAACGGAGAGTAAGGAGCGGGGGTAAAGCGACGGACGCAACTGTTTCAACGGGAGGATTTATGCCATAATTAGGAGTAAGCCTGCTCGCGTCGTGCGCGCTCTATCATGTTTTGAGCAAACTACCAAGGAGAAAGCCTATGTCCTCGATCACAAGGGAAGAAGCTCTGGAATACCATCGCCTGAAAGGCCAGCCGGGGAAAATCACCGTTGTTCCTACCAAACCGATGGATACCCAGCGCGATTTGAGCCTGGCCTACACGCCAGGCGTGGCTATACCCGTGCTGGAAATCGAACGGAATCCCGAAGCAGCTTACGAGTATACGGCGAAGGGCAACTTGGTGGCCGTGCTCTCGAACGGGACGGCCATTCTTGGGCTGGGGGATCGCGGCGCGCTGGCATCCAAGCCGGTCATGGAGGGCAAAGGGGTGCTGTTCAAGAAATTTGCCGATGTAGATGTATTCGATATCGAGGTGGACACTCGTGACCCGGACGAGGTCATCCTTGTGGCAAAGGCCATCGCGCCCACCTTCGGCGGTATCAATCTAGAAGACATCAAGGCCCCCGAGTGCTTCTACATTGAAGAGAAGCTGAAGGAACTGCTGGATATTCCGGTCTTCCACGATGATCAACACGGCACAGCCATCATCGCCTCTGCTGCATTGGCGAGCGCGCTGGAACTGGTCGGTAAGAAGCATGAGGAGATACGCATGACGATCTGTGGCGCAGGCGCGGCGGCGATCTCCTGCGCCAAACTCGCCATGCGCTGGGGCGTTCGCCGCGAACATATCCTCATGGTGGACAGTAAGGGCGTCATCTATAAAGGACGGCTGGAGGGTATGAACAAGTACAAGGAGGAATTTGCCGTGGAGACCGATTGCCGCACCCTGGCCGATGCCGTGCGCGGGGCAGATGTCTTCTACGGACTCTCGGCTGCCAACATCCTGACGCCGGAGATGGCGCGCAGTATGGCGGAACGCCCTATCATCTTCGCCATGGCAAACCCCGACCCGGAAATCCCTTACGAACTGGCAAAGGAAGTCCGTCCCGATGCGATCATTGCTACCGGCCGCTCCGACTACCCGAACCAGGTCAATAACGTGCTCGGCTTCCCCTTCATTTTCCGCGGCGCGCTGGATGTGCGCGCCCGCGCCATCAACGACGAGATGAAATTCGCCGCCTCGCAGGCACTTTACGCCCTGGCCCATGAAGACGTTCCCGATTCGGTGCTGCGTGCGTATGGCGTGGAGAGTCTGAAGTTCGGGCCAGATTATATCCTCCCCAAGCCGCTTGACCCGCGCGTGATGCTCTGGGAAGCGCCGGCCGTTGCCAGAGCGGCCATGGAGACCGGCGTGGCGCGCAAGACCGTGAACCTCGATGAATACCGTGAACAACTGGCCTATCGACAGGGAATGGGGGAGCGCGTCCGCTATTTCATCTTGAATAAGGCTCGTTCAGCGCAGCCGAAGAAGCGCATTGTCTTCGCCGAAGGCGAGGAGCGGAAAATTATCCGCGCCGCGGCACAGGTGCTCGAAGAGGGGATTGGCTTGCCGATCCTTATCGGCCGTCCCGAAGTCATCCGGCGTATCATGAGCGATCTCTCGCTCCAGTTCTCCTGTGCAATCGTGGACCCTTCCCACCTTGCGAAGCGCGAGGAATATGCCCGCGCCTACCACGAACTGCGCGCTCGCCGAGGCGTGACGTTGGAACAGGCGCGCAAACGCGTTTGCGAGCCGAACGTGTTGGGGCCGCTGATGGTCAAGATGGGCGATGCGGATTGTTTCGTCTCCGGCCTGACCTACGAATATGCTGAGGTCATCCGCCCGGCGCTCCAGATTCATCGCACGCGGCGCGAGGCGCGGCTAGCGGCCGGTCTGTACATCATGCTCGTCGAGGATCGGGTTTACTTCTTCACAGACGCCACGGTCAACATCGAGCCGAGCGCGGAAGACCTGGCAGAGATCGCCTCGCTGGCAGCCGACTTTGCCCGTCAATTGGAGATTGAACCGCGTGTGGCCTTCCTGTCCTTCTCGAACTTTGGCTCCAGCCGCCATCCGTTAGCCGAAAAAGTGGCCCAGGCTGTGCAACGTTTCCGAGCGCGCCGCCCCGATATCGCGGCGGACGGCGAAATGCAGGCCGATACGGCCGTGGTCGCCGAGATTATCAAGCAACGCTACCCTTTCAGCGCGGTCAAGGATGCGAACGTGCTGGTTTTCCCCTCGCTCGAGGCCGCCAATGTCGCCTACAAACTCCTTGCCCGCCTAGGCAAGGCGAAAGCCATCGGCCCGATTCTTCTGGGCATTGGCGCGCCGGTGCATGTCCTACAAACCGGCGACGACGCAGCAAACATCGTCCAGGTAGCGGCGATAGCAGTCATGGACGCCATGGCTCGCGAACAAGCGTGAACCATTCCCTCGCTCCGCGCGCACGGGGAAGGGAACTGCTCGCGAAGATTCTGGCGGACCAATCTTGGCGATCCGCCTGCCGGTTTCATCCGGTCAACGTACCACGCACCCAATCGCCAATAAGCCAGTACCTAAAGTCCTGCCCCTGGCTTGTCTGAATAGCACCGATGACTCCGTAAACCACAGCTGCAACGGGCAACAAGCTGATCAGGAAGGCAAGCGGCATCAGCAACAGCCCGACTAAGACCACTGAGAGCGCACTACTGACAACCCAGGCGATGCCCGCCAACGCGCCACTGCCAGACCACCAGATTAACTGGAAGACAAGCGCCTGCAGAGAGTGATAGGCCACATAGCGTGAGCGGTCTTTAAACAACAGGTAAATGACCAAGGAGGCAACCAGGCCGCCGAAACCGGTGATCAGATTGAGCAATACGCTCAGGTGCGCCAACATGGCCCAGCTACGCTCGTCGCTCGGCGAGAGAGGCGCCGGGGAAACAGAGGGGGCTACTGCAGGAAAGCCTTTTTCTTGATCGGGTGGGGGAGTTGGATCAACGTGTTGTACCATTTGGAACCTTCCTTACTAAACTAAGAAAATATCCACGATCCACAAGAGAATCTCATTATCGCTGCAATCAACCGGAACGACATACGTAGAGAATACGTTTCTGGGAACGTAAAGTTGCAGGGCATAGCATGGAACTCATGCTACCACATGTCGGAAAAAAACCACCTTACCAAGCCGTCGGCGCCGCGCTCGTTTCTTCGAATGTGTAAACGGCATACAGGTTACAGCTTCCGGTCCCATAAGCCGCGCGTTCGAGGCTTCCCTACCTCGCTCATCCTGATTGCCCACCGTCCAGAGTCGTCGTTCCGCGGAAGTGTGGCGGGAGGACGTAATCGCCAAAGCGCGCCGCATTGTTTCTGAACGCGAGAATCGCCCAGAGGATCGGAAGGGGGCATCGGGCGTCGCGCGCGGCGCGTATGACCGGGAATTCTCAGCGGCGTTTCCCCCCACGAGGCAAGAGCTTGTTGGCAACCATATGGGTTATCTTCTCTTGCATCACTGCGGACAAAGCCATCCGCCGGCTCGCATAGCTCGACCACGTTTGCGACAAGACGATGCACTTTGCTATTTCGAATAGCGCTCCATTTTGCGCAATTGGCAGCATCCGGTTTTCGCTTGAGGAAAACAAGGAGATTCTTGCTCGTGGGATTTTCTCCTCAATTGGCTACAACCAGTCGCGCACGACCTTTTGGTCACCGATTACGATTTCCGCCGGCGTGGTCGGATCGAGCGCCCAGCGGATGCGACGGACGCCCTCCACCATCTCCTCACGCGGCCCGCAGTAACTCAAGCGCAGGTGACCTTCCATGCCAAATTCTTTGCCGGGCACGGTGACGACTAGAGCTTTTTCCAGCAAGAAGTTCGAGAGGGCCACCGAGTCTTGTTGGAGAGCGCTGAAATCCGGGAAACAGTACAAAGCACCGCCCGGTTTTAGCGTTTTGATCGCCGGCGTCTGCGCCAGTTCGGCCAATACCGCATCGCGATTCTCCTCCAGGTAGGCGCGCAAACGCCTCACGTCTTCCTTCGCCCGGAGCAGGGTCGCCTCCGCTGCCACCTGGTCCACGACCGGGTTGCAGGTCGTAGACTGACTCTGGATGGTAGCGAGCACGTCCACAAGGGATTTGGGCGCGACCACCCATCCAATGCGAAAGCCGGTCATCCCGAACAGTTTTGAAATGCTGTTAATAACGATTACGTAGCTTTCATTGACATCACGGGACGTGTAGCGGTACACGTTCGGCGGCATTTGCCCATCGAAGACGAGTTGGTGGTAAATGTCATCGGCGAGATAAAAGATTTGTCGCCGTTCGCAAAAATCTACCAGCGAGGCCAGAAACTCTTCAGGATACGTCAGGCCGCTGGGGTTGTTCGGGTTATTAACGATGATGAGGCGCGTCGCCGGCGTGACCGCTTTCTCGATGGCTTCGAGCGTGGGGAGGTACTCGCCAGGCGGCGGGTTGACAATGACCGGCTGGCCGCGCACCATGCGCACCATTTCTGGGTAGCTGACCCAATACGGCGACAGAATGATGGCCTCATCACCCGGATCGAGCAACGCGTAGAGCAGATTGAAGAGGGCGTGTTTCGCTCCAATACTGACGATAACATTCTCCGGCGCGATCCGGCGTCCATAAGCTTCCTCGGTGTACTGGACAATGGCATTGCGCAACCCGGGCAGGCCAGGCGTAGGAGTATATTTGATATACCCTTTTTGCAAGGCTTCGACGCCGGCTTGGATGGCCGCTTCGGGAGCTTGATTTTGCGGCTCGCCGACCCCCATGTGAATCACCGGCTTACCCTGTTGCTTCAGCGCCTGGGCTGTCGCGTTCAACTTCACTGTCGCCGAAAGGGGAATCGAGGCGGCCAACCGGCTCAGTCGCATATCGCTCTTAGAAACGTCCTTTGGGCATTGAGGTCAAACAATACGGCAAAGCGAGGCGTGATGTTCATCACGGCTTGTTTTGTGTTCTACCCTCTTGATTTCTTTTTCTTGTCTTTTTCGATTTCAATGATCTCGCGTCCCTTGTAAAAACCGCACTTGGGGCAAACCGTGTGGGACCAAACCAGCGCGCCGCAGCCACTGCAGGCCACCAAGTTGGCAGCAACCAATGCATCGTGAGCGCGGCGACGGTCTCGACGACCTTTCGAATGTTTGCGCTTCGGATGGGGCGGCATGGTCTCACTCCTTACATAGAGAAATTCTAAAGCCGGCTGATTATAGCATAAACTTGCGCCGCGTCAAATTCTGCGCTGTTGCGATTTCGGTAACATAGCTGGTGGGCGAGTCTCCATTTCCCACTGAGGGCAGTGCTTCTCAAACCAATATACGGATTTCTTCCCCCTTGGCGCCCCAACAAGGGCCTTTGCGGCGCCATGTTTCTCCTGCCATATTAGGAAGCCCACCATCCTGTGGAACAGTCGCCGCGAGAGTGGTTCCTTCGAGGTTCGTGAAAACCTCTTCGTCTTTCACCAACTCGGAGGACGGAGCCGTTGTCAGACCAACTTTCGGGGTATCGTCCTGAAACACGGTCAAACAGATGGTCTAACCTGGGATGAACATACACTGAACCTTCCATGCCTCCGCCGCGTCTAGAACAATCGTCGCTCATCTCAACTGCGTAAGCCCTCAGGGTTGTTGAAGCGCCCGTTCCACAGGTCAAAGGCTTGCACCGCAAGGGGAGTAGGCAGTATTGTTTGCCATTTGCCGCGCGAAACGCGAGGCGCAGCATGGAGACAAGCTCTCCTACCATCACTGCGCCTGGTTATCCTACCCAGGATATAGGGTTTCACTTCTTCCCTGTCGCAGGGATCATTTGGCATAGTCTATGGCTCGCGTCTCGCGAATCACAGTCACACGAATCTGACCAGGGTATTGCGTCGTTTCCTCTATTTTTCTGGCAATCTCACGCGCTAAGCGAGTGGTGGCCAGGTCATCGAGTTCGTCCGGTTTGACGATCACGCGCACTTCGCGCCCGGCCTGAATGGCGTAAGCCTGTGCGACACCTTTGAACGAGCGGGACATTTCTTCGAGCGAGCGAATGCGTTTGATATACGCCTCCAAATCCTCGCGACGCGCTCCCGGCCGCGCGCCAGAGATTGCATCGGCGACCTCGGCGATGATCGCCTCGATACTCTCCTGCTCTATTTCATGGTGGTGCGAGGCAATGGCGTTGACCACCATCTCCGGCACACCACACCGCTTGGCGAACTCGGCGCCGAGCATGGCGTGTGTTCCTTCTTGACCGTGATCCATCGCTTTGCCAATATCGTGCAGGAAGCCGGCCATACGGGCAACTTCCACATTGGCGCCGAGTTCAGCAGCCAAGATGCCGGCCAGCTTCGCTACCTCCACAGCGTGCGCCAGTTGATTCTGGCCGTAGGAGGTGCGGAATTTGAGTCGCCCCATCATGCGGAGGACTTCGGGATGCAAGCCGGCCACGCCGGCCTCGAACGCGGCCTGCTCACCAGCCTCAACGATGGCGCGCTCCATAGCTTTCTGTTCCTCCTCCACGATTTTCTCGATGTGCGCCGGGTGAATGCGCCCATCCAAAATCAAGCGGGAGAGAGCGCGACGCGCTATCTCGCGCCGGACCGGGTCGAAGCAGGAGATTGCCACCGCGTCGGGCGTATCGTCTACAATCACGTCCACGCCGGCAACTTGCTCAAAAGCGCGGATATTCCGCCCGTTGCGCCCCACGATACGGCCTTTCATCTCCTCATTCGGCAAAGGGATAATGGCCGTAGTCACCTCGGCGACGTTCTCGGTGGCCACGCGCTGCATGCATTCGGCGAGGAGTTTGCGAGCACGTTTTTCGCCTTCCTCGCGCGCTTCGGCCTCGATGTGACGGATGATGCGCGCCATATCGTTGCGCGCCTCCTTCTCAACCTCCGCCAGTAAGAGGGTGCGCGCCTCCTCCGCACTCATCTGCGCGATTCGTTGGAGGTGTTCCAGCTCTTGTTGATGTAACCGCTCAACTTCGTTGAAGCGCCGGTCAATGGCACTTTGCCGCTTGTTGAGAGCTTGCTCCCGCTGTTCAATGCGCTCCAGCCGTTGATCCAACTCAAGACGCCGACGTTGCAGGCGTTCCTCCTCGCGATGTAGTTCGGAACGCATCCGACTGATCTCCGCCTCGGCGGCACGCGTCGCCTTGAGCGCGTTGTCGCGCGCCTGTAATTCCATGGTTCTCGCCTGTTCGCGCGCTTCTTGCAGAATCTTTGCGGCTTGTTGAATGCGACGACCATGTTCCCTGCTTACCTGCACACGACTGATCAAGTAGCCCAGAAACAAGCCGGACAGTAAGGCCAGGCCAATCTCAAGATAGAGTGTTGTATTCATTTAGCCATTTTCCTCGTCTTCTTCCACAATCTCGCCGGCCGCGCGCAGTTCATTCCAAACCTGCGCGCATACCGACGGAATCATCTCGTACGAAAATCCGCGCCGCGCCAGAAAACCGCCCAGTTTGCGATAGAACTCCCGCCACGGCAGGCCACGCAACCGACGCGCCCGCCGACGAGCCGCGTCCAACGCCAGGGCTTCAGCATCCGTTACCTCTTGCAAGATCGCCTCAATGATGTCCTCGGCAACGCCCTTGCGTTGCAATTCCAGTCGCAAGACGGCCGGCGCGCGTGGGCGAAAGTCGGTGCGATTCTCCACCCAGAAACGCGCGAATAGCCGGTCATCGAGCAGACCAGCGCGTTGCAGACGTTCAAGCGTCTCCTCAATCAGCACAGCGGGAATATGATGTTTTTGAAGGTTCTGGCGCACCTCCTGCGTCGAACGAGGGCGAACGCTCAGAAAGCGCAAGGCTCTCTGATACACCGTCTCCCGCTCCTCTTCCGCCTTCAGCGCCCCAATCTTCTCTTCATTGAGTTCTTGACCAACGCGCAGCCACGCCGCAGTCAAACGCGTCAAGCCGAAGGCAAATTCCCCATCCAGATAAATGTTCACACGGTTGGGGTTGTTCTTCTGCGGTTCGATGGCGGTAATTCTAGGCGACATGTTTAAAAAGCACACAGCCGCAGGCCGCCTGCTTTGGTTGAAGGGCCACGGCTGTGGAAAACATTCTTGGATAATGCTTCCTCCCTCAGACCGACAGTCCGAGAGTAGGAATGCATACACTGCGGCCACGCCGCTTTTAACTATCCATAGGGTCCGCTTGGAAAAGCCGTCAGTCTCTCGATAGTTCTATCCTGAAAATAGTCCTGCGACTCTTTGCTTCAAGACAGCCAGACTTCCCAAAATGCCCAAACTTCAGGGTGATGGGCCTACCCCGTTATTATCCAAGAGAAAATACACAAGCCATGGCCGCCAAAACAGGCGGTGGTAACTTATAGAAGCTATTATACTCGAAATTCCCGATTGTCGCTATGCTCACGGAAAGATATGGAGAGCACGCAAGACATGCAAGAGTTGTCGGCGACACGGTCCTGGAGCAAAACGCCGGGAGTCGTGCCGTACCTCTTGCGTGGAAACAGCAAGGCGCGACCGTTCAAAAGTCGGTGAAATTCGCTTCCCCTCTTCGGCAAAGTGAAAAAAGCCGCTTCCAAGCCGATGTTTAGGCGTTATCCCAAAGGCCGCTCAAGTGGTCACACGGAAGGAAATGCGCGTGCCTGCCCCAGCCTCCACCAAGTTTGAAACACTCTGTCTTCGTAACCTAGACGGTGGGTTTTCAAAACGGTGGGGAAAATGCGCCGCGGCAAAAAAGCCGACTGTGTTACGGGCGCGCCGGTCTCCCTATTGACAGGGGATGACTTTTATGGGATACTGCGTACAGGGGGATCGTTTCCGCCATCCTTACGCAGAGGAGGTGGTGCCTACAATGGATAGTAGTTTGAAACTCAGCGCTGCGGCATCCCTCCTCGCTCTGCGATAGAGATGCCGTAGCGCGCCCAGAGAGGCCGTCCTCACGGACGGTCTCTCGCCTTTAGAACGATTCAACATTGCTTGACCAGATACAATTCCCCCCGCGCAAAACCGCGTTCCAGATAGTACTGACGTGTTCCGACGGCTGCGATGACCGCCAGACGGTCAAAGCCGCGCTGACGGGCGATTCGTTCCGCCTCCTCGAGCAAACGCGTCCCCAGTCCGCCATGCTGCGCCGCGCCTCGCTGCTCAGTGCCAATCGGCAACGACTGGCCGTACACGTGGACTTCGCGGATGATCGCTGCCCCCTCCAAATCGCGCAAGCCGGTGGGCGGCGAATCCGGGCGGGGAAGGGAAAGGCGCAGGAAGGCGACCAGACGATCATCGGGAGTGACGAACGAAAGAAAATGCTCCTCCGCGCCATCGGGGAAGTAAACCATCTCCTCCAAGCGCAAGTGCTGCGGCTCAACCGGCTGCGAGCGGACTTCGCGACAACGAATGCACTGACAACGCGTTCCGCGCCGCGCCAGCTCGGCCTGCACGTCCTGCCGCAGGCTGGTGCGCTTATTGCCAGCGACAATGTAAGTAGCCGGGATGTCGCGTACGACGCGATTGACGCGACAGTAGCGTGGAATGGTCGGCTTGAGATCCGCGATCAGGGAAATCAACTCTTCAGTAGTGTACGGAATATATTCGCCGCGTTCCCAATAGCGGTAAAGCGGAGCGTTGGCGACCAGTTGGGTGGGATAAATCTTGATCTCATCCGGACAGAGTCCTTGCCATAGGCGGGCAAAATCGGCGCGATCGGAATCCGGTGTCGCGCCTAGCAGGTTGGGCATCCAGTGCAAGACAATTTTAAAGCCGGCGGCGCGCAGCAACGCGACCGCTTGCCGAGTCTGGGCAACGGTATGTCCGCGCTGGTTGAGCGTTAGGATGCGGTCATCCAGACTCTGCGCACCCAATTGAACCTTGGTCACGCCCAGGCGACGCCACCAAGCAAGTTCTTGCGGCGTGACCTCGTCCGGACGCGTCTCGATGACCAGGCCGACGTTGCGGCGCGCGGCGTTCTCGTTGAGGCGTTGCACGGCCTCCAAATCACCGTCGGTTGTCGCCGGCGCGTTCATTGCCTCGAAGCAACGATACACGAACCATTCCTGATAGTCGCGCGGGTAAGCCGAGAACGTACCACCAAGAATCAGCAATTCGATTTTGTCGGTAGGGTGCCCGATGGCGGTCAGCGCCTCCAACCGTGCGCTCACCTGGCGGTGGGGATCGAACGCGTTCTCCAGCGCGCGCATCGCCCCTGGCTCCTCAGGTAAGTAACTTTTGGGCATGCGCACATCGTCCGGGCAGAAAAGACATGCACCCAGACAGGGGTAAGGTTGTGTGAGAACCGTTACCGTGGTCACGCCCGAGAGCGTGCGCACCGGCTTGAGACGGATGCGCTCCAGCACCTCCGGCGCCGCCTCCCATTCCCCCGTTTCTACCAAATGAAAATAGGCGGCTACTAGCGCAGATTTACTCAAGTGCCCATGTGCCAACGGATGACGTCGAATCGCTTCCTCTACCGGCAAACCCGCGCGGATGTCTTTCAACGCCTGAATGGCCAGAATCAGTTTTTCCGGCGTCACTGTGCGCAGGGTTGTCCAGGTTTGTCGCTTGACCATAGTGCAATCTTAGGTTTTGGCAGAGACGGCAGGTCATCGGAGGCAAGGAGGCAAAGGATGGGAAAATATACAAATAGCCAGAGGAGCCTTAGCATCCCTTATCGGGCCAGCGGAAAGACGGATGGTTCTGTATTCTTTCGGTGTGCTTTATTTTACCCCATCTTCGATAGACTTCCCGAACAAGCGGTGATAGCGGGGAAGGCGCCAAGACCTGGAGGCGCCACAAGCAAACAGCGCGACTTATCGCTTTTGGCAGGACAACCACCCCTTGCATTGACAATCTACCCTTCTTTTGCTACACTATGGTTGTCAGACAACTAGACGAATATGTCTACTCTTCTGGTTAAAAACGCGACGATTCTGGTCACCATGGACGATGCCGGGCGGGAAATCAGCGATGGCGCTCTGTTCGCGCGGGATGGTTTCATCGAGCAGGTCGGCGCGACACGCGCTGTCCTGGCCGCGCTGGCCGCGCGCGAGGAACGTCCGAAGGAAGTCCTTGACCTGAGCGGGCACGTGCTCCTTCCAGGGCTGGTGAACACGCACCATCACTTTTGCCAGACCCTGACGCGCGCCGTCCCAGCGGCGCAAAATGCCAATCTATTCCACTGGCTCACGACGCTTTATCCTATCTGGGCGCGGTTGCGTCCCGAGGACATTTTCACCGCCACGCAGACAGCGCTGGCCGAACTTGCGCTTTCGGGATGCACCACGGCTGCCGATCACCTCTATCTGTTCCCGAACGGGTCAAGATTGGACGATGAGATTGCGGCCGCGCGCGAGATGGGCTTACGCTTGCACGCCTCACGCGGCTCGATGAGCCTGGGTGAATCGCGTGGCGGTCTGCCTCCCGACTCGCTCGTCGAAGAAGAGGATCATATTCTTAAAGATAGCCAGCGTCTTATTCAACAATATCACGATCCTACCCCCGGTTCTTACCTACAGATTGTTCTGGCGCCGTGCTCGCCTTTCTCGGTGACTCCTGACTTGATGCGCGAGGCGGCCTGGCTGGCGCGACAGTACGGCGTGCGTTTGCATACCCATCTGGCCGAAACGGAGGATGAGGAAGTCTTTTGCCAGCAAAAATTTGGACGGAGGCCGGTGGCCTATATGCGCGAACTGGACTGGTTGGGCGAGGATGTCTGGTTTGCCCATGCCGTTTACGTCAACCGCTATGAGGTCAAGGTGCTGGCGCGTCACGGCTGCGGCATAGCGCACTGCCCGACCTCGAACATGCGTCTGGCATCGGGCATCGCGCCCATCAAGGAATACTTGGCGGCCGGCGTTGCAGTTGGCCTGGGCGTGGACGGTTCGGCCTCGAACGACAGTTCGCACATGCTGGCGGAGGCGCGCCAGGCGTTTTTGTTAGCGCGCTTGAAAGAAGGCATTACAGGCTTCTCGTTGTCCGGCGATTCGAATCGTTCGCTCTTGACTGCCCGCCAGGCGCTCTTCCTGGCAACACGCGGCGGAGCGGCGGTGCTTGGACGATCCGACATCGGATCGCTGGAAGCGGGCAAATGCGCCGACTTTTGCGCCATCCGCCTCGAGCGACCGGAATACGCTGGCGCGCTGCATGACCCGGTAGCGGCTGTCATTTTTTGCCATCCGCCGCGCGTGGACTATACGGTCGTCGGCGGGCGGTTCGTCGCTCGCGAAGGCCGTCTCGTCACGCAAGAGGAAACGACTCTGATCGTGCGTCATAACCGGGCCGCAAAGCGATTGCTGTCCGGTGAATAGTTTCACAGATAAGGAGAATGTACCTATGTCCAATTATCCCTTTCGTCGTCTACGGGCAGAATTGGAGCAACTCATCCGGAGTTTGCCTTCCGAAAGTCGCCTCCCCCCTGAGCCGGAACTGGCTCGCCAACTGGGTGTTTCGCGCTCGACCCTGCGCGAGGCCATGCGCGTCTTTGAAGGACAGGGGCTGATTCGCCGCCGGCAGGGTTCCGGCACGTTCGTGACCAGCAATGTGCCGGTGATTGAATCGAATATTGACGTTTTGGAAAGCATCGAGGCCATGGCGCGTCGCAGTGGTCAGCCGTATTCCGTGCGCGGCCTTCGGGTCGAGAATATCGCCGCGGAGGAGGAACAAGCCAAGCTGTTTCACCTGCCCGTCGGCGCGGCGCTGACGCGCGTGGAACGTGTGATCTACATTCAAGAACGCCCCGTTTCGTACCTGGTGGATGTTCTGCCGGCCAACATCCTGCAACCGGCTGATTTCGGCGATTCGTTTGGCGGCTCGGTGCTGGAACTCCTCTGGAAGCGCGAGGATTTGTCCCTTTCTCACTCACAGGCGGAGATCAGCGCCGTCGGGGCTGCGCCCGAAGTAGCGCGTTCGCTCCAAATTCAGCGCGATGACGTCTTGCTTCTCTTCCAGGAATATCTTTATGCCCAGGAGAATCGTCTTGTGAACTGCGCTTGGAGCTACTTCCTGCCCGGCTACTTCAAGTTCCGCATCACGCAGCGACTGGCTGTACGCTCGTAGCCAAGCGAGAGAGAAAATCAATCTATGACGCGCAACATTGCGGTCGTCGCAATCGGCGGCAACTCGCTCATCAAGGATCCCCATCGTGTGAGCGAAGAAGCGCAGGCGGAGACCCTGCGCGAGACATCACGCTACCTGGCCGATATGATCGCCGAAGGGTGGGACATAGCCATTGGACACGGCAACGGCCCCCAGGTAGGGTTTATCCTGCGACGCGCCGAGGTTGCGGCAAAATATGAAGGAATTCACGAGGCACCGCTGGATGTTTGTGGCGCCGAAAGCCAGGGTTCGATCGGCTATAAATTGCAACAGGCGCTGCAAAACGAGTTGTATCATCGCGGCATTCAAAAGAACGTTTGCACCATTATCACGCAAACGCTTGTGGACCGCGACGACCCGGCCTTTCAACGTCCCAGCAAGCCTATCGGCGGCTTCATGGATGAACAGGAGGCCAGACGGCGCGAGCAAGAGATGGGCTGGACGGTTGTGGAGGATGCCGGTCGCGGTTGGCGGCGGGTCGTTCCTTCTCCTATGCCGAAGGAAATCGTCGAATTGGATTCCATCCGCCTGCTGATTGAGGCCGGCATCGTGGTCATCACAGTCGGCGGCGGCGGCATTCCCGTCGTGGACATCGGCGATGGGGAATACCGTGGGATCGCGGCCGTGATTGATAAGGATTATGCCAGCAGCCTGCTTGCCCGCGCCGTCCACGCCGACTTGTTTCTGATTGCTACGGCCGTGGAGAAGGTGGCGCTCTACTATGGTCAACCCGCACAGCGTTGGGTGGACCGGATGACACTGGAGGAAGCGAAATGCTATCTGGCAGAGGGCATCCATTTTGCCCCCGGATCCATGGCGCCCAAGATTCAGGCAGTTATCTGGTATCTGGAGGCAGGGGGCAAACAGGCGCTCATTACCAGCCCCGAGCACATTGGCCGTGCCTTGCGCGGGGAAACCGGCACCTGGATCGTTCCTTGAACGCCTTCAGGCAAACAATCTGTGCTATACTTAACAAAAATGATAACGTCGCGGCAGATTTGCCGGCGGGCAGCAGGCAATGGCTGAACTCCACCTTCCCGAGCAACTTGACCTGAATCGATTTCTCTCCGTCCAGGCGCATGACCTGAAGACGCCCTTCAATCATATCATCGGCTTTGCGCGTGTGATGTTAAGTGGTCAGGATGGGCCGCTGACCGATTACCAGAAGGAAGACCTGACAACGATTTACAACAGCGGCGTGCGCATGTTAGGCTGGATGAGCGCCATCATCGAGGCCGCACGTTTGAACGGGGGTGAAAAGAGTCCTCAGCCGGCGGAATGCGATCTGCGGCGCATGATGGAGGAAGCGTTATCGCAGTGGAAACGCGCCAACCCTAATCGTAAGTTCAACCTTGAGAATCGCTGCACGTGCGTTTCCACCAGTTGCCGCCTAGATGAATTCCAGATTCGACAGGCGCTGGTCAGCCTGATTTCCTATGTCGCTGAATTCGTCAAGGCCCCGGCCAGGATTCTCCTCATTGCCGCAGATGAAAACGATCACGCCTTCTTCACGGTGCGCAGCATGGGCGAAAAGAATAAAACTCCCTCCTCCCTCGACTTGGAGTTGCAGGGGTATATTGGACGAACCTATATTCTACAGAACGGCGGGGACATTCGCTTGGCGCAGGAAAATGAGGACGGCGCGACGGTCCAGTTTATCCTGCCAAAGACAATGTGAGATTCTCCTTTTCCCGTGAGAGCGCAGGGGGCCCCGACCGACGTGGGCGGAAGCAGCATCTCTTTGTAGACCGGTTCGCCGACCCAAAGCCGTCTGCGCCGCCTCGCGGCGATGGGAATGCCTTATGTGTTGGCCACGACGCATTGCACCCCCTAGGATCGGGCTTGTAGTGTCGGTATTCGGTCGGTCTGACCAGGCGCACACCGGCGCGATTCTGGCATTGCGCAAAACCCTTAAAACGCTCCGATCGCTCGGCTTTTCTTACTCCCTCTGTTCGATTTTCGCAAAACGTTATATCATAGGACTTGGCCTGATTTCCATGAATGGGATGCCGCCCTCGTGAACCTTGCTGCAGCGTTGCGTATCATCGTGCTTTACAATGACGAAACCGGGGTCGCTTACGGCGAGCCGAGGGATATTATTGCTTTGCAATGCACCCGCGCCGTGGCGCGCCTTATCTACAAGGCGCTAGAGGAACGAGGCTACGCGGTCATATTGCTGGCAGTGCGCGATTCGTTGCGCGAATTAAAGCAGGCGTTACAGGAGTTCTCCCCAGCAAATACGTTCATTTTCAATAATTGTGACGGTTTTCGCGGCGATAATATGGCCGTCACGCGCATTGTGCGCCTCATCGAAGAATGTGGGTTCGCGCACACAGGCTCTACCGCCGAAGTCACGCGACAATGCATTGATAAGCGACGCACCAAGCGAAAACTGATCGCGGCAGGCATCCCCACCCCGCCTTACCAGGTCTATACCGCACCGGGCAACTCTTTCCGCTGGCGGTTCCCGGCCATCGTCAAACCGCTGGCCGGCGACGCCAGCCTGGGTATAGACCTCGATGCAGTTGTGGTCGATTCACGGCAGTTGACCCAACGCGTGGCCTACATCGTGGAGCGGTATCGCCAGCCGGCGCTGGTCGAAGAGTTTGTTCCCGGCTGTGAAGTCGCGGTCGCGCTCTGGGGCAACGGAGAGCATGTGGAGGTGTTGCCTATTTCGGAACACGATTTTTCGCGGCTCTCCGACCCTCTCCATCACCTGTTGACCTATGACGCCAAGTGGATTCTCGATTCGTATATGGCGGAAAGTATCCTCACACGTTGCCCAACCTCCTTGAGCCCACAGGACGTCGAGCGAATAGCAGCCACGGCGCGTCAGGCGTTCCACGCGCTTGGCTTGCGCGACCTGGCGCGGATAGATATTCGCTATCACGCCGGCATCCCCTATGTGATTGACGTCAATGAAATCCCGGATCTGGCCCCCGATGCCGGTTTTGCCAAGTCGGCCTTCGCGGCCGGTTATACTTACGGAGAAATGATCGAGCGTATTGTACAATTTGCTTTGGAACGGGAGAAATGGGTATGTCCGATGGAGTCGAAATCGGTGAACCTCAACCTGAGGATGGTGAACGTATCCTTGAAATAGCCCGTCACGTCCACCTGTTTGGGGAGGCAGACGTCCAGGTGATTGCTGAACTCTGGCAAGAATTTACCAACAAGGGGGGTGAAAAGAGCGGGTACCATTTTCTCGTCGCCCGTCAGAATGGACAAGCGATTGGCTTTGCCTGTTATGGCCCTCGTCCTCTCACGATGGGCACCTATGATCTCTATTGGATTGCCATAGAGGAGAGTTGTCAGGGTCATGGGATTGGCCGTCGTTTGCTTGGGGAGGCAGAGAAAAGGGTTCAGGCAGAGGGTGGTCGCCTGCTCGTCGTCGAAACCGAGGGCTGTCCGGAGTATGAACCGACGCGCTACTTCTACACATTGGCGGGGTACACGCTCGAAGCGCGCGTCCACGATTTTTACCGGCCCGGCGACGACCTGCTCGTCTTCACCAAACGATTACAATCCGCCTCCCATTAGCCGTTAAAAGTTCTGTTTCTTGCTCTTCGCCGGCGCGCATCGTCTGAAATGCCGTCAGAGCAACCTCTATCATTTTCTCATCAGGCTCGCGCGTCGTCAGCGATTGCAATGCGAGGTTGGGAGCAACCAGCATGCGCACCAGTGGAGAACGCAAGTGATTTGCCGTCCAGCGAATGTATTCGTATGCCAGGCCGGCAACGAGGGGAATGAGCAGAATACGCGTGGCGAAGCGCCAGAGGAGAGGAAGGGGGCCAAGCAAAGCAAACAGCAAGAAGGCGATCACGGCGACGGAGAGAAGAAAGGCCGTACCACAGCGGGGATGTTGACAGGAATAGCGAGCGATCACTTCGGGTCTCATCTCTGCCCCGTCCTCCCAGGCATTGATCGTCTTGTGCTCGGCGCCGTGGTAAGCAAACACACGCCGGATATCGGGCCAGAATCCGACAAGCCAAATGTACCCAATCAAAAGCAAGAGGCGTAGAATGCCTTCCGCGAGGTTGCTTCGCCAAGTGTTCCATTGCAGGTACCGTTCGGTCAACCAGCCGCCTCCGGCGGGGAGGAGAACGAAAAGGAGGAGAGCGATGGCAAAGGATAAGCCAAACGTGAGATAGAGCACCGGCCCTTCCAGCCGTTCTTCGCCCGACGCCTGCAGGTTAGCCGAATCGGTCAACGCGCGCATGCCTAAGCCCAGTGCATCCCATAATAGCACCAGCCCGCGAAGGAGAGGAATGCGCGCCAGCCGGCTGCGGTAAATTCCGCTCAGCGGCGCGACTTTGGTGATGATTTGCCCATCCGGCGCGCGCAGCGCCAACGCGTAGACCTTACGCCCGCGCATCATCACGCCTTCAATAACCGCCTGGCCACCATAGGTGATCCATTTGTCTTCCATGACAAAGAAATCTCCAAACGACGAGTGTCTCAACTTTGCCCCTGCATTATAACCCCTTACGATAACAGAGCAGCCGCCATGATTTCGGCGCCTGTTCGTAAGAAGAACCGCCTGAATCAGAAAATCCCTCGGCGCTTTCTATGAGAGAGCACCGGGGATTGTTTCGCGCATCCAGGGCGCAGGCAAACTTACTCTGCCCGGCGCAGCCTTTCCAGGCTCTGTTGTGCTCCCCTGGAGCGTTTTGCCTCCTCTACGTGCGCGCAGGCATACCCCGAGCATGCCGCGCAGGCACCGAGACCGCGTTGTACGGCACAGGCACGGGCCGCGCGCATAGAGCAATAAGCACAGAGCCGTTCGCCGCTTGCACAACAACCGTCGCAGAAAACCTGGTAAAGAGCCATCTCGGGCGCCTGGAACTCTACCGGCCATTTGGCCGGCTAGAAACACTTCCAGACCGAGGATGTCCTTGGCCTGCGTCAGGCGGTAGGCGTCACACCAGGCGCAATTCGATCCACAGGGAACAATCAGAGTTGTCATAACATTCTTCAAAAAAGAAGAAACCGGCAACTCGATAGCAGCACACATTTTCTGTTTTTACAAGGAGGAGTTAGCAAACCACTCTGCCTCCCGCCATTTGCGGATGGAGTTAACGAGATAGATTTTCTCGCATCGGTGCAACTCGTGGATGGAGATTACGCGCTCCTCCACTTTCCTGTTCTCCAGTAACCAAGCGCGAAAGGTTCCCTCCAGCAAGCCGCAGGAAACAGGCGGCGTGTAAAGACGCCCTCGTATTTGGACAACCACGTTATCGCTCGTGGACTCGGTCACATCGCCGCGTTCGTTCCAGAGCAAGACTTCCTCGCCATCCGCGCAGCCATTGGCAGCGTTCTCGTACACGACTCGATGGGTGGTTTTGTGGTAGAGGAACACGTCGTCCGTGTGGACCGGCTGCGCGGCCAGGCGCAACCGTGGGCGGGTGGGTCTTGGCACGCGCGCCAGAGGCGTTGCCTCACAGGTTATATCTCCATGCCGGTTGAGGAGCAAGCGAACCTTGTGAGCGATGGGAGGCAACGATACCGCCAGCGCGTCCAGACGAGCGCAGACCCTGGCGACATCCAGCGGATAACCGAAGTAGGCAGCCGAGTTACGCAAGCGACGCAAATGATAGGGCAACAGGAAGTACCCCTGGCGCGGCGTCCACAGAATGGCCTCTAGGAGCGAGAATTCGGGCCAAACGCTGGTCAACAGCTGTGCTTTTGTTTGGCATTCCCGATATTCTTCCTCACCGGTCGAATCCCAGACAATCCCGCCGCCGACACCGTACTCTGCCTGCCGGCTTTGGCGGTCAATCAATACAGTACGGATGGCGACATTGAACTGCGCTGTTCGTTGGGGGGTGAAGAAACCGATACAACCGGTGTAGATATGGCGGGGCAAATTTTCCAGCGAAGCGATGATGCTCATGGTGCGCGCCTTCGGCGCTCCTGTGACGGAGGCCGATGGAAAGAGCGCCGCCAGAATGTCGGTCACAGAGGCTGCGCTGCGGGCAACGACAGTGGAGGTCATCTGCCACAAGGTCGGGTAGCGCTCCACCTCAAACAGGACCGACGCTTGGACACTTCCTCTTTCGGCAATACGCCCTACATCGTTACGAATCATGTCCACAATCATTACATTTTCCGCGCGGTTCTTGGGGGAACAGCCTAGCCAGTGCGCCTGGGCCAGGTCCTCGGTAAGTGTTTTGCCGCGCCGGGCCGTACCTTTCATCGGGCGCGCGATGACGAGATTTCCTTCCAAGCGAAAGAAAAGTTCTGGCGAGGCCGAACAGATGACATAGCGACCGGCATCCACGTAGGCGCTATAGCCGCTCCCTTGTGCACGCGCGAGCACGAGGAAAAAAGCCCAGGGGTCATCGTAGAACGGGGCAAACAGACGAAACGAGAAGTTGACCTGATAGGTCTCGCCGCGAGCAATGTGGGCCTTGATTTGCGCGACGGCGCGCGCGTACTCCTCCGGCGAAATGGAAGCCCTCCACTCTGTAGGCATAGCGGCGGAGGGAATCGTGGACGGCAAGCGGAACACGCGCGGCGAGGAATACAGACCAAAGCACAAAAGCGGAAAATCACCCGCCGCGTGGGTCTGGAGCGCGGCGTCGAAGGCAGGCGCGGCCTCGTAACTAATGAAACCGGCGGCGTACAGGCCTTTCCTCTGCGCGCGCCGTTCTACCTCCCGCAGCGCAGGTAGGACTTCCTCGCGACGGCGCGCGAGAACGACAGCCTTCGCGTGCTCAAAGCACAGCCATTCACCTACGCCGGCATCGTGCAGGACAATCCTCATGTGTCATCTCGACAAGGGTGTAGATTGTACCACACCGTATACGGGAAAGGAGATTTCACGAGCAGGTGTGTGCACGCAAAGGTTGTGGGCGATATGGCTTTGCAGCAGGACAACTCCAAGGAGTTGTCCTGCAATTTTTACGTGGACATGAATGGCTTTCGTCTTTTCCATGATGAGGGCAGGCGCACCTCTGTTTGTGATAAAATCTTAGCGTCCTTCCAACATTCTGCTTGCTATGGCTCGCAAAGGAGCGTGAAATGGACAAGCCGCAAGCCAAAGAGACCTTGTTCCTTCGTCATGCGGAGATGGGGGTGGGCACGTGGGCATGGGGCGATCGCGCGGTGTGGAACTACGGACATGAGTACGGGGAAGAGGATGTGGCAGGAGCGTTTCAGAAGTCCCTGGAGGCGGGCGTCAATCTGTTCGATACAGCAGAGGTCTACGGCATGGGACGTTCAGAGCGCTTGCTCGGACGTTTTCTCCGCGAGACCGACCGCCCGGTGCTGGTGGCCACCAAGTTCATGCCTTTCCCGTGGCGACTCTCGCGTCGATCGCTTCTACGCGCCCTGCAGGGCAGTCTGGAACGTTTGGGGTTGGAGAAGGTGGACCTCTATCAGATACATTGGCCCCTTCCCCCGATATCTGTGGAACACTGGGCGGAGGCACTGGCAGAGGCGGTCGAGGCGGGCCTGACGCGTTGCGTCGGCGTCTCGAATTACAACCCGAATCAGATGGAGCGGGCATATAGCGCCCTAGAACGGCGCGGGATTCCGCTTGCCTCGAATCAGGTGGAATACCACCTGCTCAACCGCGCGGTAGAGCGAAGCGGCCTGCTGGAACGCTGCCGCGAACTCGGCGTTCGCCTGATCGCCTATTCCCCGCTGGCCAAGGGGTTGCTGACCGGCAAGTACACCTCTCACAATCCGCCGCCGGGCGTGCGCGGGCGCATGTTTGCAGGCTTGCTTAAGAGCCTGCCGCCGTTGCTAGGCCTCATGACCGAGATCGGTCAGGAACACGGAGGTAAAACGCCGGCGCAGGTAGCGCTCAACTGGCTTATTTGCAAAGGTGCGCTGCCTATTCCGGGCGCGAAAACCGCCGACCAGGCCGCGCACAACGCCGGCGCGCTCGGCTGGCGACTCAGCGCAGCCCAAATTCAGGCGTTGGATGAGGCAAGCAATCGCATGGCCGCCTGAGGTATAATGTATCAGCGGGCCAGTAGCTCAATCGGTGAGAGCAGCGGTCTTATAAACCGCAGGTTCCCGGTTCGATCCCGGGCTGGCCCACAAGTAGGGAAAATCAACCGCGCAATCCCACCACGTCTCGATCAAGAATCGGTTGCAGCAGTCGGCGCGCGTGTTCTACGTCGCGGCGGATTTGTGCTATCAATGCCTCGGCGGAGGGGAATTTCGCCTCTTCGCGTAAACGTGCGATGAATTCGACGGCAATGCTCTGCCCGTACAGGTCGGCGGAAAAGTCGAGCAGGTGGCTTTCCAAGAGGATGTTCCCCCCTGCAGCGTGGAAGGTAGGGCGAACGCCGATGTTGACAACAGAGAGGTAACGTCGGCCTTGTGCCCAAGTCCAGCAGGCATAGACGCCGTTCGCCGGAATCAATTGGCCAGCCGGCGGCGCAAGGTTGGCTGTGGGAAATTGCAGGAGGCGGCCACGACCATCCCCAGGTACTACCACGCCGCGGATAGCGTAGGGACGCCCCAGTAACAGAGCAGCCGCTTCCACGCGGCCGGCCAACAGGTGAGCGCGAATGCTCGTCGCGGAGACGATCGCTTCCTCCTGGCAGAGCGGTTCCACGATCTCCACGTCGTACCCCAGCAGACGCCCAAGTTCGCGCAAACGCGCGGCGTTGCCCTCACGTCCGCGTCCTAGCGCGAAGTCGTAGCCGATGAACAGGCGACGCAAACCAAGCGTTCGGGCCAGGCGCCCCATGAACGCTTCGGCGCTTTGCGAGGCAAGCGCGCGGTCAAACGGCTGGGTGATGACGATGTCTATCCCCAGATCAGCCAGCAAAGCGGCGCGCTCTTCCGGCGTGGTCAGGTAGGGCAAATCGGCTTGATCGCCCAGCACCGCTGCCGGGTGCGGCGTGAACGTCAACACAACAGCCGGAACCCCGGCCGCGCGCGCGGCCATGACCAGACGGGCAACCAAGGCCTGGTGGCCGCGGTGGACGCCGTCAAAAACGCCGATGGTCAGATACGCCTCGGAAAGTTGCACTTCGTCCAGGGAGCGCGCGTGAATCATCACCCCACCAACACGTCCAGGTAGCGATCTGCCATTCTATCCAGGTCGAAAGCTTCTTCGGCGCGCGCGCGCGCCGCCTGGCGAAAACGCGGCTGCTGCGCGAGAATCTCCTCGCCGGCCCGAATAAGGGCGTCCACATCCGGCGGCTCAAGGCGCCAGACATCGCCGCCGTAGGGAACGAGACGGCCGGCCTCACCCTGAACGAGTTCGGGCAACGCGCCGGTGGCAAACGCCAGCACCGGCAGGCCGCACGCTAAGGCCTCGATGACCGAATTTGGACAGGCCGCGTTGAGATCGGCCGCGTAAAGAAGGTGCGCCGAACGGTCGAGTTCCGGAATGCGCTCCGGTGGGACGCGACCGACCCAAAGGATAGGCGTGCGCGTTTGCGCCTGCCATGCTTGTTGCTGTACTGGCTGAATCTGCCCTACCACCATCAACTCTACATCCTGGCGTCTCGACATCCCTTCCGCCAGACGCACGGCTGTTGCCAGGCCGATTTCATAGCCTCCTTGCAGGTTGCCTTCCACTAGCAGCAACCGGACACGGTCAGCAGGACGCCGATGGGAGCCTTCGGGAGTGTACCGGCGCAAGTCCACACCATTGTAGATAACCGTCGCGGGCGCAGGCGCGGCCCCGTGCCATGCCTCCCACCAGCGGCGGGCAAATTCCGATTGATAGACAACGCGATTGGCCAGATGGCGCCGCGTGAAGGCCAGCAGGAGGTTGTTGATTTCGGCGCGCAGGAAATGGCGCCAGCCCGTGCGGAGGCGGCGGTGTAACCAGTTGATGCCGTCCAGTCGCTGCACGATACGCACGCCGCGTCGTCGGGCGCGCCAGAGAGTGGTCAATTGACGCGTCCCGCCAATGAGCAAAACGGCTTGGTAGGGTTCATCCGTCAGATTCTCGCAGATGGCCATGCCGCGCGCACGCAGCGCCGCGCCGAATTTCTGCTTGAAGGAGACCATGCCCCCCACCCCTTGCACGTTGGGAATCACACAGATTCGCACGTTCACGCCTCACGTTTCCCGATACGGCGCGCCGGCGCGCCGGCCCAGATCTCGTACTCCCCGGTCGATTCGAGCAATACCGCGTTTGCTCCAATCACGCTTCCCCTCCGCACCCGCAGCACACCCTCCTGACATAATACTTTCGCGCCGGAAGCCAGAATCACATCATCCTCCACGACGATACCCTCAAAGGCCGATTGCTCTATGGGACGGTAAACGTCGGCGCGACCAAGCGTCACGCCGGGGTAGATGCGCACCCGGTCGCCGATGACGGTCTTCGGATGAATCACCACGCCGAAGCCGCCGTGGAGGAGGAGAAAATCGCGCCCAATCTGGACGGCGCGCGGGATCTCCGCGCCGAGCAGCTTGAGCAGGAAATACGCCAAAGGCCCCACCAACGGCCAACAGCGAGCATAGACGAGAGTCGTGTACGCGTCGCGTCGCATAGAAGCGATTATACCGTAAACCAATTCCCTTCCCTGGAGGCAAAGCGCAAGCGGTATAATTGGCATGGTAAGGCACAAGGCCTTCCGCCGTCGAACGATATCAGGGTTGCCCGAGTTTTGTATCCTCATGCTTTTGTTTCGCAAGGGCAGTAATGCGAATCCCATCCTGCAAACGATCTCCCTGTGGGTGTTATCCCACAGATCATCTTGATCACGGTCTGGCCAGGTAGCGCATAGTGTCTACGTCGAAGGTATCTATCGCGATCCCGTTATTTTCTGGAGGGGGAATCCTGTTGCTGTTCGGTCAATTCATGCTGTCTTCTCGGCCGTATCATCAGCGGTTTTCTGCCTTTGTGCTGGCGGGGCTTGGTCTCGCGTTGGTGCTGCTAGGCGTTTGGTCGGTGCAAAAAGGGACGCCACGCTGGCTGGCGTACATTCTTGAACAAACTACCCGCCGCCTAGGGATAATGGAATGGCAAGTGTTTTGTCTTGCGTTAGCGGCGCTAATGATCGCGGTGGTTCCGCTAACTGCTGGCGAACTCGGTAGTATGCTCAATCCCGGCATTGCGGTCACAGCTTGGGTGCTGGCGTTGGGTTTGGCCGTAGCAGGAGGATGGGCGAGTGTCGCGACTTTACGCCGACCATCCATGCAACTTGTCGCTTTGCTCCTTGCTCTGACGACGGGGGCGTTTCTCCCGCGCGGTCTGTGGACCGCGCACATCCCGATTTTTCTGACCGGCGATGAGGGTTCGGCTGGCTTGTTCGCTGCGTCGCTGGCGCGCGGAGAAATCAACAATCTCTTTATCAGCGGTTGGTATAGTTTCCCATCCTTTTACTTCGCCATTCCCGCCCTGTCTATTCGCCTGTTTGGCCAGACAACCGAAGCGTTGCGCCTGCCTTCTGCTCTGGCCGGGGCGCTGACCGTCACCGCGACGTTTTTGGTCGTCCGCGCAATGTTCGGCAGGCGAACGGCGTGGCTTGCGGCGCTCTACCTGGCCACCCTGCCTTTCCACATTCACTTTAGTCGTATTGGCCTGAACAACATCTGGGACGGCTTTTGGTATGTAGCCTTTGTGGGAGCGTTGTGGTACGGCTGGGAACATCAGCGACGCAACGCCTACCTACTGGCCGGCTTAGCCTTGGGATTGGGTCAGTACTTCTACCCCAGCACACGCGCCTTGTTCGGCTTGCTAGCTATTTGGGTGATTCTGGCGGCGCTGCTGGATCGCCGGCGCCTGAAGCGAGAGGGCGTAAATCTATCGCTCTTATTCGTGCTTTCTCTGCTCGTTGCCTGGCCGCTCCTCTGGCATTACCTGCGACATCCGGAGGCATTCGTTGCACCGTTGAATCGGGTGGGTCTGAGCCGAGCATGGTTGATCCATGAAGCACAGACAAGCGGACTACCAATCTGGCAGGTGATTCTGCGCCAACTCTGGTTGGGATTTGGCGCGTTCACGTACGAACCGCTGCAAGCTTGGTATAGACCGGGGTATCCTATCCTGCGCCCATGGCCAGCCACGTTCTTTTTGATTGGACTGGTTCTCCTCTGCCTGCGCGCCGGGCGATGGCGCGCCCCACTGCTGCTCCTATGGCTGGCGACATTTGGGCTGATTGGCACTTTGAGTGAAAGCACTCCGGCCGCGCAACGCTATACGGCCGCCGCGCCGTTATGCGCTGTGCTCGTCGGGTATGGTCTGAGCGAAAGCATCACGCTGCTCTCTGAACTCTGGACAAAAGGGAGACGCTGGTTGTCTGTCGTTGCCATTGCGCTGGCCCTGTCCTTCGTTCTGGATGACCTCTACTTTTATTTCTTTGTCTATACCCCTCGCAGCGTTTTCGAGCAGGCACGCAGTCACACCATGATTGCCCAACGGCTGGCGGAGGAATTGCAGGCACACCCTGCCGACACCCAGGTTATATTTTTCGGCCATCCGGCGATGGGATTCCGCAGTATCCCCAGTCTGCAATACCTCGCGCCCGGCATCGAGGGGATGGATATCACATCGTCCTGGTCGTCTGAGAGAAAGGCGCAGGTTTCAGCAACGCATTTACTCTTCGTTTTCCTGCCCCACCTGGAAGAGGAAATCCAGGCAGTCCAAACAGACTATCCGGGCGGTCTGTTGCGGCGAGAAATTGCCGCGGACGGCGAGACGCTCTACTGGCTGTATCAGGTTCCTGCGCCCTGAACGCTTTGCTCTCCCCAAGGACTGTCCGTGAACGAAGATACCAACCGGCCCTTTGGTTTCTCTGAATCGCCTTCTCTGCCAGGCGCCGTGAAATTCCTGCTCGCGTTGCTGGTGATCCTTGCTCTCTGGAGCGCGGTGCGTCTCGGCGCAGCGGTGGTCTTTTGGGAGGTATTGGACGGGTATCCGACGCGCGGCGGACCGTCGTACATTGCTTTGAGCGGTGCGTTCTGGCTGGTTTGCGCCTTAGAGGCGCTTTGGGGCCTTGCGACACGTCGGCGATGGGGCCAGCGGGCCGTGATCGGCGTATGCAGCGGTTACTTTCTCTGGTATTGGCTAGACCGCCTTCTTCTTCGCCTTCCCTATCCCAACTGGCCGTTCGCGCTGATACTATCGGCAGTCTTACTGCCCGTTACTCTTGGCGTGGCGTTCCATCCGGCGGTAAGACGTTTTTGCGAGAAGGTGAGACATGACGGATCCAAAAAAGATACAGGAACTATACGAACTTAAGGCGCGGGCACGCGAAGGAGGGGGAACAGAGCGCATCGAGGCCCAACACCGAAAAGGAAAATTGACCGCTCGCGAGCGCCTCGATATTCTGCTGGACAAAGGTTCCTTTGTCGAGACCGACGCCCTCGTCGTACACCGCAGCCATGAGTTCGGGTTAGCAGAGCAGAAGTATCTCTCCGATAGCGTGGTTGCCGGTTGGGGGCGGATTGACGGCCGTCTGGTCTATGTCTTTTCGCAGGATTTCACGGTCTTTGGCGGTTCCCTCGGCGAGGTGCACGCCGAGAAAATCTGCAAGATTATGGACCTGGCACTGAAGAATGGCGCGCCATTGATCGGCCTGAACGATTCGGGCGGAGCGCGCATTCAAGAGGGCGTGGTCTCCCTGGCCGGCTATGCGGAAATCTTCCTGCGCAATACGCTGGCTTCCGGCGTCATTCCGCAAATTTCCGCGATTCTAGGGCCGTGCGCCGGCGGCGCGGTATATTCACCGGCCCTGACCGATTTCGTCTGTATGTCCCGCTCGGCGTATATGTTCGTGACCGGCCCGAATGTCGTCAAGGCCGTGACGCACGAGGACGTGTCCTTTGACGAATTGGGCGGCGCGACCGTCCACGCGGCAAAATCCGGAGTCTGTCATCTCCTCGCGGAGAGCGAGGAAGACGTGCTACACCTCGTGCGCACGCTGTTGAGCTACCTGCCCCAGAACAACATGGAAGATCCTCCTTATGCGCCTAGCGGCGACGACCCCCTACGCATGGAGGAGTCGCTCAACGACCTGGCGCCGGATGACCCTGCCAAACCGTATGATGTCCGAGAGGTGATTTGGCGCGTGGTGGACGAAGGCCGCTTTCTGGAAATCCAGGAGGCGTTTGCGCCGAATATTGTCATTGGCTTTGCTCGTCTGGGAGGGCATTCCGTGGGCATTGTCGCCAATCAGCCGGCGGTGCTGGCCGGCGTGCTGGATATTGACGCCAGCGAAAAGGCGGCGCGCTTCGTCCGCTTCTGCGATGCGTTCAATATTCCCCTTGTAACCTTGGTGGACGTGCCCGGTTTCATGCCCGGCATGGCGCAGGAACATGGCGGCGTCATCCGTTCGGGAGCGAAACTGGTCTATGCCTATAGCGAGGCCACCGTGCCTAAGTTGACGGTCATTTTGCGGAAGGCCTACGGCGGCGCTTACATCGTCATGTCCAGCAAACACCTACGCGGGGATTTGAACCTAGCCTGGCCTGGGGCCGAAATCGCTGTGATGGGCCCGGAAGCGGCCGTGGAGATTGTTTTTCGCAAGGAAATCGAGAAGGCGGAAGACCCGGCGAGTCGCAAAGACGAACTAATTGCCGAATTCCGCGCCCGCTTCGCCAACCCCTACGTGGCCGCCGAACGCGGTTACCTGGACGACGTCATCGAGCCATGCGAGACGCGGCCGCGCCTCATCAACGCTCTGGAAACCCTCCACAACAAGCGCGACCAAAACCCGCCGAAGAAACACGGCAATATCCCCCTCTGAGCCTCTCGGCTGCGGAAGCATGGTCCTGCGCGAAAGCCTCTAGGCGGGATAACGCCCTCGCCGCAGCAAGCGCAGAGGTTCCCCTGCCTGATAAATTTCGTATTCCCGTTCTATAGGGAAGACGCGCCCGAGCATAGAATAGACCGGGCAATATTTCTCTGTGGAAAGCGCAATCGCGCGCTGAACGGCGCCTTCGTCTATCCGATTGCCCGTGACGCGATACACGATTGTCGCGGCGGTAATGACTTTGGGGTGCTCCGTCGTGCGTTCCGCGCGTACGCTAACCTCGAACGCGGTGACCTCTTGCTGTTTTTTACGCAGGATAGAAACCACGTCCATCGCGGTACAACCGGCCAGCGAGATCGCCAGCAATTCCACAGGGCGGAAACCGTCGTTCGCGCCGCCAACAGCGGGGTCTGCCCCCAGCGGGACAGAAAAGCCGCTATCGGCGCTGCCGGTGAAGGTCAGATTCTCGTGCCAGACGACTTTTGCTTCCATGTCAGATATTCTCCTCACTATAATAGGCAATCAACAGATGCAGGGAAAGAGGGTGATGGCCTGGTAGCTACACTGCGTGCACTCCAGGCGAAGCAAGCCGTTGTAATCCAGAAAGCGTTCATCGCAGCATGGACAGGGATCGCCGGCGGAGGCGTGCTGGCCGTAGAAGCATCTGCACGTTCGGCGCCTGAGGAAGAGGGAAACAGATCAGCCATGCTCCTGGAGTTGATCTTCCAGAGCGCGAAAAAGGCGTTCTTGCACGTCTGGCGGCAACGGCATCGGTGCCTGTGAGAGAGCATGGTAGAGCAAGACGGTCTTGCGTAGGGTATCCACGACAATGCGGCAATGGCCACACTCTGCCATGTGTTGTTCGATGGTCGCGCGCAGCACTTCATCCAGTTCGCCGTCTATGTAATCTGAGAGCGAACGAAGCAAGTCGCGACATTCGATGTGAATTTCACTCATGGTTGCTTCCTTTCGCCGCGCAAACGCTCTGCATAGAAGGCACTGAGTTGTTCGCGCAGGTGAAGCCGGGCGCGCAAAAGTCGAGTCTTGACGGCAGCCTCACTCAATTGGAGAGCCTGACTGGTCTCCTGGATGGAGAGGCCTTCTATATCGCGCAGCAGAAAGACAACGCGTAACTTGGGGGGCAGGCGCTGAATTGCCTCTTCGAGATAGCGACGCGCCTCGGAGGAGAGCAATTCCTCTTCGGGTAAACAGCACCAGTCCACGAATTGTCGGGGCGTCTCGACTTCATCGTCCTCATCTTCAGCCGACAAATCGCTGACCGAGGTCTCCGGTCGTCGGCCGCGCAGGAGCATGAGCGCCTCGTTGACCGCGATACGGTAGAGCCAAGTAGAAAGGCTGGAACGCCCTTCAAATTCATGAAGATGTTGCAACGCCTTCAGAAACGTATTCTGGAGCACGTCTTCGGCATCCTGGACATTTCCAAGCATCTTCAGCGCCAGGCGGTAGAGGGGGCCGGAGTATGCTTCGACAAGCCGCGCGAATTCCCGGCGATCGCCGGCGCGCAAAGCCTCAAAGGAAAACGCGGTCTCGGCTGCTGTCATTTAGATGTGTCCTTTTGCGAAAAGTTGCCTGCGAAACATCGTACGGCGCTGGAAATTCGATACCCAGGAGAAGTATACCCGAAAGGGAAAGGAAGTGCCCCTAGGAGGCCGGCGAAAACAGGATAAACATCAGGAGTTTGATGATTTTTGCTACTAGCCAGCGTCTAGGGGTTGGGCTACTATCTAGGCAAATGAGATTTCCGGCCCTGGAGAACCTTCCCTTCTTTCAAGGTCTGCGTGGAGATGACCTATCTTTGTTGGCGCCCTTCTTTCGGACGCTGCGTTTTCGCGCCGGCGCGTTGATTTTCGATCAGGGGGATGCGGCCGAATTTTTTTACCTCCTCGTGCGGGGAGAGGTGGTTATTCGTTACAAGCCGGAAGACGGGCCGGCGATAACGGTCGCTCGTGTGCGACCGGGCGGCGTGTTTGGCTGGTCAGCGGCGATGGGCAACCCGGTGTACACCTCCGCCGCGGTCTGTGAAAGCGATAGCGAGGCATTGCAGATTCGCGGCGAGGCGCTGCGTTCCCTATGCGACAGTCACCCCCAGGCAGGAAAAATCATTCGGGAACGTCTGGCAGCCATCGTCGCAGAACGGCGGAGAAGTCGTCAGCAGGTAGCTAGGCTCCTGGGCAACCACTCTCACGTCTAGTCACGGAGGAGATCATGCAGAACACAAACGCCGCTGCCGAAATCCGCCTGAAAGCCCTCCTCGAGCAGTTGAGCGCCTACATCGAGACCTTCCACGGCGGATCGGTGGAGTACGTCTCGTTTGACGGCAAGACACTGCGGGTGCGCCTGGGAGGCGCCTGTCAGGGTTGTCCGCTCTCGCCGGCCACGTTGCATGGCTGGGTAGCAGGCACGGTGCGCCAGTTTTTCCCAGAGATCGAGACCGTAGAGGCTGTCGAGGGATAACCCTCAGTCGCCCTTCTTACGCTTCAACAGACCGATTACGGAGCCAATACTTACCCAGGCTAGGGCGGGCGTAAAAATAAACCAACCGACGAAGGGCATCAGACAGGCAAGCAGAAGCAACCCGCCGCCGCGCAGGTAAGTTAAGGCAGGACGGTTTAACTCGCCCCAACGGTGGCTGATTATCTGAACGGCGGCGTTCAGACCAAACAGCAAGGGTATTCCCAGGCTCACAATCGGAACGATAACAAGAAAAGAGAGAAAGATCGGTTCCTGCATCAGTTGTCCTACCGTCGCAGCCACGCTGATCAACAGCGCCTCTAGCAGGGCCACCGCGGCGAAGGTCAGCAAGCCCAGGAAGAACGAGCGCCAGGGATGGGTTTCTAGATTGTAGCGCGCCTGCGCGACGGGCTCTGGAAAGAGCAACATGACCGCCGCGAACACTGCCGGCAGAGACAAGGTAACCAGTAAAACCATAAAGACGATATTCATAGGCTGTCTCCTTAGAGGGGTTTTGGGTCTTCCGCGCCATCTGGCAGCAGGTGGATACTTCCTATCCACCACAAAGCGGGGATAATGATCAGCAGGAAGATGGCGACCGGCAAAGACGGAAGAATCTGCGGCCGATAGGAAATGACCGGCCAGGGAATCCGGATATCTTGTAACCAGGAACAAGGCTGGGAGACCATCTCCCACAACCCGAGCAAGGAGGCCACTGAGATACCGGAAAGCCTTTTCCAGAGCGATGGGAAGGTCAGCAATAGTTGGAGTGATGGCGCCGCGATGCGCGCCAATGCCTGAAGGGCGGCGATCAATATGCCCAATGCCACGCCTGCTTGCACGGCCAACGCCAGCCGCCAACCCAGGCTCGGCCGGCGCGCCGGCAAGCGATTCAACACCGGGGGGGTCAAATCGCGCCCCAGGTCCTCCGTCTTCATGCCAGCCAGGGCGGTGAAGAGGCGTTGCAGGTCTTGCAAGTAGGCGCGACAGGCGCGACAGACCGAAAGGTGTGTTTCCACGGCGCGCCGGCTTTCCACATCCAAGACGCCATCGAGGTACTCGTGCAAGACTTCTTCCTCAAGGTGTTCCTTCATGGCGATCCTCCTGCAACTTCGGGAGTTTCTCCAGGAGCAAACGGCGAGCGCGGAAGAGCTTAGATTTCACATCGCTGAGCGGGCAGCGGAGAGTCTGGGCAATTTCGGCATAGGTCATACCCTGGAAGTGACGCAATTCGATGATCACGCGGGAGCAAGGCGGCAAAGAGAGGATAGCGGCGTGCACGCTGTGTTCTTGTTCGCGTTGTACGACCTCTTCCTCAGGAGGAGGATGGTTGGAATCATGCTTCCACATCGTGAGGGGGAACAGCGGTCGGCGTTTCAAAAGGTTCAGGCACAGGTTGACGGCGATTTTCTTCAACCAGGGTGCGAATGGGCGCTCCAGATCGTAGCGCGGAAGGGTTTTCCACGCGCGCAGGAAGGTTTCCTGAACCGCATCTTCGGCGGCCTCGCGTTCTCCCAATAAACGATAGGCTATGCGGAAGACTGCTGCCTGGTGACGGCGCACCAGTTCGCCGAATGCTTCTTGATCACCCTGTACCGCGCGCCGTGCCAGTTCGCAATCCTCACTCATCCTATAAGTTAATACAATTTATTTAGAGAAAAAGTTGCGGGAGATGCGTTCTTTCTGGAAAGACCGCCCTATCTTGCGAGCGGCGGCGTGGGGGTCGGCGCGACGCTCACCGCGCCCAGAACAGGGCCAGCACCGTCAGCGAGCCGAAAACGAGGAGAACAGCGGCGAAGCCGAGCAGCGCTCCATGTCGCCGGCGTTCATCCATCAGCAGATAGGTTGGATATATCCCCTCCACTTTCCAGCGCGGTCCGCCGAACCAGGTAAAGAGCAGGCCGCCGAGCAGACCACCAACGTGCCCCCAATTATCTATCCCGCTCGAGGAGAAACCCAGGAACAGGTTGATGGCGGCCAGAAACAGAATATTTCCGAGCGCCTGCGCAGCATACTGGCGCAGGAACAAGCGATTTTGATACAGGAACACCCCCTCCGCGGCCAGCAGGCCGAAAATGGCGGTGGAGGCGCCGACCGAGGCGCCCGACGTCAGGAGGAAGGAAAGGACGTTGCCGGCAAATCCGCCGGAAACATAGAGCAGCAAAAAACGCCCGTGCCCGAAACGCGCTTCCAGTCCGGCGCCGAGGCGAATCAGCGCGTACATATTCAAGACAATATGCGCCAGCGAGGCGTGCAGGAAGATCGGCGTAATGAGCCGCCAGTACTGCCCAAATCGAATGAACGCAGCCTGCTTCGCGCCGTAATAGACCAGCAAGTCAACCCCCAGGTAAAAACGCGAGGCAAGTTGAAGCAGGTAGAACAACACTGTGATAGCCAAAAGGCTATAGGTGACCACAGGGGCCACATGCGGCAATCGCACCTCTACCGCTGTAGATTGCGGAGGAGGCCGGCGCTCCTCGCCAGAAAAAGAATCGTTCACGGTAAACCGTCCTGATTCGAGCCAATGGCAGGGAATCTACAGGTGAACCCGTCGCTGGATAACGCGATGGCGCTCGGCGCGAATAATTGCTTCCACCGTATCTACGGTCTCGTCGAGATGACCATCAGCATTGACAATAAGATAGTCGAATTCGGCGGCGCGCTTGAGTTCCTGACGCGCCGTGGCGATTCGCAGGCTTAAATCCTCCGCCGGATCGCGCTGACGTTGGCGCAGACGGCGCATCATTTCCTCCTCGCTTTGCGGGGTCAGGAAGATAAAAACCGCCTCGGGGGCAAGTTTCCGCACGGCAGCCGCGCCCTGCACGTCCACGCGCAATACAACGTCCTTGCCCGAAGCCAGCGCCTGTCGCACCTGTTCGCGCGGGATCCCCTTGTAGTCATTGTACACGATCGCATATTCAATCAGTTCGTTCTCTTCGATCATGCGCGCGAATTCTTCCTTCGACACAAAAAAGTAGTCCCTACCATGCACCTCTCCCTCGCGACGCGGGCGGGTGGTCGCCGTGACCACGAAGTGAAAGGGCAGGCCGCGTTCCTTCATGCGCTGGATGACGGTGTCCTTTCCCGCTCCCGAGGGCCCGGAAATGACAATGAGCAGAGGTTGAGGGTGCCACAGATCAAAATCCGAATCGGCGCTCATGTTTCTATTGTAATCGAAACGACGGTGGTTTCGAGATGTCTGTCAGCGTTTGAATACGCTTTGTGCTATAATTTGATTTGACGTTTATCTGATCCTAATAAAGGAGTTTACCATGGGCCTTTTCGCCACAATTCTAGAAAAGCTCGGTCTCGGCAAGAAAGAGGAAGCGAAGAGCGAGGCGGCCAAGCCTGCCGCCAAGCCAACGACATATGCGCAGTCTGCCCCTCCGCCGAGCGTCAGCACGTTTACCCCGGCAGCCCCTGCCAAGCCCGCTCCCATTTCAGAGGTGGATGTCGTCAGAAAATTGGAGCAGATGGCGGTTGGGACAAACCTGAATTGGAAAGTTTCTATTGTTGACCTGTTGAAATTGCTTGGGATTGACAGTAGTCTTCAGGCGCGCATCGAACTGGCAAAGGAACTGGGTTGTCCACCGGAGATGATGGAAGATTCGGCGCGCATGAACGTCTGGCTGCACAAGACCGTGTTGCGGAAAATTGCCGAGAACGGTGGCAATATTCCCAAAGAATTATTGGACTGAAGCCCGTTTCCCATAGAAAAGCGCGGCTCCGTGTCAGACCCATGCTTTCTGTTGGGGAAGCGTGATTCTGAGGATAGAGCGTGGTCACGCGGCGCGGTTGACGAAGCCTACAGCAAGCGGTCTCCCCCTTGGACAGAGTCGACGCGGTAGTGGCAGCCTCGGCTCTGACGGTTGTGACGCGCTGCCTGCGCGATGAGCAGGGCAGCCTCGACCGCATTGCGCAGGCCGATCAGGCCATCGCTCAACTTGGTGGCGCGGTAGAACGTTTCAATTTCATTCTGGAGGTGACGCAATTCGCGAATGGCACGCGAGAGGCGATCGCCGGAGCGAATCAAACCGACGTAGTGCCACATGATATTCTGAATAGTCTGCATATCGCCTTGAATGAGCGCCGGGTCAGAGTCATCCGTCAGTCCTGATTCGTCCCAACGGGGAATGTCCTCAGGAGAGGGCATGGCCGGCAGGGATTGTTCCGTCAGGCGTCTCTCGATATCGCGCGCGGCGCGTGTCCCCCAGACTAGCCCTTCGAGCAGGGAGGAGGAGGCCAGACGATTCGCGCCATGCACTCCGGTGCAGGCGACTTCTCCCACCGCGTACAGATTGGCAATACTGGAGCGACCCCATTCGTCTACCAATACGCCACCGCACGAGTAATGGGCGGCCGGCACGACCGGGATGGGTTCGCGGCGGATATCCAAGCCGACTCGTAAACATTCGGCGTAAATGTTGGGGAAGCGATTTTCGATTTTGTCCGCCGGCAGACGCGAGGCGATGTCGAGGAGAACGTAGGAATAGCCATGTTCTTCCATCTCGCGATGAATAGCGCGGGCGACCACATCGCGCGGGGCCAGGTCTTTCCACTCGGGGGCGTACTTCTCCATGAAAGGCTTCCCCTCCGGGGTCAACAAGAGGCCGCCTTCGCCGCGTACGGCCTCGCTGATGAGGAAACCTTCGGCGCCCGGCGCCGCCAGCGCCGTGGGATGGAATTGAACGTATTCGGCATTCACGATGCGCGCACCGGCGCGATGCGCCATCGCCAGGCCATCGCCGCGCGCGCCGGGGGGGTTGGTGGTGTTCCGGTAGAGCCGTCCTAGTCCGCCGGTGGCCAAGATGGTACAGGCGGCCAGGGTACGGTGGATGGTGCGCTGGCAGCGGTCGAAGACGTACGCACCATGGCACGCAATCGGACGGTACACGTCGAGTGGAGAGGGGGAATGGTGAGGGAAGGTGATCAGGTCAACAGCGGTAAAGCCGGTCATCAATTCGATGTTCGGTCGCTGACGGATTACCTCCAACAGGGCTTTGCTGATCGCCCGTCCCGTACCATCGCTAACGTGCAGGATGCGTCGGCGCGAGTGTGCGGCTTCTTGTCCGTATTCCAGATCGCCGTTCGGCGCGCGATCGAACTGTACGCCGGCGATTTTGATGAGCACTTCCTCTAACAGGCGTGGGCCTTCCTCGGCAAGCAGGCGCGCGGCGGAAGGCAGCGACGCGCCTGCCCCTGCCTCGAGGAGGTCCTTCACCAGTAAATCGGCAGAATCGCCCGGCCCGCGCCCGATGATGCCCCCCTGGGCATAACGCGTGTTCGATTCGCACGGGTCATCCTCGCGGGTAAGCAAGATGATGCGGCGATTCGGGTTCCGCGCCAGTTCGAGCGCGGCGGCTGCGCCCCCGATTCCAGAACCAATGATAAGCACATCGGTAATTTTCATGCCAGGCTCCCCTCAACCGATTTGTATCATCCGTTCGACCGCGCGGGAGGCGCGTTGACGAACGTCCTCCGGAATCTCAATCACGTAACGGTTAAATTTCAACGCGTCACGCGTGTCCTCCATCGTAATCATATTCATATGCGGACAGCGCACCATGCACAGGCGCAGCATTTCTTTCTCCGGGTTGGCGGCGGCAATGTTATCGCCCATGGCGCATTCCGTAAGCAACAAGTAACGAGGCGCTTGGGTCTGCTGAACGTAGCGAATCATGGCATTCGTGCTCCCCGAAAAATCCGCCGCCGCGACGACCTCAGGACTGCATTCGGGATGCGCCAGAATGACCACATCGGGGAACTGCGCCCGCACGGTTTCAACGTCTTTCACAGTGAATTTTTCATGCACTTCGCAACGCCCATGCCAACCGATAAGTTGATAGTCCAGATCGGTGTCCGTAGCGGGGTTGTCGCGGAGGGTAGGGAAAAGGATATGTTTACCGGTCTCGCGCGCCACATTGCGCGCCAGGTATTCATCGGGCAAAAAGATGACCGTATCAGCCTTAAGCGATTCGACCACGGCAACGGCGTTGGACGAGGTGCAGCAAATGTCGCTCTCGGCTTTGACATCGGCATAGGTGTTAACATACGCAACAACCGGCACGCCGGGAAAACGCGCTTTGAGCGCGCGCACATCTTCGGCGGTGATACTGGCCGCCAGCGAGCAGCCGGCTTTTTCGGAGGGAAGCAACACGGTTTTGGTCGGGCTGAGAATCTTCGCCGTCTCGGCCATGAAACGCACGCCGCAGAAGACAATCACATCCTTGTCAGTTGCGGCCGCCTTCCGGCTCAAATCAAGCGAGTCGCCGGTGAAATCAGGGATGGAATGGAACAGGGCCGGTTCCATGTAATTATGGCCCAAGATGACGGCGTTGCGTTGTTTCTTGAGTTCCTCAATTTCTACGGCAATCTCGGCCTTGTAACGCAGTTCAACATCTGGAACAAGGCGTTCCAGTTTTGCCTTCATTTTCTCGTACATGCGTTGGACTTCTTGGCTCATCGGAATCTCCTTAATTCGAGGAAAAGCGCGGGCGGTGGATAGTGGACGGAGACCGCCCCTCGTCCACAGCCTACGGCCCGCGGTCCACGTATTCGAAACTCACATCGAACACTTTCGCCGAATGCGTCAGCGCGCCGATGGAGATATAGTCCACGCCGGTCTCGGCAATCTGGCGGACGTTTTCGAGCGAGACGTTGCCGGACGCCTCCAGCCGGGCGCGGCCAGCGACCAGGCGCACTGCCTCGGCCATCAAGGGCGGAGTCATATTGTCGAGCAAGATCCGCTCCACACCCAACGCCAGGGCCTCGCGCACGTCGTCCAGTGTGCGCGCCTCGACCTCGATTTCGAGTGTGGGGGCGCTTGCTCTGGCGCGTTGCACGGCCAGCATGAGGGAGCCGGCAAAGTCAATGTGATTGTCTTTGATAAGCACCCTATCGTACAGGCCCAGGCGATGATTCTGCCCGCCGCCGCGTTGCACAGCCAGTTTATCGACCATGCGCAACCCCGGCGCGGTTTTGCGGGTATCGAGGATGATGGCGCCCGTGCCGGCGACGGCGTCAACGAATTGGCGCGTCAGGGTCGCGATGCCGGACATGCGTCCCAAGAAGTTCAGCGCCGTGCGCTCGGCAGTCAACAGGCTGCGCGCCGGCCCGCCAACGATGGCCAACGTCTGTCCACGCCCCACACGCGCCCCCTCCTCCACCTTCCTTTCAAAGACAATACGCTCATCTACCGTAAGATACACCGCCTGCGCCACATCTAGCCCGGCCACAACACCATCCTGTTTGGCGACAACACGACCCCGCATGACGGCTTCCACAGGGACAATGCTCTCTGTGGTCACATCGCCGGAGCCGATGTCCTCTTCCAAGGCGCTGCGGATGGCGCGGAGAATATCCGGGTGGAGAGATGTATTTAGTGTCATTTTTACACTAATTTGACTTGAAATAAAAACGGCTTTTCTGCCTTCACTTCCTATTCTCATCGTCTTTGGCAATTTTGTCAAGGAAGAGATCACGAGCCGAAAAGACTATCCGCGCCGTAAGACGCGGCGGCGCTCGCCTCCCTCGCCTAACATCGGCGAGGTGTGCTTACAGAAACCTCGCCGATGTTAAAACTCCCAGGGACGCAGGAGCAGAAAGACGATGTGCAACAGGATGGCCATGGCGCTCAGCACAAAAGCGGCTGTCACGCGGCGGCGTTCTATCGGCCCTTCCCCCTCATCCAACTGCCGCAACGCGCTCCAACCGGTGAGCAGGCTGAGCAACCCAAACAGAAGACCGCTGAAACACCCCCCTATGGAAAAGCTGCCGATGAAATTCATGAATGACTCCAGCGAGAGGAGAAACGCCCATATCTCCTCCGAAGGAGTCAAGAGAAGAACATTGTACATCGTCCACGTCAGCCAACAAAGATAGGGGATGATGGCCAGAATGCCTAGAATCAGGCTGACGATGGAACGTCGTCGGGCGCGTTGCAGGTAGGGGTCGAAAAGCGAAGGAGTCATAGAGTGCGCCGGCCTAAGTAAGGAAAGGTCGCGTGTCTATTATACCTTTTTTAGGCAATCGGCAGTAAAATAACCATATCTCAGCGAACGGAGTTGTTTCATGTCGGACATGGTCGAAGTTGTTGTAGACAGTGTGCGGGTTAGTTTGATGTCGTCGCAGCGTGTCATCCTCTTGCGCCAGATAGACCGCGAGCGTTACCTGCCGATCTGGGTTGGCCCTTATGAGGCCGAGGCAATCACAGTGGCCTTGCAGGAAATTGAGATGATTCGCCCTTTGACGCACGACTTGCTCAAGAACACCTTTGCCTTGCTCAACGCTCGCCCCCTGCGCATTGAGATCATCGATTTGCGAGATGATATTTTCTACGGACGAATTGTCGTTGAGGATGATGGACGGATTCTAGCGCTTGACTCGCGTCCTTCGGACGCCATTGCTCTGGCCGTGCGAGTTCACATCCCCATTCTGGTCAGCGAAGCGGTCATGGAGGCCGCGGCCATTGTTCCGGAGCAGGATATCGAAGAGACTGCGCCGTCTCCCGCCTCTACGGCCGAGGAACAGCCGCCAGCCTCCGACGAACGCCTGGATGTCTTCGAGGACTTCCTCAAGAAACTCGATCAACGCAAAAGCGCCGAGGGCGACGAGGAAACGTCAACGAACTGAGGTTGTAGAATTACCGACGATGAACACCGGTCTTCCCCTTGACGAAATGCCGTTGGAGGCCATGGAGCCGCCGTCGTCCTCGTCGGCGGCGCCGAGCGTCCCGCACCACCGCGAGGCGGAAGAGGCGGTGATTGGCGCGGTGCTCATCAATCCGGAAGTGTACTATGACCTGGCTCAGTTTCTCCAGGCGGAGGATTTCTACATTCACCGCAATCGCTGGATTTGGGAAGCATTCACCCGCTTACACGAGCAGCGGATTCCGATTGACCTCCTGACGGTTGCCGAGGAACTGGAGCATGCCGGCCGTCTGGCAGAAGTGGGTGGACCGGCGTATCTGACCGCTTTGCTCAACCAGACGCCGACCTCGCTGCACGCCGAGGCGTATGGGCGGATAGTGGAAGCCGCCGCCGTCCGCCGCCGGATGCTGGCTGCCGCCAACCAGATTGCCTCGCTGGCCTATAATCAACAAGAGGGCATCGAACAGGTCCTCGCCGAGGCAGAAAAATCCATCTTCAACGTTAGTCAGCGGCGACTTCGCCGCGATGTGCAACCCATCTCGCAAGCGTTGAGCGAGTACTATGACCGCATTGACGAACTGGCGAGGCGGTCCGAGGAAATCTTCGGCGTCCCCACCGGCTTTATCGATCTAGATCGCCTCCTGAGCGGCATGCAACCTTCCGATTTGTTGATCATCGCCGGGCGGCCTGGGCAAGGGAAGTCCGGCTTCCTACTCTCGGTTGCCCGGAACGCCGCTCTGTTGCACAAGAAGCACGTCGCCATTTTCTCCCTCGAAATGTCCAACGAACAAGTTGTGCAACGCTTGCTGGCGCAGGAGACCGGCATTGACTCGCAACGCCTACGCAACGGGAAGCTGACCGACGAGGAGTGGCCTTTGCTGACGCACGCCATCGAGGTCCTGGGCGACACACACATCTACCTGGACGACACGCCGGCCATTACGCCGCTAGCGCTGCGCACCAAGTGTCGCCGCTTGCACATGGAATTTGGCCTCGACCTGATTCTCCTCGACTACCTGCAACTGATGGGCGGCGATACGCGCGCGGAAAACCGCGTACAGGAGGTCTCGTACATCTCGCGCAGCCTGAAGGCGCTGGCGCGCGAACTCAACGTGCCGATTCTCGCCGCCGCCCAACTCAGCCGCGCCGTGGAACAACGCACCGACAAGCGACCGGTGCTCTCCGATTTGCGCGAATCAGGCAGCCTGGAGCAAGACGCCGACGTCGTGATGTTCATTTACCGACCGGATCAGTATGAAAAAGATGCCGCCAGGCAAAATGTGGCGGAGATCATCATCGCCAAACACCGCAACGGACCGACCGGAAGCATTGAATTGGTCTTCTTGAGTCATCTGGCGAAATTCGTAGATGCCGCCCCCCGTCGTATTGACTTGACACAGGTGTAGGATGTTCACGGGTTTTGGCACAAGTGAAACGTTCACCCCCATTCCTAACTCGTTCTTTCGCGTGTTGGGCGAGATAGACGATTTGGAGGAATTGAAAGTGATCCTGCATGCCCTCTGGCGCATTGGGAACATGGACGGCGGCGTACATTTCCTCCGTCAGGCAGACTTTCGTGAAATTGTTGCACAGCCCGAATCGGCGCTGGAAAAGGCGGTGAAGCGCGGCATCTTGATCAGGGCGCAGCGTGAAACCCAAACGTTGTACTTTCTCAATTCTCCCCGTGGACGTGCTGCCGCCGAAGCCTTTGTGCAGGGTTCCTGGAATCCCGGCGCGCCCCTCCCCCCTCCGCCGCCACAACGGCCGAACGTTTTCAAACTGTATGAAGAGAACATCGGTCCCTTGACGCCGCTCCTGGCCGATGCCCTCCAGGACGCCGAGCGGATGTATCCTGTGGAATGGATTGCCGAGGCGATGGAAATCGCTGTCAAGAAAAACAAGCGGAACTGGAAATACGTGGAAGCCATTCTCAAACGTTGGAAGGTGGAAGGTCATGTCAAAAAGCAAGATCGAGCACACGCTGCGGAAAGTAGCCGCCGCTATTCCGACACCGAGTTCGCAGAATATCTCCGGCGCGGCGAAGGTTAGCCTGGGAAATCCCGATTGCCCCCACTGTCGCGGCGTCGGCTACGTCCGCTACGAGGCGCCGTTGGGGGACCCACGCTTTGGGCGATTGGAGCCATGTGTATGCCGTAGCGCGGTCATAGTTCAAATCGCCCGGCAACGTCTTTTCGAGTTAAGCCACCTGGATCAACTGGCCGACCGCACCTTCGAAAATTTCCACGAGCAAGGTCACGAGAAGGCGCAACTGACCGAACAGGAGAAGCGGAGTCTCCAAACTGCGAAGGAAATGGCAGAAGACTTCGCGCGCCGGCCAGAAGGCTGGTTGTTGTTGGAAGGTGGGTATGGTTGCGGGAAAACGCATCTGGCAGCTGCCATCGCGAACGCGGCCGTCTCACAAGGCATCCTAACCCTCTTTATCACCGTCCCTGATTTGCTGGATTTCCTGCGCTTCGCCTTCCGCGATCCGGAGACGACCTTCGAGGAGCGATTCGAGGAGGTTCGCAATGTGGGTCTCCTCGTGCTGGATGACTTCGGTACGCAGAACGCCACCCCCTGGGCGCAGGAAAAGCTGTTTCAGATTGTCAACTACCGTTACATCAACAAACTGCCAACGGTCATTACCACCAACCTACTCTTAGATCAAATTGAGAGTCGCATTCGCTCTCGTTTGCAAGACAAGACATTCGTCCGCCGTGTCCGCATCCTAGCCCCCGACTACCGCCGCCCAGACGAGACGAGCAACCCTGAGATTTCGATTCTGACCTGGCCGGAAATCCGAGCGATGACATTCGAGAATTTTGAGAGTCGGGCAGACGAGATCGGCGAGGAAGTGGTGGTGGTGACAACGGTGGAGCAACGGGATTCCTTCGGCAACAAGTTCAAAGAAAAGACAATCACCCGCGTTTCGATTACAAAGAAGGACTTAAAGACGCTTCACGACGCGGTCCAGGCGGCCATCGCTTTTGCCGAGAAACCGCGAGGGTGGTTGACGCTGCTTGGCGATTCCTACTGCGGCAAGACCCATCTGGCAGCGGCAATTGGAAACCACTGCATCGCGCTCGGCGGACAGGCGTTGATGCTGCCTGTGGCCGATCTGTTAGACTACCTACGTCAGACCTTTAGCCCGAATTCGGACGTTTCCTTCGACCGGCGCTTTTATGAGATTCGCACGACCCCTCTGCTGATTCTCGATGACTTGAAGGAGCGCGGCGCTAGTTCGATCTGGGCAGAGGAGAAGTTGTATCAATTGCTCAATTACCGCTATCACGCGGAACTTCCGACCGTCATCACCTCCACCCTGCACCCGGACGAATTCGCGCTGAACTACCCCGCTTTGTGGAACAAACTCTTGGATGCAACGAAAAGCCAGGTTTACCTGATCGAGATGCCTCCTTATCGGAGAATCACGAGAGGGAAAGGCGCTTACGCGCGCCGATGGCCTGCCGCCAAACCGTAAACACAAGCGGGGAATTGCTGCAAGCAAGATAACCCTTTCCATGCCCCCTTGCGCGTTTCGATCGGTCATTCTCTCTACCTTGGCGCATGCTCTGTGGAATCTTCTCGGCAAACGGCACAATCCCTCCGCGGCTCTGTTTCCGGCCGCTTCGTTAGCGGCAATCGCAGTATGTTCGCCGGCATTGATCCTCTTTGGGCATGGGATGACAGCCATGCCTAAGCCGGGCCGGGAACTGCTGGTCGCGACAGGGCTGACGCAGGCAATCTACTATCGCGCTCTGACCAACGCGCACCGCCACGGCGATCCTTCGATGCCCTACCCTCCGGCGCGTGCTTTGCCGGTGATGCTGGTAGCCCTGCCAAGCCTGACGCTAGGACGCGCGCAACACAGCGGCGCTCCGGCTTTGCCAAGCTTTCTTCTCATCACGCTTGGCTGTCTTACCCTCCCGTCGAACTGCTCTGCGGATAGGCGCCTACAGGCGTATCGCCAGCCGGCTCTCCGCGCGGCGCTTCTAGCGGCTTTGTGCATTGCGGCCTACATGCTTATCGATGCCCGGGCTCTGCGGTTGCTCCGCTCCTTGCCGGTGAGCGCGCTTTCTAGTCTGGAGTGGGCCTTGTTGTGGGTAGAAAGGGAAACCGCCGGTCTCAGCCTGGCGTTGCCTGTCGTGGTCTTGTGTTGCGCGCCCGAGCGCCGAGAACTTCAACGGCTGATGCGCGCCGAATGGCGATCTGCTCTGACGCTGGGGACCGTTATCACCGGCACCTATGTGCTTGTGCTCTGGGCTATGGCCTTCGCACGCGATGTCAGTTCTATTTCTGCTTTCCGTCAGTTGAGCATTCCGATCGGGGCCGGATGAGGCATTCTGTTCCGCCGTGAGCCGGCGCGCCGCCGCCCAAATTCGTTGGCATGGGTATGGTGGTAGTTGGCCTTGCACTGGCCGCACCAGCCTAAAGAATCCCCTGCCCGTCGCCCATCACAATGAACCCTCGCCGCGCCGCGACCGTTCCAGCGCCCGGCACGACGAAACGAGGATATAGAGATTCAGGCCAAGCGCGACCAGCGCAGGAATGAACCATTCCGATCGTTCCAGTGGCAGCACTGCCCCTGTCTTCACTAGGAGGCCTACTACTAATCCGAGGAAAGCGGCGAGCGGCAACGAAAAGACATACAGGTTCCACACCGCTTTAGACTGCCAATGCCTGCTCACAAAAAGGAGAGGGGGGATGAGTAGGATAAGCATGTGTATGTGAGAATGCCATGTAATCACACCGGTTCCGGCCAGCGTGCCAAGAACGGCAATGGTATAATCGGCCGACCTAGGGGAAATCGGGGTCCGCCACAGAAAGCCAACGGCAAGGAGGGAGAGCAGAATACCAGCCATACCAATACTCCACCCTAACCAGATCAGGCCAAGCGTGCTCAATCTCACAATGACCATGCGCCAATTCATCATATTTTCCGGAGCGTTTGTCGCCAAGCCGCCGCTGTAGCCTATCCATAATTGCATCATATGGATTACCCCTTCTCGGCCCACTAAGCCAAAGGAGACGACGATGAAGACGCAGGCACTTACAGCGAAGCCGATGAGGGATTTCCAGGCGCGCTGCACAAGCAGGGCTGGCAGAATCAGTATCAGAAATTGAGGCTTGAGCAGTAAACCTCCTAGCCATATTCCTGCCCGCAGCGGCCTCCCATTTCCTGTGGCGCGCAGAAACTCGCCCACACAAATGGTCAAGAAAACGTTTACTTGCCCCTCAAACAAAGTTACGAAGACAGGGAAGGAGAGCATAGCCGCTATCAGCAAGCGCTTCTCTGATGGATGACCGCAAGTTCTCCTGATAAACCATCGCAGATACCAAAGCAGGAGCGCCACGTTGACGGCTGTCCAGAGTCCAAAACTCGTTCTAGCATCCAATAAAGCAAGGAACTGAAACGGCAGTAAGAATACCGGCAGGAAGGGAACAGGCATGGGCACAAACACCAGCGAGGAATCCTGAGGCAGAGGTACGACACCTTCTTCCACTCTTCTCATCACCTCTAAATCGTATACCCGGGCATAGCCCAACTGATTGGCAACAACACCGGCACTCCACAAGCCCAAGTAATCGCCGCCTACGCCAGCCAGAAGGCCCAAGGTAGTCAGCATCCAAGCCAGATAGATCACGTAGAAGAACGCCACGGCAACGAACCCTAGATTTTCTCGTTGCCGGGCATTCAGGTTGCGAAAGGGGATTCCTTGCACAAACAACGGCCTCATCGTTCCAACCCCTCATTTCCAAGCGATCTGTTTAACGTCCTCGCGGCATCCATCAAGGTACACGCGCCCGAGCAAATCTTTAGGGAAGTTGCCGGATCTAGACTGTCTTGCCGGCGTCTTCCTCTAACTCGTTAATGGTACGTTCCATCAGGTTAACGGCCTGTTGCAGCGTGGTTGCATCGAACGCAAAGCGTGCGCCAGCCGTGGCAAAAAGCTTGGGCAGGGGCATCGTCCCACCCAAAGCAAGCGCGTGACGGTAAGCCGTGGCTGCACCGCGCGGATCGCGGAGCGCGTTGCCAAAGACTTGCACCGCTCCTAGTTGAGCAAGCCCATACTCCACGTAGTAGAAAGGAAACTGATGGATGTGTAACTTACGGTGCCAGCCAGTGGCTTTGACCTCTTCGAGGCCGCTCCAATCCACGGCGGGGATAAAGCGATCCCACAGTTCACTCCATTTCCGGTCGCAGGCGGCAGGATCGGCGCCTTCTTGGGGATTTTCATACACCCAATGCTGGAACGAATCCACGACGGCCATGAAAGGCCAGAAGAGCAACATCCCTTCCAGATGCTCGAGGCGGGCGCGCGCAGAATCGGCCGGACGGTAGAACTCGGCCAGGTACAGCGACGCCAGCAATTCCATGCCCATCGAAGCGACTTCCGCGAATTCCACGGGTACGATCAATTGATGAATGTAAGGGAGGTGGGCTGTCTCGAACACATGGAAGGCGTGGCCAGATTCATGCAACGTGGTCATGACGTCTTCATGGGTTCCCACAGCGTTGACGAAGACGAACGGTTTACGCAGAGAGGCAAGCGACGCGCAGTAGGCGCCCGGGGCTTTGTTCTTTCGATTTTCTAAATCGGTGAGCTTTTCGGCTACCATTGTGGCGAAGTAACCGCCTAGGATGGGGTCTACCTGATGGAACACGGCCGAGGCCCGCTGGATGAGTTCTTGAATCGATTGAAAGGGTCGGAGCGGGGGCAGGTGAGGGGGTGGCGTTGGATGACCGTACCAGCCATCTATTAAATCCCAGGGGCGTAGCCGGTCCAGTCCAAGGGCCTGCCGCCAGCGCTCGTAGACGCGTTGTGCTGCCGGCACGACAACCCGCTCGATGGTCTCTGCGAATGCTTTGCAGTCTTCGGGGGTGTAATCAAAGCGCAAGCGTTGCTGCCAGGCGTACGCGCGATAGTCCGGCTTACCCGCGTTCGCGGCGATTTTGGCGCGCACATCCATGAACCGTTGCCACAGGTCGTTGATAGCCCGACGGTCGGCAAGTTGGCGCTCGGCTTTGAGATGCCAGGCTCGCTCGCGATAGGAGCGGTCTGGATGGCGGAAGTGGAGCGCCAGTTGTGTAAGGGTAATTTCCTCGCCCTCCCATGGCGCCGTCTGAGCGCCAAAAATCTTATCATACTCCAGAGAAAGTTTC
>FMSI01025120.1_pt1 | contig 57282 bp, 55 predicted proteins | sample 1504471 | NCBI WGS metagenome assembly FMSI01 (sample SAMEA4475357, study PRJEB15587) | soil metagenome | biome: Soil; feature: Field | place: India | collected 2015-03-11 | depth 0 m
TTACTTAATTTTTACGGAGTTAGGGTTTAATATTTATTTATTACTTCTGTAAATTCTAAGAACTGCTTTCTTACTATGAAACTTCAGATATAAAATTTTAATTTTAAGGGGTTTTAATCTTTATTAGCTCTGCAACTATCAATCCGTAAAGAATTTTTGTTGCTTCAAAGAGGCTGAGGTTGCACTCTCGGGCAATGTCAGCAACTGTCCTTCTCCCATCAATCTTTGAGACAACTATCCATTCAAGGGTTGTGAGATTGATCTGTCTTCTCTCCTTTGCATCAAAGACAATAAATTCAGGGATGCAATTTTCAGATGGAATTTTTCTTGTGAGTATTTTCCACTCGTCCATTCTCCTCGCTGATTCCATGAGTAAATTGGAATAGCTCTTTGTAATTGTTTGCTCAGAAGCTTTAATATTGGCTTCAAAATTGAATTCACCTTTGTCCCATGTGCTCAGGTAGTAGAAGGCATCCTCTCCTTTTCTATCTCCAGATTCAGCATGGACAATGTTTCCGTTATCAATATAAACACTACCTATTTCATTACCTTTTTTAAGGACAAACCTTCCTGTCTTTCCAGAAACCCCTACAAGTTGAATCAAATCCGAAAGGTGAATATCTTCGAGAGAACCTTGTAATGCCATTTTTTATTCCTTATACATTATACTACTTAATTCCTTTTTCTTCCAGTGTTTTTTCAATCTTTCTTTCAAGAATCTGGTCATAGCTAAAATTTTCAAGTCTCAGATAGAAATCAGCAACATCAAACAGTGCTTCCTCAGGAACAAGCCCAACGATTTCAGAACCTATTACAGGAACCCCATACCTTTCAGCCTCTGATTTAACCATTTCCATAACCCTGAAAAGTGGGGTTTTTTTATAATTTGTCATGTTTATCGAGACTTGGGCAATGTTTCTTTCCTCTAACATAACGCCGATCGCTCTTACATACCTGAAACCACCACTTATGTGCCTTATTGCTTTTGCAATTTTATTGGCAATATCTATAGATGAGGTGCCAAGATTTATATTGTACGCAATGAGGGGCATCCTTGCCCCTATAACAGTTACTCCTGCTGTTGGATGGACAACAGGCTCCCCAACATCTGGATACCATTTCGGATCTTTTATCTTCTCAAAAAACCCCTCGAATTCACCTTTTCTTATATCGGGAAGATTCCTTCTTTCCTCTCTTGAGGCTGACTCTTCATAGAAGTAAACAGGGACTTTGAATTCATTCCAGACTCTTTCGGCAAGCTTTTTTGAAAGTTCAACGCAATACTCCATTGCAACATTCTTTATGGGAACAAAAGGAAAGACATCAACAACTCCCACCCTTGGATGTTCACCTTTGTGATTTCTCATATCAATTTGCTCAACAGCTTTTCTATAAAGAGCCATGCCAGCTTCCAGAAGAGCATCTCCTTCTCCTATCATTGTAATGACAGTTCTATTATGACTTTTGTCGGGCTTAATATCAAGAAGGTAAGCTCCCTTCACATCCTTCAATGGTTCGATTATTTTTTCAAGGACATCTTCCTTTTTTGCCTCTGAAATGTTAGGAATAACTTCTACAATTTCTTTCACTTTTCTTTCTCCCAAGAATTATTTATTTTAAAATAAATTTCAATTTTTCCCAAATCTTTTAAAGAGTCGACCAATACTTCCTTCCTTCCAGCAACAACTATAAAGTTAGACTCTATTTTAAAATATTTATTTGCAATACTCAAGAGATTCTCTCGGGAAAACTCTTCAATCTCCTTTAAAACCTTATCCATATAATCCAGAGGATGTCCACAGAGCATAGCATCCTCAAGGGTAGAGAGTAGGATTTCAGGGTCAGAGTTTTTAACCATTAAATCTCCCGTAATATACTCCTTTGCGCTCTTTAGCTCTTTTTCTTCGATTCTCTTTTCCTTTAAATCTTTTATTTCCGCTGAAATTCCTGTGATAACCTCTCTAATTTTTTCGTTTCTGCACTGGCCCGCAACAAAGAAAACAGCGCTGTTTTTGAGAAATAAAACACCACTCTCAATATAATTACAGAAACCCAGAGTTTCCTTATATTTCAGGCTAATTCTGCTAAAGTCAGACCCACCTATTATCTCACTCATGAGGAGTAGACCTGCTCTCCCCTGAATATTGCCAGCTGGGAAGGTATTCCCCATTATAAAGTATGAATCTGTTAAGGTTAGGTTTAAAATAGAGATAATATTTTCTTTGAAAGGTGAAGGGGGAGGAACATAAGGATAGAAAAGTTCCTTTTCAGCCCATCCACTCAATCCCTTCTCAAGAATTTTTTTCAAGCTATCAGGCTCAAAATCTCCCCACACAAAAAGAGTTGAATTATTGGGAATATAATACCTTTTTGAGAATGTTAAACAGTTCTGGGAAGTAATTTTTCTCAACGAATCTTCTGTAAAAAAGATCTTTGTGTATGGAGTTCTTCGAAAAAGATTTTTGTAAAGAGAAGAATATGTGAGATAAGAAAGGTCTTCGTTCCTTCTTCTCAACTCCTTGAGTATAAGATTTTTTTCCTCATTTAGGGAGTCTTCGGGGAACAAATTCCTCAGTAATAAATCATTTAGAATAATTAAAAATCTTTCAAAGTTCTTTTTTGGAAGTGAAATTGAGAAGGCGGTTTTTTCCTCTCTGACCTCAGAATAGATTTTTACTCCATAGTAAGACAGCAATCTTGAAAGCTGAGGCTCTGGGAAAAGAGTAGAACCCTTAAAAAAAGACCTCGCTGTGAGTGTTGCAAGCCCTTCAAGACCAGGAAATGAAGAAGATTCACCGTTAAAAATTACAAATCTAAGTTTAACAAGGGGAAAGTCTTTTTCCTGAATTAAGACCAATCTTAATTTGTTAGAAAGATGGAACTGTTTAACATTCTTTATTTCAAGAGATTCAGGTAGTAAAAATTTGGTAGTAAAAATTAAAAAAATAAGCATTTTGAAAATTTGCTTACCTCTGCGGTATAACATATATATAAACTCCATTATCTTTGTCAAAGTATTTTCTTGCAACTCTGTAAATATCAAATTGGTTGACCTTTAAAAACCTTTTGAGCTCGGTATTTAGCAAATGAGGACTTCCATTGTAAATGCACAGCCTGGCGAGGGTAAGGGCTTTCCCCTCGGTAGTCCTCAGATCATCCAGATATTCTGTCGTAAGATTGTTTTTAGCCCTTTCTACTTCCCACGCACCTATTACACTTGTCGAAAACTTTTCAATATGATAGGTAAAATGAGCAGAAATCATTTCTGCAGGAATACCAGGTCTTCCAAGGATAAAAAGTGTAAAAAGGGAAGACCCCTCTCTTTCTTCAGCTTCCCCTGTTATTTCTTGGGCAAGATATCTTTTTCTTATCATTTCCCGAGGCAAAATAGAATTCCTATCGTGGAGAAGAATATATTCTATTAATTTTAAAACATAAAATTCGGGGGAGGAACGAGGAGGAATTGGATAAGCGATGTGAACAATGTTGTTATAAATTCCCTTTTTGAATGTTCTCATCCTTAGCTCTCCTCTCCTGTAATTTTCTGAAGGAGGGGTTGAAAGCTTTACTGTCTTTGAAGGAATTTTTTCGAAATGTTCCTTTACCAGTGAAATTGATGAGTCAGTATCAAAATCCCCAACAAGAATTAGCCATGCATTGGAAGGCTGGAAATAATTTGAATAATATTTTTTTATATCATCCAGTTCTATATTTTCAATATCCTCAATGTATCCCATTACAGGGTGAGCATAGGGAAAATTCAGGAAAGAGATCTCATTTAATTTCAGAAAACTTCCCCAAAATGGCTCTGTTTCAAGTCTTTTTTTAATTTCAGTAATCAGCAGTTCTTTATGCTTCGTGAAAAAACTACTTTCAATTTTTAAACTTTGCATTCTCTCCGATTCAAGCCAGAGCACCATCCTGAGCTGGGAAGAGGGGAGAGTTTGATAGAAAATTATGTAATCCTCGGTTACGAAGGCGTTTACAATTCCTCCATGTCTTCTGATCATTGCAAAATGTCCCATGGGAGGAATGGTTTCTGTTCCTGAAAACATAATACTTTGCATAAGTTGAGCCATTCCTGTTTTTCCTACAGGGTCATCCCTTGAGCCTGTATGGTAAACAACAGCAAGGGTAATCACCGGTAATGTTCGATCTTCAAGAAAGACAATATTCAGCCCGTTGGAGAGAATGAAATGATTTATAGGAAAATTGAGTTGAGAAAAGAGAAGATTTGTTAAATACAGGAAAAATGCAAATCCTGCTTTTAAAACTTTCAATTTAAACCTTTTTAAATAGTTATTTTTTCAACAGTTTCAGAGGAAGTGGTTACATAAAAATCCATTCCAAGATAAAGTATTGGCTTCACCTTTTCAGCAAGGAGTCTTCCATCTTTATCAAAATAGTCGGACTCCTCATGGATCACAAGGACCTCTCCCACAATTAGATCATGGTCTCCGTATTCTCTAATATCGTATAGCTTGCATTCCAGTCCTGCATAGCAACCTTTAATCAAAGGAGAAGATATTTTTACTGGATTGATAAGTTCAATGGAAAACTCTTTCACTTTATCCCTTTCCTTTCCTGATGTTCTACCACAGAATGCAGAATATTTCCTTTTCTCAAAGGGTAAAAAGCTTGCTGAAAATTCTTTAGCCTTTGTAATCAAAGTATGGGTCAATCTTTTCTTTGAGATCATAACTGCAAAAAGGGGTGGTTTCATAGAGAGAGGGGAATGCCAGGCAGCTGACATGAAATTGATCTTTTCCTCATATTTAACTCCTACAAATGCAACCGGATAGGGATAAAAATGATAAAAATTATCAAATTTTTCTTTTACTATTATCATTTTTCACTCCCAAATAAAAAGTAAAAAGCTAAAAATCAATAAGGGAAAAATAAAAGATTTTTTTGCCCTTTGAATTTTGCCCATTGATTTTTGATTTTTCATTTTATCTCTAATACCATGGCGCCTCCCTGTCCTCCTCCCACACAAAGGGTAACAAGCCCAAGTTCAAGTTTTCTTCTTCTCATTTCTTTAAGAAGAGTTATTACAAGACGGGTTCCAGAGGTTGCGACAGGATGTCCGAGAGCTATTGCACCACCATTAACATTTAAAATCTCCCTGTTTATTTCTCCTATTGGTGCTGAATCACCAAAATATTTGTGCGTAAGTTCCTTTGATTTAAATGCAATTTCGTTGGTAAGAACAACAGCTGCAAACGCTTCATTTAACTCAATAAGCTGAATATCCTTAAATGATACCCCCGCTCTTTTTAAAGCAATAGGTGTTGAAAAGAAAGGACCTAGCCCCATTCTCTCAGGATCAAGACCTGCATAGGCATAACTTCTCAAATATCCAAGCAGATTAAGTCCTAATTCTTTTGCCCTTTCTTCGGTCATTAAAAGGACTGCTGCTGCCCCATCTGTAATCTGGGATGAATTACCTGCAGTTACAGTCCCATTTCTTCTATCAAAGAAAGGTTTGAGGGAAAGGAGAGCTTCAAGGGTTTGACCCTTCCTTATCCCATTATCCTCTTCAACAACTTCATCATAATTTGGCGGTGTATAAACAGGAACTATTTCCTCTCTTAGTCTTCCTTCAGTTTGAGCCTTTTCCGCTCTGTTATGGCTCAGAAGAGCAAATCTGTCCTGCTCAAGTCTTGAAATCTTAAACTCCCTTGCAAGAAGTTCTGCAGTATCTCCCATAATCATTCCTGCAACAGGATCTGTAAGCCCTTGGAATACTGCCACAACAGGATTTAGCATCTTCCCAAAGGGTATCTTTGTAAATGTTTTCAGTTTCTGCCATGTCGTCTTTGCCTTGTTCATCGCGCCAAAAAATTCTACTGCTTCCCTCCTGTAGAGTAGAGGAATCTGGCTCATGGATTCAACCCCTCCTGCTATTACTATATCAGCAAGCCCTAAAGAAATCTTTTCCGCTGCCGATGTAATTGCTTCAAGACCGGAGGCACAATTCCTACCTACAGTGTAGGCGGTGGTCTTTCTCGGGAGTCCTGCTCTAAGAGCTATAACTCTTGAGATATTTACTGCATCAGCGGGTTGGGCAATGTTTCCAAATATCACTTCTGATACGAGCTCAGGGTCAAGACTATTCCTCCATATAAGTTCCTGAACGCAGGCCCTTCCGAGCTCCACAGGGTGAACATTATTGAAAAGAGTCCATGATTTTATAAAAGGAGTTCTTACACCATCTACTATACATATTTTTTTAGGCAGCATCCTGACCTCCTAAAACTCCCTTTTATTCTATCAAAATTATTAAGATATTTGCAAGGAAACAATTTATTTTTTGGTTTTTATTATCTTAAGGGTTATATAAAAAAAGAGAATCGGCGAATATAGAGCCAGAGCTAAGAGAAGTCCTTTTCTGCTTAAACTTGCAAGAGAATTTATTTTTAAAAGAAGGATTATAAATAGCATTGTGAGAGTGTTGAAAATTGTATCTATCTCTTTAGTCAGAACTCCTGAGAGCGAATTTTTTCTACGGGCTTCAGAAATTTTCAAGCCTTTTATTCTTGGAATAAAACGAGGAACATTATTTCTGTATTCAATCCATTCCTCTCCAAATTTACTCTTTAGATAGTTCTCCTCTGTAAGAACAATAAAAAAATATTGAAAAATAAGGAATGAGATTCCTATTAGGAAGGCAATTAAATTGGAAAATATTATTAAAAGCCCACCTACAATAAAGAAATTTCCAAGATAAAGGGGATTCCTTACAAACCTGTAGGGACCATCTTTGTTTAGGGACTCGGCTCTCAAGTAGTTTTCCCTGCCCGACGTTCCCTCAGAGGCATAAAGGTGAGTCCATATTCTCAATAATTCCCCTGAAAAGGTTATAAGTAGCCCTGTAATTGTTAGAAAGGGCTCAATCTCCAGTGTAGAGTAAGGATAATATGGTTTTAGAAAAATCAGAACAATTATTATCCATGGAAGCTGGGTGAAACTCCTCCATTTAAAAAGGAATTTTCCAACTCTTACTTTCCAGGTTTCCATTTTTAGGATTTTATTTCAGAATAATATAAATTTCAATTATTTTTTAAGTTCTGATTCTTCTCTTGAAGAATTCTTCGTCAATGTTGGAGCCTGATAATACCAGAATAACATTTTGGTCTTTAAAATGTTTCTTAAATTTGAAAAGTGAGGCTAAAGGAAGAGCTCCAGCACCTTCAATCATTTTATTATGGTTCTCATAAATCAGAAAAATTGCATCTTCTATTTCTTCCTCTGATACAAGGAAAAAACCGTCAACATATTTTTTGCAAATTTCAAGAGTTATAGAGCCTTCCTCAATCCCTCCAGCTGTGGCATCAGAGATAGTTTTCTCTGTTTTCATATTAATTATTCTCCCGTACTTTATTGACGCCTTCATCACTGGTGAGTTCTCTGGAAGACAACCGAAAATTTTGATGTTATTATCATTGGATTTTAGAAAAACAGAGATTCCTGATATTAATCCACCACCTCCCACAGGGACGAGAACAGAATCTATACCTTTGATCTGATTTTTAATCTCTAAACCTGCTGTTCCCTGGCCTGCTATAATCTGAATATCATTGTAAGGGGAAATATATGTAAGACCTTCATCTTCAGCCTTTCTTTTCGCAAAATACTCTGCTTCCACACAATCATCACCATAATACTCAAATTCTATCCCAAACTCCTTAAGTTTTTCAAGTTTGAAATCGGATATATTAAATGGGACAACAACAGTGCTTTCAAATCCAAGAACTTTTGCAGAATATCCAACAGCAAAACCATGATTACCAGTTGAAGCGGTAATAACTTTCTTCTTTCCTTTTGAGAGGGAAAGTAATTTGTTGAAAGCGCCCCTTGCTTTAAATGAACCAGTGATCTGCTCACTTTCCAGCTTAAGAAAAACATTACACCCGCATAAATTGCTTAAAATGGGAGAATGAATAAAGGGAGTTTCTCGAATGAAACTTCTTATCCTTTTTTCTGCCATAAGAATTTCATCAAAAATTTTCATTCTTTTATCTCTAAGATTTTATTTTTTGAATGAAGTCCAGATACTATTGAAACTTTACTTTCCGGAACATTGAAATACTCTGAAATTATCTCCACAAGCTCCTGATTAGCCTTGTTTTCAATAGGTAGAGATTTAACATAAACCAAAAAAATATTTTCTCCTTTCTTTTCCAGTTTTGACTCTTTTGAATTTGGCTTTATTTTTACAGAAATTTTCATTTTTCAGTACGCAGGACAATATCTTTTGAATGGGCAGTGGTCACAGACATAGTAGCTGGGAGTGGGTTCAAATCTCTCGTTTCTTACCCTTTCTTCCACCTTTTTTAATTCATCCAGAGCCTTCTCAATTTTTATCTCTTCTCTTTTTCCTATACCTTCAATTCCTGAATCCAGATAAGAGAGGCGAACCTCTTTAACACTTCTATTATAAATTCTCTCAAAAGAATAGCAATAAAGGGCGAGCTGAAGATTCCCTCTTATTTCTTTATCTGCTGATTTCTGATCTTTTATCCTTGAGGCTTTGTAGTCGATTATTATTGCTCCATCTTCATACAGATCCACTCTGTCCCATCTACCCATGAGTTGAACCCTATCAATTTTTATCTTGAATTCTTTTTCGACATATGTGGGGACTGATTTTGAAGTCTCTTCTTTCTTCCATAAATTTTCAAGCATTCTCTTTCCATCCTCAAATCTCATCTCCTCGTGCCTTCTGTCAAGGAAACCTTCAGAGACCCAGTGACTTTTGTAAATCTCGAATAATTTCTCAGGAGGAACCTTTTTGCCACCAATTTTCAATTTTAAGTAATCCCGTATGGTGAAATGAATTGCTCTTCCAAATGTTAGAGCGTGATGGGGAGGAGGTGGAATTTTGTCAACATGAAGAAACCTGTACTTAAGGGGACAATCAAGATATGAATTTACCTGATCAAAGCTTAGAGGTAGTATCTCTGGTATTTTCCTTTTAGGAATTGTTTCAGGAGGAGATGGTTTTGCTGAGCTTATACCTGTTAAGGGACTCGATTTCTCTTCAGGAAGCCCTTCCTTTGGAAGGTTTAGAGCCTCAATAACAAATTTGGACAATCTTTTTTGTTTGCCATTGTAATTTTTGGCAGAACACAGATAAAGCTCATTTTTTGCCCTTGTCATACCTACAAAGAAAAGTCTTCTCTCTTCTTCGTATTTATCCGCTGGTTCAGGAATCTTTTCCTTGAGAATTTCATCAGGAATTGGAAGGAAATCTCCTCTATCCCTGCATGGAAATCTATCCATTACAAGAGAAACCATGAAAACAATGGAAAATTCAAGTCCTTTTGCTTTGTGGACAGTCATAACATTCACTGAATCCTCCTCTGGCTCTGATTCAGCCGTTGGAGGGTTGTCCCCCATCTCCTGAAGAAGGTCAAGATAATTGGAAAAGGTGAAAAGATCTGATGAAGGCGAGGAATCCGTGAAATTCCTTACTATTTTTAAAAATTTTGCTATATTATGGACTTTAAGGATATTGTCGGGGTTTTCGCCTAATTTTTTAAGCCAACCAGTTACCTGAAGGAAAGTATAAATAATCGACTCTGCTTTTTCCCTTGAAATTAATCCGGAAAGTTCTGCCAAATCGTTATAAACCCTCTTGATTATTTCAACTCCTTCCTCGCTTAGCGATAGTTGCCCTTTTCCATCAGCAACATTTTTGAAGAGCTTTCTAAGAGGGACATTTCTCCTTTTTGCAAAATGGAGGCAAATTCCAGCATCCTCACCGGATAACCCGTAAACCTCTGAAGTTGCAAGGTAAAGATGGGCTATGTTGTCCATGGGATCTGTTATGGATTTAATGAAGGAAATTATAGCTTTTATTTCTGGCTTGGAGTATAAACCCCTTGAGCCACTGAATCTATAAGGGATACCTCTCGCAGAAAAGGCTTTTAAATATGGTTCTGCATCCTGATTCCTTCTAACAAGTATTGCAATTTCTGATAGCTTTACCCTCTCTTTAATTTTCCTCTCTATTATTTCTGCGACAGTCTCTGCTTCTTCATCTTCATTACTTTTATAAATAAATCTAACAGGATTTTTCCCATCCTTTCTAACAGGTTCAAGTTCCTTTGAGAAATTGTATTTTGCCTCCAGACGATTCGGATTGTTAAATTTTATCAATCTGTATGCACACTCAAGAACTGGAGAGACTGATCTGTAATTTTTTTTCAAGAATATTCTCTTTGCATCGGGAAAATAATCCAGGAAGTTTAAAATGTTTGTAATTGCTGCGCCTCTGAATTTGTAAATACTCTGGTCATCGTCTCCAACAACCATTATGTTTCGATGCTTCTCCGATAGCATCCTTAAAAGTTTAAACTGAATATAATTTGTATCCTGAAATTCGTCGACGAGTATGAATCTATATCTTTTCTGAAGAGCATCTAATATGGATGGTTTCTTCTCAAGGAGTCTAACAAGTAACCATATCTGATCCTCGAAATCAATCTTTCCTTCCTTTTCCATGAGTTCCTTATATTTTTTCCATGTCTCAGCCACTTCAATATGTTTCTCAATTTCCTCTCGTTCCGCCTCATCTTCACATTCGGAGAGTCTCCTTTTTGCCCACTCAAGATACTCTTCAGCAGTGATGTCTTCCTGTTTTGCCCTTTTTATAAATTCAAGAATTTTCTCTATATGAGATGCTGGATTCCCAAGGGGTCTGAAGTGTTTTAAGGGAAGGTCAAAGAGTTTTTCCCTTAAAAATATTGCCTGCCCAATTTCATCAAGAAGCTTGAAATTTAAAGGAAAGCCAAGCTCCATGAAATACTCCTTCAAAATTGTCTCCCCAAATGAGTTGAAGGTGCTTATCTGGGAATAGGAATAAGTGTATGGGACAAGTTTGTCTACCCTTTCTTCCATCTCTCTTGCAGCTTTTTCAGTGAAAGTCAAAGCAAGGATTTCCTCAGGTTTACAGATTTTTTTTGTTATTAGATAAGCTATTCTCCTTGTGATTACGAGGGTTTTTCCTGTTCCTGCTCCTGCAACAACAAGACAGGGACCTTCGCCAAATTTGACAGCTTCTTTCTGCTCTTCATTCAATCCATCGAGAAGTTCTTCCTCCATTGAATAAAAGTCCAGGGTCCCCTGCCTCATTTCTGAAATTTTAAATATTTTTCATCAATGAAAACAATGATTTCATCAGGATAGACAAAACCAAGTTCTTTTCTTGCTACTTCTTCAATTGATTTAGGATTTTCCTTTAAAATTTTAATTTCCCACTCCAGTCTTTCCTTTTTTTCTTTGAGGGTTTTCACTTCCTTTTGAAGGCTCAAAAGCTCCTTTCTTGAATTTAGAACATCGATCAATCCTCTTCTTTCGAAAAGAAATGTGAGAATTAGAATATAAAGAAAAGCGCCTAATATAAAAATCAAAAACTTCTTCTTTCTGTTCAACTTCTCCATTGCTTAATTTTTACCATATAAATGAATTAAATTCAACAAGGTTGAAGTGAACTCAAGAATCACTGCTCACACTAACACAGTTTTTTAATTATTGCTCTTTTCTGTATCTTCTTGATACTGCTAAATCAAGAAACCATCCATTGGAAATGACACTTTATATAAGGTCTTTTGACTGTCTCGCTTCTATATTAAATACTCTCTTCTTCATGGAAATAAGGGATTTTTCTTTTCTGGTTTTCCTTCCCTACCCATATACCTAAAAAGAAAGTTGATGTTAAAAGAACCAGAAGAAGAAGAGATTTCCCGATTTCTTTCATTTCTTTCACTACCTCCATAATTTATTTTCGCACAAAAACCAGAAAAAATCAAAATAAAATGGTCAAAAATCATCATATTTGAAACTTTTTCCCATGTGATTTAAAATGAATTTTTTAGGAGGTATTATGTCAAGGAATCATGATATCTTAGAAATTCGATGGCATGGGAGAGCTGGTCAGGGTGTTGTCACTGCTGCTGAGACCCTGGCTGAGATCCTTGTCCATGAAGGGAAATATGTTCAAGCATTCCCGAATTTTGGAGCAGAGAAAAGAGGAGCACCCATCTCTGCTTACAACAGGATAAGTTCAAAACTAATAACAATTCATCAGGAAATTACAAATCCGAAAATTGTCGTTGTTACTGATCCAACTCTTCTCGGTCTTATAAACTTTGCTGAAGGAATTCCAGATGACGGAATTATAATTGCCAATTCCACCCTTGATCCTGCCTACATAAAGGAGAAGCTCAAACTCCATCCAAGAAGTGTTTACTCCATTGATGCCTACAAAATTGCTAATGAAGAGATAGGAAGGCCGATTCCCAATATTCCAATGCTTGCTGCTCTGTTTAAGGCTACAGGTATGATGGATATGGAGAAACTCAAGGAAAGAGTGCGTGCTTCCCTTGAGAAGAAGCTAAAGAGAGAGATTGTGGAGGCTAATCTACGGACAATTGAAAGAGCTTACAAGGAGGTAAAAGGATCATGAAATTAGGATGGCAACAATTACACATAGGAACTGTAAATCCTGAGGCTGGTAATTCTTTAAAGAATAAGACAGGGACATTTCGTTCTGCTGAAAAACCCCTCTTTCATTCTGAAACCTGCATTCATTGTCTTTTCTGCTGGGCTTTCTGCCCGGATTCAGCAATGATTGTTGAGGATGGAAAGATGAAAGGGATCAACTATGATTATTGCAAAGGTTGTGGAATCTGTATCGTTGAATGTCCGACAAAACCAAAGTCCCTGGAAATGGTTACTGAGGAGATTTCCCTCTGAAAGGAGAAGGAAATGAGGAAATCGACAATTTTAACAGGTAATGCTTCAGTAGCTGAAGCAATAAGGCAGATAGAGCCTGATGTTGTAGCTGCATATCCAATCACTCCATCGACAGCAGCAGTTCAATATGTAGCACAGTTTGTTGCGGATGGAATTATCAAATCAGAATATGTATGTCCTGAATCAGAGCACAGTGCCATGAGCATGTGTATTGGTGCATCTTCCGCTGGAGCAAGGGTTGTTACTGTAACTGCATCTCAGGGGCTCGCTCTTATGTGGGAACTCCTTTATATTGCTGCTGGATTGCGGCTTCCAATTGTAACGGCAGTTGCTTGTAGAGCTTTGAGTGCTCCCATAAATATTCACGGTGACCACTCCGACACCTTTGGCGCAAGGGATTCAGGTTGGATTCAGCTTTATTCAGAAAATCCTCAGGAAGCATACGACAATACGATTCAGGCAATTAGGATTGCAGAGCATCCTGATGTTAGAACCCCTGTTCTTGTTGGTTTTGATGGATTTGTCACAAGCCATTCAGCAGAGAATGTTATTGTGGAAGAAGATAATGAAGTCAAAAAATTCATAGGAGAATACAATCCTCCAATTTCTCTTCTCAATATAAAAAATCCTGTAACAATAGGTTCAATTGTTTTCACTGATTACTACTTCGAGATGAAACGAAGTCAAATTGAAGGTATTGAGAAGTCAAGAGAGGTTATCAGGAAAGTTGGAAAGGAGTTTGGAGAGAAATTTGGAAGGGAATATGATTTCTTTGAAAATTACAAGGTTGATGACGCTGAGTTTGTAATGGTAGTAATGGGCTCTGCAGCAGGAACAGCCAGGACAGTTGTGGATGCTTTGAGAGAGGAGGGAAAAAAAGTTGGAATGTTAAAGTTAAGGGTTCTAAGACCTTTCCCCTATAACGAACTTACAGAGGCTTTAAAAGGAGCTAAAGCTGTCGGAGTCATGGACAGATCAACAAGCCCTGGTGGTTTTGGGGCCTCCCTCTTTACAGAGATAAGATCTGCTCTCTACCAGTTGGATAAAAGACCAAAAGTTTTGAACTTTATTTACGGACTTGGTGGAAGGGATGTGACAATGGAAAATATTTCAGAAGCTTTTTCCAAGCTGGGAGAATCTCTCAAGAGAGGCTGGAAGGGGGAGCTTATAAATTATTTGAATCTTAGAGAGTAAAGGAGAGAAAAATGGTAGCTTTAAAAGATCTTGCAAAATTAGAAGATAGATTTGTTTCTGGACACGGTTTGTGCCCTGGATGCAGTATCCCTCTTATTTTAAGATTTGTTTTGAGGGCATCGGAAGCTCCAGTGGTTGTTGCAAATGCCACTGGGTGCCTTGAAGTTTGCTCAACAATGTTCCCTTATACATCGTGGAGAATTCCATGGATTCACTCTGCCTTTGAAAATGCGGCAGCTACAGTGGCTGGAGTTGAGACTGCTTATAGAGCGTTTGAAAAGAGAGGAAAAATAAATGAAGAGATAAATTTCCTTGCCATTGGTGGAGATGGCGGAACCTACGACATAGGTTTTCAGGCTCTCTCTGGAGCAATGGAGAGGGGACACAGGATGGTTTATCTCTGCTATGACAATCAGGTTTATGCTAACACAGGTGGACAGAGGTCATCTGCAACTCCTAAGGGCGCATCAACAACCACTTCTCCTGTTGGTTCTGTCTTGCCTGGTAAACTCCAGTGGAGAAAGGATCTCTCCAGAATAATCTCTGCCCATAATGTCTCCTATGTTGGTCAATCTGCCCCATCCCGCTGGCAGGATCTTTACAATAAGGCAAAAAAGGCTTTTGAAGCAAAAGGTCCTGCATTTTTAAATGTTCTAACTGCTTGCCCGACCGAATGGAAATATAACACAGAGGATACAGTTAGAATAACTCAACTTGCAGTTGATACCTGCATATGGCCCCTGTGGGAGTATGAGAATGGGAAATTTAAAATAACTTATTTCCCTAAGGAGAAGAAACCTGTCGAAGAATGGTTCAAGATGCAGGGAAGATTCTCTCATCTTTTTAAAGAGCAAAATCGATGGCTTCTTGAAGAAATTCAAAAGAAATTTGACGATGATTGGGAGTATCTTAAAAAGTTAACAACAATTTAGATTTATTTTACTTGAAATAAAATTTAATTTAAAATGTAAAAAGAATGGAAGATATTTTTATTCTCTATGATGAAGAATATCACGAAATAAGGAAAATACTCTCACGACTAAAGGAAGAATCCAACTCAAGGCTCGTATTTATTGCTGATAGAAATGGTCAGGCAATAGCAATTATAGGAGATCTTGACGAGCTTGACTCAACAGCCCTTGCCTCCTTAACCGCTGGAAATGTAGCTGCCACAGATAGTCTTGCAAAACTCCTTGGCTCAAAAGGATTCCATTCCCTTTTCCATGAAGGAGAGAGGGAGAACATGCACATATCTCCCATCGGAAATCACATTATACTTGGAGTCATCTTTGATGAAAAGACATCCCTTGGACTTGTAAGGTTAAGGGTAAAAAAGGCTTCCTCGGAGCTAAATGCTGTTTTTGAGAACATCCAGAAGAAAAAGGAAAGAGGAGAACTACCAGATGCCCCTCCACCCCTCTCCGAGATAACTGATGAAGACATAGAAAAATTATTTAAAGGCAGATAGTCCATGCCCTTCATAAACAATTTTACAAAGGAGATTCATCTTAAAATAGTTTATTACGGTCCAGGGCTTGGAGGAAAAACAACAAATTTACAATATATTCACAATCATCTTGACCATCATAGAAAGGGACCCCTTGTCACACTACCAACAGAAACTGACAGGACACTTTTTTTTGATTTTTTACCCCTTGACATAGGAACTTTAAAGGGTGGATATAAAGTGAGATGTCATTTTTACACTGTCCCAGGTCAGGTCTACTACAATGCAACAAGGAAACTTGTCTTGAAAGGGGTTGATGGACTTGTTTTTGTCGCAGATTCACAATTGGATAGGTCAGATGCTAATCTCGAAAGCGTTGAGAATTTAATGGAAAACCTTAAAGAGTATGGATACAATCTCGCTGAAATTCCTTATGTTCTCCAGTTAAATAAAAGGGATCTCCCAAAAATTATGACTGTGGAGGAAATGTTGAAGAGTTTAAGACTTAAAAATGAACCCTATTTCGAGGCTGTGGCAGTAAAGGGAGTTGGGGTTTTTGAGACCATGGAGGCAATAGTTAAAGCTACAGTTGCAAAACTTGTAAAGGGATATACTTAATTAAATCAGATCCTCTGGAAAGGACGCAACAAACTTTATTTCCTTACCCGTGAAGGGGTGCTTGAAAGAAATAGAGTGGCTGTGCAGGGCAAGTCTTTTGTAAGGAGCGCCTCCATATTTTTTATCTCCGAGAATTGGACAACCAATAGATTTCAAGTGAACCCTGATCTGATGAGTTCTTCCTGTTCTCGGTCTAACAGAAAGAATCTTAAAATTTCCAATTTCCTTTAAAAGCTCATACTCTGTAAATGCCTCCCTCGGCTTTGATGTTCTTTCTGATATCTTTTCCCTGTCTTTTCTGTCCCTTCCTATTGCGAGTTCAATCTTTCCCCTTCTCTCTCTTAGATTACATCGGACTAATGCTATGTATTCTTTTTTTACTCTTCTTTCTTTAAATTCTTTTTGAAGAAAATGGTAAGCAAAATCGTTTTTTGCAACAACAATTAAACCCGATGTTTCCTTGTCGAGCCTGTGGACAATTCCTGGCCTTTTTTCAGAGCCAACACTGGCAATTTCAGGTCTCAGGAATAGCAGTGCATTTACGAGGGTTCCCTTTTCAACTCCAGCCCCTGGATGGACCACCATTCCCGAAGGTTTGTCAATTACCATTATGTATTCATCTTCATAAAGTATTTTAACAGGAATGTTTTCAGGGATTATCCCCGATTCTTTGATCTCAGGTATTATAACCTCTATTTTTTCTCCTTCCTTTAATCGATAACCTGCCTTCTCATATCTTCCTGAAACATTTACAAGATTCTCCTTTATTAGCTTCTGAATCTTTGAGCGAGTAAAACCATCAATTTTTGTAGATAGAAAAATATCCAATCTCTTTCCTGAATCTTCCATATCAACTATGAAGTCCTTTTTTACCCCTTCCTTTTTCATAAAAAATTATGAATGTGCTTTTTTCTTTTTAATGCGAGAAAAAAGGAAAATGGAAAATAAAATCCCAATTAGAGAAATCAGCTGGGGGATGGAGAATGTAAAGGAATTCTGAAAGATTATCCCTCTATCAGGGTCACCCCTGAAAAATTCAATTATAAATCTCCAGATAGAATAGTTAAGAATATAAAAAGAAAATACTTTTCCTTCCTTTACTTTTTTTCTAAGAAGATAAAATAAAAATAAAAAATTGGCAAAATTGAATATTGCTTCAGCAAGTTGCGTTGGAAAGAGGGGGACGCCAAGAGGAACACCGGTGTGCTGGTGGGCTATTGGATTTGTAAATGTAACTGATATGGGGCAGTTAATCTCTTTTCCGTAACAGCATCCTGCTGAAAAACATCCGAGCCTCCCAAAAGCATGGGCAAAGGCTATTGAGGGAGAGAAAACATCTGCTACAGGAAGAAATGAAATTTTTTTAATCTTTAAATAAAAAAAAGCGAATGGTATACCGAAAAGAAGTGCTCCGAAAAAATGACCTCCTGCTCTTACAGTTCCTAAAATTTCTTTGGGATAACTAATATAGTATTTAAATTCTGAGAAAATCATGAGAATTTTACTTCCAATAAAGGCAACAATGAAAAGATAAAAGACGAGATTCGATAATTCCTTTACAGGTAAACCAGCCTTTTTAAGATTCCATTCAAAGAGAATTAAAGCAATAAGAAAACCTATAGCAACTAAGAAACCATAGGTATAAATAGTTATTGAACCAATTTTTATGAGTACAGGGAACATACTCTCCTTTTCCTCAATAAAATCATCTCTCCAATTATTAAGATGGCTCCAATGGTGATGAAAGAATCAGCAAGGTTAAAGGTGGGCCAGCGAAAGGACCCATAGTAAATATCGATAAAATCAGTAACTCCACCATTTACAATTCTGTCAAAAATATTTCCGAGAGCCCCTCCTATAATGAAAGAAAATGAAAGGTTGGCAATTATTTCATTGGAAGGTGTTCTGAAAAAAACATATAAGATTAAAAGAAATGCAGATATTGATAAAATCAAAAAAACATAGTAAAGGGATCGGCTTCCATATGTCGAAAAGAACCCAAAGACAGTTCCCCTGTTGACTATATTTGTAATGGAAAAGAAATTATGTATTATTACCTTTTCTCCATAAAAAGGAACAAATCTTTTAACTAAAAGTTTTGTAAAAATATCGAGGAAGAAAACATTGGCAATTATGCTTATCCAGATTAATCTTTTCATGTAAGTTTTTTAACCGCCTCTATACATCTGGGACAGAGGTCAAGAAAGTTCTTGTCTTTTCTAACATAGATTGAGTAATTCCAGCATCTCTGACATTTCTCTCCATCTGCTTTTGAAACCTCAACACTCAATTCATTCCCAGTCTCAGTTTCAACCTGAGAAACAATGAAAATTGAAGGAAGTTGTTCTTTGAATTTTTTAATAAGTTCTTGATCACCACCAGGATATTTTAAAATAACTTTAGCTTCAAGGGAGTTACCCAGTGTCTTTTTATTCCTCTCAATTTCAAGAGCTTTCAAAACCATCTCCCTTATGTCTAAAATGGACTCCCATTCCTTCATCTTCTCTTCCTCAAGCCAGACAGTCTCTATTTTTGGAAATGTGTGAAGAAAAATGGATTCCTCCTTCCCTTCAAAATATGGCAAAAATTCCCATGCCTCTTCTGCTGTAAAGGGAAGGATCGGTGCAAAAAGGAGTAGACTTTCCTTTAACACAATGAAGATAGCTGTCTGGGCTGACCTCCTTTCTTCTGATTCGGGATGGGAGCAGTATAATCTATCTTTAATAATGTCAAGATACAGAGCGCTAAGGTCAACCGTGAAAAAGTTGTAGAGGGTATGATAGATGGAGTGATACTCAAAATCCTTATACCATTTAAGAATTCTTTCTGCTTTGCCCCTCCATTTCTCGAGAATGTAAAGATCAAGGGGGTTCATTTTTCCCCTGGGAATAAAATCCTTTGAAGGATTGAAATCGTAAAGATTGCCAAGCATGAACCTCCATGTATTTCTTATTTTCCTGTATGCTTCAGTTAGCCTTTCGAGAATTTCAGGACCAAGTTTTACATCCTCTTTATAATTGAAGCTTGCTACCCAGAGTCTTAGAATTTCCGCTCCCTTCTTATCAATTATCTCCTGAGGAGATATCACATTCCCCAAGGATTTGTGCATTGTTCTTCCCTGTTCATCAAGAACCCATCCGTGGGTTATAACAATTTTGAAAGGTGACTTACCTTTTGCTGAAAGTCCAACAATTAGGGATTTGTTGAACCATCCCCTGTACTGGTCATTTCCTTCAATGTAAACATCTGCAGGCCATTTGTGATCAGGGTCTCTTTCGAGAACAGAATGGGAAGAGCCTGACTCAAACCAGACATCAAGGATGTCTGTCTCTTTTCTAAATTCATTTCCTCCACATTTATCACATTTAGTCCCTTCAGGAATAAAGTAATTTGCATCCTTCAAAAACCAGCTATTTGAACCTTCTTTGCCGAAGATTTCAGCAACTCTTTCCATCAATTCCCACTTTTCAAGAACTTCGTTGCAATTCTTGCAGAAGAAAACAGGAATTGGAACTCCCCATGTTCTCTGTCTAGATATACACCAATCAGGGCTTGTTTGATACATATTTGTTATTCTCTCCATACCCCATTCTGGAATCCATTTAATTCCTTTGCAAGCTTCTATCGCGCTATCTCTTAAATCTGCAGAGTCCATTGAAATGAACCACTGTTCAGTTGCCCTGAAAATTACAGGATTTTTACATCTCCAGCAGTGGGGATAAGAGTGAGAAATTTCCTCTGATAAAAGCAATTTTCCTCTTTTTTTAAGCTCTTCAACAATTAAAGGATTCGCTTCAAATACCTGAAGATTCCCAAAGAGGGGTAAATTGCTTACAAATTTTCCCTTCTCATCCACGGGATTGTAAATATCAAGATTATATTTTACACCCGAGTAATAATCCTCCTCTCCATGACCAGGTGCAGTGTGAACACAACCTGACCCCTGTTCGAGATTTACATATTCTGCAAGAATTATAACTGATTTTCTTTCATAGAGAGGATGTATGGCATTCAAACCTTCCACCTCTGCTCCCTTTACTTTCTTTATTATCCTCGGTTCCTTGAAATTGAGCTTCTTTGTAATACTTTCGAAAAGAGAATCTGCAATTAGATAAACCCTTCCATCTGACTCAAAAAAGGAGTAAGTAAAATCAGGATGAAGGGCAACCGCAAGATTTGCAGGTAATGTCCATGGAGTTGTTGTCCAGATAATAACAAAAGCATCTTTTCCACTCAGGAATGAAAATCTTTCGTAAAAATCAGAACTCAATGGGAATAAAACCCAAATAGAAGGAGAAGTGTGTTCATGGTATTCAATTTCTGCTTCAGCGAGGGCAGTTTCGCAATGGATACACCAGAGAACGGGTTTTTTCTTCCTATAAACCCCCCCTGACTTAAAAAATGAATAAAGATAACGGATTATGTCTGCCTCATATTGAGGGTCCATTGTAAGATATGGTTCATCCCATGCGCCAAATACACCAAGACGTCTAAACTCTTCCCTTTGAATATTTACATATTTTTCAGCATATGCTCTGCACTCCTCCCTTATTTCCACAGAACTCATTTTTTTCTTTTTCTCTTTTAGAATCTGATCAACTTTGTGCTCAATGGGAAGACCATGGCAATCCCAGCCAGGTAAATATGGAGATTTAAATCCTCCCATACTCCTTGATTTTACAATAAAATCCTTGAGAATTTTGTTAAGGGCATGACCGAGATGGATATTTCCATTAGCGTAAGGTGGACCGTCATGAAGAATGAAAAGAGGAGAATCTTTTTTCTTTTCAAGGATTCTCCTGTAAATATTCATTTTATCCCATTTTTCCAGAATTAATGGTTCCCTCTGAGGAAGGTCTGCTTTCATTGGAAAAGAGGTCTTTGGAAGGTTTAAAGTCTCTTTATAATCTTTACCCATTTTCTCCAAAAGATAAATTTTACTGAATAATTGTTGAAAAATCAACAAAAACTGAGTTCTTCAGTTCTCTAAAATGAATTCAATTATTGTCTTGACTTTTCACCTTTTCTTTTAGCTATCCGTTGAGAAGCAAAGAAACCTTTATTCTTCTGTCCATGAAAGTTCAACTTTTTTATACCCTGAAGGGACCTTGAAAATCTCATCGGATAAGTTCTTCAATGAAATATTTGTAACAGTCATTTCTGACACACTTGTCTCTGTTTTTCCTTTCTTGTCAGTATTTTTCTTAGTTGTTAATGACTTTATTACAAATCCTATTTCCTTTTGAGCCTGCATTTCTTTTTGAATCAGAGTGTCAAGTTCTTCAAAGCCTGTTTTATATGTCTTGTTTTTGAAACCTCCAGCAGCTTCCATAGACGGAATATCATCTGTTGCCCAGATTTCCTTAGTCTCTTCCACATGACTTTTTGTCTTTATAATTGCGATTTTTGTTTCTATATCGTAAGAAGTTTTAATCAAAATGTGATTGCATTTGTATGTTCCTATATTCTGTGATTCTAATTTTGTAACTTCAACATTGGGATTGGTTATTGTTATTCTTACGAGCTTTGCAATCGCTCCGCTCATTTGCAAAATTTTATTCATATCAATTTCCATGTATGTTTTCTCCTCGGGGTCTACAATAATAACAGTGTCGGTTCCACTCCTGTATAACCAGTATCCACCTTTCTTACGGAATGGGTCAGATTTTTTCCCTATTTCTAAGAACTCTTCTCTAACATTTCCACCTTGGGCATAGCAGTGGGTCAGAATTGAACTTTCTTCCTTTTCTCCTAGATTTAATACAATTTTTGCCTGCCACTCTATTCCAGCGAATATTAACCCCGCCTGGAACAGGAAGAGAACAAGCAAAATGACAATTTTGTTTTTCATTGTACCTCCATTTTACACTATAACATTTTATTAGAGTAAATTGAAATTTTACTCAGAAGCTTTTGTTTTGATTTTTTAAACTTTTAAGTTTAATAATGTAATTTTTCAGGCGATAGAAAATTTAAAAAAGTTTTATATATTATGAGAATCATGCGGATTTTTGCTCTGTATTTTCCCATACAAAAAGACCTTTGATAATTGATGCCCTGAGAGGCAGAAAGACGAACGAGAGTAAAATAGAGAATTTAACAGGCATATCTAAATCGAGTCTCTCCCAGCATCTTGGCCTTCTTAAAGATAAGGAATTTTAAAAGCAGGAAAGAAAGGAACACAGGTTTTTCTACGGGGTTCCTCATCCAAATATCCTTGAACTTTTGACCTTATGTCAGAGTTCCTCATTGAATCAAGTTCTGATTCCCAGAAATTACTTGCAGAAGAAAAATAATCCAATTAAAAGATTGCACAAAGGATACAAAGAGGAAGGAATAACCATTCCATTCCCCGTTGGAGCCGTTTATCCGGCAGGAAAAATAAGTAATTTTTTAAAAATTAAATAAAGATGAGAGTTTATGGGCAAATTACCTCTTATCTTAACAAAACAGGCAATGATGCTGCAACAATTGACTGTCCAAGTCTTCTCTCTGTCTCTTCAGGAAGATAAATTTTTACCTCTTTGTGGATCTCAGGAAATTCTTTCTCAAGAACCTCCTTCGTCTTTTCTACTATCAAATGTCCTGCTTTTCCTGATGTAACCCTTCCGAGAATTAAAATGTGGGATAAATTATAGAAGTTTGAATACAATCCTATTCCATATCCTAAATATATCCCGATGGAATCGAAAATTTTCCTTGCCCTATCGTCACCTTTTTCTAAAAGTGCTTGAATTTTTTTTAGCCTTTCCACCGGGTTTTCATTTCCCACATCAAGTCCTGATATCTTTGCCAGCCGGAAAACAGCTTGCTGGGAAAGGTAGCTTACTCCACACCCCCTATCACCTGACCACTCATCCACTGGAGCATATGGACTAAAGTCTACAGGAGCAAATGCAAGTTCGTTCAGCCAGTTGGTTAGATTTCCTGCCTTATTCACATAACCACCCGCCTGACTTGATCCCATTGCAATTCCAAGAACAGCATTGGCATTCAGAAGAATCGAGCCAGCAAGAGCGGTAACCTCTCCATCATTAATAACAACAAGAGGAATGTCCCAGACCTTCTGTATATCTATAAATATATTTTTCACCCTTTTTTCAAAAACTTCTTCAGGAACAGCCCTGAAAAGGGAAGCAACCATAACTCGATTATTTATGTAAATTCCCGCAGAACTTCCACCTATTGCATCAACTTTTGGAAGATGGGATGCTGCACTGTGAAGAGCTGACATTATCTGATGAAAATGATAGGAGGGATCGCTCCTGCTCTGAGGCTCCCAGGGAACCTCTTCCGTGAAAACAGGATTCCCATCTACAATTGCTGAAACTTTTCTATCACTTGCACCCAGGTCAAACCCTATCCTGTATCCTTTAAAATCCCTGTCAACAGGGAAAGAAATTTCCTTTTGCTTAGGGAATTTATCCATATCAACAATTTCCACTTCAAAATCTCTTTCATAAACCTTTGACATCAAACTTACATCAAAGGCCCTTTTGCCATCTTTTTTGTAAATTTTTTTAAGAATCTCACCAATTTTTCTGGAACCTGAAATCAAAATCTTATATCCACCCCTTTGCCAGAGCAGAAATTTGGAGATTCTCTCTACATAAAAATTATTTAGCTCATCAAATTCAGAGCTATCAATTATTTCTGTCTCATGAACAGAAATTGAGCCGTTGCCTCTTAAAATTCCTATTTTTATTGGAATTTTTTTAGAGTTCTTTACTATATTCGAATATTCTCTTATCCAAAGAGATGCGGGAAGGAACCCTTCTTCGAGAGGAGGAAGAATTTTGGGTTTACAAATATTTTTAATTTTGTTCCTCAATTTAATTATAATACAACACTGATGGTTTGGAGTCAATTTTTACTTGACATTTAAGGTATTAAGAAAATAAAATTTAAAAGTTGTAGTTTGATATAAGAGAGGTTAGAGAGATGGAAGAGAAGAAAGAAGTTCCCCAGAAAAGGGAGCACAAAATTGATTTAAGAAAATTTACCAAGAATGAGGGATTTAGAGTTGTAGAGGAAAAACTTGCATCAATCGGAGCAAATGATTTGCTAATAACAATTTCTTCATTTGATCCCGATGAAATTAAAGGGGAAGTTGATTTTATCTTTTACAACATATGGGATTACTCCAAGAAAAAGTTCGAAGATGGAACATACGAAGCGCAATGGAGGCTGAAAAAGAATACTGGAAATCCTGAGGTGGATGAAAGAATAAAATTGGTAGAATAAAAATTATTTCAGGAGGATTGAATGCCAAAAGAGCATATTCCGCTGGAAGAGCCGATTATTGAGTTGAAAGAAAGACTTGATGCATTAAGAGATTCCAAAGATCCTAAGCAAAAGGCAGAATACAATGAGCTCGCAAAAAAATTTGAAAAAAGCTGGAAAGAGATCTCAAAAAATTTAACACCATGGGAAATAACCCAACTGGCAAGACATCCACTCAGACCATATACCCTTGATTATGTGAGGCTTATTTTTGAGAATTTCATTGAGCTCCACGGAGATAGGAGATTTGCTGATGACAAGGCAATGATTTCTGGTCTTGCCTTTTTTAAGAAGGAATCAGTTGTTGTAATCGGGCATCAAAAAGGGAGAACAACGAGAGAAAAAATAGAGAGAAATTTCGGCATGGCAAATCCAGAAGGTTACAGAAAGGCTTTAAGGGTAATGAATTTAGGAGAGAAATTTGGTCTTCCCATAATCTCCTTTGTCGACACTCCAGGTGCATATCCAGGAATTGGAGCTGAAGAGAGGGGACAGGCAGAAGCAATAGCTTACAATTTAAGGGAGATGGCAAGACTGAAAGTTCCCATAATTATTTTTGTGATAGGAGAGGGAGGAAGTGGAGGAGCTCTCGGGATTGGAGTGGGAGACAGAGTTTACATGCTCGAGTACTCAATTTATTCAGTGATTTCACCGGAGGGGTGTGCAGCTATTTTATGGAAAAATCAATCAGCTGTTGAGGAATCTGCCAAAAACTTAAAGTTAACTGCAAAAGATTTGCTAAGTCTTGGAGTTATAGATGAGGTAATACCTGAGCCGATTGGTGGAGCACACTCCAACTATGAGGAGATGGCTGAAACCATATCTAAATATATTGAAAAAGGATTGAAAGAGCTGAAAAAACTATCTCCCGAGAAACTCGTAAAACATAGAATTGAAAAATTTAGAAAAATGGGGGTTTTTGAAATAGTTCCAAAATGAAAAGGGAGAAAATCCAGAGACCAAAAGGGACAAAAGATATTTTCGGGAAAGAGGCTGAGCTCTGGGAGTATATTGAAAATAAGGCAAAGGAGATTTTCAAACTTTACGGATATAAAGAGATAAGAACTCCTATATTTGAAGCTACAGAACTTTTTGAGAGAGGAGTTGGAGAGGAGACAGATGTTGTGAAAAAGGAGATGTATACATTCCTCGATAGGAGTGGAAGGTCTATCACTCTAAGACCTGAAAACACTGCTCCTGTTGTCAGGGCAATTATAGAAAACAGGCTTTACGAAAAACCTCCTCTTAGATTTTTTTATATTGGACCAATGTTCAGATATGATAGACCTCAAAAAGGCAGATACCGACAATTTCATCAAATTGGGGTGGAGATTCTTGGAGAGGACGAACCTTCCACTGATGCTGAATTGATTGAAATGGCATTCAAATTTCTCAAAAGCCTTCCTGTTAAAGATTTCAATATTCTCATTAATTCCATAGGATGTTATAAATGCAGACCGAATTATTTTTCAATTCTAAAAAATGAGGTTGAAAAGATAAAGGATATATTGTGTGAGGACTGTAGGGCAAAACTGGTAAGGAATCCTCTCAGAATTTTTGATTGTAAAAATGAAAAATGTATTGAAGAGAGTGAGAGATTGCCAAAGATAAATAATTATCTTTGTGAAGAGTGTAAATCTCATTTTAAAGAGGTTCTTAAAATACTGAACTTAATAGGAATTCCATACACAATCGATGGAAGGCTTGTCAGAGGGCTTGATTATTACACAAAGACCACCTTTGAGATAGTTCCCTCATCCGCTGAAGGCTCCCAGACATCTATTCTTGGAGGAGGAAGATATGACTACCTTTCAGAGGAGCTGGGAGGTTCTCCTTTATCTGGAATTGGTTTTGCCCTTGGAGTAGAGAGAACCGCTTCCCTTCTTTCCAATCTTTCCCTTCCTGAGCAAAAAACCATAATGATAATTCCAATGATCAAAGAGGCGAGAAAGGAAGCTTTTGAAATTGCCAACAAAATTAGAGAAAATGGACTTTCTGTAATTATGGATCCAAAAATTAGAAATATTAAAACATCCCTTAGCTGGGCAAATAAAGCAGGAGTTAAAAAGGTAATAATTATTGGAGAGAGGGAAATGGAGAGGGGAACTCTGATTTTAAAGGATATGATTTCAGGGGAACAGAGAGAAATTAAAAGGGAGGAGATGCTCAATTGGCTACACAAATAAAACTTGATTCAATTGGGGACTGGAAGAGAACCCATTACGCTGGTTCTCTTAGAAGGGAAAATCTTGGAAACAAGGTTACCCTATTTGGTTGGGTTAGAAGGAAAAGGGATCTTGGAAAGATAATTTTTGTGGATCTCACGGATAGAGAAGGTTCTGTCCAGATAGTTTTTGCTGAAGAAAAAGAAGAAACTTTCGAAAAAGCAAAGAATTTAAAATCTGAGTATGTCATTGCAGTAAGAGGGAGAGTGAGGGAAAGGGAGGTGAAAAATCCTTCAATCCCAACAGGAGAAATAGAGGTTGAAGCCAACGAACTAAAAATTTTGAATATCTCTGAAGTTCTTCCATTCTCCATTGAAGAGGAAGTGAGGGCATCTGAGGAATTGAGACTCAGGTTCAGGTATCTTGATTTAAGAAGAGAGCATCTCCAGAGAAATATTAAATTAAGACATCTTGCCTCCATTCAAACAAGAATTTATTTCCACAACAAGGGATTCCTTGAAATAGAGACTCCATTTTTGACCCGTTCAACCCCTGAGGGTGCAAGGGATTACATTGTTCCCAGCAGGATATATTCTGGGAAATTCTACGCTCTTCCCCAGTCGCCTCAGTTATTCAAGCAACTTTTAATGGTTTCGGGCTTTGACCGTTACTTTCAGATTGTAAGATGTTTCAGAGATGAGGATCTAAGAGCTGATAGACAGCCAGAATTCACACAGATAGATATAGAAATGAGTTTTCCTGACGAGGAGCAGATTTTTGAATTAATAGAAGGTCTTATGGTTGAACTCTTTGCACTTATAGGAAAGAATGTTGATACTCCTTTTCCAAGGATGAGTTATGAGGATGCAATGGAATTTTATGGAAGTGATAAACCTGATCTAAGGATAAGCCTGAAGATAAAAGAGTTGAGAGATAATTTTAAGAATTGTGGAGTGGATTTTATAGAGAAAGAGCTGGAAAACCAGAGTTTGAAAGGCTTGCTCATTGAAAAATCCCTATCAAGGAAGGAGCTGGATGAACTAGGCGAAATTTCAAGGAAATTGGGAGGTAAAGGAATAATATGGATTAAAAAGAAAGGTGAATTTAAATCTTCACCTAAATTTCCTGAATCTTTTCTTCCTAAATTATGGGAGGATATTGGAGGAAAGGAAAATTCAACATTAGTGGGGATTATGGATGAAAAGGGAAGAGCCCAAGAGATCATGGGAGAGATAAGAAAAATTCTTGGAAAGGAAGAACTGGAAAAGAAAAAAGATGAGCTGAAATTTTTATGGGTCGCAGATTTCCCGCTTTTTGCATGGAGCGAAGAAGAGGGAAGGCTTGTATCCAATCATCATCCTTTCACATCACCCAAGGAAGAAGATATTCCCCTTCTTGATAAAGAGCCATCTTTAGTGAAAGCAAGAGCATACGACCTTGTTCTAAATGGATATGAGATAGGGGGTGGAAGCATAAGAATTCATGATGCTTCCCTTCAACAGAAGATTTTTGGAATTCTTGGTCTATCGGAAAGGGAGGCAAGGGATAAATTTGGTTTTCTCCTCGATGCCTTAAAATATGGGGCTCCTCCCCACGGTGGAATAGCTCTTGGATTTGACAGAATTGTGATGCTAATGGCGGGAGAAAATTCAATAAGAGATGTTATTCCTTTCCCAAAAACAACTTCTGCTATGTGTCTGATGACAAATTCTCCATCAGAAGTTTCTGAAAAACAGCTAAAACAACTTAAGATAATTGTTGAAAAGGAAGAAAAATAGCAAGATTTTTGAATTACGATTCTACCTTTAAAATCTGATAAATTATATCAAGGGCGAAAGTATATACCTTCCACCCAAATCCTGACAGGAATCCTTTGCAAACTGGAGCGATTACTGAGACGCATCTAAATCCTTCCCTTGAGAATATATTGGAAATATGCACTTCAATTACAGGTACTGGAACTGTCTCAATTGCATCTCTTAAGGAATAAGAATAATGAGCTAAAGCTCCCGGGTTGATAATTATCCCATCTATACCATTGTAGTCCTGTATTCTGTCAATTATTTTACCTTCATGATTGCTCTGAAAAACCTTCAGTTCAATCCCCATTTTATCAGCTTTCTCCATTAGCTCTTGGTTTATTTCCTCCAAAGATTTCTCTCCATATATCTTAATGTCTCTTTTCCCGAGAAGATTCAGGTTTGGACCATTAATCACAAGGATTTTCATCAATTACCTCCTTCAATGAATCAAAAAGAATTTTATGAGGAATGTTTCTCATTAAAAATGGCTTCTCTAAATTTTTCAATAGAACAAAGTCTATTCCTTTTTCTGTTGATTTTTTATCCATTTTTATTAATTCAAGAAGTTCTTTTATTTTTGCTCTGATTTTTACTTTTAACCCAAGTTTTTGAATTAAATTTTTTATTCTCTCTTTCAACTCAAAAGGACAAAAAACAAGTCTTTCTGATATTTCAAGAGCATAAATTAAACCGATTCCAACAGCCTCACCATGGGAGATTTTATACCTGTAATAAGACTCGACCGCATGGCCTAAAGTATGCCCAAGATTGAGAAATTTTCGTATATTTCTTTCAAAGGGGTCATCTTCTACAATTCTTTTTTTTACATTGATTGAGCGGAATATAATCTCCTCAGTTAAATTTAAATCAAGATTTTTTATAAAATGAAGATTCCCTTCTATTAAATCAATGATTCCTGAATCCCCTATAAGTCCTGCTTTAATCACTTCCACAATGCCAGCTGAAATTTCCTTTTTTGGAACTGATAATAGAAAGAGTGGATCAATAAACACTTTATCAGGTGGATTGAATGTTCCGATAGCATTTTTCATGGAGTCGAAATTTATACCATTTTTCCCGCCTATGCTTGAATCAAGCATTGATAGTAGAGTCGTTGGTATTTGGTAATGGGTCACCCCTCTTAAAATCGTGGATGATACAAAACCACAAATGTCACCTATAACACCTCCTCCCATGGAAATTATGACTGAATCCCTTTTTATATTTTCGTTCAGAAGCCATCTCCATAGTCTTTCAACATTCTTGATATTTTTACTTCTATCTCCTCCCGAAATCAAATAATAGTAAGGAGTTAGTTCTTTTAAGTATTTTGAATAAATTCTGAAAACATTTTCATCGCACATTAAGAAAATCTTTCCAGTATCCTCAGTGAAGATTTCTTTTAAATTTTTTAATAAAAACCTTTTGAATGTAATTTTTGAACTCCTATCTCCAACTTTGACCTCAATTTCCCTTGTTTTTTCAGTCAAAAATTCAAAAATTTTTTCTATAGACCCATCTTCATCCAATCCGGAAATATCAATTTTGTTGGGTAATTTTTCATACTTTGAGGCTCTTTCTTTATAAATCTCCATGAATTCTTCTTTTTTAACCCCTCTTATTACTGGTCTTCTTTCATCGTCCGACAATCTTTCCCATAAGATTCCAGGATGGACAATGAGGGTAATAATTATTGCATTTTTCGAAAGGATATCAAGATTTCTTCTGAAGAGCAGGGTTTTCCCACCTGTTGAAATTACACTATCATTTTTTCCTTTTAAACTGAGAACAACTTCATTTTCAATTTTTCTGAAATATTCTTCTCCGAATCTATCAAAGATCTCGGGGATTGGGAGTGCCTCTCTTTTCTCAATTAAATCATCTGTGTCAATAAATTCCATTGATAGTCTTTTTGCGATTTCTTTACCAATTGTGCTTTTGCCGCTACCCATAAAACCTGTAATAACAATGTTTATCATTTTATATTTTCTATATAACTTTTCCAGTTTCTTTTTGTCTCTTCAATATTATCCCCCCCAAACTTCTCAAGGAAGAGATTTGCTATTTCAATGGCAACAAGATTTTCCGCAACTATCCCAGCGGATGGAACAATACATGTATCACCTCTTAGCATAGGAGCCAACGAAGATTTTTTATCTCTAAGGTCAATGGATGGGGAGTTCATCCTCAAGGTCGGAGGAGGCTTAACTTTTATCCTGAAGACAATATCTTCTCCATTGGAGATCCCACCTTCTATCCCTCCTGAGTTGTTGCTTCCTCTCTTTATTTTTCCATCTTCTAAATAAATAGAATCATTATTTAATGAACCGAAGGGCAAAATACTTCCAATTTCAATCCCCTTAACTCCAGAAATAGAAAGCAAAGCTCCTCCGATCTTAAAATCTAATCTCCTGTCATAATGGACATGGGAGCCAATACCAGGAGGGACTCCCTTAACAATAATTTCACTCTCCCCTCCAATTGTATCTCCAGATGATTCAGCTTTTTTTATTATTTCTATCATTAATTCTTCTTTATCCCTTTCAACACAAAAAATCGGTGAGAGCAATCTTTTCTCTTTTATAAAATTAAATTCATAACTTCTTTCACAAACAATGCCTCCTATCTTAACTGTATGGGAGACAAAATCAATACCAAAATAACTGAGGAAGCTTTTGCAGATAGCACCGATTGCAACTCTTACACAAGTTTCCCTTGCACTTGCCCTTTCTGCAATTAGATGGATATTTTTAAATCCATATTTAATACATCCCGCAAGATCTGCATGCCCAGGTCTTGGAACATAATCTGTTAGCTCCTTAACATCTTTATTTAAAATTCTTATGGAGATGGGTGCTCCTGTGGTATATCCATCCCTTACTCCACTCAGTATCTCAAACTCTTCCTTTTCCAGTTCCATCCTTTTACTTCTTCCAAGAGGGGTTCTTCTGAGCCTTAATTCTTCCTCTATCTTCTTCTCATCAATTTTAACTCCTGCAACCATCCCCTCCAATATTCCCACCAAAGATTTCCCATGGGATTCACCAGCAGTAAAATATCTAATCATTTTTCTCCTCCATTTTTTGACATATTGAATTGTAGACTTTCCTCCAATCCTCTTCTTTTGTCTTTATACCCGTCCATATTTCAAAGGATTTCATTGCCTGAAAAATTAACATATCCAGCCCATTCTTGATTTTTGCTCCATAAGATTTTGCTTCTGAGAGGAAAGGGGTTAGGGGAGGGTTGTAGATTAAATCCATAAAAATTTTCCCATTCAAAGGATACCTTAGATTGAAAAGCTTGAAAGCCTCGATTCCTTTCATGCCAACTGGGGTGGCATTTACAACAAAATCAACCTCTTTAAGAATTTCGTTAAAGCAGTCCTCCCTCCATTCTATCAATTCAAGAAAAGGAACAAATTTGAAGTCTTCCCTTATAATTTCCCTTCTAACAGAGCTTCTTTCCATTAAAAATATCTTTTTATATTTCAGCTGGGAAATTGCATAAAGAACAGCTCTTCCCGCGCCTCCTCCACCGAGAATAAAAACATTTTTTATTTTTTCTTCAAATTCTTCAATGGATTTTAAAAATCCATAAAAATCAGTATTGAAACCGATGATTTTTCCATTTTCAAAATATATTGTATTCACTGCTTTAATCTTTTTTGCATGTTCATCAAGCTCATCTAAAAATTTACATATAGTCTCTTTGTAAGGTATAGTCACATTCATTCCGTCGAAGCCTTTTATTTTCATTGATTCTAAGAAGGGCTTAATTTCAAATTCTTTCATTTGAAATAGTATGTAAATATAATCAAGATTAAGAAGCTTAAATATTCCTTCGAAAAGTAAGGAAGAAATGGAATGGGTAAGGGGATTACCTATAATTCCAAATCTACCAATCATGGCATGCTTCTCAATAAACACATAAGGAGAAAAAATCTTTTAAAAAATTTGGATAAGAAATATCAACGCAGTCAAATCCTTCAATATATGTCTCACCCTTCGCAATCAACGATGCTATGAATAGAGTCATTGCTATTCTATGATCACCGAAACTCTTAACCTTTCCTCCTTTTAAAGGTGTCGGACCTTCTATAACAAATCCATCCTTTATCTCTTCTATTTTTGCTCCCATTTCTCTAAGATTGTAAGAAATTGCTTTAATTCTGTCAGTTTCTTTAAATCTGAGCTCTTCCGCACCCTTAATCTTTGTTATTCCTTCTGCCTGAGTGGCGATTAAAGAAATGATGGGAATTTCGTCAATCATGAAAGGAATTTCATCCCCTTCTATCTTAATACCTTTCAATGGAGAATATTTTATCTTAAGATCCCCTGTTTCCTCGTTAAATTGTTCGCTTATATCCAGAATTTCTATTCTTGCTCCCATCTTTTTCAGAACATTCAAAATCCCGGTTCTTGCAGGATTAAGTCCAACATTTTCTATTATTATTTGGGAACCCTTTATCAGAATAGCTCCACAGATAAAAAAAGATGCTGATGATATATCTCCTGGAACACTCATTTCACCACCTGAAATTTTCGAGTTCCCTTTTATCCTTATCGTTTGATCTTCAACTTCAAGATTTACTCCCATCCATTTTAACATTCTCTCGAGGTGATCCCTTGACTTTACCCTTTCTTTTATAACTGTTTCGCCATCAGCAAAAAGGGAAGAAAGAATTATAGCGGATTTTACCTGAGCACTGGGAATGGAAAGTTCATAATAAATCCCTCTTAGATTACCACCCTTTACCATCATGGGAAGAAAGGAATCTTTATTCCTTGCATAAATTATTGCTCCCATTTTCCTTAGAGGCTCCACAATTCTTCCCATTGGTCTATTTTTTAAAGAATTATCACCATTGAGGATGGAAAGAAAATTATGTCCACTCAGTAATCCTGCAAGGAGTCGAGCTGTTGTGCCTGAATTACCACAGTAAAGAATATCTTCCGATTCCCTCAAATTTCCAGGCTCAATGATAATTTTACCTTCTTCCATTTTTATATCCTTACCAAGTTTTTTCAAGCAATCAATCGTGGAAAAGGTATCTTTTGCTAAAAGAGGATTTTTAATCCTCATTCCATCTTCTGATATGGAGCCCACAATCAGCGCTCTATGGGTGATGGATTTGTCAGGGGGTGGGTTCAACCTTCCTACCAATTTTCTACATTCAGAACCTGAAATTCTCATAAATTTTCCTCCTCTTCTCAATGTCCTTTTTTACACTTTGAAGAAATCTTGAAACTTCATCTTTTTCAATTTTATTTTTCAACTCTTCAAGTTTCTTAATGAAAATTTCGATTTGCTCAATTATATTTGACTTGTTTGTAAGGATTATATCCTCCGCCATTTTTAGCTCTGTCAGAGCAAGTCTTGTGGCGCTGATAAACCCTGTTGATATAAAATTTTCTATTCCCATTTCTTTTCTATGAAAATCTTGAAATATTGAATAGAGAGCGACCGATAAAACATAAGGTAGATGGCTTACAATAGAAGTGCAAAGGTCGTGGGTCTCGGGATCAACTTTATATGGAATAGCTCCAATGCCTCTAACAATATCTTTAGCAATTTTCTCTCCTCTTTTCGAATTTTCATTGGGAAAGCAAAGGAAAAAAGGCTTTCCTTCAAAAAAATTTTCGTCAATGGCATCCTTTCCTTTCCTGACATTCCCAGCCATGGGGTGTCCTCCGATGAGTATTTTATCGGGATATTTCAGCATTTCTTTTAAAATTTCCTTTTTTGTGCTTCCAGTATCAAGGAGAATTTTATTTTCCCTCAGTAATGGAGCTATTTTACTTATTAATCTTATGATTTGTATAACAGGGGTGGAAAGAATTATGATATCAGCCCTTTCAACCCCCTCTTCAAGTTCTTCAACATACTCATCAATTATCCCCTTATAAAAACTCTTTCTCTTAATGTCCTTCCCAATAACTAAATTGGCAATACCCCTTCTTTTCAAGGCAAGGGATAGAGAACAACCAATCTGACCAAGACCAACAATAAAAAATTTCCCTTTCATAAGTCTCTCCCACAGACATAGCAGATCTCTTTTAGCTCGGAGAGGAGCTTGGAAAACATTGAAAAATCGATAGTCTGGAATCCATCGCTCAAGGCTTTTGACGGATCTTTATGAACTTCAATCAATAATCCGTCCGCACCAGATACAATAGCGGATTTACCTACAGGTGGAACAAGCTCTCTGACCCCAGTCCCATGGCTGGGATCAGCAATAACAGGAAGATGGGAAAGTCTTTTAAGTAATGGTATTGCTGAGATATCGAATGTATTTCTTGTATATTTCTCGAAGGTTCTAATTCCTCTCTCGCACAGAATAACCCTTGGGTTTCCATTGGAAAGGATATACTCTGCGGACATCAAAAGCTCCTCCAGTGTTGCCATCAAACCTCTTTTTAGAAGAACTGGCTTGTCTGTTTTACCAACTGCTTCAAGAAGGGCAAAGTTCTGCATATTCCTTGCTCCAATCTGGAGAATGTCTGCAACCATGCTAATCTTTTCCACATCCTCCGGGCTCATTACCTCTGTAACAATTGCAAGCCCTGTTTCTTTTTTAACCTCACTAAGATATTCGAGCCCCTTCTCTTTTAGACCTTGGAAAGAGTAAGGAGAAGTTCTTGGCTTGTAAGCCCCTCCCCTTAATATCTTTACTCCATTCTCTTTAAGAAAATAAGCTATTTCAAATATCTGTTCCCTGCTTTCTACTGCACATGGTCCAGCCATTATAGCTATCTTCTTCCCTCCTATCTCAACTCCATTGATTTTTATTACTGTTCCTTCATTCTTGAACTCTCTGCTGGCAAGCTTGAATGGACTCAATATTCTAACAACCTTCTCCACACCTTTGAGACCCTCAAAGAATTCAGGAAGTGTATCAATCCTTCCAATAACTCCAATTATTGTTCTTTCTTTACCCTTTGAGATGTGAGGTTTTAAACCAAGCTCTTTTACTTTTTTCAGGATTTCAGAGATTTCCTTTACCGTTGCTTCAGGTTTAATTACTATTATCATTTTTCCCTCTTGAAAGGTCAGGTCTTAAAATTTTTGTGTCTCCTAAATATTGATGTTTTATCTCTTTCTGACTTAAATTTGTGTAAACATGTATCAAAATTCTTATAACCCTTTTCATACTCTTTGGAACATCAATTTCTTTAGCACATAAAGCAGGAACATGCTTTAAACCCATTTCCCTTAAAGCATAAGCAGGAAATTCCATGTTTATGTCCTTTGTGACAGTGAAGAAGACAGATACAATGTCCTCATCCCTTACATTGTTCTCTTGGATCATTTTTTCCAAAAGTTCAATTGTTTTTTGAAGAATCTCTTTTTTCTCATTTTTATTTACCTGAATTGCTCCCCTTATACCCTTTAAAAGTTTTCCATTAATTTTCATATTGCACCTCTCATGGTTTTTAAGAAATCTTTTATTTCGTCCAAAAAGAAACTTTCCTCCCTTCCCATCATCATTTTTATAATTGCACTCCCAACTATAATCCCATCGACATCCTTGGATAAAATTGATGCCTGTTCTGGCGAAGAGATTCCAAATCCAGCAAACAAAGGTTTATTTGTAACACTTTTTAAGGTTGAGATTGTTGATTTAATTCTTTCATCTATTTTACTTCTAACACCTGTGACTCCATAAACAGAAACAAAGTAAATGAAACCTTCAGATTTTTCTGCAATTAGTTTCATTCGCTCTTTTTTTGTAGAAGGGGCAACCATAAGAACAACTGAAATATTTTTAGAGTTAAAGGAGGAGCCAAGGATTTTAATTTCTTCAACTGGAAGATCAGGAAAAAGAATACCATCAATTTCATTTTCCATCATGAAGGAGGAGAATTTTTCAAATCCAAATTTATAAATTGGGTTGAGATAACTCATAATCACTATGGGAATTTTGATGTCTCTTCTTATTTCTCTAAAGAATGATATAAATCGAGTAATTTTAAATCGTCTATCCAGAACCCAGTAGGAGGAGTGTTGAATGTATTTCCCATCCGCAATCGGATCTGAGAAAGGCATTCCAATTTCTACTATGTCTGCTCCACAAGATTGGGCAAGAATTAGTAGTTCGCTGAATTTCTCTTCAGAGGGATAAAAAGCAGTGAAAAAAGGAACAAAGGCTTTTCTGTTCTTTTCTCTTAAATTTTTGGTTAAATTAGCAAGATTTCCCATTATTTTCCTCCATTGGATGAATATCTTTGTCTCCTCTTCCTGAGAGATTAACAACAACAATCTCTTCTCCTGAAAAATTTTTGTAATTTTTAACCCATGCTATTGCATGAGATGATTCAAGAGCAGGAATTATCCCTTCCATTCTTGCAAGCTCCTCAAATGCTTCTATCGCAAGCTCATCTTTAACAGAATCCACAAAAATCCTCCTTTTCTTAAAAAGGAAAGAAATTTCAGGTCCAACTCCAGGATAATCAAGACCTGCAGATATTGAGTGGGAATTCAAAATCTGTCCATCTTCATCCTGTAAAACCAGTGTAAGAGAGCCGTGAAAAATTCCAAAGTTTCCCTTCAAAAGGGGGAGAGAGTGAAATGGGGTCTCCTTCCCCTTCCCTTCTGCTTCAATGCCAACAAGTTTAACATTCTTATTTTTTACAAATGGATAAAATAGTCCAATTGCATTAGAACCTCCTCCGATGCAGGCAACAAGAATGTCAGGGTATCTATTTTCAAACTCAATGATCTGCCTTTTGACCTCCTTTCCAATAATAGATTGAAATTCCCTGACCATTAATGGATAAGGGTGTGGTCCCACTGCTGAGCCGAGGAGGTAATGGGTTGTTTCAACATTTGCAACCCAATCCCTAATTGCTTCATTTGTTGCATCTTTTAAAGTTCTTGAGCCTGCACTAACCTTTACAACCTCTGCTCCGAGGAGTTTCATTTTTGATAGGTTTGGAGATTGTCTCTCCATATCGACCTCACCCATATAAATTGTGCATTCAAAACCAAAAAGGGAGGCAACAGTAGCTACCGCCAGACCATGCTGTCCCGCGCCTGTCTCAGCAACCAATCTTTTCTTTCCCATTCTTTTTGCAATAATTGCCTGACCGATACAATTTGTAATTTTATGAGCTCCAGTGGGATTTAAATCCTCTCTTTTCAGATAGATTTTCACTCCGTAATGCTTGCTCAGATTCTTTGCAAAATAAAGGGGGGTTGGTCTCCCACAATAATTTCTTAGATAAAATTTGAATTCCTCTTTAAAAGAAGGGTCTTTTCTTACTCTATAAAATTCTCTTTCAAGATCAATAAGAGGATCCATCAATGTTTCAGGAACGAATCTTCCACCAAAATTACCAAATTTTCCTAACGATTTTCCCATCTCTTTACCCTCGATACGAAATCTTTCAATTTTAAAGGGTCTTTCTTCCCAGGATATAATTCCACTCCAGAACATACATCGACTCCAAAGGGAGAAACTGTGCGAAGAGCAGATTCTACATTTTGAGGGGTTAAACCTCCGCCAAGGAGAAAATTCCCTAAGCCTTTTGCTTTTATTGCTATTTTCCAGTCAAAGGGCTTCCCTTTTTCAGCTGAGTCAAGAATAAAAAAGTTTGATTTGTATTCCTTTATTTTATCCAGAACATAGTAACCCGTAGCACGAAATGCTTTTATCCCTTTTCCCTTGAAGCTTTTTACATACTCGGGTGGTTCATCTCCATGGAACTGCAAAATGTCTAAGGACAAAGATTGACAAATCTCTCTGACCAATTCAATAGGTTCATTAAAAAATACACCAGTTTTAATAATAAATGGGGGGAAAGCTTCTATTATCTCTCTTGCTTTTTCTACTGATATTCTCCTTGGGCTTTCTGAGAAGATGAACCCAAGGGCATCAACTCCAAGCTCCAAGGCTAAAATTGCATCTTCTATGTTTGTAATCCCACAAACCTTTATCTTTACCATTTCTCAACCACCTTTGAAAATATTTGAGCGGTTTCTTCAATATTGGGACTTTCAAGGAATGCACCTCCTATTAAAAATCCATCTGCTCCAATTTTTTTAAATCTAAAAATATCTTCCAGCTTCTTCAGCCCACTCTCAATTATTCTAATTTCCCCTAATTTATTCTCAATCACTCTTCTAAGAACCTTTTCGCCTCGTATAAAGTCAACTTCTAATGTCTCGAGGTCTCTATTGTTTACTCCAACAATTTTCAATCTCAAATCTTTTATAATTTCAATTTCGTCTTCAGAATAAATTTCGACAATTGGTTCCAATTGAATTTCGTTGCAAAACTCAATCAAATTAATAAGCTTTTTTCTATCAAGGAGGCGAACAATTAGAAGAACAGAATCTGCACCATTATTTCTTGCTTTAATTATCTGAGATTCTTCCATTATAAAACCTTTTTGAATCACGGGAATTGAGACAGTGTTTTTAATCCTTCTCAGATCATCATCGGTTGTCAGAAAGAACTTTCTCTCCACAACAACTGATACTGCGGAAAAACTATATTTTTCATATATTACTGCTATCTCTTCTGGAAGGAGTTTTACTCTGAATTCTTTTGTTGGGGTCTTTCTTTTAAATTCACCTATAATTCCAGATCTTCTAACGATATAATCTGAGAGAGGAAGAGGTTTTTCTTTTCTCTTAAGTTTTTCCATTGGTTCTCTACTTATATTTTTCTTTATAATCTCAAGGAAATTCATCTATCCCTCCCTGTGAAATCTAATAAAATCTTTCAACTTTTTCATTGCTTTTCCCGATTCAATGGAATACTTTGCCATCTCTACTCCTTCCTTTAAATTCGGAGCTTTTTCTGAGACAAAAAGGGCTGAACCTGCATTCAAAATTATAATATCCTTGTAAACAGAATCTTCTCCGTTCAGGACTGAATAAAGGATTTTAAGATTCTCTTCAACAGATTTTACTTCTATCTTTGCTTTTCTCATTTTGATTCCAAAATCTTCAGGAAAAATTTCCATTTCTTTTATTTCTTCCCTTTCATATAAAATGCAGAAGGTAGGCTGAGATATTGAAATCTCGTCAAGACCGTCTCTGGAATGGACAAAAAGATATTTATCCCCTCCTAAATTTTTTAATATTGCAGAAACTTTCTTCATTATTTTCTCACTAAAGAACCCTATCAACTGTCTTTTTATTTCCACAGGATTAATTAATGGTCCGAGGACATTGAAAATTGTTCTTACACCAATTTCTCTTCTCACAGGCTGAATGTTCTTCATGGAAGGATGAAAGAAAGGTGCAAAAATAAATCCAATACCAACTTCTTCTATGGCTTTTTTTATTTTCAAAGGAGATTCTGGAAGTTTTATTCCAAGACCCTCTATTAAGTCAGCACTTCCACATCTACTGGATATTGCTCGATTGCCATGTTTTGCAACTCCTACTCCAGCTCCTGCAACAACAAAGGCTGAGATTGTGGAAATGTTAAAGGTTGATTTTCCATCCCCACCAGTCCCGCAAAGGTCTATAATATTTTCTTTGTCCACAGAAATTTTTTTGGAACATTCTCTTAATTTTTTTACAAAGGCGTATATTTCATCTGGGGTCTCCCCTTTCATTTTAAGGGCAATTAGGAAAGCTGAAATCTGTGCGGGAGTGGCTTTCCCTTCGATTATCTCTTGAAGCACTGAGTCTGTTTTTTCAATGCTCAGGTCATCGCCTTCGCACAATTTTGTTATCGCTTCCTGAATCATATTTTCCCTCCTAATTCAATAAAATTTTTTATTAATTTTTTCCCTTCAATGGTTAGAAAAGACTCCGGATGGAACTGAACCCCTTCTGTCAGGGTCTCTTTAACTCTTATGCCCATTATCTCCCCATCTGCTGTGTAAGCTGATACTTCAAGTTCTTGAGTAAGATTATCATCTGAAACAATAAGAGAGTGATACCTTGTAGCTTCAAAGGGATTTGAAAGGTCATAAAAAATTGTTTTTCCATCATGGTAAATCTCAGAAGTGATTCCGTGCATAATTTTATTTGCCATTATAACCTTTCCGCCGAAGGAATAAGTAATACATTGATGACCAAGACAGACACCAAGAATTGGGACTTTACCTGTAAAATGTTTAATTATTTGGTTGCATAAATCTGCATCTTCAGGTCTACCAGGACCAGGAGATATAACAATCATTTCAGGTGACATTTCAATTACACTCTGAAGAGAAATGGAATTCCTCCTTTTCACAATTACATCTTCGCAATAAACTTTGAACTCCTGAAAAAGGTTGTAAACAAAGGAGTCAAAATTATCGATTATTAAAATCATAAAAACCTCCCTTCCTCAGCCATTTTAATTGCTTCATGCATTCCTTTCATTTTATTTATGATTTCTTTGTATTCGTTCTCAGGGATAGAGCCATTCACAATTCCTGCACCTGCCTGAAGGTAAAATTTTCCTTTTCTGTAAATAATCATTCTTATTCCGATACAGAAATCTAAATTTCCATTAAATCCAACATATCCAACAATGCCTCCATAAGGTCCTCTTTCGACAGGTTCCATTTCATCAATTATTTCCATTGCCCTTAGTTTGGGAGCACCTGTGACTGTTCCCGCAGGGAAGGTTGCTTGAAGAACATCATAAAAAGTTTTTCCAGGATTAAGTTTCCCCTCAACCTGGGAGACAATGTGCATAACATGAGAATATCTTTCAATGGCCATTCTCTCTGAAATGGTAACTGTTCCTGGAACACAAATTTTCCCTAAGTCGTTCCTTGCCAGGTCGATTAACATGACATGTTCTGCCCTTTCTTTTTCGTTACTTATCAATTCTTTTTCCATTTCAATATCTTCTTCCCTATTTCTTCCCCTTCTCCTTGTTCCAGCAATTGGTCTTATGGATACAACTCCTTCTTCAACTTTTACATGGGATTCAGGTGATGAGCCTATAATTTGAAATTCACCCAAATCAAGATAGAACATATAGGGAGAAGGATTTAAAATTCTCAGGGCTCTGTAAATTTCAAAAGGGTGAGCGGAAGTTTTTCCTTGAAATCTTATGGATAAAACTGCCTGAAATATATCTCCATTTTTTATAAAATCTTTTGTCATTTCTACTTTTTTCAGGAACTCTTCTTTTGGCAGATTTTGAGCTAAAGCTCTATCATGATTTACATTTCTTTCCCTTTTTCTTTTTGGCAATTCAGAGTAAAGGGCATTTTTTGTTGATTGGATTCTCCTTTCAATTTCCTCCTCTTTTAAATTTTTCCCTCCTACGATAATCTTTCCAGTATTTTTAACATGGTCAAATACAATTAAATTTTGTGTCTTAAAAAGGAAAATTTCTGGAAATTTTGATTTTTTCCTTAAATCTATATCTTCGAGAAATTTGACAAATTCGTATCCAATGTATCCAACCCAACCTCCATTAAATATAAGCGGGACCGAAGGCTCTACATATCTTTCGCAGAAAATTTCATCAAAAATAAATTTTGCATTCCCTTTCTCAAACAGCATTCGGATGTCATTTTTACGAAGAGAATTCCCGCAAATGGTTATTTTTTCTTCAGGTTCAAGCCCTATAAATGAGTATCTCCCAACCCTTTCACCTTTTTCAACACTCTCCAGAAGAAAAGTTGCATTGTTTTTTCTCAACTTCATAAAGGCAGAAACTGGAGTATCAATGTCTAAGGGGATATCCGTCCATCCTACCATTCTTTCATTTAACTTTTTAATCTCCATAACTCCTCCAAAAAATAAAAAGACCCACCAATTTTTAATTGGTGGGTCTTAGGATTTCCTTTATCGGAGAGGGTTTGGGCTTAAAGAAACCTCAGAGACCCACCCTCTTGGTAAACCAGTACCAAAAGTAGTGGGTCCTTATAAATTGAGTTCCCTTAAGCAATTCAGACATAAGAAAAAAATTATATACAAAAAAAATATTATGTCAAGACCTTCCCTTACTTTTAGCTGGAAGCTACCGTTAAACAGCAGAGCAAAAGAAAGGAGGAAGCGTGTAGCTTTAAGCTTGTAGCGTGAAGCAATCATAATAGTTGAAGCTAATTTTGGAATAATCAAAATTTACTGTATAATTAAATTGAAAAGATGATTAAAAAAGAAAGATTTAATATTTTCTTTAAATTCTTTCAGGCGGTGGAAACCGCCTGAAAGAGCCCACCTTTAAAAACATTCCTTTAAAAATAACTTCCAAAGGAGGTCTTTATGAAATTGGAAAAAATTCGAGAAAGGATTGACCTTATAGATTTTGAAATCTTAAAACTTTTAGAAGAAAGGTTCGAGCTTGGGCTCATCGCAGGCAAGCAAAAATCTTCAATTTACGATGAAGAAAGGGAGAAAAAAGTTTATGAGAATATTTTGAATACACCGACAAGTCCTTTAGTTGCCAGAAAATTTAGAATCAAACTTTTCGAAAAAATAATATCTGAAAGCAGGAATCTTCAATTGAAAAGACTGCTCTTAATTGGATTTCAGGGAGAGCATGGGGCAAACAGTGAAGTGGCTGCAAAAATCTTTAATCCTGATTTAATAACCATCCCCTGCAGAGAATTTAAAGATGTGGTTGAGGGTGTTGAAGAAGGATATTTTGAATATGGAATTTTACCTGTTGAAAACACATCTGAAGGTTCGATAGGAGAAACAAATGACCTTTTAATAAAAACTGATCTTTTCATTGTCGGAGAGGTCAAACTTCAGATAGACCATTCCCTTCTGACTTTGCCCGAGACATATTTTAAAGAAATAAGATTTGTTTACTCACACCCCCAAGCTCTTGCACAATGCAGAAATTTTCTTTCCCAAAACAATCTTGAACCAAAACCATTTTACGACACTGCGGGTGCAGCAAAATGGCTTTCTCAAACAAGACAACCTGGAGTTGCTATAATTGCAAACATTTCATGTAAACAGTACGGCCTTAAGGTAATAAAGGAGAAAATTCAGGATGAAGAAATTAATTTGACAAGATTTCTAATTATTTCAAGAAATAAAATTAATGAGGGTGGAGGAAAATGTTCAATAGTTTTTTGTATCCCCGATAGGGTTGGAGCCTTGTACAATATTCTTAAAATATTTTCTGAAAATGGTATAAACCTCTCAAGAATCGAATCCCGTCCCAACAGAAAAGAGAAAGGGGAATATATATTTTTTGTGGATTTTTCAGGTTCTATAAAAGATAAAAAGGTCATGTCTGCACTGAAAATTTTAAAGAAAAAAACCGAGCTCTTTAGATTTTTAGGATGTTATAGAGAATATAAACAACATGATAATAGTTAAGTTTTCCCAGAAGTTGAAAATAAACAACAGAATTATTTACTGAAACTACGAAGCAAATAGTGAAATTCTATTTTTCTTGACATTTGAAATAAAAAGATTAAAAATAATAGCTAAAACATGAGTGAGGGAGCTATGAAAATATTAAAGATTACCGTTTTTCTTATCTTATTCTCAAACCTTTCTTTTTCCGCTATTTACCCTCAGTTCGGAATTGAATCTACGGGAGGCTCAAACAAACTTTTCCTCTTAACTCCATGGCTTGGATTGAGATACCCTGTTTCTCAAAACTCTTCATTTCTTATTAAATATTACAACCACAATATTAGCTTCAACTATTTAATTGAAGAAACAGAGAAGAAAAGGAATGCAAATATTTCCAACTTCTCTCTTGTTTATTATTTTCAGAATCCTAACACAGAGCTTTACTCTGCTTTATCATTTCTTACTGGAACTGATTCTTACAAAGCGTTTGCCCTTGATTGTGGATTTTCAAAACCTTTACTCAGGTGGCTAAAAACTGAAATCGGTTTTTACCTTCTCAAGGAGAGTTCTATTCTCTGGTATCCCGACGAGGATATTAGGGACATTTTTCTCTATCTTCTAAAAGGTACTTTAAAAGTAAAGTTAAAGAAGAATATCGATTTCAATTCCAATTTTTATTTTTCCATAAATTCTGAAGATGTTAATGCTTATTCAGCTTCCATAGGCTTTATCTATTCACCTAAGGAGCCATTTTATCTTTTCCTTTTCTATTCAAGATATTCCGAATCCGCCCAATACAAGTTTTCAGGGAATTATATTTCTATGGGTTTAAACTTTTACTATTAAATCACTTTGAAATTTAGAGAGAATCTAATCACTTTCTTTTTTCTCTTTTTAATTCTCATTATTTATCTTCTCACCCTTTTCCCGGGTCCTGGCGGAAGAGTGAATGCAGGAGATTCAATGAAATGGCAATTCATCGGCAAAATCTTAGGAACCCCTCATCCCCCAGGATACCCTCTATTTATTCTACTTTCAGCAATATTTTCGAAGATTTTCTTTCCACTCCCTCTATTTACAAGGGTAAATCTTATATCAATTTTTTTTGCCATTTTAACTCTTTTCTTTCTTTTCAAAGTTATGAGGCAAATAGGAGCAAATATTTTTTCTTCATTGATTGTAACATCAATCTTTGCCTTAGGAAAAATATTCTGGTCTCAGGCAACAGAAGCCGAGGTATACACCATCAATTCATTTTTTATTATTTTAATCATTTATTTTTTAATGCTCTGGAAAGATAAAAGATACGAAATATTCCTTTCCCTCTCTCTTTTCTTTTCCATTTTTAGTCTTTCAAACCACATCACAATTCTATTTTTCTTTCCTTCAATTTTTATCTTTATTCTCCTTATCAGTCCGAAATCATTATTTGGAAAAAGAACAATTTTATTCTCAGCCATTTCCCTTTTGATTTTGTCCAGCCTTTATTTGTTTTTAGTATGGAGATCTAACAGATCAATTTATTCAGAGTTTCCTATACAAAATATTAGAGATTTCACATATTTCGTCTCTGGTGGTGTATGGAAGAGGAGCCTTAACCCGATGACTCTTAACTCTATTTTTTCTGGTCTATCCAAATTTTTCTCCAGCATCCCGTCAAATCTTACATTCTCATCCCTTATAATCTTAGCTTCAGGTATTTTTGCTCTTTTTAAAAATTTCAAAGTATTGATTTTACTTCTTCTATCTTCTCTCCTATTTCTTTTTTTCTCAGCATCATATTCAATAATAGATTTTGAAGTAAATTACATCCCTGTATATTTATTTATGGCAATATTCACTGGTTGCGGAATGAATTTTCTCCTGAATTTAAAAGCTTCAAAATTCTTATGGACATTAATGATATTTGTATTTTCTCTAATACCTTTTCTTCTTTTTATAGAAAATTATAAAGAATTGAAAATAAAAGAAAGCTACTGGGGAGAGTGGATTAAAATAGTCTTTTCAAACTTCAAAAGAGAAACAATTTTTATCCCAGACTATATCAATTATGACCAGGACATGGCTCTCTCCTATGGTGTATTCGGTCTTGATTATATTAAAAATAAAAATTTTGTCATAGGAGAGAATTTTTATCAGAGGGAGAAAATAATAGAAGATTATCTTTTGGGAAAGGAGATCTATTTAAAAGGTTTCAAATTGGAAAGGGGTATGAAAATTGTCTGTTTTGATGAAGGAATCGCCTTGGGACTATCTCAAAAATTTAAAGTTAAAAAAAGGGTTATATCCGATAAAATTACAATCCCGTATTTTCGTATAATGAAAAATGGAGATTAAAAGTTTAGCTTTTCTAAAATCAATATAAGTGAAGTAAACAATCAATTCAAAAGTCAAAATGCAAATTAAAAAAGGAATAAAGGCACCAAAATAAAGAAAAAGTTAATCACTAATTTAGCTATTCAGCCATCTGACCATTTGGTTTCTTTTCCTTCAAGTCTTGCCTTTCTCGCCCCTATCAAAGAGTTTCTATTTCAAAGAGAACGCCTCTGGGGTCAGGACATCCAAGTTCCTTTGTCTCAGCAATCCAGTCATCCTGAGGTAATTCTTCCTCTCTCTGCTTTGCAGTTAAAAAAGGCATAAGGGCATTTAGAGCATATATACAGGTAAATTTCCCATGGGGAATCTCTACTTTCCCGTATCCTCTTATATAAAATACATCTCCAACTTTCAAATTTGCCCCACATCTCTCTTTGATCTTCTTTACTCTGATTACCAGATCTTTCATTTTCCCTCCTATTTTTATAAATTTTTTAAATCTTCTTCCAGTTTTTTAAGTTCGTCCTTCCCAAGAGGCAAACCGTCCTTTTCTATCTCAACAACAATTTTTACTTTACCCTTTTTCTCAAATCTTATCAAAGAGATTGCGTAATCCTTAAAAAGATTGAAAATTTTCTCAATTGGTTTCCATGAGGGGTCAGAGATCACACCTAAAACTGAAAGATAAGTTTTTCCAACAGGAATAGCCCTGCTTTCAACTAAAAACTCTTCTTCTCTGTGGAGGATTTCGTATATAAATTTCACAAGTTCTGCGATTTCTTCAGCAGGTGAATTCATTCTATAGAAATCCTCTATGTTGAAGTAAATCTCCCTCAACTCCCTTTCTTCTATTCCTGGAATTAGTCTTCTTACCTCATGGAATTTTATTGAGTCAATTTCCCTCATTCCTTCATCAAAATCTCTATAATCACCAATTGCATCCTTCAATCCCTTCTTTATTCTTTTATAGAGTTCATCAACACTTGCAAATTGCATAAAGTCAACACTCATGTCGAATGTCCCCACCTGAACATCTCCATACTGCTTTGGAGGATTTGCTGCATACACTTTGAGACCTCCGATAGACTCAAGGTAGGGGATACATCTGTATCCGTAAGAGTCCTTCTGAGGGCAGTAAATGGCAAGTATAATTTTGAAATCGATCCTGAACTCCGAAGCATTCACAACACTGAGAAAAACCTGAGATTTCTTTGTTTCTTTTGCCTCCTTCATGAGAAAAGGAATTATTGCTCGAGCATAATGCTCAAACCCACCGATCTTTATCTGAAACTCCTGAGTCCTCAGTCTCCTTTTTGAAATTGTTGATATGAGATTTCTTTTTATAACATCAATTTCTTCCTGCTTGTAAGGATTCCCATCCTCATCAACAATTTCAATCCTTATCACTGTTATATTGGCTGGGGTTGTAAACTCCTTGTGATGCTTTATTATGTATCCAGGGACAGAAATATCAAGGGCTCTAAGGCAATCCTCAAGAAAAATATCCCTTGCATACCATGCAATTGTGATTCCCGTAAAATCTCCCTTCTTAGTCCAGAGATTTTCAATAATAACCTGTGGCTCCTTCTTCTCTCTCACTCCCTTTACTAATCTGTAATTGTTTATTATTATCCTTGCTATATCTTCAACCTTTCTTTCCTCAATATACTCCCTTGACCTTGCAACAAAAAATTTCACAGCCTCACCATTCCCTCCAACAATATTCTCAATGTCATCTTCCTTGTAAATCCTTTCGATCTCCTCAACCACCTGGCTGTAAATTCTTAGTTTTCGAGCCTCCTCGGAAAGAAGGGATGTTTTTGATGAAACTTCCGTTGAAACCCTTTTAATATTGGAAATTATCTCATCTTTCTGAGATAAAAATCTCTCCTCCTCCTCTTTATTTTCAAGAAGAACAGCAATAATTATAACACCTACTTTTTCACTCTTGCAAGTGAGGGAATAACCGTTTAGTCTGAAAAGATTCCACCCCTTTTCGTGTACAGTCCCTATGGCTGACTGGGAAAGCCCTGGCCAATCAGGAGCAGCAACACCAACTATCCCAATATGGGGATAATCCTGGCTTTCATACAGGATTTTGAAAATAATTGTTATCTTCTCATCCTCCCTCAGGCTTAGAAGTTCCCTTATTAAAGGAATCTGTTCCTCGGTATGAAAGAAGGTTAAAGAGTTCCTTATCTCTTCAGTTATTTCACCGCTTCTTTCAAAATAAGTCAAAATCTTATCCATTCCATCTCCATTATAAAAATTGCAGTATGAAAAATCAATTTCAAGCCCTTCAAATAAATGAGCTACAGGAAGTAATTTTGTTCAAATACCAATCAGGATGTTTTTTATGTCGATGGGGTTAAGGAGGATATTGATTTCGTGAAGGGTTTTTCTTTCTTTCATCCATTCATTTAGTATATCCTTTGTTTTATCCTTTGCTATTTCTTTTTCAATTAATGGTGTCATTTCAATGAGGGAGCGGGCAGGTATTTCAAGTCTTTCCGCAAGAGGAAGATATCTTTTTTTGTAATATTCTTCAATTTCTTCAATACTCACTGAAACTCTTGAATAGAAAAGATTTTCAACGAGTCTTTTTGATCTGATTTTTCTTGAAAGAATCTCTCTGAGCTCATCCCAGCTCATGTCAAGATCATTCAAAATTTCAAGAACTCTGTCAAGTCCTCCAAGCTCAGAAATTATCCTTTCCTCCTCCTCTACATAATCTTCTTCTCCAATCTCCTCTCTTTCAGTTATCTCCTTCTGAATAACAGAGGAATCTATTAGTTCATTAAGACAATCCATGACCCCTTCATTTGTTTTTTCACTTTTTGAGCAGATGTGAAGAAGATAGGAAGCTTTCAATTCTCTGAAAGTTATAATGTCTGAGTCGACTGTTGCCACAATCTTATCCAGAAAGACTCTCTGGGAGAAAATAAATAGAAATAATAAACTAAAACTCATTTCCAATGTTAAAGAGAATGACCCCTTTCCTCTTTAGGGATGGTTTTGTGAAATTATATCCAAGGTATATTTTGAAAGGGCCAACGGGTGTTCTATACCACAATCCAATTCCACTTCCAAGATTGAAGTTTGACAGCTTGAAATTACCCTCTTTCCAGAAAACATTCCCGACATCGAGGAACAGAGAGAGTCTCAGATTCTCCCATGGGAATACAGGAAGAAGAGACTCTGTATTTGCAAGAAAGATTATGTTTCCACCAATTGGATTCCCTGTTTCAGGGTCCTTGGGACCCAGTTCGTCCACTCTCTCTCCTCTGAAGGAGCTTCCACCAGCAAAGAATCTGTCTGCAATGGAAGCATCTCCATGTATATATCCAATTCTTAAAAATGAATTTTGAATTATATCATATGAGAAATTTTTTATGAGCTGAAGGTTGAAGGAAAATTTCCAGAAGTTAGATTCTGTTCCGAAAGCTGGAAAAGCTTTTTCTAAATTTAAAATCCAGTATCTTCCCCTGGTAGGATTGAATGAGTCATCCCTCAGATCAACGAGATAGGATAGAGAAAGAGATGAGGTGTAGAAGGGTCTGAATTCTCTATCGATTGCTGATTCCTTTATCGATAAACTGAGAAGGTTTGTCCTTGCTATTCTGTAGCGGAAAAGAAGGAGGGAATGATCTGTGTCTCTATCCACCGCAGATATTGCAAAACCTCTTCTTTCGTAAGTGAAACTTTTCCTCTCCTCCTTCTCCCACCACAGAGATGTTATACTTTCGAGATTTAAACCCATGAGAGACTTATTAGAAAGGGAGATAACCCCCCTCTTTTCTTTAGGGCTGAGCTGAATGACTGAGGACCCACCTGTTGCAAGACCAAGAATGTTGTTGTGGGAAAGTTCAAGAGAACCTCTTGGTCCAGATCTTTCAAGATAGCCACCACCAACTCCGATGTGATAACCACCCGCTTCTGAAAGAATAAATATGATTATCAGCTCATCATCCATCTCAATCTCCCTTAGTTTGATCTCACTGAAAATACCTGTTTCCTGAAAATTCTTCAATGTAGCCTGAATTTTTTCATAGGAATATAAATCCCCTTCTTTTATTTTTAACATGTTTTTTATGATAAATTCTTTCGTCCTTGTCAGTCCAGTGATATGAATTTTCTTTATTTTGAATTTTTTCCCTTTATTAATTCTAAAGATTATATTTTTTTCCTTTTCACCACTCGCTTCTGCTAAAACTTTGGCATTTTTAAAGCCCTGATTTATTAGGAATATCCTTATTCTCTCCTTCGCATTTTCCACGAGAAAATCTGAGTAAAAAGAGCCTTCGGATATTCCAGATACTGATTTTAATTCACTCTCTTTGAACGGCTCTTCTCCTTCAAAAGAAACTGATTTTACTGAAAATGGTCTTTCCATTTCAACTTTAAATACAACATCCACAGAATTTTTCCTTCTGGATATTTCTTTCTTCACATTAACATCTGAGTAGCCTCTGTTTTTGTAGAAGGTTTTAATTCCACTCTCGTAGCTGTCTATCAACTCACCATTAGCCCAGAATGAGAAAGTCGATTCTGTGTATTCCTGGAGGAATTTTTTTAACTCAGTAAGACTCTCTTTTTCAGTCTCGAGTCTCATTTTGTGTAATCTAAACTTACTTCCTTTATTTATATCAAAGATTATTTTCAATTCATTCCCTTGCTTTCTTGCTTGAGCCTCAACTTCTGCAAATAGGAAACCTTTACTTTTCAGATGATTTTTGACTTTTATCTTGCTCTCTTCAATTGCCCATTCCTCAAGGATTTCGCCTTCCCACAAAGGGAAGAGAATTTCTTCTGGAATTTTTACTCCCTTAAATTCCATTTGAATTTTCTCCCCGAGAGAGCCTCTAATTTCAACAATAACCCATTCATTATCTATTTTTTTAATATTAGAACTTATTTTCGCTCTTAAATAACCTTCTTTTTTTATATGGGATAGCATTCTATCCGTATCTTTCTGGAGTTTAAATGGTATAATTGGACTTCCTTCCTTTAAAGATAACAATTTTCTCAACTCACTCGATTCAGGGTTTAAAGAATCTGAAAATAAAATCTCTTTAATTTTTCTCCTTTTTCCTGATTTTATATTAAAAACAACATCCTTTCTTCCCTTTGAATCTCTTATAAAAGCTCCAACCTCAGCATCGAGGAAACCGTTCTCTTTCAGCTTACTCAAAATTTCCTCTTTAGCCTTTTCTATCTCTTTCTGACTAAAGAAACCACCCCTTCTGAGGGATGAAATTGCACCCCTTAACTTTCCTTTTGAGGTTCCTTTCTCTCCTTCAAAAATAATTTTGCCTAAAACATTCCTTTTCTGAAGTATAAAAAGAATTCTAAGATTATCTTTATCCTTTAAAGCCTCAACCTCTATGGATGAAAATTCATTCGTTCTGTAAAGATTTTCCATCCCCTCCTTCAATTTGCCATGATTTAAATAATCTCCCTTTCTTAACGGGACAAAAGCGGAAAGTTCATTTTCTTCCTTCCCATCCACAATAAATTTAACTTCACTTACCCTGATTTCCTCTCCAGAAATTATTATGAAAGAAAGTATAAAGAGAACAATAAAAATCTTTAACCTCATTGCCCCAACCTCTTTATGAACTTAAGATCAATGCTGAAGGCGCCATTTTCATTCCTCATACCTATTAGAGAGAAATTGTCTGAGATGTTGTATTCAATATAAACAATGTATTCTCTTTGTCCAGATAGATCAGAGGAGTAAAGAATAATTAAATCCTTTGAGACTTTTTTTCCAACAGTTAATCTTGCCACTGGGTTTGAAGAGGAACCGAGAAGATAAGGATCAACTCTTAACCTGTCAACTCCGAACAATTTCTTAGCCCTTGCCTTCAATTGTTCTGAAATCTCCATACTTAGAAGGGAAGCAGAACCGAGCTGTGTCCCTGTCCTGTAACTTGTCCTTTGATAAATTTCTCCAAGAGCAAGGAGGGTAAGAATATCCTGGGGTGAAAGGGGTGGAGAGGAGGTGAGTTGAGGGAGTGGCTTTGATGCTTTACCTTTGACTTCAAATGTTACTCTATAATCTTTAACAAATGTATCTGCAAGGATGTAAATTTCCGGATCAATTATGAATGGCGAGTTGAAATATACTTCCGCTCTTATGAGTTTAAATTTTCTATCTCCAATATTAAGTTCTCCACTCCTTCCTGTTATGTTTCCAAGGATTGTTGGATTTGAGGAATCTCCTTTAATTTTAAGAGAGAATTTCCCCTCAGTCTTCCCCCATGAGTTTTCCATCCATGCGTTTCCATCTGCACGGAGTTCTATATTCAAATTAATTTTCTTGAATATTTTTGGAGGTCCTTTGGAAGGAGTGGAAGAGAAAGCGATTTTCTCACCTATCTCCTTTTTCCAGAGAAGGCTTTGAATGGAAAACTCTCCTTCAATAGCAATCTCTTCAAGATTCCCTCTAATCTCAATTTTTCCATCTCCCACTCCACTTACTTTTTCAAATGGAGAAAGTCTCATATTTTTTCCAGTTACATTGACCTTTATATCCTCGAGTGTCCATTTACCAATTTTGGCCTCTCCATAACCTTCCGCATGTCCTCCTCCAATTGTAGCCCTGAAATTCCTCAAATGAAGTGAACGATCCTCCTGAATCAGAGTCCCTGAAAAATCTCTAAAGTCGTGGGCAAAACCTCTTATAAAAAACGACTTGCCCTCAACATTGGAAATAGACTTTATTTGTAGGGAATTTGATTTTCCCTTTACTTCTCCTATAAATTTAGCTTTTACACTTTCACCAGGGAATTCAATCAATTTTTCTATGCCATTGATATTTCCGTTAAACTTACCATCAAAATAACTACCCTCCAGTATAACAAAATCAAAATTAAGGAATTCATCTTTTGCTGGAGATTCAGCAATACCTTTTATGGAGATTTTATCTTTTGAAAGGGAAGCATTACAATTCAGGTCGAAGTTTTCCGGCTCTCCCGATTTATAAGCGAGATCTTTAATCTTTCCCTTTATTTCCATGGGAGAACTATAAATTTCACCCTCTCCTTTAAGGGAAAGAACCAGCTCGCCTTTTAAATCTTCATAAATTTTTGATATATCAATTGAAATTTGAGGGACTAAAACTTTGTATTTCATATCCCTTTTGTTGAAAATTAGCTCTCCAGAGAAATCAGATAGACCTGTGGAAAAGGAAGGAGTTGAGGTGAATATTTCATCTTTGAAATTAAATGGAATTGAGACCCTTTTTAATTCAAGTTCTTGAAATCTGAGTAACTGGGAAGATATCCTTCCTGTGGCTTCCAGTCCATCTCTGAAATAAACAATTACATCTCCCTTTAAATCTCCCTTCAATTCTTTTAAAACTTTTTCACTTCTTGCTCTCTCTATCTCAATTTGTATTTTTTTCTCCTTGAGACTCCCTCTGATTTCCCCTTCAAAAATTCCATCTTTCAAATTTCCCTCAAATATAAGAGCATCCTTTACTCCATTGATTTTTCCATTAAGATCTCCGATTTCAATATTCCCTATCTTCAAATTTTTCAAATCAATTTCTGCATCTGTCTCAGAATCCTTAATTGTCCCTGATATTTTTAATTTTGCGCTTCCATTCCCCTCCATTGGTGGAAGCTGGGGAGGGGCATAAAAGGTTTTTAGAGTCTTTGAATTTAACAGCTCCTTTAATGAAACATCTTTTAATTCCCCGCAAATATCAATATTTTTACCATTTAGATTTACGAGCCCAAAACCTTGCAAACCTTTTAATTTTATTTCTTCAATATTAACACTCCAGCTCTTTTTTTCTGAATTTATATTTCCCTTCACAGTTCCTTCCTCAGATAGAAGAAGAAACCGACCGGTTAATTTATCTCTTATAATTTCTCCATCAAAATTAAGGAAAAAGTCGGATGGGATATAAGGAAAAGTTGAGTCAAAGAATCCAAGGGGGAAATTTTGCAAGTTGAAATCGAAAAATTTACCCTCTGAGAATTTGATATCACAGAACCAGATGGATTTTTTATGGGTAGATTGTAGATGAGCTTCACCATTAAATTTCTCATCGAAATTTGCAGATACGAAAATATTCATTAGCTTTCCGTTAATATTAGGAGAAAATGAAAAATCCACCTTTCCTTTCATCCCTTCATTAATTTTCTCAAGACTGTAACTCCCTCCCATATTCCCTTTTATTTCCATTCCTTCATATTTAATGCTGGAGATATTTGAATTTACTTTACCTTCCACCTCAAAATTTTCATTCTTGGAATAGATTGTTGCTCGGGTTGAAATCGTTCCATATTCACTTTTTATTTCAAGCTCTCTAATCCTTATGCTTCCTTTCTCGCCCCTCAGGAGAAGCTTCATGAAGAATTCTTCTTCAAAGCCTAATTTTTCCTCCTTCATCTTTCCTGAAGAATCCTTTATGTTTAAAGCTAATCTTTTATTCTTGTAGTAAAGGCTACCATTGACGGAGCTCAAAACTACTTCTCTCCTTCCATCTTTAAAAATAAAGGAGCCATTAACTATTCTTCCATTTTCAATGTCAAAGTTAGGTAGTTTCCTCTTTTTACCTTTTCCACTTTCCAGTTTGTAAAGGGTGAATTGGGGATATTCAAGATGAACTCTAAAAATGAGTTTCTTTGACCATAATCCCCTTGTGGTAACTTCAATCTCTGCATTTTTTACATTTAATTTTCCCAATTTGTCAGGAATCTCAATGGTTAACCCACTTACAGAAAGGGAGGGAGGGAAAGGCTTGAGGTCAAGGGAAGAGAATGCTCCGTAAATTTTTATAAAATCACTTATTCTTTTTAAAGCTTCGTATCTGAGGTATGAAATAGAAATTATAGAGATGATTAATAAAACAAAAAAGAATATGAAATATCTCTTAATTATTCTTTTCATAGATAAACTTACTCAATTACAAAAAGAGTGGTTCCAACTTCTACTGTCATACCCTCCTTTACATCAAGTTCCTTTAGAATCCCATCTTTTGGAGATTTTATCTCATTTTCCATTTTCATTGCTTCTATGGTAATTACACCTTTATCTTTGGGAATATTCTCTCCCACCTTTGCAAGAATTTTTTTAACCCTTCCTGGCATCCTTGCTTTTACTTCCACCCTCCCTTTCTTTTCAAGTCTTTCTCCTTTAAAAAGAGTTGAAGCGGGTTCAATCTCGACTGTCTCTCCATTTAAAAAAACAACATAGCCATTCTTGTTTTCATACACAAAACAATCGTAAATCCTTCCGTTTAGTTCAAGGAGGAAAATATCCCCGTCAACTCTTGTAACTTTTATATTGTATTCAGAATCATTTACCTTTGCTCTGTATAATCCTTCTCCCTGAGGTGAGATTTCGAGAACCTTTTGATTCCCTTTAACATTTAAAACAATTTTCTTCATAGCCTGTTCAGAAAATTATACCATAAACCCATCATTTTCCAGCGATTTATCTCTTTCTTATTCTGAGGGATTGAGTTTTTCGATTTCTCTTCCATTTTAAGATAAGTGACAACCGCTGATAGATCCTCCACTGTCTCATCTAATTTTTTCTCTTCCCTTTCAAGCCTCTCAATAAAATGGGTATTATAATTCCCTTTTATAAAATCAGGATGCTGAAGGACCCTAAGAAAGAAAGGAATTGTGGTTTTTATTCCAACAATATGGTATTCGAGGAGAGCTCTCCTCATCCTGTTAATTGCCTCGAGCCTGTCCCTCCCCCATGTAACAAGTTTAGCAATAAGTGGGTCATAAAATATGGGGACCTCAAATCCTTCATAAACCCCACTATCGATTCTAACTCCTATCCCTCCTTCTGGATTCTGAAGTCTCAAAATCTTTCCTGGACATGGAGCAAAGTCATTGTCGGGGTCTTCGGCGTAGATTCGACATTCAATGGCCGAACCCCTTGGTTTTATATCTTCCTGAGAGAAAGGAAGGGGACTCCCTTCCGCAATCTCTATCTGACATCTAACAAGGTCAATACCTGTAACCATTTCAGTTATTGGATGTTCAACCTGAAGACGGGTGTTCATTTCAAGGAAATAAAAATTCTTATCTTTATCCACAATAAATTCTATTGTTCCGGCGTTCAAGTATCCAACTTTTTTTATGGCTGAAACAGCCATCTCTCCCATTTTTCTCCTTATTGCGTCATCTATAAAGGGTGACGGGGTCTCCTCCACAACCTTCTGATACCTCCTCTGGATTGAACATTCCCTTTCTCCGAGATAAACTGCATTCCCATACTCATCCATAAGAATCTGAATCTCTATATGATGGGGCTCCTCAATGTATTTTTCAATGTAAATAGAAGGATTGCCAAAGGAGGAGAGAGCCTCAGAACCTGCAAGTTTGTAAGAGGGAATTAGCTCCTCTTCATTCTTTATCAATCTCATTCCTTTTCCACCCCCTCCAAGATCCGCCTTTAGAAGCAATGGATAACCAATCTCCATTGCAAACTTTAATAATTCATCTTCATCTCTGACAGGTTTTTTTAGTCCAGGAACAACAGGAAGCCCCGCTTCCTCCATGGCTTTTCTCGATTCTGTTTTTGAACCCATCAATTCTATTGATTTATGGTCAGGACCAATGAATATTAATTCCGAATTCCTTACAGCCTTTGCAAACTCTGAATTTTCCGCAAGGAATCCATATCCTGGATGGATGGCATCACAACCACTCTTCTTAGCAACATCTATAAGTTTATCAATCCTCAAATAACTTTCAGAGGAAGGGGATGAACCAATAGGATAAGCTTCATCAGCAAATCTCACATGGAGGGCTTTTCTATCCGCCTCAGAGTAAACTGCTACACTTTTTATATCCATTTCCCTTAATGTTCTCATTATTCTTACTGCAATTTCTCCTCGATTGGCAACAAGAACTTTTTTTATCTTCATCATAGTAATTTACCTATAATATTCTACTTCAAGATACTATTTTTTTCCAACTAAAGGGGTATGTTTCCATGCTTTTTGGGAGGGTTTTTATCCCTCTTGTTCTGGAAGGTTTCAAGAGCCTTTATCAGCTTTAATCTTGTAAACTTTGGTTCTATTACCTCATCTATATATCCTTTTTCAGCACTGACATATGGATTGGCAAATTTCTCCCTGAACTCTTTAATTTTTTCCTCTCTAAATTTTTCGGGATCCTTAGCCTTTGCAAGTTCCTTTCTATAAATTATATTTACAGCTCCTTCGGGTCCCATAACTGCAATTTCCGCAGTGGGATACGCAACATTGTAATCGGTCCTAATATGTTTTGAAGCCATAACACAATAGGCTCCACCATAAGATTTTCTCGTTATTACTGTTAGTTTTGGAACTGTTGCTTCAGCAAAAGCATAAAGAAGTTTTGCTCCATGTTTTATTATTCCTCCATGTTCCTGATCAACACCGGGAAGAAAACCGGGGACATCTTCAAAAACAACAAGGGGAATATTGAAGGCATCGCAAAAACGGACA
>FMSI01003183.1_pt1 | contig 55682 bp, 53 predicted proteins | sample 1504471 | NCBI WGS metagenome assembly FMSI01 (sample SAMEA4475357, study PRJEB15587) | soil metagenome | biome: Soil; feature: Field | place: India | collected 2015-03-11 | depth 0 m
TATAATAGAATAAAATAATATCCAAAAACTTTAACTAATTAACAGGGTTTTTCTTTTTATATTCTTCGTTCATATACTGGAAGATATAAAATCTTCTATTCATTTGATCAACCACATAAATTCTATCATTTTTATCAATATAAAGTCCCATAGGAAGATTCATAGCACCTAAACCCCTAGTACCAGGAGCACCAACTAATCCTAAGAGATTACCTTCTCTGTCAAATACCTGCACTGCCTTTAATGGGTCTATCACATATATATTACCGTCGGAATCTACACCAACACCTTTAACCTGAGCAAATCCACCAGGTTTGTCTCCTCTTTTTCCAAACATTGTGATAAATTTTCCATCTTTATCAAATATCTGTATCCTTGCGTTAAGTCCATCGGCGACTATAACATCGTCATTTTTATCAATACAGATCCCCCAAGGTCTATTAAACTCGCCCTCCTGATCACCAGGACTACCAAATTCAAAAAGTTTTTTTCTACTCTCTGTATCAAAAACAACTACCTTAAAACCTTTAGTGTCAACAACATAAATTCTCTTTAGCTTCTCATTAATAGCAATACCGTTTGGAGATTCAAGATCTCCATCGCCAATTGTGTATAGGGGTCTTCTATTTTTTTGAAATACTTTAATATTGCCAGCCCTTGCATCAGCTATGTAAAATCTTGTGCTATCAAAGGCTACACCAGAAGATAGCTGAAACGAGACTTCTTCAGAAATCGGAGTAACTTTATTATTGTTTAAGTCCCATATATAACCACCCCAAGGCACCATATCTGTTACGATGACAACACCTTCACCATCGGAACCAATGCCTAAAGGTTTTCGCAACCTAATCTCTACATCAGTCTCACCAGTAAGTTTTTTCAAAAAACTCTCCTTTTGGGGAAGATCTCTACTTGAGCTGTATAGAGCTATAAACTCGATCTTGGGTTCGTTAGGAGGGGGAGGCCAGAAATACCTCTGTTTTATGACTTCCTGCTGTTGTGGAGCACAGGAAGTTAAAATTAACATAAATAAAATAATACACATCTTTTTCATGTCAAAACTCCTTATTTTTTATGACAAATTCCACATATCTCCATTCTACTCTTTTTACCCTGTGGGAAAAACATATTCCCTTCCTGTCCGTGTGGATTATGACAGCTTGAACAGGAAAGCTCTTTTCCAGGTCTTGAAGGATCTTTCTTATTTTCTAACGGGTGTTTTGGCAAGACATGGGTCTTTCCCTTTTGCTTAAACTCCACATGACAGATCTTACAAACTTCATTTACTGAGTACAAAAGCTGATGAGAATAGTCTGAGGAGTGGACATTGTGACAAAGGTCACAGGTGCCAGCAGCATAAGGTCCGTGGAGGTTCTTAAAACTTTCTTTTTTCATATTACTGTGACAGTCAAAACATATTTCTTCAATATCATCTTTAACTTTATATTTATAGCCATTGTTCTCAGAAAAACTGTGGCAAACATCACAGTCACCTGAACCAGCTGGTCCATGGACATATTTTTTTGATATTATACCTTTATGACATTCCAAACAATTTTCTCTATCAAATTTGTGACAATCTAAACATTTTTCTTCTCTAATTGTATTATGAAAGGCATATTTTTTTTTGTTTTTAGGTAATTCATCATATTTACCTATCTTGTTTACTTTAATTCTTTTTTCCTCAATAATAACATTATCTTTGTAAGCTCTAATGCCGATAAGGTTTTCTCCCTGCTCCAACTCAAGATCGATTATAAAAAAATCTTTAAACTGACTTATATACTCAGGATCTTTTATAGAAATCATCGGCGACTTTAAATCATTAACAGAAACAACAATATGTGTTGCTAAGGGATTTTCTACTCTTCCTATAACATAAAAAAATGATGAAGTTACATAACTGCCGTCATCTGGCGTAATTATCGTAATTGCTTCAGCTTTTTTAAATAACATTAATATTATTAAAAATATCCAAAATTTTTTTTTCATAACTACTTATTATTTACAGGTTTTAGTCTATCGTAGTAATAAGGCTTGTGACAACCTACTATACAACCTCCACCTGTAAGAGTCTTTGAAAACTTAACAGGGATGTTCCATATACCAAATCCCTTAAACTCCGGTATGATAAGCTTGGCTTGAACGCTCATATGGGGATCGTGGCAGAAACGGCAGTTTCTTCCTTTCTCCTTATTTACATGAATAAAGTGAAGATTAATATCACCATTTCTAAAATCTGTGGCCGTTAAGGTTTTTCTGTTTTTGGCTAAATCGGGGCTGTGACAGTCGTAACAAAGCTCAAAAAGCCTTGGATTATAGGATATATAATTAGCCTCAGGAAATCTCTTAAGAAGTAGCTTTTTTACAGAACCACCGTGTACCGCATGGCAAGAACCACAATCGCCATTCTCTACGGGGGCATGAACAGATTTTGCCATCTTAATATTGCCTATATTGTGACAGTTATTGCAGAGTATAGCAGGCTCATCATTTAAGACTTTTTTAAAGTCAGCGGCATGAACATTATGACAGCTTTCACACTCTCTATTTTTTACCGGTGGGTGGGCTATTAGAGATTTATCAATGGTCTTCATAAAGTCGCCATGACAGATATTACAAAGTCTCTCTTTTTTCTCTACTAATAGCTTTTGATTTTTTCCACTATGGGGTTTATGGCATAGGTTGCATTCTGAGACAACAGGTTTATGAATATACTTCTTTACAAAAGTTGATTTATCATGACATTCAAAGCAGATTGTAGGCATAGGTTTTAGGAGTATGTTTTTACTATCTGAGTTATGGGCAGCATGACAAGACTGACAGTCTTTACTCCCCACAGGAGAATGAACTACTTTATCCTCTACCATAGTCCCATGGCAGTCTATACATACATTTTCTGTTTTTAGCAATTTAGCAAACTTGCTGCTGTGGGAGTTGTGACAATTATTACAGTCCTCTGATACAGGTTTATGAACAACTTTTTTGCCAACGTAGTTTTTTTCGCTATGACAGATAAAACATAGCTTATTGCCTTTATCAAGTAACAAATTTTTATGATCCTGTGAATGGGGATCATGACATCCTGTACAATCACCATCTTTTATTGGCTGATGAACAAACTTTTCAGTATCCTTTTTATCATGACAGCTGTAGCAAAGATTAATGCCTTTTTCTTTTAATAATTTTTTATTAACCCCATCATGAGGATTATGACAGGACAGACAACTATCAGAAAGAGGTGCATGAACAATTTTTTTTACAAAAGGACTTTTATCATGACATTCGTAACAAAGCTCATTTAAAGGCTTAATCAAGAGTTTTTCATTAGGAGATGCGTGAGGATTGTGGCAGGAGTCGCAATCTCCATCTTTAACAGGCAGATGTTTCTCTTTTTGAGTCCCTACTGCTTTATGACATGCCTTGCAAAGCTCTTTTTTATCTTTTGCTAACTTAAAGGGGTGATCATTTCCTATATGACATTTCTCACAGTTTCTACCCCTCACTGGTGCATGAACCTTCTTTTCTTTCAAAAAACCATCATGACAACCCTTTTCTACACAATTCATCTGTGAGTGAAGTATGTCAATAAAGAAAAGGGATGAAAAAAATATAACTATGAAAAATATGCTAAACCTTTTAAGAAAAAAATTTGTTTTCTCTTTAGCTTGCATAACTATGTAAACCAGACAACAATAGATTTACACCCAAATAAGTTATTATAACCGATATAAATCCTACTATTGATAACCATGCGGCCTTCTTTCCACGCCAACCACGAGTAAACCTAGCATGCAGAAAGGCTGCATAGACAAACCAAGTTATTAAAGACCAAGTCTCTTTTGGATCCCAGCTCCAATAGCTACCCCATGCATAGTTTGCCCAGGCTGCACCTGTTATAATTCCTAAAGTAAGCATAGGAAAACCTACCGCTATTGCCTTATAGTTTATATCATCAAGAATTGGAGTAGATGGAAACAAAGAAAGAATTGGGCCAAAAGGCATCTTTTTCTCTTCTTTTCTGAACTTAATCACATACATAATACTTACTCCTGCAGCCACAGCAAAGGCAGCATAGGCAATAAAACAGGTTATTACATGATAAATGAGCCAGTTGCTCTGCAAAGCTGGGACAAGAGGTTGAATCTCCTGTGATACATTAGGCGAAAAGGAAGCAAAGGCCATAGATGCAGAGACAAAGGGTAAGACAAAGGCTCCTATAAATCTGTTCTTATAGTAAAACTCAAAGGCTAAATAAATACCAGCTGTACACCAACTAAAAAATACGAGGGATTCATATAAATTAGTCAAAGGAGGTCTGCCAATCCCTAACTGATATGATTCAACCCACCTAAGGACTAAGCCACCTGTACCTACAAAAAAACCTGCTAAAGTTGCAATAGTAGCCAAAAGACCAATTGTATGGTTCTTTGAAACAAGGTAAACAATGTATAAAAACATTGCCAAAAAATAGATAAAGGTAGTTATTGATAATAGTTTACCGCTTATAAAAAGGGAGCCTTCCATTTCTCCTCCTAAACTTTTAAATCTTTTAATTCTTCAAGAATCTTTGCAAACTCTTCCTCAAATAGTCTTGACCTTGGGGAGTGACCAGCCACTGTTATAGAAGTTCTGTCACCTTCAAAAGAAACTCGTGCCCAAACTCGCTTTCTATTAATGAAAAAGCTTACATACAAACCAACCATCATTAATATACATCCTATCCACACTACCCATACTCCAGGGTCTTTGGTTACTTGTAAACCTGTGTAATGAGACTCTGTATATTCGCCAAACTTAAAGAAATATTTTCCCTCAGGATACATATCCCTATCAGGTAAGTTTTTGTAAACAGGAAAATTAACAGGCATCTTGCCTTCTTCTGCAAGTTGAAGTATTATAGCAGGACCTACGTTATCAAGATTGGGATAGTAATCTATTATCTTAACATAATCAGAGCTACCTGGGATATTTGTAAATTTATCTGAAAGATTCAATTCATAGGTTTTTGAAGCACCAACCTTTGTAAAGGCTATAACCTTACCAACCCTATCTATAACTCCATAGCTTGATTGATAGAAGGTAAGCCCTTTGTGAGTGATAGGCTTGTTTACAATAAGAAAATCCTTCTTGATTACCTTCCCATTTTCAATTATAGATACATCTGACCTATACTCTTTTACCATCCCCATAGGATAATAGGATAAAGAGAAGTCATCGCATCTTATTATAAAGTCTAAAGGTTGGGGTTGGCTTTTGCCCCTTATAAAGACATAGTTAACTGCTTCACCTTCTGGAATTTGTACAAAACCTCTGAAACCCCATATAGCACCTATCATACCTCCAATTAAGATGATTACTATGCTTAAGTGTGTTATATAAACCCCTAATCGGGAGTATCTGCCTTTCTCCATATAAAAAAACGTCTTTCCTTCAACCTGTTCTTCTTCAATCTTTCCATATTTATTTTTTAAATAATCTCTTACCGTTTTAACCCAACTTTCTGGTGCTCCCTTCTTTTTTAAGGTGTCGCAAAGAGTTAAACCTTTTTCAAGGTTTTCGTCGAGGATTTTATTGGGATTTTTTATCTGATTTATAACAGGCGGAAGCCTTTTTATGGAACATATTATAAGGTTTAAAGTGAATAGGGCTAACAAAAAAATAAACCACCAGGAGTGGTACATATCATAAAGCTCAAAAGTTGCTATTACCTTAGCCCAAACCTCCCCATAGGCATGAACATATTTATCATAGCTTTCGTTTTGAGGAATTACTGTACCGAATATTGATGTTATTGATAAGATTATTAGTAAAATTACTGCCAACTTAACAGAGGCAAGAAAATCAAATATATCAAACTTTTTTTTCGTCATTAATTTCAACTCCTTTGATGTGAAGAGGGAAGGCCAGCAATGCCTCCCCTATGTTTTAAGATTAACTATTTTTTGTGACAATCTTTACAGCCAGCTGGTCCTTTCTTCATCTCTTTGTGACATTTCATACAATTGTTATGGAAAGCATCCTTAGATTTTACCTTAGAATCTTTTGTATGACAGCCTGCACAATCTCTCTCTTTTCCAGGCTCATCTTTGTGATGACAGATCTTACAGTCCTTCAACAAATCGGCATGAGCTTTGTGAGTGAAGGAAACCTTACCCATTGTTCCACCTTTAAACTCATAGGTGTCTTTAACCTGTGCAGAAACAAGGCTTGAAAAAAGAACCATAACTGAAACAACTAAAATTGCGCCAAATATCTTCTTCATCTTTATTCACCTCCTTTCACTGTTTCCTGATAAACAAATTTATAATACTTTTATCAAATTTTTTTGTCAAATAATTTAAAAATATTTTATAAAAGTTTACTATACATTAAAGCGAAAGCTCATTATATCTCCATCTTTAACTATATAATCCTTACCTTCAAGTCTTAATAGCCCTAGCTCTTTTATCTTCTTAAAATCTCGGTGTTTGATAAAATCATCAAAGGAAACAACCTCTGCTCTAATAAAACCTCTTTCTATATCAGAATGAATCTTCCCCCCTGCCTCTTTAGCGGTTGCTCCTTGCTTTATTGTCCAAGCCCTTACCTCATCTTCTCCAACGGTAAAATATGAGATCAGTCCTAACAATGCATAAGAAAGAACCACCAGTCTATGGGATGCTGGTTTTAAAATACCTAACTCTTTTAGAAAACTCTCTCTTTCTTCTTCTGGGAGTTCTGATATCTCCTTTTCTATCTTAGCAGAAAGACATAGAGATTTAGATTTCTTATCTTTTATTGCTTCTTCAAAATCTTTTTTATTAGGCTCTTCAGCCTCATCCAAGTTTATTACATGTATTAAAGGCTTTCCAGAGATAAATTTGTAAGGTGTAAGTAGCTTCTTTTCATCATTAGTAAAGTCTAATATCCTAATTGGTAAATCGTTATTTAAGTGACTTAATATCTTTTTAAAAAGGACTAGCTCTTCTTCCTTTTCTTTAAGCCCTCTTTTGAGATTCTGTTCCATCCTCTCTATTCTCTTTTCTACTAAAAGCATATCTGATAGTAACAGCTCATTCTCGAAATTTTTCATATCTCTTTCTATATTAATATCTCCAAAAGGATGGGTAGTAAAATTATCTCTAAAGGCTCTAACTACATTAACTATCAGATCTGAATCTTTCAAGTTATCAAGAATCTTTTGGTTTCTTTTTGAATCATTGGGGCTTAAACCGGGCAAATCTATGTAACCAATAATTGCATAGGTGGTTTTTTTCGGATTAAATATTTTTGAAAGCGCAGATATCCTTTCATCACATACAACAGCTATCCCTTCATTTACCTCATTTTCAGGTGTCTGTCCATAGGATATGTTAATGTTTAAGCCTGCTAAAGCACAAAAAAGAGTAGTCTTACCTGTCTTTTCATAACCACAGATACCAACTTTCAAAAGACCTCCTACTTTTTTTAGATTTTTATTAATTATAATATATAGTTAAAAGAGAAAGTTAGCAAAAATTAGTTTTTTAACAGCAAATCTGAATTTTGCAAATTATGAATAATAATTTTGATTTTATATTAATTTGGTGTAATATACTAATTATTTTATGAGATTATTAAAAATCCTGGTTTTTTTGTTAGTGCTATATAACAACGTTTTTGCTTTAGTTCAGGTAGTTCAAAGTAAGAAAAATCCTGAAAAGGAACCCCACTTTACATCTCCCTTGATTTACAAAACTGGTGAAGAGTATGAGATCACAAAGATTGATATAACCAATATACCAAATATAAACTCTCTAAAAATTGCTGTAAAAGGTGTTAAGATTGGTGATAGCAAAGAGAATATAATTAAAAAACTGGGCCATCCTGATGAGATAAATGAGATGGGAATATACTTTTATAAAGACAAGAAGGAACCCCTTTTTGCTATAGTCTTTGATAGTGAAGATATAGTAAGAAGGATTGTGCTATTTCCTGGTTTAGCAAAATTTGCTATTGGCAATACAAAAAAGCTCCTATCCCCCCAACTTGCCACCGACGATGAACTAAGATATTTTCTTTTAGGTATTGAAGATGAGAAGATCAAATCACCAACAGGGAGAGTAACTTTTCTTTATTTAAAAGAAGGTTTTGAGATTACCTATATAAAAATTGGTTCTGATATGGAAGATTATATGTTCTTTCTTAAATATCCTGCAAAAATTAGAACAGAAACTAAATGAAAAAAACATTTATTATTATTTTATTTCTGTGCCTATTTGTTAGAAACTCTTACGGTATAGAAATATTTAGTATTAGACCTTACGAAATTTATCCAGGAACAGAACTAATTATTTTAGGTAAAGATTTTTCTCCCAACTTAAATATCTCTATCGGCAATAGAGAGCTAAAAATAAAATCTATAAACAATAATAGAATAAGTCTTACCATCCCCAATGATATAGAGCCAGGTATTTATCCAATCAGGATTAAGGAGGATAAAAGGGATATATTCTATCCATTTATGTTATCTATTAGAAAGATTGATTTTAGCGTAAAAAAATTTAACCCCGAAAGTATTGACAGATGCTTTAATGGCAATATTCATATAAAAATTGATGGAGAAAATCTTAATCTTGTAAAAAAGGTATCCTCACCAGAAATAGGTACTTTAGATTTTAATGCCAGCAAAAATAATATTAGTTTCACGGTCTCCAACGATAAATTAAACTTTTTTACAAGTTCCTTAAACATTTATTTATATGACGAAACAGAAAAGATTAGAGAGATAATACCTATAAGGGTTAATAGTAAGCCAGTAATCGAGTCTATAAGTGTTTTAGAGAGAGATGTTACAAGTCTTACCTTGAAAATTTTAGGTAAAAACTTTATTTCTCCTATTAAGCTATTTGCAAATGGTATCCCAATAATTGAAAGAGATAGTGAAACAAGAAGGTTTCACGTTAGTAGAGGCTCCCCCCAACTTGAAAGGTTTGAAGTAATTAACTGTAGCGAGATATTATATAAAATACACCCCACCACATGGGATACACAAAATCTTCTAATTTACTTAGAAAACACAAGAGGTGAAAAAAGCAACTCCTACAGCATAACTATCCCTTAGTTACTTATGATATACCCCATAGGAAAAGGTATTATTAAATGAGAAAGACTAACATACTTAGAGCTGTTGGGGTCTTAAGCTCAACAACCTTATTAAGCAGGATAACTGGATATTTAAGAGATGCTGTAATAGCAAGCTTCATAGGTACATCTTTTTATGCCGATGCCTTTTTTGTTGCCTTTAGGATCCCTAATATGTTTAGGAGGCTTCTAGGGGAAGGGGCATTAACACCTGCCATTGTTCCAGTAGTGTCTGATTTAAAAGATAAGGATAAGAGCATAAAAGAACAAGAGATTAAAAGCATTATCTCCGCAGGATTTTTTGTTCTATTATTTATAACAGTATTAGGGATTGTTTTAAGCCCTCTCTTTGTAAAAGTCATAGCCTACGGATTTACAAAAAAGAATGAGCTCTATGAAATCACCGTATATCTCAATAGATTAATGTTCCCCTATCTTTTTTTTGTATGTATGGTTGCTATTTTCATGGGTATCTTAAACGCCCACAACCATTTTTTCGCTCCTTCTTTTTCTCCCGTTTTGCTTAATATCTCCATGGCCCTTGGGCTTTTGTTGTTCTCTAAATTTTTTTCTCTTCCTGTTTTAGCGCTTGCCTATGGTGTATTAATCGGTGGATTTTTACAAATATTATTACAGTTACCCTACTTAAGAAAGCTTGATATAAGGCCATCTATTGGACTTAATCTTTATACAGAATCAACAAAAACTATTGCGTTGATGTTAATACCATCTTTTTTTGGTCTCGCCATAACTCAGATTAATGTGTTAGTAGATACCTTGGTAGCTTCTTTTCTAAAAGAAGGAACGGTCTCCTACCTATATTATGCAGATAGAATCCTTGAGATACCAATAGGCGTGATAGTAGTATCCTTTGCTACAGCGATCCTACCAATGATAGCTGAAACAGCAAAAAAATCGGAAAATGATCTTTTAAGGAGACAGTTTAACAAGGTTTTTACTCTCTGTTTAATCTTTGTATTACCAATAATGATTTTGTTTATCTCCTTTGGGAAACCTCTTTTGTCAACTCTATTTCAGAGAAGGGCCTTTGATAATATCTCTTTACAGGAGACTTATTACGCCCTCCTTGGATACTCCTTGGGATTACCTTTTTTTAGCTTTAATAGAGTAATAACACCACTTTTTTATGCCTATAAAAAGGTTAAAGACCCTGTAAGAGCAGGTTTTTTTGCTATGATTACCAATATAAGCTTTGATATCATACTTATGCCTTGGGGGCAGTTCGGGCTTGCCCTTGCCACTTCTTTGTCGGCAGTAGTTAATTCTTATATGTTAAGTTTTTATTTTAAAAAAAACCATTTCCCCTTGGAAGTTATGGGGCACAGTGGTACCTACATTAAGATATTGTCTTCATCTATCCTTGCTGGTATCCCCTTCTTTTATTTGCAACAGTTTTTTCCTTATAATGGTTCCTTCTATCTAAAACTCTTTTACTTAACCATAGGTGTATCCTTTTTTTTCATGACATATCTAATTTTTGTTATAATTTTTAAAGTCGAAGGGATAAAGGAGGCTTTGTGGAAGATAAAAGAGAAACTATTGAGATAATTGATACGCCCTTCTTTTTTTCTTTAGAAGTTATCTCTAACAAACAAGGTTTAAAGGCAATAAATTTTGTAGATAAACAAAAATTAGAGTTTTCTTTTGATAAGTTAACCCCCTATTCAAAATTATTGATAAGATATTTTGATGGTAATAAAGTAAGTTTTGACTTTCCTCTTTTATTGGAAGGCTTAACAAATTTTACATTAAAAGTTTATGAAAAAGTAAAGGAAATTGGATATGGTGAGACAAGAACCTATAAGGATATAGCAACTTCATTAGGAGATTATAAACTTAGCCGTGCTGTTGGTAATGCCCTAAGAATAAATCCTTTGCCAATAGTTATACCCTGTCATAGAGTTATAGGTTCCGATGGCAGCTTAAGAGGTTTTATGGGGAAAGAAGGAATGGAAATAAAAAAAAGCTTACTCAATCTTGAAAATGTTATATTTTGATTTTAAAAAATTTTTCTGAATTATAATATATAGCCTATGAATACGAAAAAAAGCGTTTTGATAGCCGATGATAGCCCTGCGATAAGAAGAAGACTCAGTGAGTTGTTATCGGAAAGAAGTTTTAATGTAATTGAGGCTAAAGATGGAGTCGAGGCTATTAAAAAGGCCTTTAAGTTTCAACCTTACTTTATAGTTTTAGATGTAAATATGCCATTAATTAGTGGATACCAGGCATGTCGTTTTCTTAAGTTTAGAAAAGAAAGCAAAGATATACCAGTGATGATACTTACAGCCCTTGATAAACCCATAGATCAGCTAAGAGGTTATGAAACAGGAGCTGACTTTTATAGAAGCAAGACACTTAGTTTTGAAAAAATTGTTGACGAGATTGAAATTGAGATATCAAAAGTTGATTTACCTCTAAGAAAAAGTATAGAGATTACCGAAACAGATATACTTACATCTATAAATGATTACCTTGACGAAAAACTTTTTCAACTTACCCTTATAAATGAGATTACAAGTCTTTCTTACAAAGTTGAGGAGATAGATAATATTATAAAAGAGTGCAGTCATTTTTTATCAAACCTAATGGACTTTTTTTGCGTATCTTTTACATTAATGGATGAGGATGGGCTAAATGTTTACATCTTTAGCCATTATGAGTACGGAACATACATAGAGGATTTAAAAAATTACATTGAAGAAACTTTTCCTAAAGAACTTGTGAAGGCGATAAACTATAAGATACATTGCGGTGGAAAAGAGATAAGCAATGATATTTATGATAATAAGGAGATATCTTTCATTGATAGTACTTTTGATAAGAATAAAGGTTTTTCCTCCCATGTTATATCTGGAGGAGTATTTTTCTGTTACAATAAAAAAAATGAAAAGGAGTTAGAAAAGATAGGATTTTTGATTAACCATATCTTACTTGTAATTAATAACTGTTTACTTTATCAAAGAGTCATTGATTTATCAACTATTGACGAACTTACAAAGTTATTTAATAGAAGAAAGATAATGGAAATACTGAAAATAGAGCTTGAAAAGAGTCAAAGATACCATTTTGATCTTTCCATAATTATGGCAGATATAGACTACTTTAAGAAAATAAATGATAAATATGGTCATAATATAGGAGATGCTGTCTTGAAAAAAGTATCATCAATTTTAAAAAACTCTGTTAGAAAAGTCGATGCTGTTGGTCGCTTTGGTGGTGAAGAGTTTTTAATAATATCACCTCAAACCTCCCCAGAAAATGCAAAAATATTAGCAGAAAGGATAAAAAAAATACTTAATAACTTAAAAATAGAAAAGGTAGAGGAACAAATAACTTTAAGTTTCGGGATAACATCCTATAGAGGTAATCAGAATATCGACGATTTTATTAACGAAGCAGATATGGCTCTCTATGAGTCAAAAAACAAAGGGAGAAACAGGATAACGGTCTTTGGAGGAACAGAATGAGGCTATTAATAATAGGTGGAGTTGCAGCCGGCGCTTCTGCTGCTGTTAAGGCAAGGCGAACAAGAGAAGATGTTGAAATTACTATATATGAGAAGAATGAATATATTTCCTATGCAAATTGTGGTATGCCCTATTATATCGGTGAAGTAATAAAAGATAGAGATGAGTTACATGTTGTAACACCTTCCTATCTTAAAAGAAGGTTTAATGTAGATGTAAAGACCAAGAACGAGGTTATAAAAATTCTACCAGAAGAAAAAAAACTTGTCGTTAAAGATTTAGTTACTTCAAATATCTACGAAGACTACTACGACAAACTAATAATTGCAACAGGAGCTCAACCAATCTTTCCTTCAACTTTCAAAGATAGAAATGTCTTTAGCCTGTACTCCTTAGAGGATATGGATCTGATTAAAGATTTTATCGCTACGGAAAAACCAAAAAGAGCGCTTGTATTAGGCGGAGGTTTTATCGGAATTGAGATGGCAGAGAACTTTAAAAATTTAGGGATGGATGTAACGATCTGTGAGAAGGCTGAACAGATATTACTCCCTTTTGATAAAGAAATGGCAAGAATTGTTGAGGAATATTTAGAAAAATCTAAGATTACCCTAATAAAGGGTAGTGGTGTTGATAAAATAGATGATGGGATTGCATATTTTGACAATGGTAGCCACATAAAATTTGATATAGCCCTTGTATCCTTAGGAGTTAGACCAAATAGTACTTTGGCAAAAGATGCTGGTCTTGAGTTAGGCATAAGAGATGCAATTAAGGTTAATGAGTATATGGAGACCTCAAATAAAGATATTTATGCTGCTGGAGACGCTGTAGAAAACTTCTATAGCTTTGATGGAACTAAAGTTTGGATACCCTTAGCTGGCTCTGCAAACAAGCAGGGGAGAATTGCTGGATATAATGCAGTTACAAGGGGCGAGAAAAAGCAGTATAAAGGAATTTTAGGAACAGCAATCGCAAAATTTAAAGATCTAACCTTTGCTACCACTGGATATAATGAAAAAACGTTAAAAGAAAAGGGTTTTGACTATCTTTGTTATTACCTTGTCTCCCAGAATCATGCCTCCTACTACCCTGATGCAAAGGAAATGTATATTAAAGTTTTAGGAGATAGAAATGGTAAGTTATTAGGAGCTCAGGTAGTAGGTTTCAATGGTGTTGATAAACGTATAGATTTATTTGCAACAGCTATTTACAGTGGATTAACCTTTGAGGATTTGGAATCCCTTGATTTGGCTTATGCACCTCCTTTTTCTTCAGCAAAGGACCCAGTAATTGTCGCTGGGATGATTGGTAATAATATTGTAAAAGGAGAGGTTTCTTCAGTTAATTCTATAACCCCTAACTCAATAATTCTTGATGTTAGAACAAAAAAAGAAAACTACTTTGGAGCTATTGAAAACAGTATTAATATACCTATAGATGAGATAAGAGAACGTATTAGTGAGTTGGAGGCATACAAAAACAAGAAGATAATTATCCATTGTGCCACAGGCTATAGAAGTTACATAGTAACTAAGTTCTTAAAAAATCTTGGTTTCGAAAATGTCTCAAACCTTTCTGGTGGATACTACTTTTATAAGAAAAAATCTTAAGATTATGTCAGAAAAAACCATTAAAGAGTATATATTAGATAGTGGGCTTCAATTGAAACTTATCGACAAAAGCTATAGGTATTTTGGAGAGTATTTTTTTATCGAGATACATATTTATTCTGAGATACCATCAAGATTATTAGACAAAAGCCTATTACCCCCTGATCTTTTACCTTTGATACCAGAAAAACTTATTTTCACAAAGATTTTATCAAAAAAGGCTGTTCATGAGAGTAAGTTAGCCAGCGAAAAAAGATTGCTTATTGAAAATTTTGAGGAAAACGGTCTGGCTTATCTAAAGAGCAAAAACTTTATTAATAAATTTTATCTAAAAGAGTTGTTAAAAATTAAAAGAAAAAGAGAGATAGAGGATCTAAGAAACAAACTCAGCGAAGGAGAAAACCCCTCCACCTTCTAATAATTTCAAAAATCTCACAGTGTTTACAATATCCCTATCGAAGGCATCAAGCAAAATAAAATCTATTTTATAACTCCATAATATTGATATGAATATATTCTGAAAATAGGACTTTTTTAATCCTCCAGCCGATTTGGTAGTAAGATTAGAAATACCAACTATATATTTTACACCTTGAAAGAGATTTCTGGCCTCTTTTAAAAACTCTAAGTTTGCCCTGTTGCTGTCTAACCCTCCATCCCATCCCAAAGGAGCTATAATAGGGTCTATTATTATTTGTTCACTTTTAACTCCTTCATTTTTTGCGCTATTAATCATCTCCTCTGCCATCAAAATTTTCTCTTCCATGGTTCTTGGGATAAAACCATCGGCCATAAGTAACCCCACTATAGATAGGTCATATTTTTTTGCTAAGGGTAGAATATTTTTTAGCTTTTTTTCTTCCATAGAGAAACCATTTATTATGGGTTTATTCTTTGAAAAGCCTATTGCTAACTCTATAAGCTCTGAATCTGTAGAGTCTATAAGTATGTTTAAGTTTGAGAGCTCTTCGATACTTTTAATAAAAAACTTTACAATCTTTTCTTTATCTTTTTTTATAGGCCCTGGGTTAAAATCAAGGTATTTTATTCCCCTTTTTTCAATCTCCGAAAGGAAATTGACTAAAGCATTTTTGTTTAAATTAAAAAGTTCTTTTGCCTGTTTATCAAAGGGTTGTAAATTTTCAGCAACAGCATTAAACATAGTTAAAATATATGAGGGATAACTTCTTCTAAAGTCTCTACGGCAATGAATTTAACATCTTTTTTAAGATATTTAGGTAACTCCAGTAGGTCCTTCTCGTTCATTTTTGGAATTATTACCTTCTTTATGCCAGACCTCCTTGCAGCCAGTGCCTTTTCCTTTATCCCTCCTATGGGAAGAACTCTACCTGTAAGAGTTATCTCGCCTGTCATAGCAACATCATTTCTAACAGGCTTATCGGTTAGTAAAGACAATAGAGAAACAGCAATAGTTATACCGGCCGAAGGGCCATCTTTAGGTATAGCTCCCTGTGGAACGTGTATATGAATATCAAATTTTGAGAAGACACTCTCATCTATATTAAACTTCTCTGCATTACTTCTAATATAACTTAAGGCAGCCTGTGCAGACTCTTTCATAACTTCACCTAAGTAGCCTGTCAGAATCAAGCCTTTCTTGCCTTTCATCTTAGTTGATTCAACAAAAATAATATCCCCCCCTGTCTCTGTCCAGGCAAGCCCGATAGCAACTCCGCAAACTTTATTATAAAAACTTTTTTCATAATAAAATTTAGGTGGACCCAAATACTTAGTAAGAGAAAAATCTGTAATCTGAAACTCCCTTTTATCACTCTGCGTAATCTCTCTGGCTATCTTCCTATAGATCTGTTCTATTGCCCTTGATAAGTTTCTTAGTCCTGACTCACGAGTATACTCTCTAATAATCTTCTTAATTGCGTTTGTTGTAAAACCAATCTTATAATTTTCCAAACCATTTTGAGATTTTAAGCGGGGTATAAGATGTAACTCAGCAATCTTTAGTTTTTCCTCCTCTGTATAACCAGGTATAGATATTACTTCCATTCTATCTCTTAAAGGGGCTGGTATTGGATCTAATAAATTTGCAGTGGTAATAAAAAGCACATTACTTAAATCAAAGGGCACGTCCAAATAATGATCCAAAAAGGTATTGTTTTGTTCAGGGTCAAGAACTTCTAATAGAGCAGAGGCTGGATCCCCTCTAAAATCAGTCCCTATCTTATCTACCTCATCAAGAATAAATACTGGATTATTCGTACCAGCCCTTTTTATCTCTTGGATAATTCTACCTGGCATAGAACCTACATAGGTTCTTCTATGACCTCTAATCTCTGCCTCATCCTTTATACCACCTAAGGACATCCTTATGAATTTTCTTCCCAAAGCCCTTGCTATGGATTTACCAAGAGAGGTCTTGCCAACTCCAGGTGGGCCAACAAGGCAAAGTATAGATCCCTTAAGATCTCCTTTGAGTTTTTTTACAGCTAAAAACTCAAGTATTCTTTCCTTAACCTTTTCCAGATCGTAATGGTCCTCATCAAGTATCTTTTGGGCATTATTTATATCCAGATTATCAACAGTTGACTTACTCCATGGCATTGATATTAGATAATCAAGATAGGTTCTAACAACCGTGAACTCAGAAGAGGCTGGGTTCATTTTTTCAAGCCTTGATAGCTCTTTGAGAGATATCTCCTCAACTTTTTTGGGCATCTTTGCCTCTGAGATAGCCTTTCTTAGTTGGGCTATCTCTTGAGCTAATGAATCGTCATCTCCTAACTCTTTCTGGATAATCTTCATCTGTTGTCTTAATAAATAATCTCTCTGGGTTTTTCCCATCTCCTTTGCTACTTCTGCCTGTAACTTACCTCTTAACTGTAGAAACTCCACTTCAGTGCTTAGTATTAAAAAGACCTTTTTAAGTCTTTCCGATGACTCAAGGGCATTTAAAACCTCCAGTAGCTGTTGAAAATTTAATCCTAACGAGAGGGCTATGAAGTCTGCTAACTTTCCTGCATCATTTATCTTTTCCGCTGTAGGAAAAATCTCTATAGGAAAGGTCTTGCCTAACGACTGGCTTATCTTAAGTAATGATATAACGCTCTGAAGAAGGGTCTCATTTACAATATTTCTTTCATATACCTCTTCGATTTCTTCAAAAAGACCTGTTGGGAAAGGATGATGAGAGATTATCTTTTTTGGTTTGACTCTAAAGTGCCCCTCCATGAGCACTTTAATACCACCTTCTGGTAAGTGAACAAGCTGATTGATTTTGCAGGCACAGCCAATCTGATTTAGATCTTCTACCTGAAAATACTCAGGCCTATAGCTCTCAAGAGGTGGTATAATTACCACTGCCTTGTGAGATATAAAGGCTCTTTCAATTGCCTTTATTGACTGTTCATCAATAAAAAAAAGAGATTGCATTGCCATTGGCAACACAATGTACTCTCTGTTTATAATTATAGGGATTTCTTCGGGAAGAGTAATCTTCTCAAGCAATGTATCAAATCTAACAAGCATAATATTTAAAATAGCAAAGAAGGGTCTCTTTTGCAAATGATATTTATTGGATTAATTTGACTTTTTTTTTATGAAAGTATATAAAATTAATATGAAGAAATTAAAGTTCCTCATGATATTCCACATCCATCAGCCTGTCGGAAATTTTGACTATGTCTTTGAAAAGGCATACAACTTAGCTTACAAACCTTTCTTAGATGTCTTTAAAAAGTACAACCTAAAAATGACTTTACATATCTCAGGCCCCCTCTTTCTTTGGCTAAAGAATAACCAACCTTCTTATATTGAAGAAGTATCAAGGCTTGTTAATAAGGGGTTAATAGAGATTATAAGTAGCGGTTTTTCAGAACCAGTTTTGGCTGTAATACCCAAAAGAGATGCAATAGAACAGCTTCTTTTTTATAACAATCTCCTTGAGAAAACCTTTAACCAGCCTGTTTATGGTTCATGGCTGACTGAAAGGGTTTGGGAGCCCCACCTTCCAGAAATTTTTAATCTTGCAAATATAAAATATATAATAGTAGATGATTATCACTTCTTAAGATCCGGATTTTCTCTAAAAGATCTCGATGGATATTATATAAGTGAGTTTGAAAACAAAAAGGTTGCTATCTATCCTGGTAGTGAGAAGTTAAGGTACTATATACCCTTCCAAACAGTTGAAGAGAATAGTTTTTACTTTAAAGAAGTTTATGAAAGGGGTATTGGTACACTTATCTTTGCCGATGATGGAGAGAAATTTGGTATATGGCCTGAGACTCATAAATGGGTTTATGGAGAGAAGTGGTTATATAAATTTTTTGATTTTTTGGCTAACTCCCCCTATATTGAAACAGTAACATTAAAAGAACATTATGAAAATAATCCACCCAAAGGCATTTGTTACTTACCTACTACCTCTTATCCAGAGTTAGGCGAGTGGGCATTGCCTCCATTAGCCTCTTTTAACTACAAAAAGTATTATGATCTTTTTAAAAGCCAATCTTACTACGAAGAGATAAAGCCTTTTTTTCAGGGTGGTCAGTGGAGAAATTTTCTTTCAAAATATAAAGAAAGTCAGATAATCCACAAAAAGATGATATTTATCTCAGAAGAGATGGCCAACCTAAAGGCAGAGGAGAAGTTAGACCTATTTCTATCTCAATGTAATGATGCTTACTGGCATGGCGTCTTTGGTGGTCTATATCTACCTCATTTAAGAAGAGAGATAAACTCCTACTTAATTAGATCTGAAAAAAAGGTTTTCCCTGATAATATTATAAAAAAGTATGATTTTGATTGTGATTGTAATGATGAGATTTACTTAAAAAGAGATAGCCTCTCGGCAATAATCGACCCCAATGATGGAGGGGCTTTGATATCAATAAATTTTCTACCAAAGGACATAAACATTTCTGACACCTTAACTCGAAGAGAAGAAGCCTATCACCTAAGACTATTGGAAGCAAACAACAATATAGAGGGTACAAAGACAATCCACGACATCTTCAAGACAAAAGAGGAAGGTCTCCACAATGAGCTTTTTTACGATAAATATTATAGAGCAAGCGGAAGGGTTCATCTTTTTAAAGATATAGATCTCAAAACATTTTCAGAAATGAATTTTACCCCTCACATCTCGGCAATTGATAGATATGAAGTCTTAAATATGCTCAATGGTGAAAATCAGGAACTTCTCCTATCACAAAAAGACCTAACTAAAAGATATATTTTCTTTAATAGAACTATTGAGACCGAGATTACGCTAACAAATCCTTATGATTACAAAATATTAGGATTAGAGTTTAATATAAATCTCTTTGCACCAGATGCTCAGGATAGGTATTTTTTAGTCAATGAAGAAAAGAGATACAACTTGAGTTTATATGGTAACTTTAAAAATATTAATGATTTAAAAATAATAGATGAATGGCTTGGAATCAAGATTACTTTTAACTCAGATTTTTTAAAAAATATCTTTGTTTATCCTATATACACAGTCTCTCTATCTGAGGATGGCGTTGAAAAAACCTATCAAGGCAGTTGTATATTGTTTTATAATGATATTTCTAATCCAATGAAAGTGAAACTGTCAGCTACTCTGGAGGAGTTTTAATGAAATTTTTTCTCTTTTTACTGTTTTTTATGTTTTTTATGTTTAATCAAAGTTATGGAGAATATTTTAATCAACCCCTTTATACTGATAAGGGACTTGGCAATATATTAATAAAACAAGAAAATGAGATCACGGATATTTTGAGGGGTAATGATGTTGGACTAAATATTGTATTAAATTATATGAAAACCTTGATATTTACAGAGGGTTATGTATCAATAGAACAAGAAAAGCTCTATCAAACAACCATATCTTCCCTTTCTGAAAAGGACAGATATAATATTGACAATATCTTAAAGTCTATTTTAAGGGAAAACAAGAGGGAGATCAAAATTATAGACATTAGGGCACTGGATTATTTCTTACCTATAGATATCTCCCACAATGGTGAAAAATGAGAATGGAGTTTTCTGCTGGAGGTGTCGTAGTTAAGAAAGATGGCGGAGTTTATAAGATACTACTTTGCCTACAGAAAAAGCTCTTGGGGCAGGAGGTTTATTGTCTACCCAAGGGTCATATAGAGAATGGCGAGACAGCAGAAAAGGCAGCTATCAGAGAAGTTTTTGAAGAGACAGGGATAAATGTAATTAATCCTGTTTTCCTTGATAAAATAGAGTATTTTTTTATACAAAATAGAGAAAAGATAAAAAAGACTGTTTTTTTTTACCTTATGTTCTATAAATCAGGCAGCTTCTTACCTAACCAAGAGACTATCGATATAGTATGGTTTACAAAAGATGAGGCCCTATCACAAAACCCATACCCCACAGAAAGAAGTATTATAGAACTTGCCTTTCAAAATTTAGAAAGTTATCAGAAAGAAGCGGAGATAGATAAGTACTTTCAAGATACTCAACAACCTTAAAATCCTTTCTGTTCTCAAACAACTCTTTACAGAGCATATTGTTTAAGTGGTGTCCTGATTTATGAGCAACAATTTTTCCAATCACAGGGTAACCTAAAAGAGCTATATCACCTAAAAGGTCAAGCACCTTGTGTCTTACAAACTCATCTTTATATCTAAGTCCTTCATGATTGATTATTCCTTCCTCACCAATAACTATGGCATTTTCTAAAGAACCTCCTAAAGCAAGTCCTTTTGATTTTAAATACTGCACATCTTTAAAAAAACCAAAGGTTCTTGCCCTTGCAATATCTCTCTCGAAATTATTTGGTGAGAAAGAAAAGGATATGCTCTGTTTACCTATAGCTGGATGTGGAAAATCTACGGTAAAATCTATCTGAAGATTATTAAAAGGCTCTATTTTTATAAACTTATCTTCATCTCTAAACTCAATCTCCTTTGTAACCATTATAAACTTTTTATACCTTCTTTGTTCTCTAAAGCCTATTTTCTTTAATATATATATAAAAGGTGCACAACTACCATCCATTATAGGTACTTCACCGCCTTCTACTTCCACTATAACATTATCAATATCAAGCCCCCTTAGAGCAGCAATCAAATGTTCAACTGTCTTAACATAGACATTCTTTGTGCCTATAGTAGTAGCAAGGGTGGTATCGATAACTTTATCAAAGAGAGCTGGTATCTCTGAAGGAATTGAGCTATCTTTATTAACAAAAAGATAGCCTGTATTTTCCTCAGCAGGTCTAAGGGTTACTTTTGCCCTTTTTCCGCTATGAAGACCTACTCCTGCTATACCTACTATTCCTGCTAATGTCTTTTGGTTATATCTAATCATTTTCTAAAAAATATGTTCATTATTATTGTCAAGATTAAACTTATAATTATCATTGTTACGACAGGGAAATAGAAAGTAAAATTATCTCGTTTTATGTATATGTCACCAGGTAACTTACCTAACCCTGGTATTTTCCCAAAAAAATATACAAGACCACCAACTATTACGAGCAATAGACCTATTATTATCAGAAACTTACCTAAATTGCTCAGATTATCCATAAAAATTAAAGTATCCTTCCTTCAAACCTTTCTTTATAAGAGAATAGACAACCACAATATTTTTGCCTGTATAACTTCTGTTTTTTACTTTCTTCTATCCCCCAACTCCATCCCTCTCTAAAATCCTCATAATAAAACTCTAAACCATAAATATCAGCTATTTTATAACAAATTTCTTTTATTTGTTCATGTTTCTGTCTCTTACTATATAAAAGGGTTGTAGAAAATGTTTTTATACCTAACTCTCTTGCCTTCTGTGCTGTTTTTTCAATTCTAAGATAATAGCAATTATAACATCTATCTTTCTCTCTTGTGTATATATCAAAAAAATTTTCTATATCGTAGCTACCCACAATTAAGCTTGTATCTTTAGTTAAAACAAAACTTTCTAAAGACCTCTTTCTTAGACCATACTCATCAAGAGGATGAATATTGGGGTTGAAAAAGAACCCTCTTATTATGTAACCTTTATCACTTAAAGCTTTAAAGGGATACAAAAAGCAGGGAGCACAACATATATGCAAAAAAATCTCTTTCATAGTTATTCTATCTCTTTAACTTTTATGCTAAAGATACCGCTCATATCTTTAAGCATAGAGCCTATAGCATTATGAAGAGCTCCAACAAATATTATCTCCGGTGTAGCGTATCTTGATGTAGGTAAAAAATTACTTCTGCCCTCACCCTGCCAAACTACTTTTCTCTCATTAACTGAGTATAACTTGCCTCTAACCCTTGCCTTACCAACATAGATAAAATCTTCTGGCAGTCTACCTATATTAAAAAAATTTATAAAAGCTTTTTTGGGTAGAGCCTTTCTTTCTTCTTTGACTATCTTGGCTTCCAAAATATCACCTGCAAAGATATAATCTATATCTTTGCTTTTTTGAAATTTATCAATCTCTTGCTGATTTGTTAGGTCGGGAAGTTCAAAGGGAGCTATTATCGTTACAGAAGAAAATGTGTTATTCTGAAGAAGAAGTTCCTCTGCAAGCTTTGTAGAGAAATCTCGCAAAGATCTTTTTTTGGGGAGAAAGCTTTCTCCCAACTTATCAAAGTCAGACCTACTATCAGAAAAATATAGCAATCCTAAAGAAGCCTTTTTTGGAGGCAGAAAAAATTTGAAGGTCTTGATATTCCTATCATATACAACCTTTTCTTTAACTGTTCCGCCACATCCCCCCAAAAAAAACGGAAAAACACAAAGGGAAAAAAGAAAATTAATCCACAGTAATTTCTTTGACTTCACCATCTTTTCCAAGATCTTTTTTTGAAACCCCTTTAATTATAACCTCAACCCCTCCTGCATTTCCTAATTTTAATTTCATACCTTTCTTATAAGGAAAATCTCTTTTATCTCCAGCTAAAAGTAGTCCCTGAAAAATTTTATTATTATCGTATACTAATTCTACCCAAGAATCTTTAGTAACTTTTAATGTAATTAAGTCTTCCTTTGAAATATTACTCGATTCATTTAATATTTTCTTCTTTTCTTCATGTAGAGACATCTCTTTAGCAGTTGTCAATATATTAAAATTACTAGCTTTTCTTTTTTCTATCTCTATATTTTTCTGATAATTTATATAAGATACCCTTACCCAAGAAAAAATTATTAATAAAGCTACAAAAGTTAGAAAAACTAATCTAAAAACCTTTTTTTTACTCTCTTCTTTTAAAAGAGTATCATCTATTTTAAAACTTTTATCTTCTTTTTCTTTAAGAACTTCTCTTGATAATATGTCTACTAGTTCTTTCCCATCTAACCCTAAGTAATTACCATAATTTTTAAGAAATCCCTTAAAAAAAACTAAGGCAGGCACTTTGTCTGTATCTCCTTCCTCAAGGGCGGATATATAGGTAGGATTTATCTTTAAGTCTTTTGCAACCTCAAAAATAGAAAGACCTTTCTCTTCTCTCTTACTCTTCAAAAGATTCCCTATCTTATCTATATACAGATTATTCATTTGTTTTCTTCCAATATCTTTCTTGAGGCTTTTGCAAGCTCACTTCTTGGATCTATGTCTATAACTTTTTGAAGATATTTTCTCCCCTTCTCCTTCTGGCCCGTCCTAATGAGGAAGCTTCCCATAGCAAAATTAACTTCTAAATGATTTTCAAAGGCTGATAGAAACTTATTTAATAAATCTTCTGCCTCTTTGTATCTTTCTTGCTGTTCATAAACTCTCGCTAAGTTAATATAGGCAGGACTAAAGCTTGGATTTATCGAGATAGCCTCTCTATAATTTTTTTCGGCCATGATTGGTTCTTTTAATTTTTCGTGGGCGAAAGCCATATTGTTATAGGCTAGCTCAGGTGTTGTATAAAATATGTTTTTCACGGCCTTTTCAAAATATCTAATTGCTTCTTTATAATTACCCTCATCTAAAAACAAAACTCCCAAGTTATTATAGGCCTCAGAATAATGTCTATCTATTGATATTGCTCTTTCAAAGGCATCTTTGGCTTCTTTAATGAGCTTCCTCTCCTTATAGGCAAGCCCTAAGGCATTCCAAACAAACTTATCATCATTATTAAGGTCTTTCGCTCTAACAAACTCTTGAAGAGCCCTTACATAATCGCCCTCTTGAAAATATAGAATACCCATCTCATAATGAATCTTAGATTGCTTGATAGCTTTTTGATTAGGTGCACAAGACACAAAAAATAAAAGTAATAGTATGTATATTCCTAAATAAATTCTCATAAAAATTTTTTACCTATTTGACAAAACTAAAATATAATGTTTTATTATTCTCTATAGAGTATATATTAATATAGAATAAAGAACTTTTAATAGTCAACTCAAATAGATTTAGTTAATTAGAAGAGGGAGTGTGTATTATGGCAAAAGCAAAAAAAACGATTCTTGTAGTGGATGATGAAAACGACATTAGAGCCCTTTACAAAGAGCTTTTATCGAAAAGATATAAGATACTCTCTGCAAAGGATGGAGATGAAGGGCTAAGAATGATTTTTAGTAAAAAACCAGACTTGGTAATTCTTGATATAAAAATGCCTAAGATGAATGGTCTTGAGGTTTTAAGAAAAACAAAGAGCTTTTTCCCAACCTTGCCTGTTGTGTTATGCACAGCCTTCTCATCCTATAAAACTGTTTACGCTTCTTCATTGGCAGATGCCTTTGTTGTAAAATCTGCTGATTTGTCAGAGCTATTGGAGACAGTAAATACATTACTCAACAACAATTAGGGGTAATGAGATAAGTACTTCTGTACCTACATTGACTTTAGAGTTAATCTTGATTGTACCACCCATATCCTCTATGAACTTTTTTGTTATAGCAAGCCCTATTCCAGTCCCATCCTTTTTGGTGGAAAAGAATATATCAAAGACCTTATCTTGAATCTCTTCAGGTATACCATAACCCTCATCCCTTATAGATATATAAGCTTGCTCATTTCCTCTATAAGTGTTTATATAAATTTTACCGCCTGATGGCATCGCTTGGATAGCATTAAGGATAATATTCAACAAAGACTGATGAAGCTTTTCTTCATCTGCCTTAACTCTTAAATCTTCCAGATTAAGTATCGGCTCAATCTTTTTAAAAATCTTCTGAAAAGAAAAATCTCTAATAATATTTTCTATAAAATTTTTTAGATTAATATCCTTAATCCTGCTCTCTTTGGGTTTAGAGAAATCAAGCATACTCCTTAAGATATTTTTTATCCTCTTTGACTCACGCAGTATGGCCTCTAAATCTTCTTTATAGGGACTATTTTTTTCTATTTCTGCTATAAGATATTCACAATGTCCAATTATTATTCCCAAAGGATTGTCTATCTCATGAGACATACCGGCCGAGATCTTACCAAGGGCAGCAAATTTCTCGTAATTAATTATCTGCTTTTGTAGATATAGAGCTTCCTCTATGGCTTTATTAAGCCTTTCATTTTTAAGTATAAGTTCCTCTTGATTTTTCTTCAGCTCCTCTATCATAGTACTTAAGGCAGAAGAAAGCTCTCCAATCTCATCTTCAAAATCAGGAAGCTTCTGATTTAGATCACCCTCTTTAATTAATCTTGCCTTTGATATTAATATATTTAAAGGGACGATAATCTTTTTTACGTAAAAATAGGAGAGTAAAAAGGCAAAAAATAAATAAAAAAAACCGATTATCAATATTAAAATATTAATATTCCTTATCTGATACTCTATTTCCTTCGAAAATAGTATATATTTTATGTAGAAACGAGTCTTACCTAAGGTTTCGAATGGCACGACTATATCTAGATAGCTTTTTCCACTAATTTTTATCTCTTTAAAGTAAAGATCCTTAAATTGCTGGTACTCTTCAACATTAAAATTATTTAAATCAATCATTCCTAACTTTATAATAGCTCTCCCTTTTTCATCAAATATAGCAACCCCTCTTATCTCTTCTTTATCTTTTATTACCTCCTCAATTAGGGCAACACTCTCATCTATTGTCCCCTTACCAATGCCTCTTGATAGTTCCCTAAATATGATGGGGTTCAATAATTTTAGTTTATTAGCCGATTCTTTCAAAACATAGTCTCTCCAAAATCTTTTTTCAAAAAAAGATAGGGTAAGAACAAGGCTAAAAGTAATTACTATGAATAAAAATAACTGATAGATAAAGAGTTTTTTTAAAAGACCTGATGATTTAATTTTTATCATAGAAACTATAAATTAATCTCAATAAGATTATCTCTTTTTGTAACCATAATATTTACTTCTCTCAAGAAGGGGTAAAAGACAAGGGATAGGCATAAAAATATTGATCCCAACCACAAAAGAGGCTGAAAAATATCTCTTGATATTTGAAAACCAACATAGTCAAAGCCAAACTGATCCTTACCTGTTTCTATTAAATAAACTCTATAACTATCGTAGACAAGTGGATCGTTTATACTGATCCTTTTTTTTACAACCTTATCATTAATCTTAAATGATAAATCACAATAATACTGTTTAATTACAGGATCCATATAGGCCCTTAGCTTAACCTTTATACCATGGATTGGACTTTCATTTTTATAAACATCAAGACCATTATTCACCCTAAAAAGCACCTCAGGAATAGTTGGGTCTGCTTTATCTATCTTAATTGCCATACCAGAGAAATTTATTATCTCCTTTTCTTTAGTTACAAACTCCTTACTCTCTCCAGTTTTAATGTTTTCAACTAATACTTTTATGTCCATGGGGTAGTAATCTATAAACAAACTTTCTGGTTTTAAAATAAAAGGAACTAATACATCATCTTTCTTGTCCCAATCAAAAACAACATTTACCTCACTACCTACATGCACATTAACTGTACCTAAGAAAGATGTAAGATTTGACATACCTCCTGATAATAAAATGATTATTAACGAAATATGGATAGTTAATATTGATATTTGTCTCAACCTTCCTTTTCTGGCAATAAATCCTTCTTCTATCTCTTCTATATTATAACCCTTCCTTTGAATTGTGTTTTTTATGTCCTCTATATTCCCTCTTATATAAAATTTTTTATTTCCCGGAACTCCTTTTTTATACTTAACTTTTATCTGTCTATAAACTCTAAAAATGGTGCAGTAGGCCGTATTTATTCCAAAAATAAAAAGCAGGGCTATAAAATAAGGAGTTTTATAAAGATTAAAATCAAAGGGGCCTTTAGCTGGAAATATTGTCCCGTATATACTAGCAATAGAGATAAGAAGCATTAGAAAGATAGAAAATTTTACCGACTTAAACGTTTTATCTATAAAGGTAAATATCTTTTTCATATTATCTTTAAGAGTTCCTTCTTTAAATATTGTCCTGTATGTGACTTTTCATTTTTCATAATATCCTCAACAGTACCTTCTGCTATAATATAACCACCACCATCGCCCCCTTCCGGACCTAAATCTATAATCCAATCAGCACATTTGATAACATCTAAGTTGTGTTCTATTACAATTACCGTATTACCTAAACTAACAAGTCTATGAAGTATATTAAGTAATTTTTTAACGTCGTCAAAATGAAGCCCTGTTGTTGGCTCATCAAATATGTAGAGGGTTTTACCAGTATTTTTTCTTACTAACTCTTTAGCAAGCTTAATTCGCTGTGCTTCGCCTCCTGATAGTGTAGTTGCAGGCTGCCCCAGTCTTATATATCCTAAACCTACTTCTTCCATTACATCAAGCATCTTAACAATCTGAGGGTGATTCTCAAAAAACCTTAAAGCAGAAGAGACTGTCATGTTAAGAACTTCATAGATATTTTTATCTTTATATCTAATCTCAAGGGTTTCCCTGTTAAACCTCATTCCGCTACAGTGATCACACAAAACATATATATCTGGCATAAAATGCATCTCTACCTTAACATATCCCTCCCCCTTACAAACCTCGCAACGTCCACCAGATACGTTAAAGGAAAATCTACCTACTCCATAACCCCTCATCTTTGACTGTGGAAGCATAGCAAAAACTTCTCTAATGTAAGAATATACTCCCACATAAGTGGCAGGATTGCTTCTTGGTGTCCTACCTATTGGTGATTGGTCTACATCTATTACCTTATCTATGTACTCTAAGCCAGTAATCCTATTATGAATACCAGGTCTTTCTCTTGCCGACATAAGTTTTCTTGCCACAGCTTTATATAATGTGTCTATGACAAGGCTACTTTTTCCAGAACCTGAAACCCCTGTAACAGCCACAAAAGATTCTAAGGGAAACTCAACTTCTATATTCTTTAGATTGTTCTCTCTTGCGCCATATATTTTAATGACCTTATTTTTTTTAAAAGCTTTTTTTTCTTTCTCCACTGATATTGTAAGTAAACCAGATAAATACTTACCAGTCAAAGACTCATCACTGCCATATATTTGTTCAGGCGTTCCTTCAAATATAACATTGCCTCCCTTTTCTCCAGCATAGGGTCCCAGATCTATTATCCAATCCGCAGACTCTATCATCTCCTTATCATGCTCAACTACAATTACTGTGTTTCCTACATCTCTCAAGTTTTTTAAGGTATTGATAAGCTTTATATTATCTCTCGGATGTAGACCTATAGTTGGTTCATCTAGTACGTAAAGGACTCCCATAAGCTTTGAGCCAATTTGTGTAGCAAGATTAATTCTTTGGGACTCACCTCCTGAGAGGCTTTGGGCGCTTCTTTCCAGAGTAAGATAAGATAGCCCAACTTCTATCAAAAAATTTAATCTCTCTCTAATTTCTTTCAATATCTTTGCCGATATTACCTCTTCTTTCCCTTTAAATCTAAGCTCTGTGAAGAATTTATAACATTCACCTATATTCATCTCAGTAATTTCTGATATATTTTTGTTGCCAACTTTTATATAAAGGCTTTCTCTTTTAAGCCTTTTACCATTACAGACTGGGCATTGGCCATAGGAGATGTACCTTTCGTAAAGTTCTTTCTCGCTACTGTAATAGGTCTTCTCATACTTTTCTTCTAACCAAGGGATGACACCTGTAAAGTGGGGCACCTTTTTCTCTAATTGAAAATTGGAAAAGCCAGCCTTACCATACAAAATAAAATCTTTCATCTCCTTTGAAAAAGTTTTAAAAGGGCTATTGCCATTACAATTAAAAAAATCACAAATTATCAACAAATTAGAAAGAAATAGTACATTGCCATTGGAGCTTGTCCAAGGGATTATTGCACCCTCTCTAAAAGAACGTTCTTCGTTTACTATAAGCTTTGGGTCAAAAAACTTCTTTATACCCAAACCATCACAGTTATGACAAGCACCATAGGGGTTATTGAAAGAAAACATCCTTGGAGTAATTTCTGAAAAGGTAAAGCCACATTCATTACAGGCAAAGTTTTGATTAAAGCTAAATCTTTCTCCATCAACTATCTGTATCTCGAGAAGCCCTCCTGATATTTTTGTTGCCATCTCTACTGAATCAGCTAATCTTGAACGAATATCGTCCTTAATCACAACTCTGTCAATTATTAAGTTAATATTATGTTTTACATTTTTATTAAGCTCAAAGTCTGAGTTTAAATCAATAATCTCGCCATCAATTCTTGCCCTACTAAAACCCTTTTTTTTGTAAAGTTCTAACTCCTTTTTATACTCACCTTTCCTACCTCTCACAATAGGAGACTCTATAATCACCTTTGTGCCTTTTGGGAATGAAAGGATCTCATCAACCATATCTGTTATTGTCATAGCAGAGATAGGAATGTTGCAGGTTGGACAAATGGGCTTGCCAACTCTAGCAAATAGCACTCTTAAATAATCATAAATCTCAGTAACGGTACCTACAGTAGACCTTGGATTTTTACTTATGGCTTTTTGTTCTATAGCTATTGCAGGGGATAACCCTTCAATAAAATCAACATCAGGCTTCTCCATTAACTCCAAAAACTGTCTTGCATAGGGAGAAAGAGACTCTACATATCTTCTCTGTCCTTCTGCATAAATTGTATCAAAGGCAAGAGAGGATTTCCCCGAGCCAGAAACACCTGTAATAACTATTAGTTTATCTCTCGGAATTTTTAGATCTATATTTTTCAGATTATGTTGTCTCGCGCCTTTAACTATTATAAATCTTTCCTGCATCAAAATCCCTAATAAACACTAAATTTTTAGTCTATCTAACTCTTCTATAATCTCATCCACATGTCCTGCTGCTTTAACCTTATGCCAAATTTTTAATATCTTTTTATCAGGAGATATGATGAAGGTAGAACGGATAATACCTTCCACTAACTTACCGTATAAATTTTTTTTGCCAAGAGCTTTATAAAGCCTTATTACATTTTTCTTAGGATCAGATAATAACAAAAAATTTAGGCCATACTTATCTTTGAAAGAAACATGAGATTTGATACTATCGGAAGAGACACCTACTATTTTTACCCTACCAGTAAGCCTGTTCATATTATCTCTAAAGTCGCAGGCCTCTTTAGTACAACCTGGAGTATTGTCTTTGGGATAGAAGTAAAGAATTAGATGTTTTCCATCTTTCAATAAATCATCAAGGGTATATTCGGACACAATGTTTTCAGGTGTGACTCCTTCAAGTTTAAAATCTGGTGCTAAATCTCCTTCCTTTAACATACTCATCCTCCTTAATTTAGCTTTGCTCTTTCTCCCAGCAAGGCTGTGCCAACCCTTATCATCGTAGCCCCTTCCTCTATGGCTATCTCAAAATCATGGGACATCCCCATTGATAGTACCGATAAAGGTTTTTTATAGCAGCTCCTAAGATTAATATAATCTCTTAACTCCCTAATCTCTTTAAAATAGCCTCTAAGACTATCTAAATCTTCAAGATAGGGTGGCATAGCCATTAACCCCTCTAAGTTAATATTTTCATATTTATTTAAGGCTTTTATAAAATCTTCTACCTTACTAACTGGCACCCCACCTTTTGTTTCTTCACCTTGATTAACCTGAACAAGCACCTTTTGAATAATTCCTAAATTTGCTGCCCGCTTATCTATCTCTTCAGCAAGAGGTAGGTTGTCTATGGAATGAATAAGAAAAACTTTTCCAACTAAATATTTAACCTTGTTTCTTTGTAGCCCGCCTATAAAATGCCACCTCATTGGTAACTGTAAATCCATTTTTTTAAGCATCTCTTGGACATAGTTTTCTCCCACATCTCTAATATTAATCTCAAACAAATCCTTGATGATACTTGGGGGATGGGTTTTTGTTACGGCAATTAGGGTAACATTATCCTCCCTTTTTGCATTCTTCATTGCTCTATCAATTTTTTCTTTTATAATCTTTAATCTCTCCTGTAGCTCCATCTAATATGCCTATGTAATATATTTATTTATAATATATAACCTTTAGTTTTAACAGATCTGTAACAACCTCGACTAAGGGCAAACCAATTACATTTGTAGGGGAGCCCTCTATCTTTTCTATAAAGAAACTACCTAACCCTTGAAAGGCATAGGCACCTGCTTTATCTAATACATTCTCAGCATTAATATAGTTTTTTATCTCCTTTTGTTTTAATGGTTTAAACTTAACGTAAGTTCTTACTGTCCTTAATATCTTTTTATCTCTATGGGGCATATAAATACAATAGGAGGTAAAGACAGAGTGCCATTTCCCTTCCAATAAACTTAGAATTTTAATCGCATCATCTATAGAATTGGGCTTTCCGATAACCTTTTTTTTTAAGGCAACGATTGTATCGGCTGATATTACTACTCCTTCTTCTATAGGATAAATTTTTAAGGTCTCAAAAAGCTTTTTTTCTGCAAGCCTTTGGGAGTAATATCTTGGTGATCTGAATTCAAAATTATCCTCTTCTCCCACAGGAGGGACCACCTTAAAGTCAACACCTATGCTTGTTAAAAGTTGTTGCCTACGAGGCGATGTAGAGAAGAGATAGATAGGTAGTTCACCATTTTTATATATCATAGAATCTTTTTGATTCCCGCAACAATATGAGAAAGATCTTGTTCAGCATTTATATTTAATAATCTAAAGGAGGGTAACTCCTCTGGCATTCTATAGTGCTTAAGCTGCATCTCTAATATCCCTAAATGGGCGTCAGATACATCCTTATTCTCTTCCATTCTTTTTACAATCCTTTCCTTGAGAATCTCTTCACTGGCGAAAAAATTAACAAAGAGCGGATTTAATCCCTCTTTTAGGAGTAACTTCAATGTTTTTAACCTCTCCTCAGAGTTGTTAAAAGTGGCATCAAGAATAACCTTCTTGCCTTCATTTGCCTTTTTTAAGGCCCTGTTTATGAGCTCACTATAAGTTTTAATAGTAAGCTCTTTTGAATAAATACCACTTCCATAAGAGGTATAATAATGTTCACCTTCTTTAAGGCCTGCAATCTCCTTTCTTATCTCATCGGATCTAAAAATTATAAACTCGTCTTTGAGATTACTTGCCACTGTGCTTTTACCAGAACCTGAAACTCCCATAAAGATAAGGGGGTTAAAATCATGTGATTTATTTTCAATATAGAAACGAGCTAAGGCGAAATAATCCTTAGCTTTTTTTATTACTTTCTCTTTAACTTCAATATCATTTATAGTATCAGAGATAAACCCTTCAATCTTTCCCCTAACGTAGGCACGATAGACTTTATAAAAATTTAGGAGCTTTTCATCATAGGAAGAGTGGTAGTAATAAAAATAGAGCTTATTAAGCTCCCTTGAGAGGTCATACCTACCCTTATACTCTAGATCCATTAGGAGAAAGGCCAAATCTTCGATAATATCAGATATCCTAAATCTATTATTAAACTCTATACAATCAAAGATAACAATATCATTATCAAAACAGATATGTTGAGAGTGCAAGTCACCATGTACCTCTCTTACAAAGCCCTTATCTTTCCTCTCTTTGAATAGTTCCTTGTTCTCCTTAAGGAAAGTCTCAGTGTATTCTTTTATAATTTGAAAAGTTTCTTCATCTATGGTTTTCCCAATATACCGCGTTGTCTGATTAAAATTCTCCTGAGTATTAAAAGTTACCGCCTTTAGTCCGCCAAAATACTTCCCCTTGTAAACTGGAACAGTTTTATGAAAGTTATAAATTTTTTTTGCTAACCTTTCTATCTGATTAATCAAGATACCTCTTTGTATCAGATTATAAAGGATATTATCTTCATCAATTCTTCTCATATAAACGGCATATTCATATACCTTAGAACCTTTCTTCTTATAAAAATAGAAGTCTTTCCCGTCGAAATAGATCTTTTTTACACCCAAATAAATACTTTTTGCTAATCTCTTGTTTAGTTCTACCTCTCTATTGCAGTAGTAGTGCCTTCTTTTTAGAGTTGTAAAATTTAGAAAACCAAAATCTACAGGTTTTTTTATTTTATAAACATACCTATCTCCCACAAAAACCTGAGATATATGGGTCTCAAAGTACTTAATTTCTCTCGGCTTTTCTGGATAGTTATTAGGGTCTAATAAAAAATCTTTAAGAGATTTCACTTGCTAATCCTAATTATCCTTTTTTCTGTTACTATAATATCCATCCTTTTGTCGTAATACCCCATTGGTACTTTTTCTAAAACCTGAAGGTCAAAGGCTAAGGCAATTTTAGGCACATTTTCCCTTAATTCTGGTATTATCCTATCGTAAAAACCTCCACCATAGCCCACTCTTCCACCTTTTATATCAAAGGTACTACCTGGTATAACAGCAACATCTATATCCTTTACATTAGCCCTTATTGCTTTATTAATGTCAGGCTCTAATATACCATAGGTGCCACTTTTTAGCTCCAATGTTTTATTTATATAACAAAGGATAAGCCTTTTTTTCTCTAAATCTGTATAAGGCACAACTATCTTTTTACCTTCCTCAATAAGTCTATTAATTATGGGAATAGTTCTTACTTCTGACCTAAAACTTACAAAGATAAAAAAAGTTCTTCCTTCCCTAACCTCTGGAAGGGAGAAAAACTCTTTCATAATTAATTTGCTGTTACTTTCTATTTCTTCCTCAGTTAACTTATCTCTAAGAGAAAGTATTTTTTTTCTAATCTCTTTTTTTTCTGCCCGAATATCCATTTACTATAAATAAATACTTTAATTTACAATAACTTCCTTAGTTTTCAAGCCTTCCTGATCTGCTAAGTAATGAACAGTTTCGTTATTATTTTTGTAAATACCAGTTGATACATTAGTTGTTAAGTTCCAGCTTATTTCTAAAGTATCCATAAGCCTATCGCCCCTATAATGTCTTATTTTATAGACTATCTCATCACTATTAACCTTTTTAGCCTTTACATAGAACATATCATCTTTGTAGGCATAGAAAAACTCTTTTTCCTTTTCTGCCACAGGATTGCTTCCTGTCCAAAACTCGATAGTATTAAAAAGTACAAAATCTAAAAACGCAGCAATACCATAGACAGGAATAATTATAAATGCCCAAGTCACAGCACTTCTTAAAAACTTGTCTCCAACCTTTGCATTAATATCATAAACCTTCCTTGTAAGATTAAATTTACCAAAACAGCCATAAACACTAAAAAGACAGATTACCAAAAAAAGTGATATAATCTTTCTCATAGCCCCTCCTTTTATTTGATATTAAAATTATAGCACAGAGATTTAAAATAGGATTAAAAAATGTAAGAAAAGGAGTTTTTATGAAAAAACTTAGACCTTCCAATAGTGCAGTAACAATTGCACAGGTTATGAACCCACAGGATGCCAACCCAGCTGGCAATGTACACGGAGGAGTAATAATGAAGCTTATAGATACTGCTGCTGGAGTTGTCGCTACAAGACACTCTCGCTGCAATGTTGTTACTGCCTCTATAGACAGGATTGACTTCCACCATCCAGTTTATGTGGGAGACCTTGTCTTCTTTAAGGCTTGTATAAATTATGTTGGTAGAACATCAATGGAGATAGGGGTCCGTGTTGAGGCTGAAAACTCAAAAACGGGTGAGATAAGACATACTGCTTCAGCCTATTTAACCTTTGTTGCCTTAGATGATAATGGTAAGCCCAAAGAGGTTCCTGAGCTTATACTTGAGAGTCCTGACGAAATAAGAAGATTTGAAGAGGCAAAAAAAAGAAAAGAAGCAAGAGTGAAAGAGAGAAAAATCTAAATAGTTTATATTTAAAGAGCAATTAATGAACAACAATATTATTTAACTTATTAGTAAAAACTAATTCATTTTTAAATTTGTCAATATATCTTATAACATAGGATTTAGAGTACCGTTTTGGAGTTTATAAATTTTGTCGGCGATCCTTTTTACTTGAGACATATAATGTGAGACGATAATAATGGTTTGCTTTACTTTCAAGGAAATTAAAAGTTCCTCAATCACAGAGGCATTTTTTTCGTCAAGAGAAGAAGTTGGCTCATCAAGAAGAATTACCTCAGGATTTATTACAAGAGCCCTAGCAATACATAGCCTTTGTTGTTGGCCTATTGAAAGTTTGAGCGCACTATCATGGAGGCGATCCTTAACCTCATCCCAAAGTTTGACTACTCTCAGTGCATTCTCAACTGTTTGAGAAATCGTATCTTTGTTTTTTATCCCAGTAATTTTAAGGGGAAAAGCAACATTGTTTGAAATACTCATAGGGAGAGGATTCGGTACTTGAAAAACCATAGCTATTTTCTTTCTAACCTCTGTCACAGGTGTATCCTTATGATTAACATCAACAACCTTACCATTTAGCTTAACCTTTATTGAACCTTCACACTGGGCGTAAGGTATATTCTCCCACATACGGTTTAAGGTCATAAGAAAGGTTGATTTGCCTGCACCTGAAGGACCAACAATGGCAGTGACTTTATTTTCCAAGAAAGATGTTGAGACAGATTCAAATACTACCTGGTCTTTGTACTTAAATTTCAGCTTTTCTAAAATTATTTTTTCTTTTTGTACCATATTTACCTTATTAAAGAAAGCTTGCTAATTGATTTACCCATAATAGTAGAAATTATGAATAAAAATATACAAATAATTAACAATATGAGTGAAGCACTATATCCATTCATAAGCTCTGCATTATTTCTGTACTCAGAGGATATATAAAATATAAAAAATGGTAAAGCCTCGTAGTTATCGAATATTGATCTGGGAACGCCAGCATTTGCAACGGCACCAGTTAACATTATAACTGCCACATCGGAGGCACATCTTCCTACAGATAGAAGCACTCCACTTAATATGCCAGGAAGTGATTTTGGAAGAAGAACATAAAGGATATTTTGTATTTTAGTAGCTCCAAGAGACAAAGCTGCAATCCTTGTGGATAATGGGATCCCTTCTAATGCTAACTCTGTAGAACGGACTATATAAGGCAGTACAAGAACTGCAAGAGAGAGACTTGATATAATCAACCCAGTATAGATGCGAGTGTGAAGATATTTATTTATGAATATAATAAGCGAGATACCGAATAGGCCAATAACTATAGAAGGAATTGCAGAAAGAGTATCTAAAAAAATATTTACTACTCGCTTAGTATGGTAATCTGCATATTCTGCAAGATAAATACCTGCTCCTATGCCAACAGGAATTGCAAAACAAATAGTTAATAAAACAAGAAATGTAGTTCCGACTATTGCAGGGAAAAGCCCATCTAAAACTTGCTTCTTAATCAGTAGTGCATCAAATGCGCCAACATCACCAAAAATAAGGTTTAAAGAAAGTTGTTCTGATCCTTTTATCGTAAGATAGCCAATAATAATATTTATTAATATGAAATATAGGATAGTCCATAACCATATAAAAAAATAAATTGTTTGTTCCACAAGCTTATTCATATACGTTATTTACACTTATAGATTTTCTCAATCTTATATTAACAATACAAACAATTAGTGTAACAAAGGTGTACAATACCAATCCAGAGAGAAATATCGATTTAAATTGAAGACTATCAACATCAGCACTTTTTACAAGGGCAATATGAGCAGTAAGAGATCTTACTGAGTCTAATAAAGATGAAGGTACATGAGCGGCATTTCCTGAGAGCATTAGTGCAATCAATGTATCTCCTATTGCTCTCCCCATCCCTAAAAGCAACCCCGCTATAATCCCATCTTTAGCGCATGGTATTACTATATAAAGAAGCTTTTGCACTTGACTACAACCCAATGAATCAAGTGCAAGAATGTAAGATTTTTTTACCGATTTAAATGTATCAACAAAGATTAGTATCATAGTAGGTGAAATAAGCAAAGCCAAAACCAAAGACGTTGATAGAATGCTCATCCCAGAGCCCTTATTAAATAAATTTCTGATGAAAGGTACTAAAGTAAAAATAGCAATAAATCCATATATAACAGGTGGAATACCAACAGATATAAGAACAATCTTTTTAATAATATTTGTAATTCTTGTATATTTGATTATAGTCATAAAAGCAGCACAACTAATGCTTAAAGGAAAAGCAAAAAAAATAGCCAAAGTTGAAATTATTAATGAGCCCACTATCATAGGACCAATCCCATAGTTGCCTTTAGCTGGATTCCAATCCATAATAAAAAAACTTAAGATCCCTTCCTTTATAAGTGGAAGGCTTAAAATCAACATAAAAATAAAGATTAAAAGTGTAATACCTATGCTTAATAAAGCAGATAACTTAAAAAACTTCTCTGTTATACTTTCAAGAATGTTTCTCACTCTACTGGTATAAATCCTTTGCTTTGTATAATCTTTTTAGCCTCAGGGGAGTATAAAAAATTTATCAAGGAGTTGACCAGAGGAGAGGCCTCTCCTTTTGTCACACTATAGAGACCTCGAAAAATTTTGTACTTTCCTGATAAGATATTTGAGATATCAGGGTAGACGCCTTCAAAATTTACAGCTTTAACTGTATTATCAATATATCCAACAGATATATAACCAATCCCATATGGGTCATTTGCGATTGCTGTTTTCATTGCTCCATTTGAAGCTACAATATTTGCTTTTGTTGATATCTCTCCTTTATCAAGTGCTTCAGCCCAGAATACCTCTCTTGTTCCGCTGTCTTCATGTCTTGAATAAATGTTTATGCCCTTATCAATCCAACCTAACTCTTTCCAATTAGTAATTTTTCCAGAGAAGATGTCTTTAACTTGAGATTTTGTAAGATTATTAACTTTATTACTTGGATTTACAATAATACCAATCCCATCAATAGCCCATTTGTAAACCTTAAGCCCATATTTTGATACCTCTTCAGCACTAGGAGCACGACCTGAATTGCCAATATCTATTAAGTTTTCTCCAACCTGCTTTATTCCAAGACCTGATCCACCACCAGCAATGCTTATTTGTATATTTGGGTGAGATTTCATAATAAGTTTAGAAATCTCCTCCCAAACAGGAATATGTGCAGTACCACCTGCAATTCGTACGACACCTTTCATTCCCTTAAATGCATCTATATCAATAGCATAAATGCTATTTTCAGTATATATTAGAAAAAACATCGCACTTGCAAGAGTTAATAGAAATCTTTTCATAAAAACCCCCTTTGTCTTTTTTTTTTAATCATATGACTCTATCAAAATTGAGATGGATATCATAAAAAGTACTAATCACTCATGCATTAAAAATTATCATCACTTAAACTTTATTTCAAAAGTTCAGTGATTATTGATAAAACAGTATTTGCAGTATCTGATAGTTCTTCTGTCTTTTTAGTGATAACATAGAAATCCCTTTTCATTTTGAGAATAGGAATATCAATTACAGCAACTTTACCCAACATAATGGCTTCTTTAGCTGCAAGCTCTGAAACTACAGATATACCAGCTCTGTTTTCTACAGCTTGAATTACTCCTTCTGTATCGCTGATTTCCGCCACAATATTAAAATCATCAAGAGACAGTCCAGCATCCTTAAATGCTTTTTCATAGGCAGCCCTTGTACCTGAGCCAAACTCCCTGTTTATGAAATTCTGCCCTTTAATGTCAACAATACATATATTATCTTTTTTTGTTAGTGGATGATCTGGCGGTGCTATTAAAACAAGTTTATCATCTTTGACTAAAGTTATATATTGAATCTCTTCGTCATTGAATTTTGTTCCGATTATACCTAACTCAATTTCCTTATTTTTTATTTTTTCATATACCTTCAAACTGTCTGAAATATCAACCTTAATCTCTATTTCTGGTAATCTTTTAATTAAATCTGAAAGAAGCTTTGTTATTATGAACTCACCCGGAATTGTGCTTGCTCCTAATATAAAAGTTTTTTTCATACTACCTCCTAGCTTAGTTGTAAGCAAAGTATCTAATACATATACCTGTATGACAAAAAAGTTTTAATGCCCCTATTTCTTTTATACATTTTCAGATTTAACTCAATAAAAACCAGCTAAATTTCCTTAAAACTTATTTTATAACCAATGTTAAAGCCAAAGAGGTCTTCATTCAGAGGCTTTCCATCAGCTTCTGCGTAAGGATACATAAAATAGTTGAGTTTATCACCACTTTGTGTAGGATTTAGTATAATATCCCTGCCAGTTTGATAGGCTATCCTGTTTTCTTCAACTGCTCCAAAAAAATATTCGACAAGGTCTTTAACCTCTTTAGGATCACTTATCTTTTTCTCAAGCATTGCTTTCCTTACATCTGAAGGGTCAACTGGTACCCATCCGTAACCAGGCACATAAAACTCTGCCCAGCAGTGCTGTGCTTTTGTCATATCACCTTCTTTGCCATTGGGGATACGAATACCAAAAATTTCCCTAGCTGGCACACCTGCACTCCTTGCTAAGGCTACAAAAACTGAATGTATATCTGCGCATTTTCCGCCCATAGATACAAGAAGTCTTTCTACATCCCCAATACCGCAGCCTTTAATATTTATATCGCGATGCATATTATTAACAATCCATTCATAGATAGCTCTTGCCTTTGAAACATTTGTTTTTTTGCCTTTAGTAATCTTATCTGCAAGCTCCTTAACCTTGCCAGTTGTAGGCCCTAAACTTGTGTCATCTAAGAATTGTTTAAACTCCTCTTTAGAGAAAGACACCTCTTTCTTAGGAAAGTTTCTTTTTACAACCTCTTTTCTCCTTACCTTAAAAGAGTAAGAAAGTATACGTTCTTTCATTGGTTCCTTCCATTCAGCGTAAAGAGCTACATTTCCATTTTTTGCCTCTCTATAAACACCACTACTTGAGAAGTTGCCATCAACTTTAATATCCTCAATATCCTGATACTCATCAGACACTGGATAAGGTATCCACAATCTTACATTTTTTGCTTCTGTCGGTGCATTCAGATAAAACTTAGTAGTAACAATAGCCCTTCTTTCTTTAGCTAAAGATGTACTAGGTAAAGAAATCGACAAAAAAACTGTAAACAATAGAAATAAGACTTTAGATAAGTTCATACAAGCCCCCTTATTTTATTGTTCATATTTTAATTATTTTAATAAATGAAACTCCAATAGTTTTTATAGATAGAAATCTAATATTTTAATAGACAAAAACTATAAATTGCATTGAAAAATATAACAAAATTATCAAATAAAATCTCTTCTATGCAAAGAAAACAATAGAAAAGTCAAAGTTTTATGTTAATAAGACTTATAATATTAATTGTGTAAGAAACAATTATGATTTGATACATAACAAACCTCTTGTCTATAACATGATAGTGGTTATATAGAGAAGACAGTTGATATAAATAGCTAAAATTTTTGAGTACTGAGAGATTAGCTGATACAATAAAGAAGCAAACCCCATATTAAGACTCAGACTTTTTAAAATCAATAACGAATGGGATGCCTACTTTAGGAAAGTAGAAAAGAGCTTATCCAGTTTACAGTATGATTTCCATCACGGGAAAAAAGAGGCTTACCTTTAGCAAAATTATCTTGAAAAAAACTGAATCTCTATCTAAAATAATAAGACTTAGGTGGGAGATCGTCTAACGGCAGGACAGCGGACTCTGACTCCGCGAATCTAGGTTCGAATCCTAGTCTCCCAGTTTCAAGGTCCTATCGTCTAGCGGCCCAGGACGCTGCCCTCTCACGGCAGAAACGGGGGTTCGAGTCCCCCTAGGATCACCATTTTCACTCCCTAAATTTGTTTGTTATTGGCATTCTCCTATCTTTTCCAAAGGCCCTCTCGGTTATCTTAACTCCAGGTGGAGATTGTCTTCTCTTGTACTCGCTAAGGTCTATCATTCTTATAGTTTTTTCAGCTATCTCCTTGCTAATACCCATCTTTATTATCTCTTCTTTACTCTTATCTTCTTCAACGTATGCAGTAATGATTGTGTCTAATATTTCATAGGGTGGTAGTGAATCTTGATCTTTTTGGTTTTCTCTTAGCTCGGCAGTTGGAGCTTTAATAAATACCCTTTCTGGGATTATCTCTTTTTTGTTTGACTCGTTGTAGTACCTTGCCAATTTATATACTAAAGTTTTAGGCACATCTTTTAGTAAGGCAAAACCACCTGCCATATCACCATAAAGGGTTGCATAACCACAACTCATCTCACTCTTGTTTCCTGTTGTTATTACAAGCCAGCCAAATTTGTTAGACAGAGCCATGAGTATGTTACCTCTTATCCGAGCCTGAATGTTTTCTTCTGCGGAATTAAAGGGTAATCCATCAAAGAAGGGTTTTAACTCTTTTAAATAAACATTATAGATATCTGTAATAGGTATCTCAAACATCTTGATACCCAAATTTTCTGCTAATTCTTTCGCATCCTCATAACTTTCTTTTGATGTAAACATGGAAGGCATAAATACACCAATCACATTATCTTTTCCTAAGGCAGAGACTGCGATAGAGGCAACAAGTGAAGAGTCAATGCCACCACTTAAACCAACAACTCCTTTAGAAAAATTATTCTTGTAAAAATAATCTTTAAGAGCTGTTTTTAATGCCAAAAAGACCTCTTCTTCAACAGTATGAACAGAACTAATAGTGACCATAGTTTTTTCTAAATTACTGTGAAAATCTACTTTTAACTCACTAATGATGGGCTTAAAAGGTGTCTCCATTAGCTCTCTTTTTTTCCAACGTGGCTCTCTTAACCTTTTTTCTTTTATGGCTAATATATCTATGTCACTTACTAATAAATCTTCATCAAAAAGATTTGCCCTTCCTATCGTATTACCCTCCACATCTATTACAAAGCTAAAGCCATCAAAAACCACTTCATCTTGTCCGCCAACTAAGTTGCAGTAGACAATAGAAGAGATATAATCTTTCGCTCTTATAGCTAACATTTTTTCTCTCTCTACCCATTTTCTTATATGATAAGGTGAGGCATTTATGTTAATTATCAGTTCTGCACCAGCCAATGCTAATGTAAAGGATGGACCCTCCGGATACCAAATGTCCTCACATATAGTAACACCAAAGGAGAACTCATTGGTCTTGAAAATTATAGGGTTCTTACCTTTTGTAAAATGTCTTTCTTCATCAAAAACACCATAGTTTGGTAGAAAAATCTTGTTGTATATGCCTTCTATCTTGCCGTTATAAATTATGGCTGCTGAGTTAAATATGTCTCTTTCGTAGTGAACAAAACCAACAATTGCAATTATATCTTTTGTCTCTTGGGCAATCTTTATTATGTACTCCTCGTTCTGGTTTAGAAAAGATTTTTTAAAGACAAGGTCCTCAGGAGGATAACCAGAAAGCGCTAATTCAGGGAATATGGCAATGTGACAGCTCTTTTCTTTAGCTCTATTCATATATTTAATTATCTTTTCAAAATTCCCCTTAATATCTCCTACGATGGAGTTAATCTGACAAACACCTACTCTAAGGGTATCCATATTTTTCTCCTTTTGCCCTATACCTTTTATGAATAGATACTATTCATGATACTGCATTAAATAACCATTTTCTTTTAGAAATTTATACCTTTTTCTGCTTTCGATTATCGCTTCTTTAGAAGGTTCTACAAACTCATAGACTTTCTCAAAGGTGCTTGCAAAATTCAGATCACATTTATCATAGGAGATTAATATCTTTGTTAAGATGGGATTTTGCTCAGTATATACTATTGCTATCTTTTCTAAAGCATCTTCTTCTATATATTTGAAAATCTTGTGAGGGATAAAAGACTCTTGTTTAAAAACCCAGAGAAATCTATCTATATCATTTGCTATATCTTCAGTTGAGCAGTATATAACTACCCTTTCTCCTTCATGATAAAATCTTTCTACAAGCTCAAAGAGTAGCTTTTTTTTGTCTTTTTCTTTCACATTTATAAATATTGCGCTTTTCATATATCAAAGACTATCTTGTTTAGGCTTTTAAAGCCTTTGATAAATCTATTTTTAGCCTTTTTAAAAAATAATTCAATCAAATCTTTTTCCACCGGCTCTTTTGTTAGAAAACCACTGTCTCTATCAAAGTAATAAAAGAACTTTTCTTCTAAAAAATGTTTGAAAATCTGTCTTTCCATTCCATCTAAAAGATCTAAGACGTCAGAAAGTTTCTTAATGTATGGATTCTTGTCAATATAAGCTTTTACAAGGTTTATAAACCTTACTAATAGCAGGAGTGTATATATATTCCTTCTATTAAAATTTTCATCAATCTCAATCATATAGCTCGATCTAAAAGCTCTAATGTCAAACCTATCTATCTCTTTATAGTCATTAAAGATCTTACTGCCTGGAGCCAAATAAAAGATGCTTGGAGCTGGCAGACAACGATGCTCCATTAAAAAAAGCATAGTATTTATTACATCCTCTACTCTTTGTTTTGGTAGACCAATTATAAAGTGTATCTCTGTGTTAAAGTCAGAGTTTTCTAAAAAGGCCAATAATTTTGTAAAGTTGGCTTTAAATCTGTTATGACTGCTTAAGATTTCTTTAGATATATCAACAAGAGAGATATTAAGTCTTCTAAAACCTGCTAAATACATCTTCTTTAAGAGCTCCTCATCAAGATTTTCTGCATAAATACCGTTCATAGCCGTAAGTAGTAAGTTCTTTCTATAAAAAATATTCAAAACGTCCTCAAAATGATCTCTATCTAAGGTTAACATATCATCTTCAAAATCTATAATTTCTACACCCAAGCTTAAGCAATTTTCTAAATCCGACTTTATAGTCTCAATATTAATCTTTCTAAAAGGGGCCTCTGGCTTACCACAAAAACTACATCTTTTGGGACATCCCCTTGTTGTAATCATAAAAGCATAATTTTTTTTGCCAATTTTATACCTTTTGCTATCAAGCAAGTCTCTATAAGGTACTAAATCGATTGTCTCTTCAACATTAACAGAAGAAATCACCACATTATCTCCCTCCCTATAGGACAAACCTCTAATACCTTTTATGCTACTTCCCTCTTTAATGGACTTGACTAAATTATATAAGGGAGTCTCTCCCTCTCCTCTTATCACAAAATCAATCTCTTTGTAACTTAGTGTATCATGGGTATATATTGTTGGATGATTGCCACCAACTACTATTAGGATATCTTTGTTAGCTTTTTTTATCTCCCTAACTGCATCTAATAGGTCGTAGAAATAGGTCGAAAAAAGTGAAGATATACAAATTATATCAGGTTTTATTTCTTTAATCTTTTGCTTAATTTTTGTCTTGTCTATGCCGAAATAATAGAAGCTCTTAAAAAAGGAGAATGGCGAAATTTTATTGTCTTTATAAAATTCATTTAAATCTTCAAAGAATGGCTCCCTTATTATCTTAGGCTTAAAACCTGTCCTTAAATCAAGCAAAGTTACATCTACAATATCTTTTATCTTGGCACCTAAATATAAAAGTCCTAAAGGGTATGTTCTTATCTTTGTGTCATAAAAATCACTGATAGGTGGTTGAATTAGGAGTACCTTCAAGGGTTTATCCAAACAAAAGAAACTAACTAAAATATCTTGGAAGAGGCTGGGCAACAAATTTCTCTTTAAAAACATCAATAAAATATCTATCAGTCATAGAGGCGATATAATCGACTGCAACCTGATAGGGGCTATTTTCTTCTAAATATTCGGCCTTCATCTCCGCTATAAAATCTCTAAATACAGGGGCATCTTTATTTTTTCTTTCTATATCCTTAACAGTCTCATAAAAGAAAAACTCCATCATCTTCCTTATCTTATCATGCTCAATCTTAATCTTACTATTTTTATAAACCTTCTCTCTATTAAAGTTTTTTAGCTCCAAAAGGCCCTTTGCCACTTCTTTGGACATAGTTATATAAGGTTTGTTTAGGCTATTTTCTATTACATCTATTACTAAATTAAAGACAATTTTCCCAGCCGTATCTCCAAGGGACTTTGTCACCCTATCAGGTATATCCTTCCTGTCTATAAGCTTTAAGGTAATGGCATCTTCAAGATCTCTGCCAACATAACTTATGGTATCACAAATCTTAACAAGACATCCCTCAAGGCTTGAAGGTGAGTAATTTGAAATACCTTTTTCAATTTTTAAAGTTGTCTCTTCTAATTTTTTTACACCAATTTCTTTATCAGGCTCTGTTTTTATATAATCTTCCTCGCCGTTATGACACAAGATTCCATCAAGTGAATAAAAGGTAAGGTTTAACCCCTTGCCCCCCTTCTCTAAATACTCAAGGACCCTCAAACTATGGACATTGTGGTAAAACTTCTTGCCTAAATATTTTTCCGATAGATGAGACAGCATCTCCTCACCATCATGTCCAAAAGGGGGATGGCCTATATCGTGGCCTAATGATATGGCTTCTATTAAATCCACATTTAATCCTAAAATTGTACCTATAGTCCTTGAGATCTTTGATAAAAACTGTACATGAAGTGCCCTATGGGTTATATGGTCGTTTGGCACCAGAGAAAAGACCTGTGTTTTATCTATGTACCTTGCATAGGCTTTTGAATACAGAATTCTATCAGCATCTATAGCAAATGGTAGACGGTGGTCTGTCTTTTCTGTTGCATCTTCTCTTAATCTAAAGGCACTCTCTGATAAAACAGCATAAACACCTAACTGTTTTTTTTCCTTCTCAAGGGCTATTTTTTTAATATCTTGAAAAAAATTTTCCTTTTTCATTGATGATTCTCTTTTATCGTTTTGAGTACTTCTAAGGCCTTTGAGATGTTATCTTTCGAAGTGGCATAGGATAGTCTTACATATCCCTCAGCATTTTTCCCAAAATCAATTCCTGGGGTAACAGCTAAGCCATAATTATTTAACAACATAAAAGAGATATCTAAAGACTTCATCTTTAAAAATCTCATATCCACCAGCACATAAAAGGCACCTCTTGGATTACCCCAATACTCATATCCAAGATTGCTGAGCCCCTCTAATAAAAATTTTCTGCGGTCATCAAATATTCCCTTTGCCTTACCTATAATCTCTTTATGATGTTTCAAGGCACTAATGCCTGCCCATTGGACAAAGGAAGGGGCACATATTATAAAATTTTGATGTAAACTTCTTACTGTTCTAATTAAATTTTTAGGAACAATGGCATAGCCAAGCCGAAAGCCTGTCATTGAGAAGGCTTTAGAGAAACCATTTATTACAAATACATCATCTCTATATGATAATATTGTCTCTTCCTCTCCTTCATACGTCAGTCCATGATAGATCTCATCGGAAATTATTTTTAAAGGTAGGTTAGCTAAATAACGTAGATCCTTACTTGTCAAAACTTCTCCTGTAGGATTGGATGGCGAGTTTATTATCAAACCTATGACATCTTTATCAATCAAGTTTTTAATCTCTCTATACTCAGTTTTGTCACTTTTTAGATTAAAGTCTGATATTTTTCCTTCTAAAAACTTTATGTAATTGGGATAACAGGCATAAGAAGGGTTAGGGAGTATAAACTTTTTACCCCTCTCAAGTATCAAACTAAATAGTAGTAGCATTAATGGAGATGTGCCGCTTGATACAACAATCTGCTCTGGCGAGATGGATACACCGTATTTATCATAATAAAACTGAGAAATAGCTTCTCTCAGCTCAAGAATACCCAAACTATGAGTATAACTTGATTTACCCTCCTTAATCGCTTTTACTAATGACTCTTCAATGGCAGGATGAGGGGGGATATCTGGTTCCCCCACACACATATAAAGGATATTTCTTCCCTCTCTCTGAAGCGCCTGAGCCTTCTCAAGCACTTCCATTGCTAAAAAGGGGCTGATATTTCTACATCTTTTGGGCAGATCTTTCTGCATTAAGCCGTCTTGTAGGTTTTTTCTTTTTCTCCTCTTCTTTCTCAAGGGCAATTTTTAAGATCTCGTCGGCATTTTTAACTAATATAAAATTCATCTGCTTTTTCACATATTCTGGCAGATCTTCAATATCTTTGTTATTTTCATAGGGCAGAATAACTGTTTTTATATTATTTGCCAAAGCTGCAAGGGTCTTCTCTCTTATTCCACCAACTGGTAAGACTCTACCTCTTAAGGTTATCTCTCCTGTCATAGCAATATCTGTTCTTACTGGTATCTTGGCAAGGGCAGAAATCATCGCTGTTAGCATTGTAACACCTGCAGAAGGGCCATCTTTAGGAATAGCACCCTCTGGTATATGTATATGTATATCGTTTTTTGAGTAAAAATCTTCATCAATATTAAACTCTGACGCCTTAAGTCTCGTATAGGTAAAGGCCGCCTGAGCTGACTCCTTCATTACTTCACCCAACTGACCTGTGATAATTAAACTTCCCTTACCCTTTACTGCGGAAACCTCAACATATAATATATCTCCGCCATACGGTGTCCAGGCAAGACCTGTAGCTATACCTACCTGCCCTTTTTCTCTGCCAACCTCAGGTAAAAATATTGGTGCTCTAAGATACTTACTAATATCATTAGCATCCACAACAACCTTTTTCTTATCGCCTTCAGCCTTTTTTCTCGCTACCTTTCTGCAAATATTGGCGATCTGTCTTTCTAAGTTTCTTAGTCCAGACTCTTTAGTGTATTGACTAATAATCACCCGAATAGCCTCATCGGTAAAACTTATATCTCTCTCTTTCAGACCATTTTCTTTTATCTGTCTTGGAATTAAATATTTTTTTGCTATGGCAATCTTTTCCTCCTCTGTATAACCAGAAAGAGATATCACCTCCATCCTATCCCTCAAGGCAGGTGGAATTGTATCGAGCTGGTTGGCTGTTGTAATAAACATTACATTAGAAAGGTCAAAGGGCACATTTAAGTAGTGGTCCTGAAAGCTATTGTTCTGTTCTGGATCTAATACCTCAAGTAGAGCAGATGAAGGATCGCCCCTAAAATCAGTGCCAACCTTATCTATCTCGTCTAACATAAAAACAGGGTTTTTCGTGCCAGACTGCCTCAAACCCTGAATAATTTTTCCAGGCAAAGCTCCTATGTAGGTCCTTCTATGCCCTCTAATCTCAGCTTCGTCTCTTAAACCTCCCAAAGACATTCTTATAAACTTCCTATTTAAAGCACGGGCGATTGACTTGCCAAGGGATGTTTTTCCTACTCCTGGTGGTCCAACAAAACATAGAATAGGGCCTTTAAGCTTTTCATTAAGCTTCCTAACGGCAAGAAACTCAAGTATCCTTTCCTTTATCCTCTCAAGGTCATAATGGTCTTCATCAAGGATCTTAGCTGATTTTTTTATATCAATACTATCTTTTGTTGCCTTAGCCCAGGGAAGCTCTACCATCCAATCAAGATAAGTTCTTATAACACCTGCCTCCGCAGAGTCAGGATGCATCATCTCAAGCCTCTTTAAATTTTTTATGGCCTCTTTTTCCACTTCCTTGGGCATTTTAGCTTTCATAATCTTTGTTCTGTACTCTTCTATCTCTTGAAGCCTATCATCTGTCTCGCCTAACTCTTGCTGTATTGCCCTTAACTGCTCTCTCAAAAAATACTCTTTCTGACTTTTCGATATCTCTTCTTTAGCCTGATTCTGTATCTTTGCCTGTACCTCAAGAAGCTGTATCTCTCTTGTTAAGAGCTCATTTACCTTTTTTATACGGGCTATGGGATCATACAATTCTAATATTTTTTGATTATCCTCTAACTTAAAACCTACATTAGAGGCAATTAAATCCGACAATTTACCTATATCATCTACATTTTCTATTATCACCATTACATCTGGCGATATGGGTTTTCCTAAGGATATTATCTTCTCAACCTGTTCTTTTACAGTTCTAATAAGGGCTTCTGTCTCTAAACTTGATGATATTTGGGTCTCTTCAATCTTTTTGATTTTAACTCTATAGCATGGTTTTCTTTCTAAATACTCAACTATCTGGGCACGCGAAAGCCCCTGTACAAGTATCTTTATTCTTCCATCTGGAAGTTTAAGCATTCTCATTATTAAAGAGGCTGTACCGATACTATTTATCCTATCTGGATCTGGATCCTCCTCTGAGGCATCTTTTTGGGCTGAAAGCATTATAATTCTGTCCTTACTCAAAGCCTCTTCTACAGCCTTAATGGATATTTCCCTTCCAACAAAAAGAGGTATTATCATATAGGGAAATATCACTATATCTCTTACCGGTAATAGTGGTAACTCCTCTGGTATTGTTTGGCCTTTATCTAAATTTTTTTCATCCATTGTCTCTTCCACTGTTCCTCCTATTCAATAGGAATTTTAAGCTTCTTCTGTCTTTTTTCTATTAGCTTAGGTAATATAATCACTAATAAGCCATTGTCAAGTTTTGCTTTGATCTCCTTTGTATTAAAGGGCTTTGGTATATGATAACGCCTTTTAAATCTTCCATAAGATCTACCCATACAGTAATATTTAATTAAGGAGCCTTTGCCTTCCTGTTCCCTCTTCTTTATCCCACAAACCGATATAGTACTCTCAATTACTTCTACTTCTATATCGTCCTTTGAAAGACCTGGCAAATCTATATAGATTACAAAGGCATCATCCATTTCTACTATATCCGTTTTTGGAAGGAAAGAACAACCAACTTCAATCTCTGTGGGATCAATTGTGAATACATCGTCAATAATAAAATCTGTATAAAGGTTAACTTTCTTTTTTATTTTATCTGTCATATTAACATTTTATAAATTTCTTAATTTTATCCCCAATATCTTTTCTTTTCAAAGCGAACATAATATTGGCATGTAAGTAACCAAACTTATCTCCTGCATCGTATCTCGTACCTTCAAAGACATATCCTAAAATCTTTTTCTTTTTTGCATAATCTCTTAGAGCATCTGTTAACTGTATCTCTCCGTTCTTTCCTGGTTTAACCTTCTTAATATAAGAAAATATTTCTGCAGGTAATATATATCTCCCAATTATTGCTAAGTTTGATGGCGCATCTTCTTCTTTTGGTTTTTCCACCATATCGCTTAGCTCATAGACCCGCTCTTCAATCTCTCTACCTTTAATTATACCATACTTGCTTACCATTGTTTTGTCAACTTCCATAAGGGCTATTACAGGTGCCTTGTATTTTTTGGCAATTTTTACCATCTGTTTTAGAACAGGTACTTTTGCATCTATAATGTCATCTGAAAGGACAACACCAAAATACTCATTAGATGCCACAAGATGTTCTGCACAGGAGATAGCATGCCCCAACCCCAATGGTTTTTTCTGTCTAATATAGGCAACATCAGCTTCTTTTTGAAGTTTAGTAATCTCTTCTAATGTATGATTGTCATGCCTTTGTGAAAGGGTATGCTCAAGCTCAAAGGAATAATCAAAATAGTCTTCAATTGCGTTTTTACCTCTTCCTGTTATGATAATAACATCCTTAAATCCAGCGGATAAAGCCTCTTCTACGCCATATTGAATTAAAGGTTTGTCAACAATAGGTAACATCTCTTTAGGAATACACTTTGTAACGGGAAGAAACCTTGTACCAAGCCCTGCTGCAGGAAAAATTACCTTTCTCAAAAGCATATAACCCCTCCAGTGCTAACAATTATAAGGAATTTTAACATAAAATTAAACCTCTGAACAGTGTTTGTTATTTCTGATAAAAGAGGTAGAAGGTTTAGATTAACCTGAAAGGGCTATCAACCTCCACTAAACCCAAACCTTCTTATAAAAGGAACAGAACCAAAAAAATTTATTGGGCAATTCTTACAACAACTGTAAACTCTGAAAAATCCTTTATCTTATAATTAGGATTTTGTGCAATACTATTGGCAAGATATAGGGTATTCTCAGGATACTCAACTATATACTCTCCCATCTTGATTTCTTGAACTGATTTAACCCATGCCAAGTTCTGTAAGTTTTCTTTTATACCTAATGTCTCACCTAAGCTTTTTATATTCTCAAAATTTACTCTTACCCTTTTGGTAGAGCCTTCTAAATATTTATTTAAAACCGATATAATTTCTGGTGTTGCCTTTTTTGATAGATCAGAAAGGGCTTGATTGCTTGCGTCCTTTGGGGAGAAGGCCTTTCCTTTAGCCTCTAAAGAGCCAGCCTTTATTATCTTCTTGTCTTGTGCAGTGATTATCCTGTAATTTAGCCTTGCAGTAACCTGATTAAAGGGCATCTTAACTCCATATCCAACATCTTCGCCTTTTGCAGAGGAAACATTCATATCTATTTTGCCAAGTATTAAGAGATTTGATAGGGACTTAAGCATTAGGGACCTTGCAAAAATAGTATCATTGCTTCTAATGGCTCTATCCACATCTACCGCTGTGCCAGGGTCAAGGTTAGCAATATCCATTACAGTAAAATTTTGTTCAGTGATCTTTTCAATCAAACTTTCTGTAAAGGTATTAGCCTCCTCAACATTGCCATCGGGGAAAAAGGCTGGTACAAGTATAGCAACCGAGCTCACTCTTAATACATTTGATATTGCTCTCTCTGCCTGTTCCCTAACAACTTTTGCGGATATCCTAACTCTATAAAAATCTCCATCTCTCCCCTCTTGTAAAACTTTGTAGCTCTCCACATAACCGCTAACTGACTTCTGTATCATCTCATCAACGAGGGCAAAGTTTTGAACTACGCTTTGAGCCTTTACCTTAACTCCGAGCACAGACTCAGCTGCAGCCCACTTTGCCCTAAGTATTGCTTCGTTTCTTGCTTGAGATACATCATTATTGATAACTGGTGCTTCCCCTAGGGCTTCAACAAACTGTTGTGCGTAGGAAAGGTTTGTCAAAAAAATATAAAAGAAAAACACCAGAAAAAAAAACTTTTTCATGGTAAGCTCCAATTTTTAAAAACTTATTTAAGCAAAAACACTACATTTGCAGACTGTAAAAAGCTCGTCTTCTGATTAGCAGCAAATATCTTTGCTGCGTCATCACCAGAAACCTCTGCATCGGTCGTTTTTACAACCCCCTTTGCCTTAACTATCAGTGGGTTTTTAAGATTTCTTTCTGCTAAGATTGCCCTTGCCTTACCAAGGTCGTTAGTATAATCTCCACAACCTTTTTTAATAAGTATTTCCTGTGCAATCTTTGCTGGTTCATAAACAGCCTCTCCCTTATCATTAACAATTCTATTAATCAAAGCAGGTTTAAAGGCATAGTCTGTTACATCAATTATTAAGCTATCAAAAGGTTCAATCGGAGGTACCGCTGTTGGTGCATACTGTGGGATCGCTGGGATTGTAGGGAGCAAAGATGGTAAAAGCTGTCCTGCCATACCTGCTGAGCCATATAAATCCACCTTAAGATAAACTATACCAAGCTCACTCATAGGGTCATATTGTTCAGATATAATCATTGCTCCTTTTACAATAGATTCAACCTTTGTTTTTATAATGTCAGATGATACTGCTGCATCTTTTAACAGTGTTTCACCATAGACATTGACCCCCTGTAAAAACTCAGCTAAGTTTCTATAGGCAACTACCTGTGCTGCCCTTATCGCCATAATTCTCTTTTGAGCTGGCGAGAGAGGTCTATCTGCAGGTGCTGCCCCTTCACCTTTTACTACAAAATTACCATTTATAAAAGCCTGAGAAGGTGAGGCTGTTACCATAGGCATAGCGGGTTGCATAGGTTGACCGTAGGGCTGTCCATATTGTGGTTGTCCATAAGGTTGCTGTTGGGGATATGGCATTGGCTGAGGCTGACCATAAGGTTGTTGGGGATAAGGTTGTCCATAAGGCTGTTGGGGATAGGGCTGACCATAGTACTGGGCATATGAATAAGTGACTATTGCAAATAAAAAAATAAAGGTAATTAATAATTTTTTCATAAGGCTCTCCTCCTAATAGATATTTACTCTCTGTTTCAGCATCCTAATAGCAAGAAGCGCCTCTGCTCCATCTATTGGGTCGTTTGGTCTAAACTCTCCAGAAAGCTCTGGCTCCATAAGCCCTCTCGTTACGGCATTCATTACAGAGTTAAACCACGGAGCACTTCTTGATACATCAGGATAAGGTGATTTATCGGCTCCAAAATAGGCAGTATATAGCTTTTCATCGCCAGTTAGTTTAACAAGAACATCCTCTAATATAAAAGCGAGGTCTCTTCTTAAAACCGGCTCGTCTATCTTAAATAGATATGCCTTTGTTGTTTGATCAAAAATAGGTTCTAAACCTCTTACATTAAACTTCATAAGGGTTAATACCTCGTCTTTATACACATGATTTAATACATCAGCAGGTGTAAACTCTGCTTTCATAGCATCTAACTGTGATCTTACTGGAATCCTACCAGCAAGAATCTTATCTAACTTCATCTCTGATATTAAAAGTGCTGCAAGAGCGCCTCTTGTTATTTTATCTTCCATCGCAAGCTTCTTGCCCATCTCCCCAAGGCTCATACCTGCTACTGCTCTGGCAATCTTATCAACTCTTTTAAAACCTCTATCTGCTGGTTCATGCCATTTACCTTCCCTTTTTGACTCTAATACTTTAGTATACATATCTCTTGCCTTATTAAACTCTCTTGCAGCAAGATATGCCTCTCCCATAAAGTAATGTATAGCCTCTTTCCCTTGATAATAATCCAACTTTCTCTCATCTACATCAATCCTCACCCCGTCTTTATAGAAATCCTCTACTTTATCAAGCCAATCTTTCCCTTTTATTATTGTATACACCCTCATAGCAGCTAAATTATACTCAAACTTATCCTCTTTTGAACTTGTTTTGTCTTCTGCTTTCTTCAAATTAGACAGCGCCCTTTCAATTTGAACAGAAGCAAACTTAGGATCCTTTTCTGCAGCCGCTTTAAAGGCATACACAGTAGCCAATCCACCGTAGGGGTTTGATATCTTATCAAACTCGCAATAAAGAGCTCTGTTAAATTTTTCTTCGGCCACATCAATTTTTTTTGCCTCCAGAGCTTTCATTCCCTGTAGATAATGAGTTTTTGCATTGTCCTCTATGCCAACACATCTTTTCTCAACCTTTGCGCATGCAAAAACAAGAACTGCCATTATAAAAATAGAGATATATTTGTACATAGTTCCTCCTTTTTTACTATCTTAAAAACTCTGTACCCTCTTTCATTTTTTGAAAGGCTCCCTTTTCAACCGCCTTTTCCACAAGCATACCTAATTTCAAATTAGCCTTGGTTTTTTCATCACTTACTGCCCAAGCGCTATTTTCTGTAACCTGATCTGTAACTATTAGTTCTGCCACCTTATATTTCGTGAGCTTCTTCTCGTTTGTAACAGGATCTTCTATTACCTCAAAATTATAGGCATAAAACTTATCTCCCTGCTTAACAGCTTGTGAATGTCCCACATTAAGAAGAGCTGCCTTTTTACCGCCTCTTAACTGTTGAATATAAGCTCTTAATGGAAACATCTTAACTAGCTCATACTGACTTTTCATGATCGCCTCTTTTAAAGCTGCTTGAGAAAGCCCCAAGAAAAACTCTGGTCTTTTCTCTGCCTTACTTCCGTCTGCTGTCTGAACAGCAGTAAAAGATTTAGAAAACTCAACCTTGCCTGTTTCAACACTGATTACTTTAATTGTAGTATCTATATCTATTCTCCATCTTGGGGTTGCTTTATGATCTGATTTAGTGTATGCAGAAAGAAGAGCAGTCCCTATAGCACCACCTGTTGAAATTCCATACTCCATTTTTACATTATTTACACTTCCTGTTACAATATGTGTGAGCCCCGCCAGCTTCCCTAACTTAACCATTGTGTTTTCATCTATCATGCCAGAGGCTTGAAGCTTTTGTTCATCAAAAATCTTATTAAGAGAGTCTCTTGAGTACACCCTGACACCCCCTAAGCTTACCAATACTTCCTCAGAAACCTGAGCTGCAACACCTCCAATCTTAGGTACAACCTCTGTCTGGGTAACAGCAAACTCTCCCTCTGTCTTTGATTTGCCAGCCTCTACATAACCAACTCCAACAGCGCCTGGTGTTGCAACAATACCCGCTGCTCCACCTCTTACATAACTACTGGTTTTTTCAAAGCTCCCAAAGGTTGAGTATGATGGTCCAATACCTGTTCTATTCTCAAACTCTATAACACCAACATTCCAATCCTTGCCAAGATATACATCTTTAGGTAATTTTTCTACCTTCTCCCTGTCTTCTGGCATTACTTGAAGAGAATTTACATCAAGAGTTGGTGCACAACTAACAAGTATTAACAAAAGAAAAAATAAAGAAAAATACCTCTTCATAAAAAA
>FMSI01002128.1_pt1 | contig 55278 bp, 45 predicted proteins | sample 1504471 | NCBI WGS metagenome assembly FMSI01 (sample SAMEA4475357, study PRJEB15587) | soil metagenome | biome: Soil; feature: Field | place: India | collected 2015-03-11 | depth 0 m
TTTTTTTGCTTATAATTAGACGCCTCTTCTGTGCAAGACGGTAAACACAACCCTCTTAGGAGTGCACCATGGCAGGCAACAGGATTCGTCGCCCTAGCGGCGGTGAGAAAATCGAAATGCGCGATGGGCGCTTGCACGTCCCCGATCGCCCTCTTATCCCTTTCGTGGAAGGCGATGGCACAGGCAGGGACATCTGGCGCGCAGCCGTACGCGTCTTCGACGCGGCGGTCGCCAAGGCATACGGCGGTCAACGACAGGTTTGCTGGTTGGAAGTGTATGCCGGCGAAAAAGCCTTCAAACAATTCGGCGACTGGTTGCCAGAGGAGACGATCGCCGCGTTCACCGAGTATCTGGTCGGCATCAAGGGCCCGCTGACCACGCCGGTCGGCGGCGGCATTCGCTCGCTCAACGTGGCCTTGCGCCAGCAACTCGATTTGTACGTCTGTCAACGACCGGTTCGTTACTTTCCCGGCGTCCCTTCCCCGATGAAACACCCGGAATATGTGGACATGGTCATCTTTCGGGAGAACACGGAGGACATTTATGCCGGTATCGAGTTCCGCGCTGGCACCGAGGAGAACTACCGGTTTCAAGAGTGGTTGCGGGCAACGTTTCCTAAAGAGTACAGTCGGATTCGCTTCCCCGAAACTTCCGGCATTGGCGTTAAACCCATCTCTCAGCAAGGTACGGAACGACTCGTGCGCGCGGCCATCCGCTGGGCGCTGGCGAACGGTCGGCGCAGCGTCAACCTGGTGCACAAGGGCAACATCATGAAATTTACCGAGGGTGCTTTCCGTGATTGGGGTTATGCCCTAGCCAAACGCGAGTTCCGCGAGCAGATCGTCACCGAACGCGAGAGCTGGGTTCTGAGCAACAAGGAACAGGACCCTTCGCTGAGCGTGGAAGAGAACGCGCGGAAGATTGAACCAGGCTACGACATGATGAACGCCGAGCGGCAGGCCGAAGTCCGCGCTGAAGTCGAGTCGGCGTTGGCGCTCTGGCCCACGCATGGCGACGGCAAATGGCGATCCAAGTTGCTCATCAAGGATTCGATCGCCGATGTTACGCTCCAGTTCGTACTGGTTCGTCCGCGCGATTACGACGTCATCGCCACGCCGAACCTGAATGGCGATTACCTTTCCGACGCGCTGGCCGCGCAGGTTGGAGGAATCGGCATCGCGCCCGGGGCAAACATCAACTACGAAAGCGGTCATGCCATCTTCGAGGCGACTCACGGCACCGCGCCCAAATACGCCAACCTGGATAAGGTCAACCCCGGTTCGCTGATTCTCTCCGGTGAGATGATGTTCCGTTACCTAGGCTGGACGGAGGCAGCCGATCTCATCATCAAGGGAATAGAAGGCGCCATTGCCGCCCGCACGGTGACCTACGATTTCGCCCGCCTGATGGAAGACGCCACCGAGGTCCGCTGCTCCGAATTCGGCGATGCCGTCATTCGTCACATGGAAGATTGACCGGTCGGCGCCTTCCTCCGAAGAGCATCGAAGCACGTTGCCCATTTCTTGCGCTTTAAAGAAAAACTGGTATAATCCCTGCCGCTCGCGAGCCACCATAGCTCAGCTGGTAGAGCAGGCGTTTCGTAAACGTCAGGTCAAGGGTTCGAATCCCTTTGGTGGCTCTCCGAAGACGGACGCGGCCATGGTCCGCGACGTGGGAGGAGACAATGGCAACGACAAAGTTCCCTTCCTCCAGCAACCGAATCGACCGTTGGTTACGAGTGACGGGCATCGTGCTCGCGGCCTTAGGCGCGGCAGATGCTCTTTACTTATGGGTGCTCAAGATAACCAGCACCGAGGCGATGTGTGTTGGCAATTCCGGCTGTCTCACAGTCAACAACAGTCCCTACTCGGAAATTGCCGGCGTTCCGGTCTCGGCGCTTGGCCTGGTGGTTTATCTGATTATCTTAGGCGCCCTCGCGTTGGAACCGCGTTCCGCGTTGCTCGCTCAATATGGCCCGCTGGCAGTCTTCGGTCTCAGCCTGACAGGCGTGGCATTCTCTGCCTACCTGACCTATCTAGAGTTCTACGTTATCCAGGCCTTTTGCCCGTTCTGCATCATTTCTGCCGTGCTGATAACATTAATTCTCCTCCTCTCCACCGCACGGCTGATGCGACAAACTCTCTATAGCGACTAGGAGGTCGTATGCCCCGTGTGCGTTGTCACTATATAGATTGCGTCTTTCTCGATGAGGGGTATTGCTCTGCCGCAGCCATCGAGATTGATCCCGATTCCGGTTGTGCCACTTACGCTCCCAACGAGGAATTGAACGAGGATAACGACGTTTGGGAAGACGAGGAATTGGAAGAATGGGGAGATGAGGAGATGGAAGAAGAAGAGGAAGAGGAAATGTGGGATGAGGAGGAATTCTGACGAGGAGGAGTTCTCTAAGCAAAGCAACCCTCTCTCTTCAGCGACTGAGACAGGGGCATTCTTTTGAGAGAAGAATTTCCAACAGGAGCGTGCGCAACCGCTCTTGTTTTTCTTAAGGATCGATCATCTGATACAACAGAATGCCGACGGCAACAGCGAGATTCCGAGATTCAACGAACCAGCCCGGCCGCGCATGGGAATAGAGACCAACAACATCACACGCTTGCTTCTGGTCTGGCGTGAGGCCTTTTCGTTCGTTGTCGAGCGCCAGAATCGTTGGTTGACCGTCCCAACGCAAGGTACGGTAAGGGACATCCGCGTAGGCAGAAGAGCCGGCCAGACAACAGCCATGCTTGCGCGCCCAAGCCACGCAAGCCGACAAGGAGGGAAGGAGCCACTAGCGTTTTCCAGAAGAACGTTTTCTGTCGTTGGCGGACAACGGCCAAGACGTCCTGTGGGTTTTCCTTTTCGGTCAGCGAGGCAACAAACAAGTCCGCGCAACGCCCTCCGCTCTGCGCATGAGCCTTTACCGGTCTCCAACCGAATTCGCTCATCAACAACCGAGGCGCATACACCGGCGATTCTACCTGACAGCCGGCTTCCATGGCCTCCCCAACTGGATGCAGCCCCTCCACCAGGAAAGGGCCTCTTTCTTCCCGGCGCGCTTTGCGCTGACGCAGACAGCGAATTGGTTTCGCCCGGGGTTGCTGCGCGCCGAAACGAGCGAAGAAGTCTTCGCAGGCCTCATTCGTGGAATTCTTCCACCTCGTAAACCAACACGTCCAGATGTTTGCGCCGCCAAGTATCGGGAGGGACGCCCATCTTGTAGCACAAGTTATCGAGAAAATCGTTTTTTTTCGGAATCTTCTCCCATACCTGCGGCAGGAAGGTAGCACGGCGCCAGCCATCGCGCAGGATGACTCCATCCACGCCGGGGCGCAACTTCGCCAGTAAATCTTGTACATCGGTATATGGCAAGGGAACAGGCAACGTCAGGCGCGAAATCGCAATATGGATTTTCTGGAGTTCCGCCTCGCTGACCGGCGGAAAGCGGTAATCCTCCAGCGCAGCAGCTACCGCGTGCTCGCGCACATCCTCCGCCAGAGGTTGGCGCGGCTCCAGCGCGCCCACACAGCCGCGCAATTCGCCGTCCATGGTCAGTGTTACAAAGGAAGCGCCGTTTTCTCGCAGTGCCGGCGTCAGTCTAGATAGATCGAGGGGAGGCAGCGGCCGACCGCGCACAGCCAATTCAATCGCCTGACGCGCTAGTTTCAGCAGGAAACTCTTTTCCTCTTCCGTCAACTTTTCCATGCGTCCTCACTCGCTTTCATGATACAATCTCAGAAGGAAACCGTCAACCTTATCGTTCACACAGTCGGTCCCCATGGAAGACATCGCTTCCTCCTCCCCCACGGTAAGCAACGGGCGCATCTTACAGACCATGTTCAGCATCGCCATTTTACTGGCAACATTATTCACGGCTTTCTCGCCTGAGATTTTTTCGTTCGATTTACACTCCCGACTTCGCCTGTTGACCACACCCGATACCGCCAGGACGCCGCCGGCCCTTACTCCCGCGCGACCTAAGTTGAACATCGGTCTGGTAGCCGGCCACTGGGGGCACGATTCAGGAGCAGTCTGTCCAAACGGCACTACAGAGGCGCAGGTGAATCTGGCTATCGCCACGCTCGTGCAGCAAAAACTTGCAGCGCAGGGATATGAGGTCGAATTGCTCCAAGAATTTGACCCGCGCCTCCGAGGGTACAAGGCATCTGTGCTGCTTTCTATTCACAATGACTCATGCGAGTACGTCAATGATAAAGCAACAGGGTACAAAGTGGCCGCCGCGCTGGGCGCTCATGATCCTAACCTCGCCACGCGCTTGGTTGCCTGCCTGACCGATCGCTACGGGAAAGTCACCGGTCTGTCGTTCCATTCCGGCAGTATCACGCGCGATATGACCGAATACCATGCCTTTGACGAGGTGGATCCCGCTACGCCGGCTGCTATCATCGAAACCGGCTTCCTGAACCTGGATTATGATTTCCTGATCCGTCACACCGATCGCGTGGCGGACGGTGTGACGGCCGGGATTTTGTGCTTTCTCAACAACGAGAGTGTTGCGCCGATAGCAACTATGACGCCATGAACGCCAACTCTCCTGCGGCCCGTCAGGCCTTCCAGCAAGCGCAAGAAGCGCTGCAACGCGGCGAGCGGCACTCCGCTCAGCGCTGGGCGGAGAAGGCGGCTACCCTTGCGCCGCAGTGGGAAGAGCCTTGGCTGCTGCTGGCCGCCTTATCCTCGTCGCGCGCCAGCATCGCCTGCCTCGAACGCGCTCCGCAAATCAACCCTCAAAGCGAGCGCGCGCGTCAGGGCCTGCTCTGGGCGCAGGCGCGCTTGAACCAGGAGACGCGGGCAAACCTCCCCCTAGAGGACACTTCTCCCAGCCGGGCGTTACCCCGCCTTTCCTCTTCACCCGCTGCGCCGCGTCCTGCACTCACCGACCCAACCCCCACACAACCGCGCCGCGCGCCTGTTCCAAAGTCCGGCCGCAAACGTTCTCCTCTTTGGCTACTCCTGATTCCCCTGCTCTGCGCGGCAGGAGGATTGGCTCTAGGGAGCGGCGGCTTGACCCCAGCGCCGGCCTGGTTGGGAGAACAACTTCCCTCTCCAACGCAGGCTTCCTTCCACGGCGCCCCGGCCAGCTTCCCCAAACCCACCTACACACCAACCTCAACCCCAACCGCCACTCCGACCACCACGTTTACTCCTACCTTTACACCAACGGCCACCTACACCGCCTCCTTTACCCCCCCGCCCACCAATACATTGTGGCCCACCGATACCGCGCTCCCCTACTTTAGCCCCGTTCCTCCCGTCGCCGATGGCGAACGCTGGATTGATGTGGATCTGAGCAACCAGCGCCTATATGCTTACCAGGGCAACACCCTGGTCGCTTCCTTTATCGTCTCCACAGGGACGGCGCGGCACCCCACGGTCACAGGGCGCTATCGTATCTACCTAAAGCTGTTATACACCGACATGGCCGGGCCGGGCTACTATCTGCCGGACGTGCCATATACCATGTACTTTTACAAAGGATACGCCATCCACGGAACGTACTGGCATAACAACTTCGGCGTGCCCATGAGCCACGGATGCGTCAACATGCGGATTGACGACGCCGCTTGGCTGTATGCCTGGGCGCCGCTTGGCACCCTGGTCAATGTACATTACTAACCTAACTAAGAGACGAGATGCATCCTGCTTTTACCTACTCTTCCTTTTTGTTGAAACGCCAGGTTCTCGCGCTTACAGGCAAACTGCGCTTTTACGATCGGGTCGGCAACCCGGTCATGTTCGTAGAACAAAAGATGTTCCGCTTGCGCGAGGACATTCGTGTCTACACCGACGAGACGAAAACCCAGGAGATTCTGCTGATCAAAGCGCGCAACATTCTCGATTGGGCTGCCGCCTACGATGTCATAGATGCACCCAGTGGCGAAAAAGTGGGTGTATTGCGACGCAAAGGCTGGAAATCGATGCTACGCGACGAATGGCAAATCCTGAATGCCAACGATCAACCTCTGGGCATGGTATGCGAGGACAGCATCAGGCAAGCGATTCTACGCCGCCTGCTGCTAGGAAGCCTGCTGCCGCAACATTACGACATTGTGATTGGCAACCGACGCGTCGCCGACCTGCGGCAGAAGTTTCACCCATTTGCCTATCAGATGATCGTGGATTTCAGCATGGATAGCCAGGGCTTGCTCGATCGCCGTTTGGGTATTGCCGCAGCGGTCTTGCTGGCAATTATCGAAGGGAAGCAAAGCGATTGACATGGCGCGTCAACCTTTATTCGCCGGCCTGATCGTAGATGAGAACGATCGTTCCGTCGAGATCGCCTACGTAGGCGAGGAACCCTGTTACGTCGTGGACGACGCCGGCTTTCGTCGCCATATCCCCTCGGAGCAAGTCGACCGTCAGGTGTTGCGCATCATGCGCGCCCAAATTGCCGGCCACGAAGACATCCTAACGGAACAGGCCGCCAACATGCTCGGCGTGGAGGATATCTTTTCGAAAGCCATGCTCGCACAACAGTTCAAGAACATCGAGCAACAATTCGACAAACTGTTAGCAACAGGCATTCCGGAGGAAGGGCGCGCCTACCTTGGAATGATAGGCTTTCGCGTCGTCATCAACGTTCACGGCGAGGTTGTTCGGCTGGAACAGCCAGCCATTCCGGAAGAGGGAGACGACTAGTCGGGGCAACCGGGGAGTAAAACGATGTTGGTGATTCTCAGCGACTTGCACCTTACCGACGGCACATGCGGGCGTTCTATTTCACCCAACGCTTTCCTTCTCTTCGCTGACCGTCTTGAGGAACTGGCGTTCAACGCCTCTTGGCGCAACGGTCTGTACCGACCGGTGGATAGCGTGGATGTTCTCCTGCTCGGCGACATTCTCGACCCTCTCCACTCGATCCTCTGGCTCGACAAAGCAATCGGCGTCCCGGGCTATGTCCGCCCCTGGACCGAACCAACCGCGCCAGAATTCGCTGCCACCCTCGATAAAATCACGCGGGCGATCTTGAAGACCAACGCGGATGCCCTGGCCATTTTCCGACGATTACATCAGGAAGGGATTCGCCTGCCGGCCGCCACCCGGCACGGCTTGCCGGCCCGAGGGCTATGGTGCGAAAAGCGGGCTCTTGTACGCTTTCACTACATGGTCGGCAATCACGATTGGTACTATCGCCTGCCCGGCAACGCCTTCGACGCAATCCGCGCGCAAATCATCGCTGCTTTAGGATTGGAGAACGAACCATCGCCGTTTCCGTATGCGCTCGAGGAATCGCCATCCCTCCAACGCATCGTCGGCCGTTACGGTGTCTATGCACGACACGGCGATTGTTACGATCCTATTAACTATGATAAAACGCGCGGACGCAATTTCGCCTCCCTCGGCGACGCGTTCGCCGTGGAGGTGCTTAACCGATTTCCTCTCGAAGTCGCCAGGCAGTTGGGCAACGATATTCCTCCAGCCATCATTACCGCCCTGGGCGAACTGGTGAACGTCCGCCCCATCCTGGCCGCGCCTTTGTGGGTCTCTGGTCAGCTGCGACAGCATCGAGTCCCCCCAACGCTCCAGCGAAAGATCAAATCCATCTGGGACGATCTGGCAGCTCAATTCCTACAACTAGATATTGTCCGTCAGGCAGATCGGCGATTCAAAGTGGATTTCGTGGACGGTTTCCAGGCCGTCTTGGGTCTGACGCGCCGTATCTCCTTCAAAACACTGGACGAGATTGTCCTTTGGATCCAACGCAAAACCGGCACGAGCAACCTCTCGTTTACGCAAAATGCCTTACGAGAGAGTGCGTTCCTCGAACGCCAGGCGCAATTCATCGTGTATGGGCATACCCATCACCACGAAATCGTCCCTCTTGATACGATGCCGGCCATGGTTAACCCGACCAACCAGATTTACCTAAACTCGGGCACCTGGCACACTTACTACGACCTAGCAGTTCACAAGCCGAAAGAACAGAAATTCGTCCCTTATCAGGTGCTGACCTACCTGGCGTTCTTCCGAGGCGATGAACGCGGAGCGCGGCGCTTCGAGACCTGGTCGGGCGCGTTCTCCGATTGACCGGGACGATTGCCGGCAAGCGCTTAGCTCTTGCGCCAGCCGCTGTAGAACAACGCCTGTAGGCGTTGTTCTATAGCTTTTGCGTGCACACAGCGGCAACAACAGCCCTAGACGTAACACCCTGTTGGATGGTAAAATAAGTCCGCTTCGCTGGGGGCTCGTCCAATGGCAGGACAACTGACTCTGGATCAGTCGATAGGGGTTCGAATCCTCTGCCCCCAGCCTTGGATCCTCCTTCGGGAGGATCTTTTCTGCCGTGATCCCTTGCCGTTCTCACCGGACAGCCGGCCGGAGGGCAAGGGTTTGCCCTCTCAACTTGCTTTCCAAGAGCGCGGTAGACCGATTTCGATCATCCCCTCGCGCACGCGCACGGGGTAAGCAGGAATATCCGCCACAGCGGGCAGAGAGCGCGCGCGGCCGGTGCGCAAGTCGAAGCGCGCGCCGTGTCGCGGGCAGATAATTTGCTCGCCGTCTAGTTCCCCCTCGCCCAGGGGAGCATGGTCATGGGAGCATACATCGCCGATCGCGAACAGATGACCGGCTAGGTTGAAAAGTACAATTGGCCGACCATCTATCTCAAGAAACAGACGCTCGCCCGATGGCACCTGATCGAAAGGTACGACTGTAAAGAATTCGACCTGCGGTTCGTCCAACGCGGTGTAATCAAACATAGGCGCCTTCCTCCGGTCTTCTCCCCTTACTCGACCAACTCCTCGCCAGCCTCACCCAAGCCATAGACGCCCGCCTTGAGCGCCTTGAGCGGAAGCAACGCACATTTCAAGCGCACCGGCCCCAGTTCAATGCCAAGCGAATCCAGTACGTCCTGGCGGGTCAGTTGCTTGACCTCCTCCAGCGTCTTACCGATGACGGATTCTATCAACAAATCGGCCGAAGCCTGCGATATGGCGCAGCCATGACCATCGAAGCGCGCGTCGCAAATTCGCCCCTGCGCGTCGACGCGTAACGTCACCTCAATCTGATCGCCACACAGGGGATTTTCATCCACGAATCGAATATCGTGTGGCTCAAGACGACCGCGATAGAGAGGGGTTTTGTAGCGTTCGATAATCAACTCGCGGTAGAAATCATCCATCGTCACGTCCTGATCGGGACAGTCAACCGAAGATTTTCTTCACGGCGTAAATCCCCTCCACGAGTCTGTCCACGTCCTCTTCCAGATTATAGATGTAAAAACTAGCGCGCGTGGTAGCAGGGAGGCCGAATTTCTCGTGTAACGGTTGCGCGCAATGGTGACCGGCGCGTACGGCAATCCCATGGCGATCCAAAATTTGTGCCGCGTCGTGTGGGTGAACTCCTGCTAGCGAAAAGGCGACAACCCCGCCGCGCAGAGGCGCCGCTGGGCCAAGAACGCGCAGGCCGGGAATCTCCCCAAGGCGTTCCAACGCGTAGGAGACGATGCGCTGCTCGTGGGCAGCGATGACACCCATCCCGAGTCGCTCCAGATACGCTACCGCCGCGCCAAAGCCGACCGCCTCGGCGATGGCCGGCGTACCGGCCTCGAACTTATGCGGGATAGTGTTCGCCTGAAAGGAACGCAACTGCACACTCCGAATCATATCTCCGCCGCCGAGGAAAGGCGGCATGGCCTGCAATAAAGCAGGTTTCCCATACAGCGCGCCGATCCCGCTGGGGCCGAGCATCTTATGCGCCGAGAAGGCCAAGAAATCCACATCCAAAGCCTGCACGTCCACCGGCAAATGCGGCACCGACTGCGCCCCGTCCACAAGAACGACCGCACCCGCCGCATGCGCCAAGCGAATCATCTCTGTAACCGGATTAATCGTGCCCAGAACGTTCGACATGTGGGTAAATGCCACCAGTTTTGGCGCTCGCTGCAACAAGAGGCGATAGGCCTCCATGTCGAGCAAACCGTCGAGGGTGACCGGCGCGAAGTCCAGTTCCACGCCGCGTTCAGATGCCAGCATCTGCCAGGGAACTAGATTGGAGTGGTGCTCCATCTCGGTGAGCAAGATACGGTCGCCCGGCTTTAAATTGGCGCGTGCCCAGGTGTAGGCGACCAGGTTGATCGCCTCCGTTGTATTGCGCGTGAAAACCAGGCTGGATGCAGTCGGAGCGTTGATGAAGCGCGCAACGCGCGCCCGCGCCGTTTCGTAGCACTCCGTTGCCTCCTCGGCCAGCGTGTGAATACCGCGATGGATGTTAGCATAGCAACAGCGATAGAATTCATCCATCGCCTGCAACACCGATACCGGCTTCTGCGAGGTCGCCGTCGAGTCCAGGTACACGAGCGGCTTCCCATCACCTACTCGGCGAGCGAGAATGGGGAAATCGGCGCGCAGCGCGGCAAAATCTACCGACATGGTTAGTAATCCGGAACTTCCTGTTCTTCGTCTTCTTCTTCCTTCACCGGACGCAAATGCCCCGAGTGAATTGGGAACCAAAGAATGCGATCCGGCACCATCCAGCCATCAGTCAAGAAGACGTTTGTGCGGAATTGAACAGCGACCATTTTGTTGTCCACCTGGACAACAATGCCTTTGAGCCAGCCGCGCACGCGCGCCTTGTTTCGCTCGTGGTCGCAAAACGCCTCGACGACATCGCCGACCTCAAAGGCTTGCGAGGTGTTAGGAGGACGAATGTAGGAATACGAACTCATGGAGCCTCCCTCAGTTACAGGAATAGCGAGCAGGGAAACGCGAACTTGGAAGTGGTTTGACACACCATATGCGGGTCCGGACAGCCAGGCGTTAACGAACTTTCTGCACCCAATCGGCGAGGGCAATCAACAAATCGCGCAAGAATGCGCGCGCGGTTTCATCTACCAACCGTCTTTCAGAATCAAAGGCCTGATCTGCACGGGCAATGAGCACTTCCGGCTTTCCCAGCGGTAGGGCGCCAATGTGTGCGAGAATCTGGCGCAAATGCAATTGCGCGCGCAGCGTGCCGAAACTACCCGTACTCGCGCCCATGACGGCAACCGGTTTGCCATGCAAGGGCGGCCTGGGAGGACGCGAAGCCCAATCGAGAGCATTCTTCAACGTCCCGCTAATGGAAGCGTTGTACTCCGGCGTAGCAATCAGGACGGCGTCCGCCTGTTCTAACCGGGTGCGAAATTCTACTACGGTCTGCGGGAAAGGGTCCTCCATGTCCTGATTGTATAGAGGCAACGAAGAAACGTCCACGAAGATCAGGTGCATCCCCGGCGGCATCAGTTCCGCCGCCGCCCGCAAAAGTGCCGTGTTATAGGAAGCCTGACGCAGACTTCCGGACAGCCCCGCCACTCGCAACAAATCCATCTGCTTCCTCTCCAGGCGACGTCTCACGATGAATTATCGCGCAGAATGATCGGTCTGACGAGAGGCGATCTTCTCGGTAATGGTTCGCTGGAAGCGAAGGCGTACACTTTCCACAGGAACGCGCTGCATGATCGGCTCGAAGAAGCCCTCTACTAGAAGACGTTCTGCTTCCCAGGGAGGCATGCCGCGCGCTCGTAAATAGAACAGGGGCTCCTCTTCCAATTTGCCCACCGTCGCGCCATGCGTACAGCGGACATCATCGGCGCAGATTTCCAGGCCGGGGATCGAATCCGCCCGCGCTTGCGGGCTGAGCAACAGATTGCGATTGGCCTGATAGCCATCCGTCTTCTGCGCTCCCGGCGCGACGTAGATCATGCCATGCCAGACTGCTCGCGCCGCCTCGGTGAGCGCCCCTTTGAAGAGCAGATCGGATGTCGTATGCGGAGCGAGGTGATTCTGACGCGTGTCGTAATCCACATGCTGTGATCCATCTGCAAAATAAAAGCCGGACATCCGCCCATTGGCACCCTCGCCGACCAAGTCGAGCGTAGCAAAAGTCTTGCTCAGACGCGCACCGGTGGCGCCGAGAATCCAATCCAAGGCGCCCTGCGAGGCAACGCTCGCGCGCGCGTGCGAGATATTCCAAAAGTGTCGTCCCCAGGCCTGCACCTCGACGAACGTCAGGCGCGCCCTAGCGCCGATCACGACCTCCACCAGGCCGGCATGGAACGAGTCGACCGATTCGTCCGGCGAAGCCATTTCATGCACGTAGGTCGCCGCACCGCCGTCATCCACCCAGATAAGCAGATGGGAAAAATAGGCCAGTCCTGCGCCCGGCCCCCACAGGATGCTGTGTAGTGGACGCTCAACCTGCACGCCTTTCGGGATGTACAACAACACGCCATCCTGCGCCAGCGCGGCCGCCAACGCCGCGAACTTGTCCTCGCCGGCGCGGACCAGTCCGCCGGCTAGTCGGCGCAACAAATCGGGATGGTCGAGCTCTGCGGTGCGCCAATCGGTAAAAACGACACCTTGGCGAATCAAGCTCGCCTCCAGCGTTGCTCGCGTGCCGCGAGGGGATAAAAGCACCCGACCGGCAGGACGCCCCGCTGCAGAAGCGCGCGTGAGAGTCGCCGGCGCATCAGGCAGACGGCCGGCGCGAGCTCCCTGCGGCAAACGAAACATCGTGACCGGCAAGGCCTGCAAATCTGTTCGGCGCCAGGCCTCCTCATGTGCCGCCGGCCAGGGCAGACGGAGATACGTCTCCCACGCCGCGCGATGGTAATCGGCCAGGGCGCCAACAGGCAAATCGCCCTCGGTAACAGAGAACTCGCGACGCGTCATCTCCACGCGGCGATCGCGCCCAATCACAATGCGGGGTTTCTCTTCCATAAAAGAAATCTCCTGATTCTCTTTCCCTTATCCCACCGATCCTTCCATTTGGAGTTGAATCAGGCGGTTCATCTCGACCGCGTACTCCATCGGCAACTCCTTGACCAGCGGCTCGATAAAGCCAGAGACGATCATGGTCGTAGCCTCGTCCTCGCCCAGACCGCGACTCATCAGGTAGAACAATTGCTCCTCGCCTATTTTCGAGACCGAAGCCTCATGGCCGATGGAAACGTCGTCCTCGTCAATCTCAATAGACGGGTAAGTATCCGTACGCGATTGTGGATCGAGCAAGAGGGCGTCGCAAACGACCGTCGATTTGACGCCCTGAGCGCCCTTGTACACCTTGAGCAAGCCGCGATAGGAAGCGCGCCCACCACCCTTGCTGATGGATTTCGAGGTCACTTTGCTGGTAGTATAAGGCGCGAAATGCACCATCTTCGAACCGGCATCCTGAATCTGCCCAGGCCCAGCGAACGCCATGGAGAGCATTTCCCCGTGCGCGCCAGGCTCCATCAGGTAACAGGAGGGATACTTCATGGTAATCTTCGATCCCATATTCGCGTCCACCCACTCATGGACAGCCTCGCCATAAACTTTCGCGCGCTGGGTAACCAGATTATAGACATTGTGCGACCAGTTCTGGATGGTGGTATAGCGCGAACGCGCGCCGCGCTTGACGACGATCTCGATGACGCCGCTGTGGAACGAATCGGTGGTGTACTGCGGCGCGGTGCAGCCTTCAATGTAATGCGCCTCGGCGCCTTCGTCAAGGATGATGAGCGTGCGCTCGAACTGGCCGATATTGGCGGCGTTCAGGCGAAAGTACGCCTGCAAGGGCAACTCCACTTTCACGCCCGGCGGTACGTATACGAATGAACCGCCCGACCAGACCGCCGAGTTCAATGCCGCGAACTTGTTGTCCTCGATGGGCACGACCGTGCCAAAGTGCTCGCGAAAAAGGTCCGGGTGTTGACGCAAGCCGTCCTCGATGGAAAGGAAAATGACGCCTTGCCTCTCGAGGTTTTGCAGGATCGAATGGTAAACCATTTCGGAATCGTACTGCGCGCCCACACCGGCCAAGAATTTGCGCTCGGCTTCGGGAATCCCCAGTCGCTCGAACGTCTGCTTGATGGTCTCAGGAACCTCATCCCACGAGCGTCCTTGCCTCTCCGTCGGCCGGACGTAATAGTAGATGCTGTTCAGATCAAGACTGGAAAGGTCGGGACCCCAAGTGGGCATAGGGCGCTTCAGGAAGTGCTCCAGGGCCTTCAGGCGAAATTCCAACATCCAGCGTGGCTCGCCTTTCATGTACGAAATCTGTTCGACAATTTCGCGGTCTAATCCAGGGCGCGTTTTGAAGACGTAATGCTCTGGGTCAGAGAATCCGTAGCGATACTCGCCAAGTTCAGCTAAAATCTGGATTTCTTCGCTCATGGGGTTCTCCTTACGCGGCCAGCGCGCCGTTCTCGTACTTTTCGCGCACCCAATCGTAGCCGTATTCCTCCAGATGCAGCGCCAGCGCCTCACCACCCGATTCGACGATCCGTCCATCCAGCATGACATGGACGAACTGCGGTCGGATGTAGTTGAGCAGCCGCTGGTAGTGAGTGATAATCAGCACGCCCAGATTCGGGCCGGCCAAGGCGTTAACGCCCTCCGCAACGACGCGCAGGGCATCAATATCCAGGCCCGAATCCGTCTCGTCGAGGATAGCGATTTCGGGCTTGAGAATCGCCATCTGGAGAATCTCGGCGCGTTTCTTTTCGCCGCCAGAAAAGCCATCATTAAGATAACGACCGGCAAAGGAGGCGTCCATTTTGAGGAGAGCCATCTGTTCACGCAACATCTTACGGAACTCGGGAATCGGCACACCTTTGTCCTGCGGGTCCAGGGCGCGCCGACGCGCATTCAACGCCGTGCGCAAAAAATTCGCCACCGTCACGCCAGGGATCGCCACCGGGTACTGAAAAGCCAGAAACATGCCCAGCCGCGCGCGCTCATCGGGTGAGAGTTCCAGAACATTTTGGCCCTTGAACCAGATCTCCCCTTCGGTCACCGTGTAGGCAGGATGTCCCATCAAGGTATATGCCAGGGTGGACTTCCCTGTGCCATTCGGCCCCATGATAGCGTGAATCTCGCCGGAGCGTACGGTTAAATCCACTCCCTTGAGAATTTCCCTGCCGTCAATGCTCGCATGAAGATTGCGAATAACCAAATCAGACATAAAACACTCCTTGAAGAAGCCCCAACATGGTTCCTAACAAGCTGTGCGCGAGGCTGCCGCAAGTATAGCAAAAAAGAGAGAAAATGTCAATATTTATAATAATTTTCTACTATATTCGAAGGGTGGCCGGATAAGAGGTAAAAGGCCCGGGACAAGCCTAACCCTAGCAACACAGGAGCCGGGCGCTCCGCGCCCGGCTCCCGCGCAAGAGGAGAAGAAAACCCATCAACGCAACAGCCTTTTCGCCTGTGCGATGATTCCTTCGACGGTCAATCCAAGATGGCGGTAGACTTGTTTTTCCGGCGCCGAGACGCCAAAGCGATTGACGGCCAAAACAGCACCCTGCTCGCCAACCCAGCGTTCCCAACCGAGCGAAACGCCAGCCTCCACGGCAAGTCGCGCCTTAATGGAAGGCGGCAAAACGCTCTGACGATAGGCTTCATCCTGCGCGGCGAACAATTCCCACGACGGGAAGGAGACGAGACGCACCCCCATTTGGCCGGAGGCCAGTTCCAAGCCGGCCTGGAGAATGAGGTGTACTTCGGAGCCGGAGGCCATGAGAATCAGGCGCGGAGTTCCCTTTCCTAGGTCTGCCAACACGTAGGCGCCGCGTTCCAGACCATCCGCCGCCGCAAAGCGAGTGCGATCGAGAGTTGGCACATTCTGGCGAGTCAGCGCCAACACCGTCGGGCCAGAACGACGTGCTATGGCTACTTTCCAGGCTACGGCGGTCTCGTTCGCGTCCGCCGGGCGAATCACTACCAGATTGGGAATGGCGCGCAAGGAGGCCAAATGCTCGACCGGCTGGTGCGTTGGGCCATCTTCGCCAACGCCAATGCTATCATGGGTAAACACCCAGATGCTGGGGTAGTGTGACAGCGCAGAGAGTCGAATCGGCGGACGCATATAATCCGCAAAGGTCAGGAAGGTGGCACCAAAGGGGATCAAACCACCGTGCACCGCCATGCCGTTGACAACGGCGCCCATGGCATGTTCGCGCACGCCAAAGTGGAAATTTCGTCCCTCGCGCCTGTCAGCCTGAAAGGCTGCGCTGCCGTCAATCCATGTCTTTGTAGATGGAGTCAGGTCTGCCGAACCGCCGACCAACTCGGGGATGCGCGCTGCCAAAGCATTGATGACTTTCCCTGAAGAGACGCGCGTCGCCATGCCCTTTTCATCTGGTGGAAAGGTCGGCAGGGCTGCTTCCCACCCGGCCGGCAGTCGCCCGCTTAGCCGGCGCTCCAGTTCTGCGTACTCCTCGGGGAACGCCCGACGATACGCATCCAGTTTGTCCCTCCATTCCCGTTCCAGTCGCTCGCCGCGTTCGACGGCGAGACGGAAATGCGCCAACACATCCTCGGGGATGAAAAAGCGCGGTTCCTTCGGCCAACCGAGTTTCTCCTTGGCGCCCTCCAGTTCTTCGTCGCCGGGCGGTTCGCCATGCGCCTTGTTGGTATTCTCTCTGGTCGGCAGACCGTAGCCAATGGTCGTACGGCAGAGAATGAGCGACGGACGCGGGTCTATCTTGGCCGCGCGGATGGCCGAGTCAATCAACTCCACATCGTTGCCATCCGCAACGTGCAAAATCTGCCAGCCGTAGGCAACAAAGCGCGCCGCGCGGTCTTCGGTAAAGGTTAGGTCGGTAGAACCATCAATAGAAATGCGATTGTCGTCATAGAGGTAAATCAGCTTGCCCAGGCGCAAATGGCCGGCCAGCGAGGCAGCCTCGGCCGTGATACCTTCCATCAGGTCACCGTCGGTGACGATGGCATACACGTAGTGATTGATGATGTCGTGGCCGGGCCGGTTGAACTCCGCTGCCAGATGCGCTTCCGCGATGGCCATACCGACGCCGTTGGCAAAACCTTGCCCCAAAGGGCCGGTCGTCGCCTCCACGCCTGGGGTCAAACCATACTCAGGGTGACCGGGAGTACGACTGCCCAGTTGACGGAAGTTTTTCAGTTCGTCAAGCGAGATATCGTAACCGGTCAGATATAACAGGGCATAGAGAAGAGCACAGCCGTGTCCGCCGGAAAGGATAAAGCGGTCGCGGCCGGGCCAGGCGGGATTGCGCGGGTTGTGACGCAAATGGCAGGTCCAGATCGTGTAAGCCAGAGCGGCGCACCCCATCGGCAAGCCGGGATGTCCGGAGTTCGCCTGCTGCACCATGTCCGCGGAGAGAAAGCGCAGTGTGTTAATCGCTCGTGAGGAGAGAGATTTCGTGATCATGCTACTCACCGTTGGGGTAGGATGACGCGCCTTGCCCGTATTCTTCCAGATAGCGACGGTGGGCGCGCGCGACTTCTTCAGGTGGGATGTCCTGCGGTTGGCCCAATTGCACGGCATAAAAGACGGTACGGGCAACGTCCTCGACCATGACCGCCGCCTTAACCGCTTCTATCGGCGTACGACCAACCGTGAAGACGCCGTGATTTTGCATTAGGATTGCCGGGCTATTCCCTATCGAGCGAACAATCTCCCGCCCGATGTCGTCGCCGCCTATTTTAGCATACTTACCGACCGGAATGGGGCCGCCAAATTCATCACAAATGGCCGTCAATACGGCCGGAATCGGTCGCCCGACCACCGCCCAGGCCGTCGCGAACGGCGAGTGCGTGTGGACCACAGCATTAACATCCGGGCGATGACGGTATACATACAAATGCGCCCGTGTATCCGAGGAAGGTTTGAGAGCGCCCTCGATCACCCTGCCGTCCAGGTCAACGACCACCATCTTGTCGGGGGTCAACTCTTCGTAGCGGACGCCGCTGGGCTTGATGACCACCAGGCCACTCTCCACATCTCGCCCGGAGATGTTGCCGGAAGTCCAGACGACTAGATGGTTGCGCTGCAGTTCTTCATGCAAACGACAAATCTGCGCGCGCAAATTCTCAAGCAACATTTCTGACCTCTGCTTTGATTTTCTTGAGTGTCTTCATGACATTGTTCTCGGCGCGCCCGAAGTAATCGTGTAGCCGCAAGTACTCCGCGTAGAGCAGGTCGTATATTTTTTGATTCGCTGCGATGGGCCGGAAGACTTCATCTTTGAGATGTGCCATCGCGCGGGCCGCATCGTAAATGGAATCATAACCACCGGCAGACTCGCCAGCCGCCACAGCGCCGAACATTGCCGCACCCAGGGCGGGTGTCTGCTTGGAGGCGGCCACCCTGATTTCGCGACCGGTCACGTCAGCATAGATTTGCATGAGGAGTTTGTTTCTCTCCGGCAAGCCGCCGCAGGCGACCAGTTCATCGACCGGGATACCATGCTGTTGGAAAGTGTCAATAATGACGCGCGTGCCATAGGCAGTGGCCTCGATCAGCGCGCGATAGATTTCCTCCGGTTTGGTCAACAGCGTCGCGCCGAGCAAGAGGCCGGTCAGGTCGGCATCTACCAGGATGGAGCGGTTGCCGTTCCACCAATCGAGGGCGAGCAGTCCCGCCTCGCCGGCTTTGAGGCGAGACGCCTTCTCCTCCAGCAACTGGTGAATGCCCATGTTACGCGCGTCCGCCTCGCGTTCGTAGGCAGCCGGCACGCAGTTTTCCACAAACCAGGCAAAATGATCGCCCACGCAGGACTGACCGGCTTCATAGCCAAAGTAACCGGGGATAATGCCGTCCTCCACATAGCCGCATATGCCGGGCACGATCCGCTCTTCCGTACTGAGCACCATGTGACAAATGCTGGTTCCCATAATCATCACCATCCGCCCGGGCTGGGTAACGGTCGCCGCCGGCACAGCCACATGTGCATCCACATTGGCAATGGCCACCGCAGTGTCCGGGCGCAACCCCGTCCAGCGCGCGGCCTGTTCTGTCAACCCACCCGCACGCTCTCCCAAAGGACGAATCTGGCGCGACATTTTTTCGTCCACCACGTTCTCCAGACGCGGGTCCAATGCTTTAAAGTACGCCCTCTCCGGAAAGCCTTCGCGCTTCGACCAGATCGCCTTGTAGCCGGCTGTACAGGCATTACGCGTCTCCACGCCAGTCAATTGCCAGACAACCCAATCCGCCGCCTCGATCAAACGGTCCGCCGCGGCGTAGATCTCCGGCGCTTCATCCAGAATCTGCAATACCTTCGAGAAGAACCATTCCGAGGAAATTTTGCCGCCGTAGCGGTCGAGCCATTTCTGTCCCATCTGCCGCGCCGTTTCGTTGATACGGTCGGCTTCCGGTTGAGCAGCGTGATGCTTCCACAGTTTGACCCAGGCATGAGGATTTTCGCGATACTCCGGCAACACACAAAGCGGCGTGCCATCTGCCTTAACGGGCAGCATGGTGCAGGCAGTAAAGTCAATCCCTACACCGATTACATCCGCCGGGTCCACGCCGGATTCTTTCAGGATGGCCGGAATGGCAACCTGAAAGGTGCGAATATAGTCCTCCGGATCCTGGAGCGCCCAATCAGGAGGAAGACGGATGTCTTTCTCGGGGATGGGAAGTTTCTCGTCAATCACGCCGTGGGCATACAGGTACACCGCTGTTGCCACTTCCCGGCCATTGCTCACATCCACGAGCACCGCACGACTCGATTCCGTGCCGAAATCAACACCAATCGCATATTTCGCCATTAGAAATCTCCTTGTCCAAGTTCGATGATGACCTTCAGGCCCTCGCGCCAACGAGCAGCCTCAAAGGCCTTTTGTGCCTGTTGGAGGGGAAACGAGTGGGTAACAAGGAAACGCACATTGACCCGCCCGCTTTCGACCAGATGAATGGCGCGTGGATAAGTAAACTTCATACGGCGCACCAGTTGAATCGTGGCCTCCTTGCGCCTAGCCATCGCTGCCGGAAACGCGGTGCGGTCACTTGCCGGTATGCCGATCAGCACCACTTGACCGCCCGGCCGGATAGCGCTCACAGCCGCGCTTACGGCCTCCTCCTCGCCAGCCGCCTCGAAGGCCACATCCACTTCCTGACTGCTCTCCCAACATTTGGCGCCCAGGTCCTGTGCAGCCTGCATACGGTGAGGCAACGGATCGGCGGCAAAGACCTTATCCGCCCCGGCTAGTCGCGCCAGTTGAACCAGGAGCAGGCCGATTGGTCCGCAGCCGAAGACGCCCACGCGCGCGCCGATAGATAGGTGCGCCAGGTCAACCGCATGAATCGCCACGCCCAACGGTTCAAGCAGGGCACCCTCGGCGTCGGTAAGTGAGTCGGGCAGAGGAAACAAACATTCTTCAGGCCAGGCAATGTACTCTCTCAGCGCGCCATCCTCCTGTCCATGGCCGGCAAAGCGCAACCGAAGACACAAGTTGGGCCTTCCTTGCAAACAAGGAGTGCATCCATGGCAAGGAATAGCCGGGTCCACAGCAACGCGCGTGCCCCGGCGGGGCCCCTCAGCGATCACAGCCGAGAACTCGTGCCCTAACACGAGCGGCCGGGTCAGTTGCGCTTCGCCCATGCTTCCCTCATGAAACCAGAGCAGGTCTGATCCACAAACTCCTACCGCCGTCACGCGTAGCAACGTTTCGCCGTGTCCGGCCTGTGGCGGCGGTTCCTCATGAAGGTGCCATTCGCCAGGAGCGTGCAGACGGAGAACTTTCATCCCATCAATCCACAACAAGAATCTCCGGCCGCTCCAACGTCAGGCCGTTGACCTCCACCGTCCTGACCGGCCAGTTCGCAAGAGCTGTCAGCACTTCGTTGCTGTTCTGCCCAATGAGAATCGTGTCCTCCGACTTCGCGCCAGTGATCGAAGGATTCCAAGCAAAGGCCTGCCCCACCAATACGACGTCCCGCGAGTTGGGCACGGCGACATACTCGCGCGGCTCATAGCCGGCAGGTCCGCCTTGATGGTGTAATTTCCACTCATCGGCATAGCCGGCGGCAGCGTATTCTTGTTGCGCCAGAGCAAACAACTCGCCCAGGGTGCGCCCCGGGCGGGTAGCCGCAATCAGCGCCGCATCCACGCGCGCCACTGCCTCAACTTTCCGCCGAATCTCATCAGTAGGCCGGCCAAAGTGCACGAGACGGGTGAGGGAACATACCAAACCATGCTTTCGGCCGCACATGACCAGCATGGCGTAGCGTTCGAGTTTTTTTCTCGGTAGGCAAGGGATGGCGGTAACGGAAAATGCGCTCATCCGTGGCAATCAGGTTGACGATCACCTGTATCCCGCGTCTTTCCCCGCCTCACAGGTCAGCGTGGCTGCCATTTCCTGCTCGGTCTGACCAGGCCAGAGCGACCAAGCGGTGGTCTCCATCGCCTCGGCGCAAAGGCGTCCCAGCGTGCGAAACCATTCTCCCTCCTGCGGCGTCAGGTTGGCGCGCAAGCGCGCAATATCCTGAGAAAGATCAAGCGCACCTGTGCGCGGGCCGTCCGCGCCCAGTTTCAAGCCCTGGGTCAAGCGTTCCAAAACCAGGTTGTTTTCGTACCAGGGAGCAACGTGGAATTCCCAGCCCTGCGCTTCGAGTTGTTCTTCTTCTTGGAGACGCCTGGCCTCGATGTTGTTCGTGAACAAGTGCTGACCATCTCGCGTCACGAACAAGGAAATCACAGCCTCGCTGGCAGCCCTATTGACATACGACGCGGCGCCGCAGGTCGCCCAGGCTATGCTACTCACCCGTTGCAGCAGAATGCTATCCAGGCTGCGGGTTTCTGCCACTTGACGTAAACGATTTAATTTCAAGAGATGGTCGGTCATAGCCCTCTACTCACCAGATAATACATCTCATTCCAACCGAGCTCTTTCTGCCAGTCAGGCAAACGCGTGGTGCGGTCGATCACAAGGAATTCAATGCCGGCAATCCGGGCAAAATCTGCCAGGTGTTCTACCGTCAGCGCTTGGCTGAAGCCGGTGTGATGGGCGCCACCGCCCAGAATCCAGGCCTCGGCCGCGACTTTCAAATCGGGATGGGGCAGCCAGACCGCACGCGCCACCGGCAATCGCTGGAAAGGCCGCGCGGGCGGAATCACATCCACCGTGTTGACCAGCATGCGAAAACGATTGCCCATATCCAGGAGTGTGGCGTTGATGGCCGGGCCAGGGCGCACGTCAAATACCAAGCGCGGCGGGTCGGCTTTTCCACCAATCGAGAGCGGATGAATTTCGAGCGAGGGCTTTCCCTCGGCAATCGATTCACAAACCTCGAGCATGTGCGCGCCGAGTACTTTCGGCTGCTCAGAGTCCAGATCGTAGGTATAGTCCTCCATAAAGGAGGTGCCACCAGGTAACCCCAGCGCCATGACCTTCATCGCGCGCACCAGCGCGGCTGTCTTCCAATCGCCCTCCGCGCCAAAGCCATACCCATCAGCCATTAAGCGTTGCACTGCCAGACCTGGCAATTGCTTCAGGCCATGTAAATCCTCGAAGGTGGTGGTGAAGGCTTTAAAGCGGCCATCCTCGAGGAAGGCGCGCAGCCCCAATTCAATGCGGGCGGCCTCGCGCAACTCTGCGCGGCGCGCGCCATCGGCACGCAACGCCGGAGCGACCACATAGCGCGCCTCGTATTCGGCTATTAACCTGTCTATATCGGCTTCGGTCACAGCTTGAATGCGCGCGACCAAATCTCCAACGCCGTAACCGTACACAGCAAAGCCCAACTGTCTTTGCGCTTCGACTTTATCGCCTTCTGTCACCGCCACATCGCGCATGTTATCACCAAAGCGCACCACTTTGGCGCCCTGCCAGTCATGCCAGGCGCAGGCAGCACGCATCCAGATTGCCATCTTTTGCAGGACGTCTTCGTCCTGCCAGTATCCCACAACCACCTTACGACGCAGGCGCATGCGGCTGCCGATAAAACCAAACTCGCGGTCGCCGTGGGCTGATTGATTGAGATTCATAAAATCCATGTCTATGCTTTCCCAGGGCAGCTCGCGGTTGAACTGAGTATGCAGGTGCAAAAAAGGCTTTTGCAAAGCGTTCAAGCCAGCAATCCACATCTTGGCAGGCGAGAAGGTGTGCATCCAAGTCACCAAACCGATACAGGCAGGGGCCTGATTCGCTTCACGACACACCGCGGCGATGGCTTCGGGAGTGGTAACCGGCGGTTTGAAGACAAACCGCACAGGCAACTTCCCCGAATCGTTCCACCACTTCACCATTGCCTGGGAATGTTCCGCCACCTTCTGTAGCGCTGCTTCCCCGTATAGGTGCTGGCTACCGGTAACGAACCAAACTTCGAGTTGCGTAAAATCAATCATGATCGCCTCCAGAGGGAAGAGATGAACCTGCCGGTCTTAGGGAACAACGGAACTTTCCCGTACGATGAGGTCGGTCGGCAAGCTAATGTTGCGTGGGCCAATGGATTCACCGCGACGCCTGGCCTCAATTTGATTGACCAGTTCCTGCACAGCCTGATAACCCAATTCATGGTGATTGTGATTCACCGTAGTCAGGGAAGGCCAGAAATAGGCCGATTCGACGATGTTGTCAAAGCCGACGACGGCCAAGTCCTGCGGTATCCTCAGACCGCGGCGGTGCGCCACACGCAAGACCGAGAGCGCCATTTGGTCATTGGCGGAGAAGACGGCGTCCATCTGGGAGTAGGATTCCAGCAATTGCTCAAAAGCGGCCTCCCCGCTGCCAGAGGACCAGTTCCCTTCCACCCAGTGGGCGTCGCTGACAGGCAGTCCGGCTTTCCGCAAGGTCTCCTCCCAGGCGCGTTTCCGTTCACGCGCCTCCCACCAATCCAGTGGACCGGCAATGTGTCCAACATGCCGACGCCCCTGGTCCAGCAGATGTTGGGTAGCCAGAGCGGCCCCCATATAGTTATCAATCGCCACGATGGTCAACCCTTCACGCGGCGCCATGGTCAGGAACACGATCGGTACGGGTAGTTCCACCAGCATATCTTTCACCCACCAGCGATTTTCCCCCACCTCGGGTGCAGCCCAAAGGATGCCGTCCACGTGACGGGCAAGCAAATTCTGCAAACGAGGCTCGACATCCTCCGTGTCGAAGCAAGGCAGTTCCTGCAGCAGGAGCGCATACCCCAATTCCTCCGCCTTGCTGGTAATTCCGTTGAGCGTACGGGAAGGGCCAATAAACTTCAAACCCGCAGTGACCACGCCCAGGGTATAACTGCGTTGTTGAATAAGGCTACGCGCCAGCGCGCTTGGCCGGTATCCCACTTCTTCGATGATTTTTTGCACGCGCCGGCGCGTTTCTGGGGCAACATCCGGGCGGTTGTTAATCACTCGCGAGACCGTCTGGGTGGAAACTCCCGCCAACATGGCAACTTGCTTAATCGTGGGGCGTTGCTTTGATTTCATCATATTCCTCATTGCCCGGTCAAGTGTCGTTATCGTTATCGGGAACGTTAACATAATAACAAAAGTGAGAAAGTTTGTCAAGTAGAGGACGGAAAAAAAGAACACTTTTCCCTTAACCTACTTGCTGCTACACGATCTCGGATGAGCAATAGCCATCGTACCTCCCCTGGCCGTTGCCCTTGTAGCAAGAGCCAGAAGCACAAGACGCACGAGCAATCTAGAATACACGCAAAAATTCCCGGTTGATTTTTTGCTTAAAAAGGGTTAGAATGTGCATATACTTTTGCGTATAGAAATCAGCATGGGCGATCTGCACCGTCCTCTCCGCCTCAACGTGGGCTTTCTGATTAACGCGACTGTAGGCACCAGCCGTGATTTTGAGTTCGACTTCGACCAAATGCCACTTGGAGAGGATGTTTTGCTACACGCTTTTAGTGGGACAGCCCATTTCGACCGTACTCCACAAGGTCTTTTGCTCCAAGGGCGCTTCCACGGCGGCATAGACCTAGAATGCGTCCGTTGCCTGGAGACGTTTGTCTATCCTATCGTCTGGACACAGACAGATCTCTACGCATTCGATAGGCGTTCGTTGTCTGAATCCAATCTCCTCGTGCCGGAGGATGGATACATAGACCTGGAGCCCCTCCTGCGGGAATATGCTTTATTGGAGGTACCTATTAATCCCATCTGCCGGCCCGATTGCCGGGGCTTGTGTCCGACCTGTGGCCAGAACCTGAACCTTGCCGACTGCGGACACCGCCCCGAGACCGACTCGCCGCTCGCGGCGCTAAAAACCCTGCTGGAGTAGGCCGCGTCACAGGAAATGGAGGGAGACTGATGACACCGAAAATACGCCCACGCTCTCGGCAGATTCTCGGTTTACTACTGGATAAAGCGGCTGTTCAGGGCTATCTTACCCTGGAAGATGTGGCCGAGGTATCCCAATTCGTCCCCTACGATGCAGAGCACATGAGCGTCCTCATGCTGGCGCTGCGCCAGCAAGGCGTGGAGGTCCTTGAAAGCGAGGAGGAAATACCTCGCGCCTTCGAAGAGATGTTCCTGCCAGGAAGAAATGTGTGGGAGGAAGTCAGCGCCGAAAGCAACGATATCGTGGGCCTTTACCTGCAGGAAATGTCGCTTGTTCCTCTTCTGACTCCGGAAGAGGAAACCAATCTCGCTCTGCGCATTGAACAAGGCCGCGCCGCACGCGCCGAACTCCTGCGCGGCAACGTCCGCAAAGGCTCGGCTCAGTATCGTCGTCTGGAAGCCCAGGTGCAGGACGGTCTTCAGGCACGTGACCACCTTATCAAAGCCAATACCCGACTCGTCGTCTCCATCGCCAAACGGTATATGGGCTGCGGTATTCCTTTCCTGGATTTGATTCAAGAAGGGAATCTAGGCCTAATGCGAGCCGTAGAAAAATTCGACATCCATCGCGGGTTTCGCTTCTCGACCTACGCCACGTGGTGGATTCGGCAGGCCATTACGCGCGCCATTGCGGATCAGGGGCGAACGATTCGCCTGCCCGTCCACATGGTGGACCGCATCCGCCAGATTTACCGCGCCATGCACGAGCTGGAACAGACTCTGGGCAGGCCGCCCTCGGCGGAGGAACTGGCGCAAGAACTCGGTCTGGACATCCGCAAGGTTCAGTGGAGCATGAAAGTTGCCCTGCTTCCTCTCTCCCTCGAAAGTCCAGTGGGGGATGAGGAAGACACAGAACTTGGCGCCTTCATCGAGGACGAAATTTCGCCCTCGCCAATGCAAAGCGCCTACAACGCTATGTTGCGGGAAAAAATTGACGAAGTACTGAACACGCTCCCGCCACGCGAGGCGCGCGTCCTGCGTCTGCGGTTCGGCCTGGAAACAGGCACCCCCTATACGTTGGAAGAGGTGGGTGAAAAATTTGGCCTGACGCGCGAGCGAATCCGCCAGATTGAGGGGAAGGCGCTCCAGCGTTTGCGCCACCCTCGCCGCGCTCGCCTGCTGAAAGATTACCTCTAAAACGCTCTACGCCCGCCCGTGTGCATGCAAAAGTGACACAAGAGTCATAACACCCGCCACTCTTGAGTGTACCTCCCGTCCGCCAGGATTGACATTCCTCTGATTCTGCCTTATGCTTGACCTCGTCCGGGTGGGTCCGTCGCGACGAGACCCTGTGAACCCCGCCAGGTCCGAGAGGAAGCAACGGTAAGCAGGGCGTTTCGGGCGCCGCCGGTCTAGCCTGCCCGGACTTCCCTTTTCCTCCCCTTTCTCAATTTGCTATGTTGTGGCAAAATCAAGATATGCGGCGTTGGTTCTTCTTCCTGTTGACAATCGCGGCAGGCATTGGTCTCGGCTTATTGTATGGATGGGTTATCAACCCGGTGGAATACATTGATACATCACCCGATACCTTGCGGGCCGATTACCGCGCCGATTACGTGCTCATGGTAGCCGAAATCTACCATAGCGAACGAGACCCTGCGCTGGCCGCGCGTCGCCTAGCCATCCTCGGCAGCGAACACCCCTCGAAAATCGCCGCCGCGGGATTGGACTTCGCGTTGCAACACGCCTACGCACCGCAAGATGTAGCGCTTCTGCAGGAACTAGCCTGGGCGTTACTTACCTGGCAACCGGCTGCTGCAGGAGGCATCCCGTGAACGATTCTCTTGCTCCCCAACGCCGCAACCATTGGTATCCGATCACCGGCCTGCTGTTGGGCCTGGGATTCGGTCTGCTCTATGCATGGAAAATCTCGCCGGTACGCTATGTGGATACAGACCCCTCTGCTTTGCGCGCCGATTTCAAAGATCAATATCGTCTCACAATCGCTTCGGCATACCTGGCTACAGGCAACCTGGAACGCGCTCGGGCAAGGTTGGCTCTTCTCGGCGAGGAAAATCCAATCGAAGCCCTGGGGAATCAAGCGCAACGCCGGTTGGCGCAAGGAGACCCACAAGGGGAAAGTCGCGCCTTGCTTGCGCTGGCAACCGCGCTCCGCGAGGCGCAGACTATCAAGAACGTTTCTCCCACAACGACAACGGAGGCCGCCTCCGCCGGCGCGCCCGGCGCGATTGTCCCCTTCACCCCAACTTCTTCTGCAAGTGCTCTTCCCACGGTCACCCCGACGCTAATCCAAACACAAACACCAGCGCGCGTCGGGACCCTGCCCGCCTCGCCAACGCCGCGCCCGACACGAACGCCGACGCCCACGATCGGCCCTCCCTTTCGCCTGGTTGAGCATGCGACCGTTTGCGATCCCTCTCTGCCGGAGGGCCTCTTGCAAATTGAAGCGCGCGATAGCCGCGGCAAGCCCTTGGTCGGCGTAGAGATCGTCATCACCTGGCGAGGAGGCGAGGAGCACTTCTTCACCGGCTTGAAACCGGAGCTGGGTCATGGATACGCCGACTACCGCATGACTCCCGACATCCTGTACACCCTGCAACTCATGCCTACCAGCACACTCGTGACCGACCTAAGCGCGCCTCTCTGTCACAATCAAGGGGAGGAATATTGGGGTGGCCTGCGCTTGTTGTTCGCGCAACAATGAGAACCAAGAGCGAGTTTGTGGCAAAAAGTGCTTTTTCCACACACAACCGCCATGTGGTTAAACGACAACGCGGCCCCCTACCTGCGGCGGTTTAAAAAACCAGACAAGATCTTTGGCAGGGAGGGCATTTAGGCGCCACAGCCTCCGCGGGAATTTCACCTCCGGGCTACGCAAAAAATTGAAGCGCGGCCCCGAGAGTTTGCCGGAAAGCCATACCTGCCGCTAACGCTTACGCGCACGCTCAATCTCGCGGCCCCCAGGGGATAACCGGCGGCGGCGCGGCGGGACGCAACCAGCTTAGCGCCCGTCCCCGATACTCCGGTCGGATTCGCTCGAAACCAATCAACACCATACTGGTCGCTAACAGACCTGCTCCTATCCATTGCCAGACAACCAGCCTCTCCTGCAACCACACCATGCTGATACAAAGCGTTACAAGCAATTCGCTCAGTCCCAGGAGCGCCGTCTGCAAACCACCCAGGTGCTTGACTCCCAGGAAAAGAGTCAGACGCGAAAAAAAGGTCACCAACGTCAGACCCAGCACAGGTAACCAGGACGCGCTAGAGGCAGGAAGACGTCGGTCGAAAATAAGATAAGCCGGGAGAACTACCGCGCTCATCGCCAACAAGGTATAGAGGGTCACAGTTGGAGCAGGAATATCGAAAAGCACGCGTTGGTTGATAGGCAAATGCAGTGCATACATGGCCGATGCCCCCAGCATCAGAGCCACGCCCGTCCAATCCAGGTCGCTTGGGTGCGCACGCGTCACCAACGCCACGCCTACCACAGCAAGGGTGATGCGCAGATAAGTCAACCTGCCAGGCGGCTGATGGTCGAAGACCATCCACGTGGCCAGAAAGACCGGATAGAGCGAATACAGAAGTTGACCTATGCTGGCGCTCAACCGCCCAAGCGCCAGATAATACAAAACAGAGCCAAGACCGTTAATGGCTCCCGCCAGCGAACAGCCCAAGAGACCTGCGGGGTAAATGTAAAGAAACGGTCGGCTGAACAAGAGAACCATGATCAACAGTAACACAGCCGCCAGCGCCGTGCGTACAGCCACAACCAGCAGCGGTGAGAACCCCAAGACAATCGCCGCTTTGCCAAACACCGGAGCCAAGCCTAAAAACAGCGCCGATACCAATGCCGCACTGACGCCGATCGTTCGTTTACTCGCCGTCATGTTCCCGCCCCACCCGTCACCGCCTCTTCGCGTCCAGATTCTCTTCCGCGAGTTTTCCGGTGTGGTTTGTCCAAGACACTGGCGCAATGCTCATAGGCTGTTTTCCCCGCCTGACCTTATCTGATGAGCGAGCGAACCTCTTCGAGCAGATCGTCGCTCATGAAATCTCCCTTCTGTAGCAACGATTGGATTTGCCCTTTCAGGCGATCTCTCTCCTGGGCAGTAAGTTCCTTCGCCGTCGAGACAATGACCGGGATATTGGCCGTGGCCGGTTGTGCTTTGAGCACATCCAGAACGGCGAAGCCATCCATGTCAGGCATCATCAAATCCAGAATAATCAGCTCCGGCAATTGGTGTTGAATCAGTTCCAATCCCTCCTTGCCACTGCCGGCCTCATAGATCGTAAAGTTGCCCTGGGATTGTAAAATGCGGCGTATCAGACGACGCGCTTCCGGGCTGTCGTCAATGATCACGATATTGGGGAAGCGGTCAGGCGCAATTCGGTTAAGAGCCGCGAGCAAGCCCTCCTGTGGAGTTTCCGCCATCTGGCGCGAGGGGAGAACCACATTGCGCGCCCAATTATCGCCTAGTACAAAAGGCTCAGCCGGCATGGTATGGCCTGTGCAGTTGACCACCACCACGTCGGTCGGCTTGATGACCCCAGCCCGCGCCAGTTTGATCAGACCGGCAAACGCCACTGCCGCGGCCGGCTCCGAGGAGATACCTTCCATCTTTGCCAGAATGTGCATGGCGCGAAAAGCCTCCTCATCGCTCACACTTTCGAAGACGCCATGCGTATCATTCACCCACTTGCGCAACAAGGTATAGGCGCGTCCCGGATCGCCGGTTGCTAGCGTCTCAATATGGGTATGCGGCGAAGTAACAGGGATAGCTACCTCTCGCCCCTCCTTCCAGGCCCGTACCATCGGCGCGCATCCCTCGGACTGAACCGCCGCGATGGCCGGTATGCGGTCTATCATCTTCATCTTTTGCATTTCGGCAAAACCCTTCGCGACCCCCAACGGGCCAATGCCACCGCTGATGGATTGAATGTACCAGTCCGGAGCGCGATAGCGAGCGATCCGCCTTCCCGATGGTCTGACCGCAGGCCCTAACAGCGCAGTCAGCTGTTCGGCAATCTCAAAGGCGATCGTCTTCATTGCCTCCATCGTCGGGATCGATCTGGCGCCCAGATCCAAATACAACCCACGCTGACGAGCAAACTCTGCTGCAACTTGTTTGGTCTGGTCATAGGTGCCCGTCACCTTGACAATTTGCGTGCCGTAGAGAGCGATTTCGCGCATCTTCACAGCCGGCACCAGGCTGGTCACAAACGCCCATAGTTTAATGCCCACACGCGCAGCATAGGCTGAATAGGAAATCGCTACGTTCCCTGTCGATGCAACAACAACTTCCGTAATCCCTGCTTCCTTAAGCGCGGCAATGTTGACAACAGCCTGACGATCCTTGAACGAAGCTGTTGGCCCCTGACGCTCGTCCTTGATGAACACATTGGGGCACCCCAACATCATGCCCAGGTTGATTGCCTGGACGAGCGGCGTCCCTCCCTCGCCGAGGGAAAGCCCCGGAATCAAGTTGCGCACCGGCAACAATTCACGGTAGCGCCATAGATCAAAAGGGCGGTGCGCCCACTGCAATGGCAGTATTTTGGCCAGAGTCTCATAATCGTACTCCGCCTCTCGCCATTGACTGTTGCAACGCGGGCAACTGACCGCCGTAGGGAAATAGGGAGCAGTATGGTCACAATCAATACATCGAATCACAAAGGACATAGAAATACCCGATGGTGACAGAGTTTACTGAGTTGGACCGAGGCGCCGCAGCGTTCGATCGAGCATGGTTAACAACTGCTCCTCCTTTAGCATACTCTTGTTCAGCAATTGTTTGCCAAAATCGGCCAGTTGTTGGCGTTGTTCCGGTGTTAAATCAGCGCCGCTGACCACCAACACCGGAATATCACTCAGATCTGGCGTGGCGCGCAACTTTTCCAGAATGGTAAAGCCATCCATCTCCGGCATGAACAAATCAAGAATAACAGCGTGGGGCGATTCGCTCGAGAGAATCTCCCAACCCTGACGACCACCCTCCGCCAAAATGGCTTTATAACGTCCATCCCTAGAAAGCATTTTTTCAATGAGGCGCAAGTCAACCGGATCATCATCAATCACCAAGATATTGCGAATCGAGCCATCCGTATTCAATCGGTTGATGGCACGCAAAAGCTCATCCTCCATAATTGGCTTCACCAGATAGTCGGCTGCACCCAGGCTGAAGCCTTTCTCCTGTTCACTCAAAATACTGCAGATAATCACCGGCGTATCGCGCGTGTCCGAATCGGCCTTGATTTCCTCAAGGACGCTCCAACCATCCTTCCCGGGCATCATAATATCCAAGGTAACCGCATACGGTTTGAGTTCACGGATGCGCTCTCGAGCCTGCGACGGATCCATTAACCCGACAACCTGATAACCCTGTGGTTGCAGGTAACGTTCATACAGGCTGATAATTTGGGGATCGTCATCAATAGCAAGGATAACCTTCGGGGCAGTCCCCCCTCTGACGCCGGTTTCGGCAGGCAACGGCAGCGTGAAATAGAATTTACTCCCCTTTCCTAGTTCGCTCTCCACGCCGATTCGACCGCCGTGCAGTTCCACCAATTGGCGAGAAATCGCCAATCCAAGGCCGGTGCCGCCGGTCTTGCGCGTTGGGGAGGCATCCACCTGCGAGAAGGGCTTGAAGAGTTTCTCCTGGTCTTCAGGAGCAATACCAGGACCGGTATCCGCCACGCTGATATAGATCTCTCGCTCGCCCGATGGCGATGGTTGCACATACGCCTCGACGGTGATTCTCCCTTCCTCGGTAAACTTCGCGGCATTGGAGAGCAAGTTGATCAAAACCTGGCGAACACGGATGGGGTCTGCACGAAGAATAGGAATGTCTTCCTCAATATTGGTAATCAATTCTATGGACTTGTCTTCCAGAATACCACTGATTGTCGGTAAGACACCTTGAATGGTCTCGGCGATATTCACGTTGTCGTAAGCCAGTTCCATCTTGCCGGCTTCAATCTTGGCCAGGTCAAGCACATCGTTAATGAGGCGCAACAGGTGTTGACCAGCATTGTAGATAGCGTTCAGGTCCTGCTCCTGCAATTCCGTCAACGGGCCATCAATGCCCTTCAGGATCACGCGCGAGAAGCCAATAATCGAGTTCAATGGCGTGCGCAGTTCGTGTGACATATTGGCAAGGAATTGGCTCTTCAGCCGGTCGAGTTCACGCATCTCGCGGATAGCCTGCTGCGCGAGTTCGTACGAACGCGCATTGTCAATCGCCACGGCAATCTGGTCGGCCAGAGTCTGTAACACCGCGACTTCCTCTGGCAGGAAAGCGTCCACCCGGTCGGCCTGTAAGTCGAGTACACCGATGATGCGCTCGCCAACGCGCAAGGGTAACGCTGCTTCGGCGCGCGTGTCCGGCAGTAGTGGATTCGGTAGGTGAATCGGATTTTGCGATACATCGTTGACAATTAACGCCTGGCCTATCGCCGCCACCTGTCCAACAATGGAGTTCGAACCGACCTGCAACGCATATCCTTGTTCTCGCATGGCCACGCCAACCTTACCGCTGGCCTCGCGCAGGACAACTTGAGAGCCGGTCTCATCAAGCGTGAAAATGGCGACGTAGTAATATCCAAATCGTTCTTGAATCAGGGCTACGGTACGCGGGAAGATTGTCGCCAGGTCGAGGGTGGATGTGACCAGACGACCGATCTCCGATGCTGCTTCCAGATAGACCGTACGTCGTTTCAGCTCCGACAACAGCCGCTCGCGTTCCGCCTCCGCCTCTTTCTGGGCTGTCACATCCAGACCAATACCCACAATACCGACAACCTGACCACGCGCATCGCGCAAAGGCACTTTACTGGCAGAGAGCCAGATTCGCTGCCCGAACGGATCCACCGTCGGTTCCACGACGTTGATCATGGGTCGGCCGGTGCGGATGATCTCTTGCTCGTCTTGATAATACTTCGAGGCCAGTTCCTCGGGGAAATAATCGAAGTCGGTCTTCCCAATCAATTCCTCCGGAGAATCAGCCCCCAACAAGCGCGCTTGCGCCTGGTTGACGATCAACATACGGCCTTCGGTATCCTTGAAGTAAACCTGACCGGGAATATTGTCAATCAAGGTGCGCAATTGTTGCCGCTCTTGCTGAACGGTCTGGAAGAGGCGGGCATTTTCCAGCGCCAGCGAGAGTTGATCGGCTACGTCTTTGACCAGTTGTTGCTCGTCTTCCGTCCAGATGTAATTGCTGCTCGGCGGAATGATTTCTAGCGCGCCCCAGGTCTCTGCGTCCAGGCGAAAGGGAACCGTCATGGCCGCTTCGGTAACTGCCACGACTGCGCCGGGCGCTTCCGTCAGCGGAGGCAGGAACCCAGTCTTCATGCGGCCAAGCGGCGGCGGCTCGGCAATTGCAGAACGAGTTTTCCTCACCGGCGCCTCGATGACGGGCACTACTACGACATCGCTCGCCTCACCTCCTTGAAGCGTAGGAACCGCATTCTCCACCGAAGTGAGGTCAACAAACAGTTTCTCAAGCCGCTTCTTTATTCGCTTCGACATACTGAATCAACTCCTCCGCCAGACTGCGGTATTGCAGAGCACCGCGGCTGGTCGGTTTGTACTGGGTAATCGGCAAACCCAAAATAGGACTTTCACGCAACTTGGTATCAATCTCGATCACTGTCTTGAAGAGGCCAACGCCGAAGGTTCGTTCCAATTGTTCGCGAATATCGCGATGGGTGCGATTGCGCTGATCCAGCATGGTGATGAGAATGCGATACGCCAGGCCAGGATTTCCTCCAGCGCGAACTTGACGAATGGCGGTCATCATATCCCGCAAAGCGTAGGCCGAAAAGTATTCGGCCTGCGTGGGTATCACCAACAGATGAGAGGCCACCATAGCATTTAGAGTAAGCGCGCCCAAAGACGGCGGACAGTCAATCAGAACGTAGTGGTGGGGCAAGGGCTCGACCGCACGTAGCATGGTGCGCAAACGTTGCGTATAGTTGATATACACTGGCAGCGTTTGCTCCACGTGTTCCACGGTCGAATTCGACGGCACGATCTCCACGTTCACCATGTTGGTCGAACAGGCGATATTGAGCAGCGGTTCGGATTCCAGGAGCACATTGCTGACCGTGCGTTCCAGTTTGGCCGGCTCCAGGCCGACCGCCAGGGTCAGATTCGCCTGAGGATCCAGGTCGATCAACAGAACCCTCTTGCCGCTCTCCGATAGGGCTGCCCCGAGAGAAAGTGCTGTGGTGGTCTTTGCCACACCGCCTTTTTCATTCGAGATGGAGATGACGTATGCCATACTCTCTCCTCGCGCCTCAAACAGAAGGCTCCGGTTCATTTCCATCGGGTGGTAACAGCGGCTCTTCGCCCGGCAGTTCAAAGAAAGGAGCCGTTCGCTCTCTGGTTGCAGGCGCATAGGAACGTACGCGAATCTCCTGAGCGCCCAGGACTTGCCTGAGTTCCTCGACGGCGATCTGCAACATGAGTTGCGGGTCATTCGTGCTGCGAATCTTGGCCGTGATGTCGGCAACCGCTCGCTCGCGGTCCGCGCGACGAGCCGTTTGCTCAAACAGGCGAGCGTTCTCCATTGCCAACGCCAGGCGATCGGCCACCGCGTTGACCAGTTCCACCTCATCATCCGTCCAGACCACGCCGCCAGGCATCGTAATATACAATGCCCCAATCGTCTCGCCACGCAGCCGAAGCGGAATTGCCAGTTCAGCCGGCTCGTCCACCTGCTCCGATGACTTGCGATACATCTCGCCGGCTGTGATCTTCTCGCGAATCTCTCCCTCCAAGACAGGACGTTCAATCGGCGCTGCGCCGGTCAATCCGTAACGGAAACCGGCCAGCCGTTGCTCGCGCCGCAGGCGCCCCCATTCCCGCTCCAGGTATTGGCGGTAGAACGTCTCCACCTCCGCCAGCGAACGACGTGTCGACTCATACAAGCGGGTATTCTCAATCGCCAAGGTAATCTGATCGGCAACCGCGGAGAGAATCTCGATATCCTCCCGTCGGAATGCCTCCGGCTTTGTACTTTGCACATCCAGCGCGCCGATAATACGCTCGCCAATCTTCAAAGGCAAAGCCAGTTCAGAACGAGTCAGGGGCAAGTCGGGGTTCTGGAAATACACCGCATCGTCGCCCACGTCCAATGCCACACGCGGCTTCCCGGTAGCAGTAACATATCCCACAATGCCCACCTGGCCCACTTCCAGCTTATGTCCGCGCGCCAACATGCGTTTACCGCCCTCACTGCTCGCCGCGCGCAACACGGCAAACTTCCCCGTTTCATCCAGAAGGAAAATGCCCACGTGATAGAAGCCGAATGCTTCACTAGTCCGCACGGCGATTTCGGGCAAGAGTCGATCCAGAGATTGGACGCTGGCGGCCGCGCGAGCAATCTCGGCGAGAGCGCGCAACTGGTCTGCCTGATACAGGCTCCGCTCCGCCATTTGCTTTAACTGACTACGTTCGGCGATTCGTTGCTCTAGCTCGTAGATTACTTGTCGCAGGATTTCGGTCACCTGATCGTAGGCTTGTGAGATAGTGCCCAATTCATCAGAGCGCGCAAGGCGAGAAAGAGCGGAATAATCGCCGCTTTGGGCGCGTTGGGCCGCATCCAAGAGGCGCCGTATCGGAGCAACTATCACGCCAGCAAAGGCGAAACTCAATGCTACTACCACAACCGTTGCCGCCAGCAGAATGAACAACCCCAGGTTGCGCTGCTGATCTGGCCCTTGCGCGCCCGTAGCAAGGAAGAACACAAGAGGGACCGCCCAAAGAGGAATGAGCGAAAGCAACAAGAATGTTATCAAAAACCGCAGGCGCAGGCTAGAAAGAGGATAAGACCAAACCAGGTTTAACCCCCATACGAGAACCGGAACGCTCACGGCAGCCACAACCACCCCCTGAACCCATGGCAATGCTGGCAAGCGTTCAATTGTTGGTACGAACGCTTCAATAAATGAATCATTTAAAAAGGCTACCAAGCCGAAAATGATGGCCGAGAGCAAAGCGCGCCATCTCTGGCGACCCTCCAAGATCTGCAAAGCCAGGAGCAACACAACCGATATGAGCGAGAGAGCCAGAATAGCGCCCAGGTTCGCAATGAACACAGTAACAGCTAAAAACGCCAGGTTCGCGGGAAGAATGACCAACCAGGCAGCCAGCGATGTGTGTAAGGGACGCCCTTGTACAATCATCAGGCTGAGCAGGCAAAACAGGAACCAACCGCTCATCAGGTACGCGACGGCGCGGTATTGCCACTCTTCCTGCCAGGAAGCCAGAAAGAAGGAAAGCAGAGCCATAAGGAGCGCGACCAGCGCTCCCAAGCCCAGGACCGTCACCAAACGGCGGCGTTCCGTAGCGATCCTTCGAAGTTCAGGGGTGGATATTCCATTAGCATCCATCGCTTTCACTCTTTCCCGTGAATCTGCACGGTCACTTCCGCGCCCGGCATCACACGCGCGAGTTCTTCCACGGCAGTCTGCAGGATATTGCGCAGATTGACCGAAGCACTGATTCGGGAGGAAATGTCGCTAATTGTGCGCTCGCGCACCGCCCGCCGCTGCGCCTCTTGCAAGAGGCGGGCATTCTCCAGAGCCAGGCCGGCGCGCTCGACGATAGCTTGAGCCAGGGCCAGATCATCCTCGAGCCAGCGCCGCGAAGCGTTGGCCGCACGAAGGTGCAATACACCGACCACTTCCTCGCGCACTTTAAGGGGGATAGCCAGCGCCCGCTCGCCTTCCTCAACGACAACTGGCCGGCCGCTTTGCGCTGCCGACTTCACCTCAGGGTATTCTAACGGCTCGGTCAACAGTTCTACGCCACGCGGCGAATAGCGCATCCCACGCACCTGACGGGCCAGGCGTTCCCATTCCGTCCGCAGGTACTGACGATAGGTGGCCTGCATTTCTGTCAAAAGACGGCGGCTGCTGGCGTAGAGACGAGCATTCTCGACGGCAACCGCTACCTGGTTGGCCAGAACGCTCATCACCTCCACGTCTTCCTGAGTGAAGGCCAGCGGCTCGGTACTCTGCACGTCCAGCACACCAATGACCCGTTCGCCAAACACAATCGGCACCGCCATTTCCGAAGTCGTTTGCGGCAAATCGGGGTTGTTGAACCAGACTACATCCTCGCCGACCTTGTTCGCCATGCGCGGGCGACCCGTCGCCGCCACATAACCAACGATGCTGGTGGCGCCCAATGCCAGCCTATGGCCGCGCTGCAACATTCGTCGGCCGCCTTCGCTATTCGAGGCGCGGAGCACCGCATACTGGCGCTCTTCGTCCACCAGGAAAATCCCTGCATGATAGTGACCAAACCGTTCGCAAATCAAACGGGTAACCAACGACAAAAGTTCATTCGCATCCTGCGCTTGTGATACGGCGCGGGAAACCTCCGTCACAATGCGCAACTGCTCGGCGCGTCGCTGCAAGTCCTGCGAGGTTTTCTCCAAGTCGGCGGCGCGCTCCTTTACTTGGATTTCGAGCGTTTCACTCAGCCGACGGACCTCTTCGGTCATCGCTTCAGTATCCCGTAGCCTCTGGATTGCACTCTGACGAGCTAACCAACTGAGATAGGCCAGCAGGGAAATTATGACGAAGTACGAACCTACATGCAGAAACACCTGGGTCGATTCATAAGGAATAACAGGAGATACAATTCCTGTGGCTTGAGCAATGGCCAGGAACAGATAAAGAAGACCGCTTACAACCAGAACGATCATGCCACCCTGCAGTTCCAGCACACTCATGGCGCCCATAATCGGCCAGAGGTAGAACAAGGAGGAAACGCTCTGGTAACCTCGCATAAAAATTTGCACAGAAACACCAACGCTGGTACCTAGGAAGAACACATAGGCGGCGGCCAGGAAAAGGCCTCGTCGTAACAAAAAAGCGGCAGCAAGACCAATGATAAAACCGACAAGCACCATTGGCATTAGCAACCACAAGTCACGGTTAAGCAGGCCACCAACGCCAATCATCCCCCCCAACACCCCAAGAGCAATATTCTGGCTGCGCACCAATCTACGCAAGAACGTTTTGCCCAGGGAGGAAGAAGCAGCAAGTGTTTCGGTCATACCGACTCCTCTCCGCGCGCATGATCGCTGCCCAACTGCAACGCCACTTCTGAGTCCTCAAAGATACGGCCTAGCTCTTGCACCGTCAGCTCCAGGATGCTTTCCACTTGCCTGGTCGCCGTGAGGCGGGCAGCGATTTCGCTGACTGTTTGCTCGCGCATCGCGCGGCGGCTCAGGTCGAAATACAGACGGGCGCTCTCCAACGCGCCGCTCAACTGACCGGCCAGCTGGGTAGCCGTCGCCACTTCCTCTTCCGTCCACACGCCCTGTTGCTTAAACAGACGCAAGACGCCTATCGCCTCGCCACGCACAATGACGGGCAAGTACAGGCCATCCTCCTCAGGCGTGAGCACAGCCCGACCACGGTGCATGGCCTCGAGCGCCAGCGGCTCGATGGATCGCCGGTTCGACCGACTGACGCGCTGACCGGTAGCGACATATCCCAATTCGGGATAAAGTTCACCGATGAGACGCCACCCCGCACGGCTGATTTCGCCATAGGCACGACGAGCCGCTTCCAGGGCCTCGCGGTTCTCCTCAAACAAGCGCGCATTTTCGATGGCAATCGCAATCTGATCCGCCAAAACTTGCAACGTCGCTACATCTTCTTCTGTAAATGCGTTCGGCTCTTTGCTTTGCACATCCAGCGCGCCCAAGATACGTCCGCCAACAACGAGCGGCAACGCCAGCTCGGAACGCGTCTCCGGCAAGTCGGGATTCGCCAGAAAGACCGCATCCTCGCCCACGTCCAGGGCGATGCGTGGTCGTCCTTCCGCCGTCACAAATCCTACAATCCCGCGCTCGCCCACCGGCAGGCGATGCTGACGCGCCAACATACGCTGCCCGCCTTCGCTATTGGCCGCCCGCAAGACCGCGTACTCACCGCTATCATCTAGCAAGAAAATGCCCACGTGATAGAAACCGAAACGTTCGCTAATCAGGTGGGAGATCTGTGTCAGCAATTCATCGAGATCGCGCAGCGAAGCAGCCGCGCGTCCAACCTCTGCGGCCGCGCGCAACTGAAGCGCGCGCCGCTCCAGCGCGCGCGTGCGCTCGGCCACGCGCGCCTCCAGGGTAGCAATGAGGTCGCGCAAGCGCGCCGTCATCTCATTAAAGCCGGCCGCCAGCGTGCCTACTTCGTCTTGAGTCCGAACTTCCGCGACGAGATCGATTTCCCCGCCAGCAATGCGTTCCGAAGTGCGCGTCAGGTTGAGAATCGGGGCAACGAGCGGTTGAGTCACCAGAATCGCGATCAAGATGCTTGCCAGGCTAATCGCAATGTTGATTGCCACCAGACGACGAGTTTGTTCCTGCACCGGCGTTAACAAGGTGGTCTGCGGCACGAATGTCACAATGCGCCACCGCGCCGCAGTTAAAGCCGCCGCACCGGCTTGGTCATGATACACGCCAAGCTCATCATGGTCTTGTTCGCCTACGTGAAAGGAACCGGAGAAATAGGGAACTTGCGTAAGGTTTTGCAACCCCTCGCTCAGACCGTGCATTTGCAGGATAACCTCCTCGGTCGGCAGACGAGGCAGGCGATTGCGCGCCATCAAGACGTTGACCTGCCCCGCCTGCGGATTGATAATCCGGTAACGCAGCTCCGGCGCGCTGCTATGCGCCAAGATGATATTATTCTCATCCAGAAGCATAGCACTAACATCTGTTCCCAGGCCCTGGCTGTTGCGCGCCAGAAGATGTTGCAACACCGCCGCCGAATACACCTTGTCCAACACGCCTATCTTTTCACCCGAAGCGCTGCGAACAGGGGTGGAAAAGTGGATTACCCCCGACGAAGTCGGCGAGGGAAACTGTACGGAGGAAACATAGGGCAGATCCTGATCGCGCGGGATATAGAAATAATCGCGCGTCAACACCACGCTTCCTACCAGACTTGGATCAGTGCTGGCCTGCACCATACCCAACCAGTCAACCAACGTATAACCAATAATGTACACTGGATCTTTGCGCGCGAGAGCAATCAGAGTCTCTTCGGCATCGCGTCGTAATTCGTTCTCCTCGAACACGTAAACGCGCGCGCTGGGCCCTACCGGCCGCGTTTGTCCCAAGAAATTTTCAAAGACCGGCAATTGTCCTTCGATACGAATCGAATCCAGATTCCGCAACAGAAACTCATCCACAGCCATTGCCAATTGCCTTGCCGATAAAGTCAGGCTTCGATTCGCTTGCTCAATCAAGGAAGCCTGGAAACTGGCGCGGTTCACAGAAGCCAGCAAGGCTGTAGGGACAATCGTCAGGGAACCCAGGATCAGCACCATCTTGATGCGGAACGGACTGGCGCGCAGACTCCAAAAGACAAAGAAAGCGAAGAGGACGCCGCTTAACACGGTAAGCGACTGGACCAAGGTGGAAGCCAGACGCGGCGCTCCGGTGAGCAGCGTGACTGGTTTTGTCGTGGCAAGCAATTGGATAACGGCGTTGACAAGCAACGATAGAACAGCAGCAACGATGAAATCGTTCTGCGGCAAGACTTGCACAGCGATCACGACGGAAAGCACAATGGACAACGCCGCCGCCAGGGGGAGCAACAACGGCGAAGGGGCAAAGAAGGACGCCAGGAACATGCCGCCGGCAACCGCCAATATCGCCAGATGGCCCGCAAAATGCGGTCGGTTCAACCAGCATAATCCGCCTGCCAGCAACGTGACTCCGCCGCTTGCCAAAAACGCATAGCGAAAAGCATCCTCGGCAATTCCCCAACCTGCCGGCGCAAACCACACCGCCAGGCCAAGCAATAGCAACGCCAGAGCAACGAGGTGGATCGTCGCGATGCCTCTACGCGACGCCGGCGAAAGGGTCTGAACATAGTCTCGTATCCGCCTCATAAATCACTCCAACCCGCTGCTGCCTCTACTCTTCTTGAAGGAACAAAGGGACAAACAGCGTATTCAAATCTAAGGGGTAGGTAATGTCGCCTAAACTGGTCAAAAAGTACAAGTTGCGCTGTGCCACATAGTAGATCGAACTGGGATCAAGGCCTGGGTTCTCCGCGAAAAGACGACGGTTATCCTCCAGCGTATAGAACGTAACTGTGCCCGAAATACCCAGGTCATGTTCCGAGCGCTGCAACACTTGCTCGATCATCGCTGTGGATTCTTGAGGATGATCTCGCCGATACACAGCGGCTTCATTCCAGGCTCGAATGAAGGTGCGCACATCCTGCGGTCGATCTTCCACTACGCGACGCCGAAACACAATTAGGGAAGGCAAAAGCGAGCCGTATCGTTCGCTGGCATACAGCAATCGCAGGCCCTGCCGCACACTTTGCGTGGTGTACGGTTCCACAACAAAGCCGGCATCCACAACGCTTGGGATGTTCGCCGGTACATCCTTTGGGTTCATTTCCACCAGCGTCACATCGCGCGCGGTCAGCCCGGCGGTCTCCAGCATATATGTTATAAACATCTCGCTCGACGTATGAAGGTTGACACCAATGCGCTTTCCACGCAAATCCCGCACCCCGCCGATTTCTGGCGCAGCCACTACAGCCGCGATGCCGCCATTATCGCTCACAAAGACAGCCCTTAAATCTGTTTTGCTTGCCATGAGCAAGAAGTCACCAACCGGGAAGACGCCGCCATCAACCACCTCGGCCACGAGGTCAGCACGCGCTTGTGGGTACGAATCGTAGGCCACCAGCTCTACCTCCACGCCGTAGCGTTCGAAAAGGCCCATCTGCTTCGCCAACAGCAGTGTATAATCGCCCTCGCGATACGTCCAAGTAAAGCGCAAGGGAGAGGCCGGGGCAACACCATTCCGACCCGCGCAGGCAGTCAACACTCCCCCTAGAATCCCCACACACAACAGAAGAGCACACACCTCACGTCTCATGCACTCACCTCAGAGTTTTCCTCGAGCAGTTGAACCCGAATTTCGGCCTCTTTCAACCCAAACGCCTGTTGGAACTCGCGCGCTGCTGTCTGGAGCACGCTTTCCAAGTCGAGCGTTGCACGCAGGCGAGCACTCGTCTCGCCGATCAACTGCTCGCGCGCCGCGCGGCGCTGTGCCTCCTCCAGCAAGCGAGCGTTTTCCAGCGCCAATGCTAGGCGTTCCGCTGCCTCCTCGGCAAAGGGGACCATTTCAGATGGCACCTCACCCGCCGGGTAACGCAACGTCAATACACCTAGAGTTTGGCCGCGCAGTTTGATAGGCGTCGCCAGGGTACTGGCCTCTTCCCCCTGCACGATGACTGTTCGGCCACTACGCAAGGCCTCCAGATCTTCCGGCGCCGGCGCGTCGAGAGGACTGAAGGTCGCGCCGGCATAACGGCACCCCAGGAATTGTCGTCCACCAGAAGGAACCACCCGCCAAGCGCGACCAACCATTTGTTGGAACAGACGATCTATTTCCGCTCGGCTGGTCTGCAACTCTTCTTGCAAGCGTGCGCACTCTATGACCAGGGCCAAGTAATCCGCGATCGCCTGGAGTACGGTTAGGTCGTCCTCGCCAAACGCATTCGCTTGATCACTGTGCAAGTCCAGCACACCAATCACTCGTTGGCCCACCTTCAACGGCAAGGCCACCTCACACGCTGTATAGGGCAGCAAGGGACTATGTACATACGATGGCATTGTAGAGACGTCAGTTACCAGCCGTAATTCGCCCAGTTCTGCAACCAGACCAACCAGAGAATGACTGCCCCGAGCCAGGCGATAGCGATTGGCAGCCATCACCTCGCCTGCCTCATCGCCTGCCGCTTCCAACACAACGAATTCACCCTCTTCTTCCATCAGATAGATACCCGAATGGTACAAATCGAAGCCTTCGCGCAAGACATGAGCAGCATGTTTGAGAAAGTCCTTTCTTTCTGCCCCCCCAATTGCCCGGCGCGCAATCTCGGAGACCGCGCGCGCCTGTGAAGCGCGCTGTTCGAGTAGACGCGACTGCACGCTGATTTTTTCCTCCAACGTCTCTACATGCGTCTGCCAGCGCTGTATCGCCCCATTAAGGGAAGCGGTTAGTTCGCCAATTTCGTCATCGTAGAAGGTCGGCAAAGTCTCTCGTATCGCCTCGGGGGTGGAAGCAAGCAGAGCGGGTTGTAAAGCCAGCAGCGGCGAGAGAATCGTCCGCGTCAAGGCGCGCAGAGTCAAAAGAACCAATCCAACATTGAGAACGATCGTGGCCAGCCATAACCAGGTGATTGTGGTAGAGTCAAGCTCATCGCCCAGCCGAATTGCGAACCCCATCATCAGCGCCGGAACAGTCATTACCAGAAACAGGGCAAAGGCTAATCGTCGGCGAATCCTTCGAGGATAGCCGCTGGCAGGAAGGATAACCAGCGCGCCAACCAAGAGGATGGTAAAGGGGATCAGCCAGCGTACGGGAGAACCGATCTCCAATCGCTCCAGCGGCGAAGCGAACTCCAGCCACAGCACAGCAAGCGCTGTGGCCACGCCCTCCAACCCGAGGGCGAGACGTAGACGAATATTCGACGGACTGCCCAGGAAAATCAGGCCTACTGGAACAGCCAAAGCAAGTAGCGAAAGCACAAGGCCGGCCCCGGCGACGAACAAAGTGAAGCCGACGAGGAAAAAGGTGCTGACAAGACCAAGCCAGACGGTCGCCAATGCTGGTCGTCCTCGCTCAAGCCACAAACGCGCAAAGAGGGCGAGCCCCACTGTCGCTCCGCTGAGCAAGGCCAAAGCCAGCCACTGCCACTGCTGGACAATCAAAAAGCTCACCAGAAAGACAATGGCCGACAGGGTGCCGCTCAGAGGAGCAACCAGGCTGGCCCCGTAGAGGAACTCCTGGCGGCTTCGTTCAAAGGGAGAGAGCACAGATCGTTCCATCGTTATTCCCAAGAGGACTTACGGCGTCCAGAACCGTTCCCAGATTCAGACGGCTGAATAAAGACGGAAACCTCACGTACATTCGGCAAACGTTTCAACTCGCTTACTGCCGCCTGAAGCAACGCTCCCGGTTCCAGGGAGCGGCTGAGGCGCGTTGTCAGTTCGCCGATCATCTGCTCCTGCGCCGCGCGCTGCTGCGCATCGGCAAGCAGACGAGCATTTTCCAGCGCCAGAGCCACCTGTTCGGCGATTTCCGTTGCCAGCGTGCGCTCTGCCTCCGTCCAGGGCGCGTCTCCCTTACGCGCTAGAGAGATGACACCGATCCTCTGTCCGCGCAGGGTGATGGGAATCTCCATAAAATTGCCTTCCCGGTCGGTAGTTTGCTTTTGAGTCGGCCTCTCGGCCGGAACAAGCCCGGTCGGCGTGTAACGATAGCCGCGGCGATGACGACGCACACGACTCTCCCAGGCCCGACGAACGCTGTGGGCAGTCAAGGTAGCAACTTGGCGCAACGCGGCGCGATGTTCCTCCTCCAGACGTTGATTCTGCACCACCAGCGCCAGCTGCGCTGCAATTGCTTCCGCGGCTTCCAGATCCTCCTCGGTGAAGTCGCGCGCCCGTTCTGACTGCAAATCCAGCACAGCCGTCACGCGCCCGCCGGCTCGAATGGGCACGGCCAGTTCCGCGCCGCTTGTTGGCAAGGTGACTTTCGATTGGAAGGAACGTCCCTGGCGAATCTCGTTTTCCAGAAAGACCCGCCCCAAATAGGCTGCCATTCCCACCACACTCCGCCGATCCACGTCCACGACCTGCCCCGCCGAAAGGGGGGAAGGTTGATTCGCCATGGCAGCCACCCGCAGCGACAACGTTCGACCATCCTCTTCCATCCAAAACAAGGCAACATGATGATAGTAGTTTGCCAGGATGCGTACAACCTGCCCAAGAAGCGCCTCGCTATCCTGAGGCATCAACGCCAGCCGAGCAATGCGCGCAACCATGTGTAACCGCGCCTGATGACGTTCCACTTCCGCCATGTTCAGCTGCAAGTTGCGTTCCACACGCTGACGCGCCGCGCGCGCGCGTTCCAGCAAAGAACGAACGCCAAGCGCCAGCCCGCTTACCTCGCCGCTCCCGTAGCAGGACAACGAGAACTCATCGCGACCGGACAACAACGCCTGCTTCAGCGCGCGCAGAGGAGAAGAAAGCGACCCTGACAACAAACTACCGGTGGCAACAGAAAGCAAAAGGGCAAGCACGCCCAGACCAATCCATTGCCACAGAGACCAGCGAATCGAAGCGGCAACCTGCGCCCCTGCTCCACCCACATCCACCAGCCTCTGATAGCCCACGCCCAGGAAGGACAAGGCAATCACCAACGTCAACGCAAGGGGCGCCAGGTACAGGCGTGTTGGCCAGGAAAGTCCAAAGTCTGGCAAAGAGGAATCGCTTGGGGAAAGATTTTCTTGGAGTGGTATCAACGCCCGGTCAAGCACCAGGGCCGTCAGCATTGTCCAGCCCACCGTGCTCAAGAAACAGGCAACGGCCAAATGCCCTATGTGCGCCTCCAGCGCGCCGCCCATTAACCCACGCGCGCTGGCCAGGAGAGGCAAGTCCACAACGAGGAGATTGGCAAGCAGAAACATCGAAACGAAACGCCTTGCTAAGCTCGCCATCTCCTCCCATGCGCGAGCCGAGGCCTCCTGCTTGCCCGCCAGGACTGCTCGCGCAGTCCGCGTGGTCAACGCGGCATAACCCACCAGCAAAGCCATTGCAAACAGTATCAACGCCGCAAAAACGGCCACGATCCGTTCGATCTGGGTCGCCGTAAGAGAAACGGTCAACCACAGATACAGCGGGCCAAGCAAGTTCGCCGGGAACGCAAGGAGTTGCGCCAGCCCGACCACGCGCAAGGGGTATTTCCCCTGCCAGCGAAGGAAAAGACGCTCAAAGAACTCTGCCGGAGGTTGCTCACTGTTCATACGCTTCCTTCCAATGATTCCGACTCTTGCGCTTCGAGTTCTAAATGGATGCTGGCCTCTTCCGCGCGTAGAGCACGGCCCAGTTCACGCACGGCAGTTTGTAAAATCGTCTCGATGTTCTGTGAGGCCCAAACCTTGCGGGTGATTTCCGCCGTCAAGCGTTCATGCAATGCCATTTGCTGACTCTCTTCCAGAAGGCGGGCGTTTTCCAACGCCAGAGCCGCCTGCGCCGCCACCGTCTCAATCAAACTCCGCTCCTCAGGCGACCACTCACTTTCCCCCTCCAGTGTGATTTGACCAATGATCTGATCACGCAACGTGAGTGGAACATCCAGCACAGTCGCTTCCACCGGCGGGGTCGTACCAACGGTATACTCTGTCGCTTCAGCGGTCGGTAAACGGCGCGACCAGGCCTCCATCACGTATTGTCCTTGTAAGGCGCGAATCTCTTCAAGGGTCGCTTCCTGTTCCGCAAACAAGCGGGCGTTTTCCAGAGCAATTGCCAGCGTGTCCGCAATATTTTGCATAATCGTAATATCGTCCTCATCGAACGCCGCCGGCCGATCGGATTGAATCGTCAGCGCGCCAATCGCTCGTTCGCCCACGATGAGCGGCAGCGCGAGTTCCGATCGCGTGGCAGGCAAGTAAGGGTTCGCAAAGCGGACGGCATCCTGACCGACATCCAATGCAATGCGTGCCCGGCGATTCAGAATCGTCCAGCCAACCATGGAAGACTCGCTGAGCGAGAGACGGTAACGCGCTGCCAACATGGCTGCGCCGGCTTCGCCCGTTCCGGCGCGCAACACGGCGTAACGGCGACTCTCATCGAGCAAGAAAGCGCCCACATAGTAGAGGCCAAACCGTTCCTGTATCAGGCTCACCGCCTGTTGCAACAATGTCTCCATCTCATACAAGCCGCTAATGGCACGCAACAGCTCGGCAGTCGTCCGAATCTGAAGCGAACGACGCTCCACATCAGCCACCTGACGGCGCAAACGTTGCTGCTCCTCTTCCATTTGTGCCACGCTAGCAACCGCCCGGTTCAGAGCCATCTGTAAACCGCCTACCATAGTGGACAACGAAAGGCCAACCACCACACCAAGCAGCAACAACGACATCCCGCGATTCACCCATCCTGTCCAGGCATCCGAGGGCCATTCCCGAAGCGGCACAATCACGTGGCGGCTCATCAATGTCCCTATAAGTGCTACAGTGCCTATGCTTATCACGAGCGAGTACGCTGCGCCCCGCCGACCAAAGAACAAGGAGGAAAGCGCAAGGAAGGTCAGAAGAAAAATCGCGCCATCCGTAGTCATTCCCCCTTCCCGATACGTGGCCAGGCTGACCAAATATGTCATCACCAGCAGGCTACTCGCGCGTAGACGGTACGGAAGACGGCGGAAAACGGTGATGATCAGCAACCAGACGAGAGCCGTTGTATAAACAGCTAGAACAGGCCAGTCTCCCTCCTTAAAATAGCGCTCATAAGAACGATTGAGAATCACCACGTACTCAAGGATGCCGAAAAGCAAAGCGCCCCAGAGGATATTGTTGAGAATACGGAAGCGCAATTGTTGTAAGGCATCCGGAGAAAGAGACGCCGCCTCTTCCGTTGACTGTTTCTGGAAGAAGGGTAATTTCATAGTTGTTGACCTCCCGGCACATTTTCCCCTCCGCCGTTCTCGCCACTTGCTCCTTCCTCTTCTCCTACGCCAACCTTGATACGGGCGCGACGCGCACCAAGCACCTTGCTCAATTCTGCAACGGTTGTCGCCATGACGCCTTGCATGCTGGTCGCGCGACGAATACGCGTCGTCAATTCGTAAACGAGGCGCTCGCGCTCCACCTGACGGCGCACCTGATCGAGTAGGCGCGCATTGGCGATAATCGCAGCCAGACTGCCGGCCAATGTCCCGAGCATTTCCTCGTCGCTTTCGTCATAGGCGCCCAGTTGTTCACTCTCCACATTCAACACGCCCAGCAATTCGCCGCGATACAGGAGGGGAATCGCCAGCTCCGAACGCACATCCGAACTGATTTGCATATAACGCGGATCTTGGGCCACATCGTTGACTCGCAACAACTGCTGATGTTCGGCTACCCAGCCGGTGATGCCCTGCCCAAAGGGTATCTCTAGATGGGAAATCTCTTCCGAATAACCGGCATACGCGCGCACACGCAGCACCCGTTTTTCCGTATCGGCCAGGAGAATCGTCACGCGATCGCCGCCCAATGTGACCTGCAGACCCTGCGCGGCCCCAACCAGAGCTTCCTCCATTGTCGTGCCCGAAGCCGCCGCTGTTGTGACATGATGAAGCAGACGATGTTGCGATAGGTGCTCTTGAGTCTCCGCGAATAGTTCCGAGTTGAGCACGGCCACAGCCAACTGATCGGCCAGGATGCGCAGCACTCCCATTGCATCCTCCGTAAAGGAGTAGGGGCGCGTGCTTTGCACGTCCAGGGCACCTAGAATACGCGTACCTACCTTGAGCGGCAAAGCCGCCTCCGCACGTGTATCCGGCAGAAGCGGATTGGGATAGTAGGTGGCATCGCGCGAGGTGTCATTCACGATCAACGGCTCGCCACTGCCCGTAACATACCCCACGATCGAGGTCGAACCAATTTTCAGGCGGTGACCGGAGCGCTTCATTTGCTGCCCGGCCTCGCCGGTCGCCTCTCGAATTACAGCATACTCGTTGGCTGCGTCAAGCAAGAAAACAGCCGCATGATAGAAATCAAAGCGATCGCGAATCAGGTTCACCGCCTTGCTCAAGACCTCATTCACATCCAACGAAAGAGAAATTTCGCGCGCGATCTCGGCAGCGGTCTGCAACTGGATGGCGCGTCGGCGCGTCTCCTCAATCAGGCGCAGATTGTGGAGGGCATTGCCGGCCTGGGTCGCCAACGTCTGCAAGAACTTCAGGTCGCTTTCGTTGAAGGCGCGCTCACGTTCCACGTCCTGCACCACGACCGCCCCCAACACTGCCTCCCCGGCCACCAGCGGCACCCCTAACCACGACTTCGGCGCCCGACTCGCCATCTGCGCCACAAACGCCGGCGATACGTGACCCAACATCACCAACTCCCACGCCTCCACAGGCTTCTCGTTCACCAGTCGCACCCCTAACGCACCCGCACGCTCATTCACCCGATCCGCCAACAACAACGGCTGCTTCGTCCGCACCACCACCGAAGTCAACCCCTCCCCAAGCGGAAACGCTTCCACACTGCCAATTTCTCCCCCCTCACGATCCTTATCGAACAGGTACGGAATGCTTAACGTGCCGCTCTCCTCATGATAGAGCACAAGTTGAAAGTTCACCTGCCCCAGCGCCTCTCGCACATATTCATGCACCTTGCGATAGAGCAACTCCGAGTCGGCAAGGAGAGCAAACTCTTGCATCGCGCGCGCCAGAACTTCCACCTCCACCATACGCCGCCTGATCTGACGTTCCTCCTCCAGGCGAGTCAATGTCTCCGCGACGAGATCAGAGAGAGTAAGATATGGTTGCACACTGCTCTCGCTCAAAGGCCGCGTTTCCCGCGTGCCGACCAGCATAACCCCGGCAGTTTCCTCGCCCAGGCGAACCGGCACCATCGCCGCGCTAAAGATATCGAAACGCCGCAGCAATCGCACCAGTTCATAAGGCAAAGCCTGCAAGCGAGGACCATCGGCGATAAACGGGCCAGAGGCCAAGTAATCCTCTAGATCGCGAATAGGAATGCTAACCCGCCCCGGGAAAGCACCTTCCTCCCGGGAGAGCGGATCAAAGCCAGTTTCCAAACGCAAACCATCGCCATCCGCGAGCAAGTAGAGAGAAAGATAAGGACTGTGAGAAAAGACCTGTTTGACCGCAGCCACAACCTCGGCTTCCGACTGCGCCTGGGTGACTTGATAACTGCGACGGTAAAGTTCCGATACATCCTCAACGCCAAACTGCGCCGTCTGAAAACGACGTGCATTCTGCACAGCGACAGCAATCTGATTGGCCAGAATCTGTAATACCGCCACTACGCTCCAGTCATCGAATGTCCCGACTTGCTCGCCTTGAATATCGAGAACGCCAACGAGCGTATCGCGCACCAGCAGGGGAATAACTACCTGCGACTGAGCGCCCTCCACCAGCGCCTTCTCAATCTGGAGCGGATCCTCGCCAGTTTGCGAGGCCACGCGTAGCAATTTGTTCTGGGCCGCCCAACCGAGGATCGAAGAAGAACCGACAGCCACACGCAACCCTTTCTCGCTACCACCGCCCTCTTCCCGCGCGACTTGTTCGACCAGATAACGACCACTCTCATCCACGAGGAACAACCGGCTGGCCAAAAAGCCCAAACGCGAAGGAATCAACCTGCTGACCAGTCGTGTAATTTCCTCCAGGGAACCGGCCGCCGCAATAACCTGGCCAACCCCCACCGCCTCGCGAATTTCCGCCGTATGCTCCTCTACCCGCTTCTCGAAATTCTCACGCAGGTCAACCAGTTCTCCCGTTTGTTGTTCCTCTACCCTCCGTTGCAAGAGGGAGATGGTAGCGGAAACTGCGCTCATAAAGGCCATTCCTCCTCCAAGAGCTAGCACCGTCCTTTGCTCTAGCACAGGGGAAGGAGGAAGAAGCAAAACGTAGAACACAACCCCGGCGATCAACAACACCACCGTCCGCAACGTCAGCAAGGCACCCGCTAACACCAGCGCCGATCCTACCAGCAACAATAAGGAAACAGGCGCTAACCGAATATCGAACAGCGGATATATCAACCCCCAGATCAACAAACTCCCTATCATCCAGTTAATGCCCGCGCGATAGGCGATGGAACGGCTAAAAATATACGCAAAAATCAGCGCCAGCGTCAACAGGCTAAGCGAGGTTGGCAACCAGACCGGCGCCCCGCTCAAGGTGGCCATCAACACACCGAGCAAGGAACCCAGAATGCCCAGGCCCGAGAAAGCCGCCGCCAGTTGCGCCCGGCGAACGGCGACCGGATCACGCAAACTGTCGCTTGGCTCAATCAGCGATCTCAAAATCCTTCGGACTCGTTCTACAAATCTGGATGGCATGAACGCCTCCTGGCAACACGCCGTTAACTCATTTCCCAAACCGGCTCACCGGCCAGAATCCGTCGAATCTGATCGGGAAAGCGATCGGGATCGAGAGGCTTGCCCAAAAAACCATTGAAACCGGCCGCGCGCGCTTTATTCATCTGCTCCAGGCTGGCCTCGGCCGTCACCGCGACGACCGGAACATTCTTCAATCGTTCCGAACCCGAGGCGCGGATTTTACGCAAGGCGCCATAGCCGTCCTCGTAAGGCAAGCGAATGTCCATCAAAATCAAATCCAAGCGCGGTAAAGTATCGGCGTATTCGACCACTTCATAGCCAGAGGTCTTCCACTCGCAGTGAATGCCCAAATATCCCAGCATACGGGCTATCAGCACGAAATTCGAGACGTTGTCCTCCACCACTAGGACAGTGGCGTCTTTTGGAATCATCGTCCGCCGCATACCGGGTTGCGTATCGGTAACCGGGTTTGGTTGAGTGCTCTCGTCAGCCAACACGTTCACCTCTTCCTGAGGTATCTCTCTATCTGCAAAGGCAAAACATCAATATCCACCGGTTTTTGGATATAGCCATCACAACCAGCCTCCAGGGATTTCTCACGGTCGCCGCGCAATACATTCGCCGTCAGGGCAACAATCGGCACATTAGCCAAGCCTGGCATCGAACGTATAGTGCGGGTAAGCGTATACCCATCCACCTCCGGCATATTGATATCCACCAGAATAATGTCGGGGACTTGCCCCTGCAAGATTTGTAACGCCTCCTGCGCACTGCCGGCCTCAAGGACATCATATCCTTCCGCCATCAATACCCGCCTCACCAGGATACGATTTTCTCGGTTATCCTCGACATACATAACCGTCCCATTGCCCATAGACAATACGCCTCCACTTTATTCTACTGTCGAACCAGGATGCCCACATAACAGCATCCTTACAGTTAAGCGGGTGTTAACGCTTTACTATTATATTACAAATTTCCCGCCCCGTCTCTTATCCCCCTCGCCAACGCAAATCTACCACAAGTTCCCCCTCACTTCTACGAGATACCCTGCCGCTTTGAGTGTTGGTTGTTCCTCACTCGATACTACCGTCAGGACATAATCGCTCCATCTACGCCAATGCCCAAGCCAGGAGAGAGAGGCCTCGGCAAACGACAAGACGCACGGGCGCCAATCGCACGCAGGCAACAACGAATCCGGCAAGGCAACTTCCACCTGGCGCGTGTCCAGGCGCAAGCCCTTATGCAGCGCCTTGAGCGCCGACTCCTTTAGGCTCCAGAGCAACGTCACCGCCAGCGTGCGTAGATCGACGGGAGAACGGCTCAACGCCTCCCGCTCCACAGCCGTGAAGTAATCTTCTTCAAAGACTTGCCGCCGCTCCTCGATCCGTTCGATATCTACCCCAAGTTCCCTGCCGTCCGGTTTCCAGGCAACGAACGCCAGTCCCGCGCGATGGCTGATGGAGAGCGTCCCCTCGCGTGGCTGCCCGTTCACAAGTACAACGGGAGCGCCGCTCTCCTCGTTGAGAATTTCGATTGTGCTCCACGGCCGATCGGTCAGATCCGCCTCCACACGGCTCAACAGCGCTTTCGCAGCATAGCGTCCCAGTAACCATTCCCGCCGGCGACGCGGAAAATGCAAGCCCTCGAAGCGCTCCCATTCACGCGCCGAGAGAAAATCCGTGCGCCATGGGCAACTTTCCTCTCCTATGGCGCTTTCGAGCAGAAGCCAGAAGATCATCCCACAATTCCTGCAACCTGCAACGCCCTCTCTGCCGACTTTCCCGAAAAGGCAGACCCGTTTATGCCTCGCCGTTCCCGACCTTCACCAGTCTTTTGAGCGGCGACAGGAGTTCTTCGCGAACGGAATACGGCAAAGGACTGGTGCGGTAATTCTCCATCTCCAGGTAAACCCGCCCGCTTGCATCCACCACGCGGGCACAGAAGCGCCAGCCGTCCGTGTCCTGCTGTGGGCGCACCTCGGCGTAAATCGAGCCGCCATTGGATTGCACCTCATAGAAACAGACACGACCGATCGCGCGCGGTAGGGCCAGCACGCCCGTCTTGCCAGCCTCCCAGATTCCCGCCGTCTGCAGACAAAGTTCCAGCAACACCGGCGCAGTGACCAACGGCTGCTCGGCAGAGAGCATGGAGGGTCGATCCGCGCGCAGGAGGCCAATCACGTGACCATCCACAGCACAGACGCTCTCCAATACCTGGAAAGCCGGCCCATGGAAGTAGAGGCGATAGATGTCTTCCGCTTTCACAGCCTCCTGCCCATGCACCGGCAACGGCGGCAGCGATACCTGCGGCGGCCTGTTGGGAGATGGGGAGAGCCTTACCTTGCCGACAAAATGTCGCAGGCGTTCCATTGCCCCGCCCAAGCGCGCGAGCGTGGATTCCAGAGTGACATAAGCGATCAGACCGTCTGCTTCCTTCACCGTCTGCGCCTTCCAGATAAGACGGCGCGGCTGATTCCGATAGAACTTGAATGGGGTCAGAAATTCGATATCCTCCAGTTGTACCACGTGTAAGGCGCCCTTCTGCGCCGCCAGGGTCGTGGCAATATGTTGCGCCGCCACGGAGAATCCCTCGATGCCCATCACACCGGGCAGGAGCGGCGTGCCGTCCATAGCGTGATCGCGCAAAAAGGGTTCACTCGCCGGGTCGAGTCCAGTTTCCAGAATGACGCCCTCGTGCAGGTCGAGGCCAGTGACGCGACCGAGCATGACGTGCGGCGGATTGCCTTCGGTCAGGGTCGCGTTGGCCTTTTCGAGATCCAGTCCGCCATCGGCCGGCCAGGATTTCTCCAGTAGACCCAATGCCCCGCACAGCACCGCCTCGCCGGCCGGAGCATAGACGAGTTCACGGTAGACCATCGGCGCGGCCTCGTCCGGCGGAATCATTTCCACGCCGGCGCGCTTCATTAGCTCCGGTATCGAACCACGCGAGGCCATGCCGACTTCGCCCCATGGTCCCCAATCCAGAGCGATCGCCTTGAGTTGCGGATACTGCCGTCGCATAGCCGAAGCCAGGCGGGCCAGGAAATCATTCGCCGCCGCATAATCGGTCTGTCCTGTGTTGCCGAAACGCCCGGCAATCGAAGTGAAGAAGACTACGGCGCGCGGCAACTGCTGACGCGCCTCCAAAGCTTTGAAAAGGTGGAAGAAGCCATCCGCCTTGATGGAAACCGTCAAGCGAAATTCCTCAAACGGCTTATGTTCCAGTTTATGCGAACGCTCAATGCCCGCTGCATGCACGAGCACATCCACGCGCCCCTCGGCTTGCACCACAGCCTCCACGACTCGATCCACATCTTCTGCTCGCGTCACATCAGCGGTCATATACGTGACCTGCGCGCCGAGGGCGCGGATATTTTCCATCACATCCAGCAGTGCGGCCATGCGATCCAGAGCAACCAAACGGTTTTCCAGCTGCACCGGCGTCACTTTCTCGCCTTGCGCCACAAGGCGCGCCATCAGTTCACGGCGGAAGGCCTCACGGTCACACCGCAGGCTCCGCAAATCCGCGTCGTTCGGATCAGGGACCGGTTCGATACCGACCAGATAGAAGCGGGCTTTCGTCTGCCGCGCCAGGTCCAACACCACGCGACCGGTGATGCCGCCGCTTCCGCCGCTGACCAGGAACACGCTGGACGAATCCAGAGTCAGGTTAGCAATCGCGCCCAGCGGAGTCAGACGATTGACAATGGTGTAGCGCTGTTCGCCTACCCAACCAACCTCGGTCACCAGCGGGTCGAAGAGCGTCTCCTGAATCAGGCAAGTCGCCACTTGAGCCGCCGATGCTTCAGGCGCGAAATCCACCACTTTCACGAGAGCCTGCGGACGTTCCATAGCGATCGCTTTGGCAAAGCCGCCGACCAAACCGCCGAACGGAGCAGCAGCGCCCTCTGGCTGGTAGCCGAACACGCCGCCGCAACGCGTGGCGCAGAGCAGGAACACACGCTCTGGCAAAGCACGCAGCACGTGGTAGAGGCTGTACAAGCGACATTCCATTGCCTGCTGCCACTCCTCCGCCGTCATCTCTGCCAGCGGCGGCTCAATATCCAGCGCCGCTAGGTGATAGACGCCGTGAATTGGTCCATCCTGCAACCAAGCAGCGATTCGCTCGCCCGCCTTGTTCAGACCGGACGCCTCCAGAGCCAGGACCTCCACCTTCCGCGCTTTTAGCCGCCGCGTTAACGCAGCCATGACCTTACCACCATCGCCGATGACCAGCACCCGTTGGCCGGCCTCCAAGGTCACGCCCGTCGGATGGCACAAATCCAGGCGCGGCCGCAATACCGGCGTTGGCACCCGGCGTTTAATAACGCCTTCCTTTTTTGCGGTTGCTTCCGAAACAGGCACGGAGACCG
>FMSI01010919.1_pt1 | contig 54562 bp, 42 predicted proteins | sample 1504471 | NCBI WGS metagenome assembly FMSI01 (sample SAMEA4475357, study PRJEB15587) | soil metagenome | biome: Soil; feature: Field | place: India | collected 2015-03-11 | depth 0 m
AAAAAAAATAGAGTAATGGAGGTTTCTATGGAGTATATATCTCCAAACTGGAATGTGATATACAATCTATGTCTAGAACTTGCTAAAAAAATAAAAGATGATAATTACAGGCCAGAAATTATTGTGGGAATAGCAAGAGGAGGTTGGATCCCTGCAAGAATTCTTTCTGATCTTTTGGAGAATTCCTATACTGCAAATATAAAAATTGATTTTTATAGGGGTGTGGGAGAGACAAGAGAAAGACCCGTTATTACTCAAACAATTTCCACAGGTGTGGAAGGAAAAAGAGTTTTAGTTGCAGATGATGTAGCAGACAGTGGGAAAAGCTTAAAAGTTGCAAAGGAGCATTTGGAACATTGTGGTGCAACGATAGTTAAGATAGCAACAATTTATTATAAACCTTGGTCTATAATTAAGCCAGATTATTATATAGAAGAAACCTCCTCATGGATAATTTTCCCTTGGGAGATAAACGAAACGTTATTAAAAATTACTAAAAACTTAAAAGATAAAGAGAAATTAAGTGAAGAGATTTACGAGGAGTTAATAAAAACAGGAATAGAGGAGAAATTATTAGATAGATTAATAAAAGATTTTTGGGGTAATCTCTTATGAAAGCAATTTCAGCAGGTGGAGTAATCTTTAATAATAAGAATCAGGTATTAGTTCTTCAAAGAAAAAATGGAAATTGGGTTCTTCCGAAGGGACATATTGAAAAGGGAGAAAATATTGAAGAAACTGCAATAAGAGAGGTAAAGGAAGAAACAGGAATAAAAGCAAAAATTATTACCTACATTGGAGAGATAAATTATCATGCACATGCAACAGAATCTCATCCCGAAGAAGATAAAAAGGTTTTTTGGTTTCTCATGGAAGCTCTTTCTTCAGATATAAAAGTCGAAGAGAAAATATTTATCCAAGGAAAATTTTTATCAGTCGAAGATGCGATAGATATTTTAACCTTCCCCTTAGAAAAAGAGATTTTGAAAAAAGCTTATAATCTTCTTATAATGAAGAGGAATTAAATGAATATATTGATGCTCACATGGGAGTTTCCTCCAAGAATTATAGGAGGTTTAAGTCGCCATGTTTCAGACTTAAGTTATGCCTTATCTAAAAAAGGAATAAATATTACAGTAATTACTTGTTGTTCAGAGGAGGGAGAAGAAAAGGAAATTATAGGGAATCTTTCTATTTATAGAGTTCCATCTAAGATTATTGAAGCACCTGATTTTATTAGCTGGATATATTTTCTAAATCTCTCAATGATTATAAAAGCCTTCGAAACATCTAAACAAACTTCTTTTGACTTTATTCACATTCATGATTGGCTCTCTGCCTTTGTTGGATATGTTTTAAAACATTCCTTTAAGAAGCCGTTAATCGCAACTATTCATGCCACAGAATATGGAAGAAATCAAGGAATATATACAAAGGAACAGAAATTTATTCATGATGTCGAATGGTGGTTAACTTATGAGGCATGGAAGGTAATCGTATGTAGTAATTTTATGAAGGAAGAAGTGAAAAATCTCTTTAATTTGCCTGAAGATAAAATAAACATAATTCCAAATGGAATTAATATAGAAAATCTAAAAACAAGTTTAAATTTAAATGAGATAAGAAAAAAATTTGCTCTTCCCCATGAGAAAATTATTCTTTTTATAGGAAGGATGTATTATCAAAAGGGACCTGAGTATCTATTAAGATCTGCACCTTTTATTCTCTCCCAATTTCCCAATGCAAAATTTATTTTTGTGGGGACTGGAGATTTACTAAACTCCTTGAGAGAAGAAGCTAATAATTTGGGACTTCAAAATAAAGCCGTTTTTACAGGATTTATTGACGATTCCTTAAGAAATGCCCTTTTAAATCTTGCAGATGTTTGTGTCTTTCCCAGTATATATGAGCCCTTTGGAATAGTTGCATTAGAAGCTATGGCTCTATCAAAGCCTGTAGTTGCATCAAATCTTGGAGGTTTTAAAGAGATAATAAATTCTGGATATGATGGTTTCCTCTTTACCCCAAGGGATATCTACGATCTTTCCCAAAAAATACTATCTTTATTAAAGGATGAAAATTTAGCAAGAAAAATGGGAGAAAGAGCAGGAGAAAAAATAGAAAATTTCTATACCTGGGAGAAAATAGCAGAAGAAACATTAAGGGTATACGAAAAAATTCACCAGGAATATCTTTCATCAAATTGGAGGTGATTACCAATGAAAGTTGTTATAATGGCAGGAGGAGAGGGAACAAGATTAAGACCTTTAACCTTAACCCGTCCTAAACCAATGATTTATGTGGTTGGAAAACCCGTCATGGAGCATATAGTAGAACTTTTAGCAAGACAGGGATTTAAGGATCTTATTGTAACTCTTTATTATCTTCCTGAAATAATTCAAGAATATTTTGATGATGGCTCCCATTGGAATGTTAGAATTGAATATTCCATTGAAGAGATACCCCTTGGAACCGCTGGAAGCGTAAAGTATGCCTTAAAGAATAAAGAAAAAGATAGAATTCTCATCATAAGTGGTGATGCTTTAACAGACTTTGATTTAAATGAAGCCTTAAAATTTCATGAGGAAAAAAAGGCTTTAGCAACAATAATTCTAAAATCTGTGGAAAATCCTTTAGAATATGGTGTTGTAATTACTAATGAAGAAGGAAGAATATTAAGATTTCTTGAAAAGCCGGGATGGGGAGAGGTCTTTAGTGATAATGTAAATACAGGAATTTACATATTAGAACCTGAAGTTCTTGATTATATTCCTGATAACACTCCCTTTGATTTTAGTAGAGATCTTTTTCCCCTTTTATTAAGTAAAAATTCTCCTTTGTTTGGATATAAGGGTTCTGGTTATTGGTGCGATATAGGGAATCTTAATCAATTTTTACAGGCAAATTTTGATATTCTTTATAGAAAAGTAAATATAGAAATTCCTGGAAGGGAAATATTCCCTGGGGTATTTGCGAAAGAAGGAACAGATATATCGCCTTCTTCTTATATTAGACCTCCTGTTTATATTGGAGAATTTACAAGAATAATAGGAAACACTCAAATTCTTGGACCGGTAGTTTTAGGAGACAATGTTTATGTGGATAACGATAGTAAAATCCAAAGAACAGTGATCCTTAACAATACTTATATAGGAAAAAGAACCACTATTTTCTCTGCAATAATTGGAAATAGATGTAATCTTAAAGATTTTGTAAGAGTTGAAGAAGGTACTATAATCGGAGACAACACAATCCTGGGGAACAAAGTATTTGTTAATAATAATATAAAAATTTGGCCTAATAAGATTGTTGAGTCAGGAAGTATTGTCAATTCGAGTATAATTTGGGGAAGTCATTATAAGAGAACCCTCTTTGGACAGAGGGGAATCTCAGGACTAGTTAACATTGAAATCACTCCAGAATGGGTAACAAGGATTGGAGCTGCTTTTGGGACTATTTTACCAAAATTCTCCAATGTGGTAATGAGTAGAGATATAGATCCTTCCTGTAGAATGATTAAGAGAGCTCTACTTACGGGTATCCTCTCTACAGGAGTAAATGTTTTGGATGTCAGGACATTACCTATTCCTGTAGTAAAATACTCTGTTGGAAATCTATTTGCAAAAGCTGGGGTTCATGTAAGAATCTCTCCATTTGATAAAGAGAAAGTTTTTATTGAGTTCTTTGATGATAAAGGGATTCCCCTTGATAAGGGGATTGAAAGAAAAATTGAAAATGTCTTATTTAGAGAAGATTTTAGAAGAACCTATGCTAAGGAAGTCGGAGAAATAAAGTTCCCCCCCCATGTCATCGAATATTATATCATGGGATTACTAAGAAAAATTGACAAAGAATATATTAAACAACAAAATTTTAAAATAGTTGTTGATTATCAAGGAGGGAGTCTATCTCTTGTTCTATCTCCTATTCTTTCTCAGTTAGGAATCGAGACAGTATCTTTAAATTTATATGGGGAGGGATCATTGCATACCACTACAAATTCTTTGGAAACCTTGGGAAAAGTTGTCCAAAGCTTGGGAGCAGATTTGGGTGTTATTTTTACTAATGATAGTGAGAATTTTTCCTTTTTAACTCCAAAGGGCCATTTTATTTCTAAAGACATACTTATAGGAGTTTTATCTTGGCTAAATTATAGAAATTTCCCAGATAGTCAAATAGTTGTTCCAGTAACAGTTTCTCACATTGTAGAGAAAATAGCACGTTCAGAGGGAGGAAAGGTGTATAGATGTAAAACTTCTCCATCGGATTTTATAAAAACCATGCTAAAAATTGATGCAAAATTTGGAGCTTGTGAAGATGGGACTATATATCCAGAGTTTCAGTTGTCCTTTGATGGTATTTTTTCTTTTATAAAAACCTTAGAGCTTCTTGCAAAAACAAAATTAAATTTAGATGATTTATTCCTAAGTTTACCTAATTTATACAAAGTAAAAAACACAGTAGAATGCTCCATAGAGAATAAGGGCAAAATTATGAGAAGGGTTATCGAAGAAAATATTGATAAATCTATTGATTATACTGATGGAATAAAAATATTTTTTGGAGAATCCTGGATATTAATCCTTCCTCATCCTGAAGAACCTGCCTTTGAAATATATGCAGAAGCGCCTTCATTGATAGAAGCTCAAGAACTTTTAAAAATTTTCTCTGAAAGAATTAAAGAATTAAATAACACTTAGTTTAAAATAATTTTAACTTGACATGCTTCTCTTCTTCTCTATTATTAATTAAAGAAAGAATTCTCAAAGAAATGGAGGTTAAAAGATGCAAAATTTTCTATGGATCGTACCCATTTCAGGAACTATTGGTTTAATCTTTGCCTATTTTATAGCAAAGGGAATTCTTAAAGAGGACGAAGGCCCTGAAGAGATAAGAAAAATCATGAAAGCAATCCAACAGGGAGCGGACGCATTTTTAAACCGAGAGGTTAAAACAGTAGCAATCTTTGTACTAGCTTTTGCAATTTTTATGGCATTAGTTCTTCAACCCCTTCTTGGGTTAACCTTTATCATCGGTGCAAGTTTTTCTATGACTTCTGGCTATATAGGGATGAAAATTGCAACTCGTGCCAATGGAAGAACTACTTATGCAGCAGCAAAATACGGTGCAGGAAAAGCATTGGATTTTGCTTTCTCTGGTGGGGCAGTAATGGGAATAGTTGAAGCAAGTCTTGGAATTTTTAGCGCCAGCTTACTCTATCTTATTTTAAGTGTATTTATATCTGATCCTCGTCTTAAATTAGAAATTATAAGTGGATATGCATTAGGAGCGAGTTTTATTGCTTTATTCGCTCGTGTTGGTGGAGGAATCTATACAAAAGCAGCAGATGTGGGAGCAGATCTTGTGGGAAAAGTTGAGGCAGGAATTCCAGAAGATGATCCTAGAAATCCAGCAGTAATAGCAGACAATGTAGGAGACAATGTAGGAGATATTGCTGGAATGGGAGCAGATCTTTATGAATCATATGTAGGAGCAATTTATGCAGCTGCAGTATTAGGATTTGCTTACGCAGAATTAAAAGGTTTAATTTATCCCTTTTTAGTAGCAACGATAGGGTTATTTTCCTCAATAGTGGGAATAATCTATGTAAAAACCCTTGCCACAAGAAAGACCTCTGATCCTTCAAAGGCTCTAAGAAATGGAACTTTATTAACTACATTTTTAACGGCTATTGGTACCTTTATTCTTTCTTATTATTATCTCAATAATCTTGGAACTTTTTGGGCTTCAGTTATAGGTCTCATTGCTGGAATTCTTATTGGATTAACAAGTGAGTATTATACCTCTAAGAAACCCATTGAAGATATCGCATATGCAAGTACAACTGGATCTGCAACAAATATTATATCTGGAATCGCTATTGGAATGGAAAGTACCTTTATAACTATTTTAGTATTAGCAATAGGAATTGTATTGAGCTATGTAGCAGCTGGTCTTTGGGGAATTGCATTAGCTGGAGTTGGAATGTTAGCAACCCTTGGAATTAGTTTATCTGTTGACGCCTACGGACCTGTAGCAGACAATGCTAGTGGAATTGCAGAAATGGCTCATCAAGGAGAAAAAGTAAGAGAGATAACAAGTTCCCTTGATGCTTATGGAAACACCACAGCAGCAATGGGAAAGGGATTTGCTATAGGCTCTGCAGCACTTACCGCCCTTGCCCTGTTTGCAGCATACACAGAATGGGCAAAGATTCCTGGAATAAATGTTGTAAAAGCCGAGGTTATTGCAGGAGCCTTTATAGGAGCTATGCTTCCCTTTTTATTTGCCTCCTTAGCTCTTAGAGCAGTAGGAAATGCAGCAACAAAAATGGTGGAAGAAGTGCGAAGGCAATTTAGGGAAATTAAAGGATTGTTAGAGGGAAAGGCAGACCCAGATTATGCAAGATGTGTCGATATTAGCACCTTAGGAGCATTAAGAGCTATGGTTCTTCCAAGTATTATAATGATAGGCTCTCCTTTTATAATAGCTTTTATCTTGGGAAAAGAGGCCTTAGGAGGAATGCTTGTAGGAGCAACACTTTCTGGAGTTCTATTAGCAATATTTATGGCAAATTCAGGGGGAGCATGGGATAATGCTAAAAAATTAATTGAGCATGGAAAATATGGAGGGAAAGGATCTGATGCTCATAAGTCAGCAGTTGTAGGAGATACGGTAGGAGACCCCTTTAAAGATACCGCAGGACCATCAATAAATATTCTCATCAAGCTTATGGCTGTAATCTCTTTAGTTTTCTTACCAATTTTCTTTAGATAAAAATAAAGGGGAGGTATATACCTCCCCTAAGATTTTGCTTTTCTAAATTTTTTTAAATCCTATAAAAAGTTCTTCTCCTGCTAAACTTATCTTTCTCTTAAATATTTCCTCGGGAATTTCTCCTTCATCTATAGATATTGCTAAAATCTCTTCTGCTAATTCCTTTTTATTACTCTCTATTATATTTTTAATCCTCTCAGAACCTTGATAATACAAGGTTATTCTATCAGTATAATCTAATTTTGCTTCCTTTCTAAGCATCTGAATTTTATGCTCTAATTCCCTCAAGATACCCCTCTCTAGAAGCTCATCCGTTAGATTAGTATCTAAGGCCAATTCAAAATTCTCAGCCTCAGCAAAGACTATCCCTTCCTTCTCCTTTTCAGGAATTTCTCCAAAGATAATTTCTTTAATGTTTAGTTCCTTAGATATGTAGTCTTCATATCTTACCAAATTTTTAACATCCTTTATGGGAGAGTTTACCCATAACGTTAAAAGAGGCTGTCTTATCTTAATATTTGCTTGATTTCTCAACATTCTTCCCAAGGCCACAATTTCTCTTATACTCTTTATTTCCTGCTCTAATTTTTCATCTATTAACTTTTCTTCATATTTAGGATACATACAAAGATGAACACTAATAGGAGAAGACTCTTCCAAAGGTCTTATTACTTCTTGATAGATTTTTTCGGCAGTAAAGGGAATAAAAGGAGCTAAAAGTTTCGTAAGCTCTTTTATAACAGTATAAACAACAGTATATGCGGACCATTTATCTTTATCCTTTTCTGATTCCCAGAAGCGACTTCTATTTAACCTTATATACCAGTTACTTAAGTCTTCTACGACAAAATTCTGAATCTCTCGTGCAGAAGTAGTTACATTATAATTATCAAGTTCTTTTCTAACCTTTTTAATTAAAGAATTTAGACAAGAAATCATCCATCTATCTAAGGAATCTTCTAAATCTTCCAAGGGAATAAAATGTTCTTTTAAATTAAACTCATCAATCTCTCCATAGATAGAAAAGAAAGAAACAGTATTCCATAGAGTCAAAAGAAACTTCTTTAAAGATTCATTTACCAACTCTGGAGAAAATCTCAAAGGAACCCATGGAGGACTTACAGAAAATATATACCAACGAAGGGTATCTGCTCCATATTTATTAATAATAAGCCAAGGATCAACAACATTCCCTTTATGTTTACTCATTTTTTCTCCCTTTTCATCTAAAACCAGTTCTGTAACTAAAACATTCTTATACGCTGGCTCGTCAGATATTAAAGTGGATATGGCTAATAGACTATAGAACCATCCCCGAGTTTGATCTACAGCTTCACATATAAAATCAGCAGGAAAAGAGTCTTTAAATTCCTGTTCATTTTCAAAGGGATAATGCCACTGAGCATAGGGCATAGCTCCTGAGTCAAACCAACAATCTATAACTTCAGTAACCCTACGCATTAATCCACCACATTTAGGGCATTTAAGGGTAATATTGTCAATATAAGGCTTATGGGGATCAAAATCTTTATCTTCTATCCCTAATTCTTTAAAGCTTCCCACACAATATTCATATCCACATTCCTCACAGATCCAAATAGGCAAAGGGGTACCCCAATATCTCTCCCTACTTAATGCCCAATCTATGTTATTAGCAAGCCAATTTCCAAATCTTCCATGTTTAATATATTCTGGATACCAATTAATCTTCTCATTGTTTTTAATAAGATTTTCCTTTATCTCAGTAGTTTTTATATACCAAGATGATCGAGCATAATATAAGAGAGGGGAATCACACCTCCAACAGAAGGGATATGTGTGTTTATAAACATCAGCCTTGAACAGTAAATCTCTATTTTTGAGATTCTCTATAATCATTGGATCTGCCTTTTTCACAAAAAGACCTGCCCATGGCTTCACCTGTGGGATAAATTTCCCCGTTGAATCTACCGCATGAATCAATGGTAAATCATAGAGTTTTCCTATCTGAAAATCCTCTTGCCCAAAAGCAGGAGCTATATGGACAATTCCTGTCCCCTCCTCTAAACTCACAAAATCTCCTAAAACTACATAATAAGAAGGTTTATCAGAAGGGATAAATTCAAATAATGGTTTATATTTTTTCCTCTCTAAGTCTTTTCCAATATATTTTTCTACAATTTCATATTTCTCTTCTCCAAATATTTCTTTCACCTTTTCTTCTGCAAGAATATAACAGCTATTTTTATATTTTACTTTAGCATATATTTCCTGTGGATTTACCGCTAAAGCAGTATTAGAAATTAATGTCCATGGAGTAGTAGTCCATGCTAAAAAGAATGTATCTTCCTCATCATAGAGGGGGAATTTTATAAACACTGAAGGATCTTCTACTTCTTCATATCCCTGAGCTACCTCATGGTCCGAAAGAGCAGTCTCACATCTTGGACACCAAGGGACAATCCTATAACCTCTGTATAAAAGTCCCTTCTCCCATATTTTCTTTATAATCCACCAAACAGATTCTATATATTCATTGCTAAGGGTTATATAGGGATTATCCATATCAATCCAGAAACCAATTCTTTCAGTAAAGTTTCTCCACTCTTTTTCATACCTAAAAACACTTCCTTTACAGAAATTATTAAATTTCTCTATTCCAAATTTTTCAATTTCTTGTTTACTATTTATCCCCAACTCCTTTTCCACCTCTAATTCCACGGGAAGCCCATGGGTATCCCATCCTGCTTTTCTTGGAACATAGTAACCACACATGGTCTTATATCGTGGGAAAAAGTCTTTGTAAATTCTTGGTAGTACATGTCCCGCATGGGGTTTTCCATTAGCAGTAGGGGGTCCCTCATAAAAGCTAAATCTGGGATTCCCTCTTCTTTCCTCTACTGATTTTTTAAAAATTTCTTCCTTTTTCCAAAATTGTAGTATCTCTTCCTCCATCTGAGGAAAGTTTATTAGCGATGGTAGTTTCTTCAACAAATTATCCCTCCTCTCATTATATTTCAATTTCTATATTGTCTGATTAGTATATTATACCTATACAAGGTGTCAAGATAAAGGTTATAATTTAACTGAGATGAGAAAGTTATATTTACTTATTTTTATATTTTTAATAATACTCTCTTCAAAAAGTTTTGGAGAGGTTGAAGTAATAAGTGTCTTAGGAATTTCTAGGGAATGGAAAATAAATAGATGGTGTCCCTTATTTATACATTTTAAAAATCTTGGAGGAAAAGTAAAAGTAGATTTAGAGATAACGCTTACCCAAGGGCTAAGATTTGCAGGTAATTCAAAAACAATATATAAACAAATCCTTGAAATACCACCTCTTTCTACAAGAACTATAGAATTCCTCTTACCTCCCGTTGATTTTAGATATCCCATAGAAATAAAAGCAGTATCTAAGGATGCCAAATTAGAGTATATGGGGAAGATAGAATTTAATATAGAAAGGGTTATTTTACCATTAATTTTTATTCTTGGAGAAAACAAAGATCTTCCCTTTTCTTTTCCCCCAAAAACAAGAATTATTAATATAACAAATGAAAAACTCCTTCCTACAAATTATAAATCCTATGATTTAGCAGACTATATCTTTATAGATTATAACTTTTGGCAAACTCTAAGTCCGAGTAAAAAGAATGCCTTAAGGCTATTTAGAATTTTTGAAAGAAGAGCATTCTTCTTTGAAGAGATCAAAAATCTTCCTAAAAATACCAATTTGACATCCTCAAAGGTTCAGTTTTTTCCTCCAACATTTTTAGAATCCCCTGATCTCTCTTTAATAGATATGCAGAGCTTTTATTATCCTAACAGACTGCAGATCTTAATTTTTCTTAGTTTTTACTCTCTTTCTTTATATTTATTAAGAAGGCTAATAAAAAGCTTTAAATATTTAATCATATATTTATTCTTATTCCTCTCCCTTTTTATAATCCTTTCTTTTTTAATAGGTTTTAAATTTAAACAAGACTCATTAATCGTAGGAGAAAAAGGAGTAATATATCTTGTCCCAGAGAAGGAAATTGCTGAAATATATTCTCATTTTGTACTCTTCTCCCCATATAAGAGAGATTTAGCATTTTCAATATCACCAAATGTCTTACAACTCTATCAACCCTTCTATCAACCCCAACGAAATATTGGACCACTAAAAATTGAAGAAAAAAGGGGAATTTTGTCTTTAGAAAAAAATAAAATAAGTTATCTTGAAGCACTATCTCTTATACTTCTTCCTATAAAGATTTCCTATGAATATAAGGATTTTATAAAAATCCAAGTAGAAAATAATTCTGAGTATAATATTAAAAATCTTATTTTTACCTTTGAAAATAAAGATTTTTTTCTTGGAGATTTAAAAAGGGGAGAAACTAAAACATGGAATATTAATCTTAAAAATTTAGAAAAGGAAAGCTCCTTTCCTTCTATAATTTCTAAATGGAAAATTAAAAAAAATGGTATAATTAAAAAGGAAGAAATTTTTATATGGGGAAAAATAGAAGAGTCTTTAATAAAATTAGATATTGAGAAGGTCAAATATAATTTTAGAGCGGAAAATATAATAATTTTACCCCTCTTAGGAGGGGGATAATTAATGAGTTTATGGTGGATAAGAGAATTAGAATTAAGACTGAAAAGTAAAAGATATCTTAAAATAGAAATAACCATAATTCTATTTTTAATATTACTCCTTGTTCTTCTTTGGCCTGATTCTACATTAAATGTAAAAACCTTTAATATAACTAACCTTTCCTTTGTTAATTTTATTCTTCAAGCCTTGATTATTTTTTATCTTTCATCCCTGATAGCTTCTGGAAATTTACTGGCAGAAAAGGAGTTTAAAATATTTGATTTAGTAAAATATGCTCCTGAAAAAATCTGGAACATAGTTTTAGGTAAATTCCTTAGTGTATTTTCATACATTTTAATATTATTGATTTTACTTCTTCCGATAAATATTTTAGCAAACTATGCATCTTCTCCTTTTGAAATTAGGATCTATTATTTTATATTCCTTGTCTTATTAGATTCTTTCTTATTCATAAGTTTTGGAATCTTATGGTCTACCATATACAATCCAACTTTAAATTGGACTGCTCATTGGCTAAATTATTTACTTTTTCTTTTTCTCCCCTTTTTGATTCCTACATTGAGTCCCTATCTTCCCTTAAATAATATCCTCTGGGCAGGAATGGCTCAACGCATCTTCTCTTTAGATGTGGTCTTTGAACTCTCTCATTTTTTGATAGTATTCTTTAGCTATTTATCTCTTTCTTCTCTTTTACTTTTCATTTCCCAATTAAAGTTAAAATCATGGAGGAAAGATAATGAAAGTTTTTCAAGAAATAAATGATTTGTGGAAAAAAGTGAATTTTTACTATTTATTTGAAAGATTTTTAATATCAACAATTATCTCTGTTAATACTTTTTTGTTGTTAAAATACTTCTATCTTAGCAATATCTATATCCCAATTTTACTTCTTCTAACTTCCTACCTTCTGTATAAATATTTAAGAAAAAGACCTAGTTTTGAAAAAGTTTTATTAAATTCAGATAAATTTTTTAATTTAGAAGAAAGTCTAATCACATTATGGGAATATAAAGAATATAATGACCCCTATGGAATAATAAAAAAATTAATCCATGAACTTGAGAATAAACTTTCTAATAAATCTTTAAAAACCTCTTATAGATGGAAACCTTCTAAACCTTTATTAACTCTAACCCTTATTATGATTATATTAATAATTCTAAATATTTTAAATTCTTATTCTTCTACCCAAAAACACCAAACAATTCTTAAAGAAGAAAACATAGAACAGGAGACATCTTTAAAATTAAAAGAAAATCTCTCCTCCAAAATTCAGATATCCAAAAATATAAAGGGAGAAAAAATAACTGAAGAAAAGAGAGAAAAAGAAAAAACCTTAGCAGAAAAGGAGAAAGATAGAGTTTTAGAGAAAATTCTATCAGAGTGGGATTTTGAGGAGAAAAAACTTATAGAAGAATTATTACAAAAAAAGACTACCTCTTCTGACGAGAAAAATTCATCATCAAAAATTCAGGAAGAAAAAAATATTCAACAGGAAAGATTCTCTCAAAATTATATGGATCAGAAGAGTGCTTTTTTAAGAGAAAATCCTAATAAAGAATTCAAATCTGACAAAAACATATCTCAAGGAGACTTTGGCATGGAGAGTAAGGAGTTGGGGAAAGGAATAGAAAGGAATGAAATCATAAAAGATTTAAACATTGATTCCTCATATAATAAATCTGAAAAGGATAAAGAAGCTAAAGGTTCCCTTCCAGGAATAGAGGAAAGAAAAGAGAAACTTGGTTCAAAACCTACTCCTCGATTAAATTTAGAAGCAGAAACGGTATATGTTCCATCACAAGGTATGGATGAGTCCAAAAAGAAGATTTATCTTTTCGAAGCTCCATCCATAAAAGAAGAAAAAGAAAAAGTAATCACTCCTATGAATTCTCCTGTCATAAGTAAAAGGGAGTCACCTACTTATCCAAGACTTATTCCTCAAGATCTACAGGAAATTATTAAATCTTATTTTTCAGAATAAAGGAGGAGACTAACTTGAAGTTAACATTAGAGGATTTCACAATTATAACCCACAATATCCAAGAAGAGATAAATAAAATTATAGTCGGATATGAGGAAATAATTACCTATGTATTAATTGCTCTACTTTGTGGTGGACATGTTCTCATAGAAGGAGTTCCAGGATTGGGAAAAACATTAATGGTGAAGACTTTAAGTGAAGTTTTAGATTTAAAGTTCTCAAGAATACAATTTACTCCAGATCTTATGCCAGCAGATATAACAGGAACTAATATAATAATTACCGACGAAAAAGAACATAAATTATTCAAATTTCAAGAAGGCCCAATATTTACAAATATTTTATTAGCAGACGAGATAAACAGAGCAACCCCTAAAACTCAATCTGCATTATTGGAAGCTATGCAAGAAGGGAATGTGACAAGTAGTGGAAAAGTATATCCATTACCAAAACCCTTTTTTGTATTGGCAACCCAAAATCCCATTGAAATGGAAGGAACCTATCCCTTACCTGAAGCTCAGATGGACAGATTTTTCTTCAAATTGGAACTTGACTATCCAAATAGGGATGAATTTTTAGAGATTATTGACAGAACAACTAATATTGAGATGCCAAAAGTGAAAAAGGTTGCTAATGATAGCATAATTGAAGAACTAAAGAAGATGGTTAGAATTGTTCCAATACCTCATGTGGTTAAAGACTATGCTATAAGGCTTGTTTTGGCAACTCAACCTAAAAATGAACTTGCTCCACAAATAATTAAGAAGTATGTTAGGTATGGTTCTAGTCCCCGAGGAGCTCAGTCAATTATATTAGGCGCAAAAGCATTAGCATTATGGGAAGGTAGAAGCAATGTAGGCTTTAAAGACATTAGAAAAGTTATAATTCCTGCTTTAAAACATAGAATCATATTAAGTTTTGAGGGTGAAGCTGAGGGAATTACTGTAGAAAAGATTTTGAAAGAAATTTTAGAAGAAATTCCTGAGATAGAAAGATGAGAGAAGAATTAGATTTATCTATAATAGAAAAATTAGAAAAGTTAAGGCTTTTCGCAAAAAGAATCAAAATTGGAGGAACCATTGGTGAGAGGAAAAGCCCTAAGGTGGGCAGAGGGAGTGAATTTGCTGATTATAGGAGCTATCAGATAGGTGATGAATTAAGATACATAGATTGGAATATATATGCAAGATTGGAAAAATTCCTCATAAAGCTTTTTGAGGAAGAAGAAGATTTAGATATACATATTCTTTTAGATTCCTCTTCCTCAATGAGGTTTGGTAATCCATCAAAATTATTTTATGGGAAAAAACTTTCCTTAGCTTTTGCATATTTAGGACTTTCCTCGTGGGAAAAAGTAAAGTTTGCTTCTTTTCAAGAAAACATAAATAATATTATATCCTTAGAAAGAAAAAGAGAGCACATATTTAATTTATTTAATTTATTGAAAACCATAAAACCTAATGGGATTACAGATTTAAATAATGTCTTAAAGCAGTATATAAACTGGCAAAAAAGAAGAGGAATTTTAATAATTATTTCTGACTTCTTTTCTCCTACAGGATATAAGGAGGGTTTTTCTTTGGGAAGGTATAAAAAATTCTCCATATATGCTATTCAAATTCTAGGAGAAGAGGAGATAAATCCCCATTTTAAAGGAGATATATGGTTAGTAGATAGTGAAACTAATGAAAGAAAAGAGATCTTTATAGATGAGAATCTTATAGAAATTTATAAAAAAGAGTTAGATAAATCTCTTAAGGAATTAGAAGACTTTACTTTAAAGTATGGAATTGAGTATTTAAGAACAGCAACTTCTCTTCCTGTTGAGGATCTCCTTCTAAAGTATTTAAGAATCAGTGGGTGGATTACATGAATATTAAATTTACAAATCCTCAATTCCTATGGCTTTTATCATTAATCTCTATGATCATTATACTTCATCTTATAAGACCAAAAAGAATTTTAGTTTATATTTCAACTCTCTTACTTTGGGAGAAAATTATTAAAGAAAATCCTATAGGAAAGTGGTTTAAGAAACTTCCCAAGAATATTCTCCTTTATCTTCAAATATTGACCTTAATCCTTTTAGTTCTTTCTTTAGCTCAACCTCAAATAATATTTAAGGGAAATATAAACTCACCTGTGGTCTTAATAATCGATTGCTCTGCAAGTTTGGCCTCAAGGGATATCTTACCCTCGCGTTTTGAGAATATAAAAGCAGAAGCACTAAAGGTTCTTCATAAAATTCCCTTTTGGAGACCTGTGGCACTCATAACTGCAGGAAAAAAGATAGAAATTATCTCCTCTTTCACTTTAAGGCATAATTTGATTGAGAAAAACATAAGAGAATTGAGAGTATTGTACACAAAAAATAATATTGAATCTGCAATTGAACTTGCTGAGTCTTTACTTCCAACTAACCCTAAGGAGATCCATATTTTCTCCGATGGAAATGCTAAGTTTTCTTATCCTCCTAATTCAATCAATGATTACTATATCCATATTATAGGAAAAGGAGGAGATAATATAGGTATAACAAGGACAGAAATTATTCCAAAAAACAGTAAAATTGCAGAACTTTTTATTGAAATATCTAATTTCTCTGATGATTTAAAGAATTTTCCTTTAGAAATATGGGAAAATGATAAACTCTGGGATAAAGTAGAAGTAAGTATAAAACCCCAAGAAGTTAAAAAGCTAATTTTGGAAGTTCCTTATAGTTCTTATAAATTAAGAATAAAATTAAGACTAAGAGATCAATTAGAAGAAGATAATATTGCTTATTTATTTTTACCTATATTAAAGCCAAGGATTTTATTAGTATCCCCAGGAAATCCCTTTTTAGAGAAGGCTCTGAAGGTAATTCCTAATTCCCATATGGATGCAAAAAGTTACATTACTCAAGAGGACTTTTTAAATTATGATTTTATAGTATTTGATAGATTAATTCCTGAATATATTTTTCCTGGAAATTATCTTTTTATTGGATCAGCTCCCAGAAGTTTTGATTTTGAAGTTGTTGGAAAAATAACAAAAACAAAAATTGTAAGTTGGGAGGAAAATCCCATAATGAGCCTTGTTTATCCCTTAAATATCAACATCAATTCTTCATTAATTTTAAAGTCCTCAGATTTTAAACCCCTTTTGTATTGTGAGAAAGGACCAATTGGTTTTATATATGAAAAAAAAGATATTTTTGCTCTAATACTCTCCTTTTCAATATTAGATACTAACTGGTATTTCTATGATTCTTTCCCTATTTTCATATATAACATTATAAAATATGCCCTATCCTACAATTCCCAAATATCTCCAGGAGAGGCTATTATAATGAGAGAGGTAAATCCTATATATACTATGGAAACGCCAAAGGGTAAGAAGGAATATGAAAATAGTGGGAGAATAATTGAATTTACAGATACCTTTGATTTGGGATTTTATATAATTAAAAGTAGAGAAAAGGAAAAAATATTTACTGTGAATATATTTTCTAAGGAGGAGTCCAACATAAAACCAAGATTTATAATGAAAGATAAAACAAAGGATAAGATAAAAGAGGCTAGCTTTATAAACTTAGATCTATCTCCATACCTTTTATTTTTAGCTTTTATTCTCTTTATTATTGAGATGATAATATTTTTAGGAGGACTAAAATTAAAGTGGTAGGATTTAGCAGACCCTATTTTCTAATACTTTTAATATTTTTAATTTTTCTTATAAAAAGATTTCCTCTAAAGAAAACCTTTTTAAGGAATATCCAATTATTATTGCTAATATTATCTCTTTCAGGTTTTCAATTTTTTACTCCATATTCTCAAATAAATGCAATATTTTTACTAGATCACTCTTTAAGTATCTCCTCAAAAGAAAAGGAAGAAGCAATTCAATTTATTAACTCCTCTTTAAAATTTAAAAAAACTCAAGATAGGGTAGGTATGATCTCATTTGCAGGAGACATAAATATTGAAGAAGACTTGAAAGAAAGAATTAATATTGACAAGATTTCTGGGGTAGAATTGCCATATTTTACAAATATAGAACTTGCAATCTCTTCAGCCTTAGCTCTGCGTGAGAGAAATGAACCTCTAAGAATTGTCTTAATAAGTGATCTTCAAGAGAACATTGGTAGTACTGAAAGAATATTGAATAGGTTAAAAGGAGAAAAAGTACAGATAGACATATATCCCCTTAAAGTAAAAGAATTTAATGAAATTACACTAATGAAAATACAGGTTCCTAATATTGCACATCAAGGACAATATTTCTCTTTAGAAGTCTACATAAAAAGTTATGGGATTAAAGAGGGGACCTTAGAAGTAATCTGGGAAGGGAAAACCTACAAATATTCACTTAAAAACTTACAAGAAGATAATTTTTATTCCTTCAATCTAAAAGCAAATAACCCTGGTCTTAATAGTATAAGTGTTAAAATTTCTTCTCCCTTTGATACCTATTCTGAAAATAATAAAGGTACTAATTTTATATATGTCCAAGGAAAACCTAAAATCCTTTATCTTATTGGAGAAGATTTTCAACCATTATTTGGTTCTTCTCTTGAAGCCCAAGGTTGGGATATAGTTTATGAAAATTATTCTTATCCCTCCTTAAATAGAAAACCTTTAGATTATCAGGTTCTGATATTGGATAATGTACCTATAAAAAGCCTTTCTTGGTCTAAAATAAATTTTATTAAAGATTTTGTCTTAGAAAGAGGAGGAACTCTTCTAATTCTTGGGGGAGATAGGAGTCTTTCTGCTGGAGATTATCAACAAACCCCACTCGAGGACATTTTACCTGTAAATTTAAGACCTGAACATCTTTTAAAAAGATCAAATGTTGCTTTAGTTTTAGTTATAGATGCTTCAGGAAGTATGGGGGCTTTAAGTGGAGGAGAGCCCAAAATAGAATTAGCAAAGGAATCTGCCCACTTAGTTGTAGATTTTCTAGATGACGAAGATTATTTTGGACTTATTGCCTTTGATCATGCTTACCAATGGATAGTTCCCTTACAACCTTTAAAAGACAAAGAAAGAGTATCAGAATTAATATCAAGAATTGAAGCTGGTGGAGGAACCTCTCTATATCCCCCATTAAAAGCAGCTGGTGAAGAATTAGTAAAATTACCATATAAGAACAAGCATATTATTGCTATTACTGATGGACAAACCGAAGGAGGAGACTTTTATGGAATTGCTAAATGGCTTTCCAAGAATAAAATTACCATATCTACAATTGGAATAGGAGAAGATGCCAATTATTCCCTTTTAAGAGATATAGCTCAATGGGGAAATGGAAGATACTACCATACATGGGACTTAAGAACTCTCCCTCAACTCCTTCTTTCTGAGACAAAAGCTCTTCTACGTCCTAATATTATTGAGAGAGAATTTATACCCAAAGTGGAGAGGGAAGAATTCTTAGGAATAAAAGAATTTCCTACTTTATTAGGATATGTTCTCACATCTCCAAAATATCCTTATCCAGTTTTACTAAGTACTCCCATGGGAGATCCTATATTGGCCTTTGGACAATTTGGATTGGGACAAGTTTTTGTCTTCGCATCTGCTTTAAAATCATATTGGGGGGAAAACTGGTTAAAATGGAAAAATTTAGGAAAATTTTGGAGCGAGCTATTAAGAAAATCTATTCCCCATTTCATATCTGATATACAAGTAAATATCACTCAAGAAGAGGGAGAAGGAATTATAAATCTAAGATCTGCTGATTCTTATGGAAACTATCAAAACTTTTTAAATATAAAATATTTAATAACTGATCCTACAGGTAAAGAGTATGAAGGAGAATTAATCCAAAAGGGTCCAGGATTCTATCAAGGGAGATTTTCTTTAAAAACCTTAGGAAAATATCAAATAAACTTATGGGAAGGGGGAAAAAATATTGCTAAGCTTTCTTGGTTTTCTTTAAACCCTCCTGAATTTCTTACCCAAACCTTTAATGAAAAATTAGCATATCTTATAACTTCTTATTCCAACGGTAAAATCTTGAAAGAGCCTAAGGAAGTATTTAGACCATGGGGATTTATTTCTACAAAACCTAAGGATTTTGATCTTATTTTTCTATTAATTGCAATAATATTATTCCTATTGGAACTTACCCTAAGAAGGTGGAAGAATATTAAAGAATTACTAAGCAATTATCTATCGTCTTTAAGATCTTCAAGAGAAACTCAAGATTGGTACGAAGGTATAGAGGAAAAAATAATAAATGAATGGAGAAGCAAGCCATCTCCTTCTATGCTTGAAACTGCTTCTTTAGAGGTAAGAGCAAGATTATATATAGCCCATTTAAAAGCTCAGGAAAAAAAGAAAAGATGAGAAAAATCATAAAGATTATTTTAGTTCTTTCTTTTATATTTAAAATAGGCCTTTCTCAGGAGATAATCATTGCTCCAAATGTTTCTTATAAAAAGGTAGAACAAGGCAATTTAGTTTATCATATTGCTAATATTCAGTTTCCAAATCCCAATATCGATCTATTCAGTGTCTTAGCTCAAGATCAAATAATCGGAAAGGAAAAATTAAGCAGTATAGCAAAAAGATATTCTGCAGATCTTGCAGTAAATGGAAACTTTTTTAACTTTGACACTGGAGAACCCATCGGAATTTTTGTGAGCAATGGAGAATTAATAAAATTACCAATTAAAAGGGGGACTTTTGCAATAACCTATGAGAATATAGCAGTAATAGATATATTTGAAACTACCATCAAAATCAAGATAGAGAATAAAATAATAAACGTTAATAATCTTAATACTCAAAGAGGGGGGAATGATACAGTTCTTTTTACTAAATGGTTTGGCAGAACTTCAGCTATCCAAAAAAATTCTTTTGCTGGTGTAAACATAATCATTGAATTAAATGAAAAAATTCCCTTTCATGGTAGAATCTCTGGAAAAGTAATAAATATAGAATATGGTGTAACAAGTTCTATTATTCCTGAAAATGGATGTGTTCTTTCTCTTGGTGGTTTGGCCTTAAGAAACCTCCCTTTCTTTAGTATAGGTAAGGAATTAGAAATAATTGTAGAGTCAAAGCCAACCATTCCTATTAAGGAAGCAATAGGGGGAGGTCCTATTCTCTTAAAAGATGGGAATATAGTATTAGGGAAAACAAATGAATTGCCTTTTAATAATGACATTATAGAAGGAAAACATCCAAGAACAATTATAGGAACAAAACAAGATATGATTTATTTTTTCTTTATTGAAGGAAGAAAAGAAAATATCCCTGGAATGAGTTTGAAAGAGGCATCTGAGTTGTTAAAAACTATGGGTATAGAAAATGCATTAAATTTAGATGGAGGAAGTTCTAGTAATATGGTTCTTTGGGGGGATCCCATGATAGATACTGATAGGACGATTGCTTCTGCATTAATTTTAAAAAACATCTCTCCAATTGGTAATCCAAAATATCTTACATTATTTCCTAAAGATGATCCTATATATCTCCAAAAGGGAGAGAAGAAAAAAATATCTTTACTTTTACAAGATGAAAATTTTCATAAACTTGATATATCTTTATCTAATTTATCATGGACCGTTACTCCTTATATAGTTGATTTCAAATTGGAAAACATGGAAATAGAAGCCCTAGAGAGCGGAGAATGTGAAATAGTTATAAATATTGGAGAACTAAATACAAAACGAAAAATTCTTATATTTTCTGATTCTTTGATAGAAAATTTTGAGATGGATAAAAAATGGAAAATTACAGGAATAAATTTTGATACATATTACACTACCTATACCATCACTAATAGAAAATTTTACGAAGGAGCCTACTCCCTTGAATTATCCTATAAAACCCTTAAAGGTGATTCTTTTATATATTTAGAGTTAAATATTCCTCTATCTTCTAAAACATCAAAAATCTCTTTAAAGATTTTTGGAGATAACCAAAAGGGATGGTTAAGGGCTCTTTTTTATGATAATAATAAAAAACCTTATGTTTTAGATTTAACCCCTTATAAAGGTATTAACTGGAATGACAATTGGAAAACTATAGAGAAGGAATTAAAGGATTTAAAGCCATTAGTTCCTTCATGGAATTTTGCTCCTACTTATCCTCTAATTCTTCATTCTATATATATTGTCTTCCTTAATTCTGAAGCTGCTGAGGGGAAGATCTATTTAGACAACTTACAATTTCATTATTGATTGATTTTTTCACTCTCTTTAAGAACTAAATTGTCTCTGTGAATCGTTTCCTCATAAATGAAATTACCCAATTCAACAATCTCTTCTCTCGTTTTTCCAATAATTCTACTAAGCTCAAGACTGCTATAATTAGAAATACCTCTCGCAATCTCCATCCCATTTATATCACAAATTGATACCACATCTCCATTTGAAAAGTTTCCTTCAACCTTTATTATTCCTACAGGTAACAAACTTTTACCCTTTTTAACAATAGCTTCTACAGCTCCCTCATCAATATATATTTTCCCTTCTGGTTTTGTAATAAAAAGAAGCCAATGTTTTCTTCTTTTTCTATACTCCTTTTTAGGAATAAAGTATGTTCCAATTTTTTCTCCCATTATTATTCTCATAATTACATCTTGGACATCTGAGCTTGCTAAAACCATAGGTATTCCAGCTTCCATCACAATTCTTGCTGAAAATATTTTTGTATACATTCCTCCTGTTCCTTTTCCAGGTCCGGCACTTTTCTCAAGGGTTTCATCAATATCATATATCTCTGAAATAAGTTTTGCTGAAGGATCTAAGTGAGGATCCTTTGTATATACGCCTTCTACATCTGATAAAATTATTAAAAGATCTGAACTAACAGCACACGCAACCTTTGCAGAAAGGGTATCATTATCTCCAATTTTTATCTCATCTACCGCAACAGTATCATTTTCATTAACAATAGGTACTACTCCTTCCTTTAGGAGAGTTTCAAAGGTATAAGAGATATTTAAATATCTTTTTCTATCATTTAAATCTTCCGCAGTTAATAGAATTTGAGCTACAGGTTGTTTGAAAAGAGAAAATAAATTGGAGTAGTATTGCATTAATCTAATTTGTCCAATAGCTGCTAATGCCTGTTTTGCAGGTAAATCCTTCCTATTTGCTAAACTTTTTAATATCTCTTTCCCTGATGCAATAGCTCCTGAGGATACCAAAATAACTTCTTTATTTAAACGTCTTACCTTAACACATTGTTCCACAATCCTTAAAAGCTTTTCTTGAGAAAGGGACCCCAAAGAATCTAACAAACTTGAGGTCCCTATTTTTATTACAATTCTTTTATAATTCTGACTCAATTTCAATTTTCCCCACCTTTTTTGCCTTGAATTTTATTTTGATTCTTGGAATCATCACAATATGCCCGCATTTCTCACATTTTAGTTTTACATCCACACCAACAAAAAGCACTATCCAAGTTTTTCCCCCACAAGGATGAGGTTTAGGAAGCTCTATAATATCTCCTATCTCAAATCTTGTGATCATTCTTCCTCTTCTTCCAATTTTGGTTTCGCCTTTGCAATAATATCTTCCTGAATTTTAGCAGGTACTTCTTCGTAGTGAGAAAACTTCATGGTATAGGACCCTCTACCTTGGGTTATAGATTTCAATGTGGAAGAATATCTTAACATTTCTGCGAGTGGAACCAATGCTTTTATAATCTGCAGTTTACCCATAGAGTCAATTTGTAATACTTTACCCCTTCTACCATTAAGATCACTTATTATATCTCCAGTATAATTATCGGGAGCTGTAACCTCTACAAGCATTATAGGTTCTAATAAAACAGGTTTTGCCTCAGTAAATCCCTTTTTAAACGCCTTTGCAGCAGCAACCTTAAATGCCATATCCGATGAGTCAACCTCATGATAGGATCCATCAAATAAGGTTACTTTAACATCTACTATGGGATATCCTGCTAATATTCCCTTCTCCATTATCTCTCTAATTCCCTTCTCCACTGCAGGTATATAGTTTTTAGGAACCACACCTCCCACTATCTTGTCAACAAATTCAAAACCTCCACCCCTCGGTAAAGGCTCTAATTCAAGCCATACATGTCCATATTGTCCCCTTCCTCCTGTTTGTTTTTTCACTTTTCCCTCTGCTTTTACAGAAGTTCTTATTGTCTCTCTATATGCAACTTGTGGGGTTCCTAAGGTAACATTTACTCCGAATTTTCTCTGCATTCGTTCCACAACAACTTCTAAATGAGAATCTCCTAAACCATAAATTAAAGTCTCATTTGTCTCAAAATTTCTCTGAATTCTAATTGTAGGATCTTCCTCTAAAATTCGTGACAATGCAGAACTCATTCTATCTTCGTCTGCCCTTGATTTGGGAATAACAGAAACAGAGAACACAGGTTCTGGAAATTCTAAAGACTTAACTTTTAAGAGAAAGTCTTTATCTGCAAGGGTATCATTAGTTGATGTTTCCTTTAATTTAGATACCACACAAAGATCTCCTGCAACTACCTCTGTGGTTTGTTCTTGATTTTTTCCCCTTTGATAATAAACTTGAGCGATTTTTTCCTGAGTTTCTTTGTTTACATTAAATAAGGAAGAATCAGGTCTTAAATTTCCTGATAAAATTCTAAGATAATTTAATCTCCCCACAAAGGGATCTGCAGATGTTTTAAATACAAAAGCCAAGGTTTGCTTGTTATTCCCTATATTTACTTCCTTCTCTTCTCCAGTTTTTATATCCTTCACTTTAATAGGCTTTCTCTCCTTTGGATTTGGGAAAAATTCAACAACAGAATCTAAAAATTTCGATACTCCTATATTTTTAAGGGAAGAAACTCCAAAGACAGGAAAAATTTCCCTATCTAAAAATGCTTTCTTTAGAGTTTTAATTATCTCATTACCTTCAATTTCTTCTCCCTCTAAATATCTTTGAAGAAGATTCTCATCGGATTCAATTATACTCTCAATTAAATTTTGTCTCCATTTTTCAACATATGTAGTTAATTCTGATGGAATCTCTATTTCCTTTGGCTCTCCTTTATCATCGGGATATAAATATGCCTTCTTACTTAAAAGATCTATACCCCCTTGAAAATTTGCTTCTTTTCCTATAGGGATAAATACTGGAAGAACTTTACTCCCAAATCTTTCTTGCACTACCTTTAAAATCTCAAAAAAATCTGAATTTTCTCTATCTAATTTATTAATAACAAAAGTAGTAGGAAGATCTTTTTCCTGAGACATCACCCATATTTTTTCATGCTGAACCTGAATACCTGAAATAGCATCTATAACTAATACTACAGAGTCTACTGCTAAAAAAGCACTTATTACTTCACCAATAAAATCAGCATATCCTGGAGTATCTACAACATTGATCTTTTTACCCTTCCATTCAATAGGAAGTAAAGACAAATTAAGAGAAATTCCCCTTTTTATTTCTTCAGGCTCATAGTCTGAAGCAGTATTTCCATTTTCTACCTTTCCCATTCGATCAATAACCCTTGCCGAATAAAGTATTGCTTCCGATAAAGTAGTTTTTCCAGAACTTCCGTGCCCAAAAAGCCCAATATTTCTTAATTCTTCAGTTGTATATTGTTTCATTTTTTGATCTTAAACCCCCTTTTGTTTAATTATTTAAATAATTTATTATATCAAACTCCAGTACTTCCAAATCCCTTCTCTCCCCTTCTGGATAGGGGTAAACAATTTACCTCTTCCCATTCAACCTTCTGAAAGGATAGGATTAAAAGTTGAGCAATTCTCATACCCTTTTTCCCATAGAAGGTCTTACCTGAGAAGTTAATAAGATTTACTAAAATTTCACCTCTATAATCACTATCAATTAAGCCTGGAGTATTAAGTATAGTTATTCCTTCTCTTGCTGATAATCCACTTCGGGGAAGAATTAGTCCAAGAAAACCTTCAGGAAGAGCAATCTTTATACCTGTGGGAATTAATTTTCCCCCATTAATTTCATTAAAAGGGAGAAGGACAAAATCTTCTCGAGAAGAGAGATCAAGAGCACATGCCCCTTCAGTGGAGTAAAAGGGGAGAGGTAAACTCTTATCAATTCGTTCTATATATACACGTATCCTCTCCATTTTCTAACTAATATGCTTTTGCAAACAATGCCTTTATATTAGTATCTTTACCACAAAAAATACACTTTCCTTTTTCTTCTTTCCAATCAAAGGGAAGATTCCGAATAGTAGCAGAAGTTAATTCTTTTATAGCTATTTCACAATTCCCATTTCCACACCAGCTCCCTTTAATAAATCCCCTTCTTTCCTCAATTATTTTTTTAAATTCTTCTAAGGATTCCACCTCATAGGTATTTTCATTTCTGAATTTTAATGCTTTATCAAACATAGTTTTCTGTATGTCCTCTAACAAATTTTTAATCTCATGAACAATATTGATTTTCTTATACGAGATTTTAGTTCTTAAATCTCTTCGAGCAACAAGAATTTCTTCCTTTTCCACCTCCCTTGGCCCAATTTCAATTCTTATAGCCACCCCCTTTAATTCCCATTCATTAAATTTCCAGCCGGGGGTATGTTCCTCATCTTTATCTACAAAAACTCTGAAATACTCTTTTAGTATTGTTGCAACATCATCTACATAGTTGTAAATTTTTTCTTTATCCTTCTCATCTTTCCAAATAGGAATTATAACAATTTGATATGGGGCTACCTTAGGGGGTAGAACAAGTCCAAAATCATCTCCATGAGTCATTATTAGAGCTCCAATAACCCTTGTAGAAACTCCCCAACTGGTTTGCCAAACATACTTTCTTTCCCCATCAATGTCTTGAAAGGTTATATTAAAAGCCTTAGCAAAATGTTGTCCAAGGTTATGGGATGTTCCCCCTTGAAGTGCTCTTCCATCGGCAAGGAGTACCTCAATAGAATAAGTCCTTAATGCCCCTGCAAATTTCTCATTTTCTGTTTTTACCCCTGAAACAACTGGGATGGATAAATCTTTCTCAAAAAACTCCTTATATACATTTAGCATTTTTATAGCTTCCCCTTCTGCTTCCTCTTTAGTTCTATGAGCAGTATGTCCTTCTTGCCACAGAAATTCAGTAGTTCTAAGAAAAAGTCTTGTCTCCTTTTCCCATCTTACTACATTTGCCCATTGGTTTATGAGTAGAGGAAGATCTCGCCAAGATTGAATCCATTTAGAGAACATACTACATATTATTGATTCTGAAGTAGGTCTTACCGCTAAGGGCTCTATTAAATCTTCATCTCCTCCTCTTGTTACCCATGCAACTTGAGGAGAGAATCCTTCTACATGTTCAGCTTCTTTTTCTAAAAAGCTTTTAGGGATAAAAAGAGGAAAATATGCATTTTCATGTCCTGTTTTTTTTATTTTCTCATCTAAAATCCTTTGAAGATTTTCCCATAAAGCATACCCATAGGGTCTAATCACCATACATCCCTTAATGGGGGCATAATCTGCAAGTTTTGCTTTTAAAATAACATCAGTGTACCAACGTGAAAAATCTTCTTTTTGAGAAGTAATATTTTCTACAAATTTTTTCTCCCCCATATCAAAACCTCCTATAATTCAAATCTTATTTTCAGAGGACCACTATTATACGTATCCTCTGTTACTATTACACTTAATATAACCTTTTTCCTTTTTTCCTTTATTTTGTAAACTATATCATAAAACTCTTCCAAAGAAATATCTCCAACAGTATTGGTTAATGGATCTGCTAATATTCCTCTAATTTGTGCAATTCTATTTACATCAGACAATATCTCAAGAAGCCTTGTCTCTATTTTATCTCTTGGCTCACTTCCATCCACAACTCTTGTAAGAATAACTTGATTTTTATGAAAAACTAAGTAATGGGGATATATTTGCAAAGTAACTAAAACTGGTTCTCCCTCAAAGGTATTTACCATGGCCATACTCCTAATAACCTTATCACCAGGAGTCATAAGGGCATTTATAAGCTTATCCCACTCAGACTTCGGAAGCCATACTACTCCTTTATCGTTAGAAGAGCCTGCACCTCTATTTAATGCAATCTGTTCCAAAAGACGAAGTAATGTTTTCCCTTCATTAATGGCCTCATTCTTTGATAAATTACCTCTACTTACCCAATTTAAAATCAATTCTCCTCGTCTAAATACAATACCTTCACTTCTTATAAGGTTAATTGTATTTGATAAGAACTCTATTTCTTCAACTAAACCTCTTTTTTCTTCATTTAATCGTTCCCTTTCTTTTTCTAAAGCTGAAACTCTTTTTGATATATCATATAAAGCCCTTTGAAGAACTTCTTTATCTTTTAAAAGTTTATTCCTTTCTGAATTAAGTTTAGAAATTTCTTTATTTAAAGCTTCCTTATCTTTTTCCAATCTCTCAAGCTCTTTTCTAAATTTTTCAAGTTCTTCCCTTATTAATTCCCTTTCTTTTGTTCTTTCAGAAAGTCTCTGTATTACACTATTCAACTCCTCATTTTTTATATTCACAGCAACTTGAAGAGAGCTTAACTGCCTCTTTAATCTATCTAAACCAAAAATTGCAGTTCTCACATTTTCTGAAGAGATGGAAAGAACTATTAGAGTAAAGAGCATAATTAATATACCTGTAATAACACTTATTAATCGAGAAGTATATTTAGGTCTAAGATTGAAAAGAGTTAACTTCTTTTTCCCTACTTTTCTTCCCACATAATCTCCCAAATATGCAATAACCCCACTTAAAAGAAGAAGTATTAAAATTAAGAAAAGTCCTGACATTAGATATTGAACCTCTCCCCTAAGAAGAATTTTTTTGCCAAATCATTATTCACAATTTCTTCAGGAACCCCTGATATAAGTATCTCACCAGAATAAATAATATAAGCATAATTAGTTATTGCTAAGGTATCCCTTACATTATGATCGGTAATCAAAATTCCTAAATTTTTACCTTTCAAGTAATGGATTGTTTCTTGAAGATTTTGAACGGTTAAAGGATCAACCCCAGCGAAGGGCTCATCAAGAAGAATATATTTCGGGGAAAGAGCCAAGACTCTTGCAATTTCTACTCTTCTTCTTTCCCCGCCAGATAGACTATAACCATAATTCTTTCTAATCTCTTGTAAATGAAATTCCTCAATAAATTCATTTAGCTTTATTTTTTGCTCTCTTGGAGTTAAATTAGTTAGTTCTAAAACCAATTTAATATTATCCTCCACTGATAATTTTCTGAATATTGTAGGATCCTGGGCTAAATATCCCAAACCCATTTTTGCCCTTTTAGGCATTGAGAGATATGTAATATCTTCACCTTCTAATAGGACTCTTCCCGCATCAGCAAATACTTCCCCCATAATAGTATAAAAAGTCGTGGTTTTTCCTGCACCATTGGGACCTAATAATCCTACTACCATTCCAGGCTCTACCTGTAATGTTACGTTCTTTACTACACATCTTTTACCATAATATTTATAAATTCCTATGGTCTCTAATGCCATGTTTTAAAGATAATGTTAAAGAAAAAGAAAGAAGATGTCAATTTATTTAATAAACTAAACTTCTCAAAAATTCCCAAATTTCCTTATATCCCTTTTTCTGAAGAATATTTAAAGTAATAAAATACTCCCTCAAAGCTAAAATATAATTACCCTTTCTGAAATACACTACACATTTAAGAGCATGGAGCATCTCGTTATCTCTGTTTATCTTTAAACCTTCTTCTATTAATTTTTCTGCCTCTTTTATATTTTCTTTTTCATAATATAAATATGCTAAAAAAGAAATTATCCAATCATCTTTGGGATACCTCCCATATAACTTTTGAAAATAAATTAAAGCTTTATCCTTTTTATTACCAAAATAAGATGCAAAGGCTAATTGATAGAGAGAGAAGAAATCATTATTTTCTTCAATATTTTCCTCTGCTTTTTTCTTTAAAAAACTAGGATCTATAGTCTCTATCTTTTTATAAGTTTCAAAGGCCTTATTTAATTTCCCCTGAGCAGAATAGATCACCAAAAGTTTAAAAAGAATTTCTAAGTTTTCAGATTCCTTTGATAAAAGAATTTCATATTCTTTTTCTAACTCTTTCCAATTACTAGAAAATCCTATGAGAAAGAAGATTAAACTAAAAATTAATATTATCCAAAATAAATTTCGCAATTTTTTCGGCACCTTTATCTCCCAATCTCTTACTTCCCTTTTCTGCCCTACATTTTACCCCTTCAGGATTTTTTATAAAATAAATTATCCTTTCTCCAGCCTCTTTATAATCTCTTACTAATTCTAATCCTTCTCCTAAAAGAGCCTTTTGCATTTTTAAAAACTTAAAATTAATTTGAGGACCTCTTCCTGGAAAAGAAATCACAAGTTTTTTTAGAAACACTGCTTGTTCATTAGCAGTTCCTGCTAAACCAAGAACTATAAAGGCTTTTTTAATCTCAAAGGCAAAATTTCCGTAAGAAATTCGAACAGGCAGATTATATTCTTCTGTAATTTTTTTAAGGTCATTTTTATACTTCTCAGGAAGATATGGTGAAACTATAACCACATAACTAAAATCAGGGAATTCTTCATTTACTATTCTACAAGATTTTAACATTAATTTCAAATTATTTATAGCTTCTTCTCTACTTCCTGGGAGTAAAGCAATAGTGTTTTCTGATTCTTCTTTTCCATTTTCCAATCCATCGAACATGGGATTTCCTAAATATAATACCTGTGGTATAAATTTTCTCAAATATCTATATGTAGGTTCATCACGGGTAAAAACAAATCTTGATAATTTTTTCATTATATAAATCTCTGGAAAATAGAAGGAAGAATTTAATATGGATTTTGCAGTGGGAAGAAAAAATGGTTTCTCTTGAGTAAGAGAACCCATCAACAAATTATAAGTATCTCCTACACATATCACTTTTACTTTTTTCCCTTTAAATTTCCTTAGTTTTTTAACTTGTTCCCAATAGAAAGAAAAAAAACCTGTTATAATATCTTTAAAAACATCCCTTAATCCGGATCTAAAAGCAAAACCACCACTGGGAAAATCTCTTCTTGGATCAAGAATCTCAATAGGAAGATTAAGGTAAGCCTTTCCTTCTCCTACTAAAGGTAAAGCAAAAATTTTTACATTCTTAACCTCAAGAATTTTTCTAATAATCTCTCTTGCAATTAAATCTTCTCCAAATCCGTTACTTATAAAGAGGAGCATCTTTTAAATTATATATCTTCATCTCCTTTAAAATTTCAGAAGCTAAATATATAGCTAATTTACCATCTTCTAAGGTTACTAGGGGACTTCCACCATTTATAATACAACTAATAAAATGTTCCAATTCTAATTTCAAAGGCTCTTCTCTTTCAAATATAGGATTCACAATATTGGGTTCTACCATTCTATTAAATCCATGGGTAATAGTAATACTTTGATCAATATAATCCACAGTAATAAAAATTCCTTCAACTTCGTGTATTTCTAATTTTCTGATTTTTTTAGGACTTAACCTACTTGCTATTAAATTTACAGAAATATTATTCTCAAATAATATCTGGACGTGGGCAAAATCTTCATAAGGAGTATAAAGGGAATAGCCTATTGCTCTGATATCCCTAATTTTTCTATTCTTTCCTAAGAGATAAAAAAGAATATCCAAATCATGAATCATTAGATCCATTACTACACCAATATAACTTGCTCTTTCATTATATAATCCCATTCTATGAGCCTCTAAATAAAATGGATTTTTAACATACTTCTTCAATTCTTGAACTGCAGGATTAAATCTTTCTATATGTCCTACCTGTAGTATCAAATCTTTACCTGATGCTAATTCCAATAGTTTTTCAGTTTCTTCTAATAGCTGTGTTGCAGGCTTTTCTAAAAAGATATGAACTCCTTTCTCCAAGAAATCCTTTGCAATAGAAAAATGTGTCGAAGTAGGAGTAACTATACTAACTGCCTCAATTTTGTCAAAAAGCTTTTTATAATCTGTAGTATAAAAGGGAATTTGATAAAGAGAAACCATTTCTCTTGCCCTTTTCTCATTTATATCTGCTATTCCAACAAGCTCTACATTAGGAAGTTCGCTAAAGATTCTCACATGATGTTGACCCAAGTATCCAACTCCCACTACTCCTACTTTTACCTTTCTCATATCCTCACCTCTCCTTCTTCCAATTGCCAATGAATTATTCTTGCATATACCCCCTTTTTATTTAAAAGCTCCTCGTGAGTTCCCTCTTCTACAATTTCCCCTTGATCTAAAATTATGAGTCTATCTACTTTTCTAATAGTAGATAATCTATGAGCAATAATTAAAGTGGTTTTTTGCTTTATTAATTCCTCTAATGCCTCCTGTATTAAGGCTTCGGATTCTGCATCTAAGGATGAGGTAGCTTCATCCAGGATAATTAATCTTGGGTTGTGAAGTATAGTTCTTGCTATAGCTAATCTTTGGGCTTGTCCTCCAGAGAGTCCAGCTCCTCCTTCTCCAATTATAGTGTCATATCCATTGGGAAGAGAGATAATAAAGTCATGAGCTCTTGCCATCTTTGAGGCCTGAACAATTTCTTCAAAAGAAGCATTAGATTTACTATATGCTATATTCTCTTTTACTGTTCCCTGAAAAATAATAGTCTCTTGGGTCACAAATCCAATTTGATTTCTTAAAGAACTTAATTTTACCTCTTTTACATCATATCCATCTATTTTTACTTTACCATAGGTAGGATCTATAAATCGTGGAATAAGATTTACTAAAGATGTTTTTCCTGCCCCACTAATACCTACTATAGCAATTTTTTCGCCAGGTTGAATCTTTAAGCTTATATTTTTTAGAGCCCAATTTTTGTTGTCATAAGTAAAATAAACATTTTCAAATTCTACTAATCCTTTTATAGGAGGTAATATCTTGACCTTTGGAAACTCCATTACATCTTTTCCCTGATCTAAAACCTCAAAAATCCTCTCAAAGGATGCAGCAGCTTGTTTAATCCCAGAAAAAACTCTTAAAAGAGTAGTTGCAGGGTCTAAAGCCATCCCCACATAAGTTAAAAAGGCAATAAAAGAACCAAGAGTTAGTTGTCCTTGAGCAATTTTTCTTCCCCCTAACCATATCAAAAATACTATAGCAAGAGCGCTTAAAAAACTTGCCAGGGGAATTTGAGTTGCAGTTAATTGAACAATTTTTATATTTCTCCAAAAATTTTTTTCATTTTCTCTTTTAAATTTATTTATTTCATCTTCTTCTTTTACAAATATTCTGACTATTCTTGCTCCTTTAATGCTCTCCTGTATAATTGTAGTGAGATCAGCAATTTTCTTCTGGACTGCAAGAGACCATTTTTGTATCTCCTTTCCTATTCCAGAAATAGATAGAACAAAAAGAGGAATTATAATAAATGTTGCCAAAGCTAATTGCCAATGGGAAAAAATTAAAATCAAGATTATCCCTGCAAGAAGGATGATAGAATAGAAAAAATCAGATAAACTGGATAAAAAAGATGTCTGAATAAGTTGCGTGTCCTGAAGAGTCCTTGATATTAACTCACTACTGGACCATTTATTAAAATATTCTAAGGATAAATATTGAATCTTGGAAAATAATCTATTTCTTAAATCTGCCACTAATCTATGACCAACAAAGGACAAAAGATATATTTGTCCATATAAAAACAAACTTCTCAAAAAGAGTAATCCTACAATAACTAAAGCTATTTTGTTGAGGGATGACAAATCCTTCGTCTTATTTAGCTGATCAATAAGCTCTCCTACAATTTTTGGAGCATATAACTGTGTAGAATTTACTATTAAAATACATAAAAATCCACCTAGAATATATAATAAATAAGGTCTTAATAATTCAAAAATTCTTCTCCAATATTTCATATATATCACTCCATATTATCTTGGAAGGAGATATGTTAAGTCCTGGAAATATCTCTATTAAATCCACATGCATCCTCTCTATTAATTCTCTGTTTTCCAGAATATCCAAAATATATTTTATCACCTTTTTATAATTAAATCTTCCTATTATCTCAGGAACAACTCCCCTTTTATATTTATTAGGAAGAGCTAAATATGGATTATTTTTTAAATAAATTTCTACCAAAAAATCTCTAAGTTTTCCCTTTAAAAAATGGCCAAAACCTTCTATGGGTAAATATTCAGGTCTATGAAGAGGTAATAAAACTAACATAGGTATTCCAGAATATCCTAATTGTAAAGTAGTAGTTCCTGGAAGAGTTAAAGCAAATAGAAAGTCATTTACTTGTTCCTTCCAATTTTTTAAAATCCTTATCTCAACAGGTAACTCTTTTAATAATGAGTTTAACCTACAAAGATATTGATCAATAATTTCTCTTCTCAAAAATTGGGAGAGAAAAAAAGTAAATTGAAGTTTAGGATATAATTTATGAATCTCTTTTATTAAAGCTAAATAGAATGGAAAATAAAATCTTAAGGCATAATCTCTACTTCCAGGAAAAAGAGCTATTCTATTACTTTCCTTCGAAAAGGCATTTCTATTAAGATTCTCAAATCTTAATTCTCCTACATATCTTATTTTAGGATCTTTTAGATCTTTAGAAGAGTATACACGATTAAAGAGGAAAAGCCAAAAATATTTCTTTTCCATATACGCAATGGAATAAGATTTCCATATTTTGCTCAAGATTCCATTAAAAAATAAGTCTCCCCCAAAGTGGAAAATTATTTTTTTATCCTTTGATTTATTAATAAAATTTTTCCAATATAAATCAGGAGGAATAATTTCTTTAAAAAAGTTAAATTCCTCTAAAACTCTTTTTTCCTCTCCTGTTGCAAATTGGCAAGGAACTAAAATAGTATAAAAATTTATATCTTTTATCCAGTAGAAATTTCTTTTCTTTAACCAATCTACCAAGGGATATAACCACCCTGCTATTTCTCCAGGACCATTAACTATAAAATAGAAATTAAACATAACTTTTATTCAAAATAAATTGAGCAATTCTATCAAGAACCCCTCTTTCTCCAAGAGAAGAAGCAATCCTTTTTAATTCTGAGATCATCTTTTCTCTTCTTTCAGGATTGTAAATAAAATCCTCTATATCCCTAATTACATTATCTATATCAATTTTTTGAACATATTCTGGATAAATCTCCCTTCCCGATAGTATATTGGGAAGAGCTATATATTTATAATGAACCAATCTTTTTCCAATTATATAGGTTATTTTTGAGATCTTATAAAATACAAATAGAGGACAAGAAAGAAAACTTGCCTCTAAAGTTACAGTTCCAGAAGAGGCCAGTGCAAAATTTACCCTTTGAAGTACCTTTAGGCTTTCTTTTCCTGGAAGAATCTCTATTTTCAGATTATTATCTATATATTTCTGTAATAATGGCATAAACTCTTCTGAGGCAAGGGGTAATAAAAATTTGAAATCTTTTTTAGAAAAATAAATAGCAATTTTCATAAATAAAGGAGTAAGATTATTGACTTCTTGCTTCCTACTTCCTGGTAAAAGACCTATTAAATGATCTTCTCTTTTTTGGGTCTTTAAATCAGAAAGATAATCCACCAATGGATGCCCCAAAAATGAGACCTTATCTGTATATTTTTTATAAACTTCATATTCCTGAGGGAAAACACTTATAATCCAACTTAAATATTTTGAAACCTCTCCAGCCTTCTCTTCTCTTCCCCATAACCAATATTGAGGAGCAAAATAATAAATGACAGGAATACCTAATTTTTTAGCTTTTTTTGCAAGGGGAATATTAAAACCCTGAAAATCTATAAGAATTAAAAGATCTGGTTTTTCTCTTTCTAAAATTCCTTCTACTTTATCCAAAAGTCTTAAAAACATAGGGATATATGGGAGAGGTTCTATAAAGCCAACAGTACTACATCTTGTTACATTTGCTATTAGATTTAAACCTTCTTCCTTCATTCTCTCTCCGCCTAAACCAAAGAAGTAAAGATTAGAATTATACTTTTTGAGAGCTCTTATTAAATGAGCACCATGAATATCTCCAGAAACTTCTCCTACAGAAAACATTATCTTCATTCTTCAATTCTCCTCCACACTGCAGAAGTTAGTCCTCTTTTAGAATTCTTAATAAAATCTATAATTTCTTTTGCTTCGTCTTCTTCAAAATCTGAAATTTTTTTAATCCTTTCTTCAAAGGGAAGATTAGAATATAAAATATGATAAATTTCCTTTATGAGATTTCTTTTTTCTAAGGAAAAATTTGCTCTTTTCAACCCAACAGTATTAATTCCATAGATTCTTGCTGGATTTCCATCTGCTAAAACATAAGGTGGAATATCCTTTACAATTTTTGATAAACCACCTATCATAGCTAATTTTCCAATTCTTACAAATTGATGAATCCCCACAAGACCACTGACAAATGCCTGATCACCAATCTCAACATAACCACCAACTTGGGTTGCATTGGCAATAACAACTCTTTTTCCTAATTTTACATTATGCCCTAAGTGAGCACATGCCATAATATAACAATCATCACCAATTATAGTAGCCTTTTCCTCTCCGGTAGCTCTATGAATTACACAATATTCTCTTATAACAACTTTATTTCCAATTATCAAAAAACTTTTTTCTCCTCTAAAGTTTAAATCCTGAGGTAAATCTCCTAAGATAACTCCCGAGTGGATATGGCAATTCTCTCCTATAATAGTTCCTTCCTTTAAAATAACATTATTTTCTATCTTTGTATTCCTACCTATTTTCACTCCATTCTCTATGAATGTGAAAGGTCCAATCTCTACATTCTCTCCTATCTCAGAGGAGGGATGAATAAAAATTGTATTATTAAAGCTATTATCCAATGGCAATGGTTATTTCACCACCTGCAACAACATCATTATTAACTTTTGCCAGGCCATCAAATTTAAAAATATTTTTTAAACTTTGCTTTAGCTTTACTTCTAATATTAAAGTATCCCCTGGAAGTACCTGTTTCTTAAATTTCATATTATCTATGCCCGTAAGATAAGCCAAATAATTTTTATCCTTTTCAGGAAAGGAAAGAAACATAAGAATTCCTGCAGATTGTGCTAAGGCTTCAACTATTAAAACTCCTGGCATTATAGGGTTATCTGGAAAATGTCCTGTAAAAAAAATTTCATTAATAGATACATTCTTTAATGTCTTAATACTTTCATTCTTTTTCCATTCTAAAACTCGATCTATCATTAGAAATGGATATCTGTGAGGTAGAATCTTAAGAATATCTATACTCATTCAAAATTCCCCCTTAAGGTTTTTTCACGTAATAACTTTTTAATAATTTTTATATGTAAAGTATGCCCTGAGGAAAGAGAATAGATATTAGCTTTTAAATATCCTCCAAGCAAAGATAAATCTCCTAATACATCAAGAATTTTATGCCTTACAGGTTCGTTAGAGATTCTGGGGTCATTTTCATACCCATTGGCTCCTATTAAAAGGGCACTATCTAAACTTGCACCCTTTATTAATCCCTTCTCTCTCAACTCTTCAATTTCATACCAAAATCCAAAGGTTCTTGCAAAGGCTATTTCCTTTTCATAGTTATCTAAATTTTTAAAAACATATTTTTGCCAATAAAGAATTGTGTTGGGAAAAGATATAACAGAAGTTATGGAAAAAGAAGAGGAAGGAAAAAGAATCATTAATCCCTTTCCTTCTCTCTCAAAGATTGGTTTTTCTAAAGTATATATTTTTAGAGGAGAATCTTGGTTTAAAATATCAGCATCCTTAATAATATTCACCCAAGGAAGAGAACTTCCATCTAAAATGGGAATCTCTTCTCCTTTTATAAATATAAATAAATTAGAAACTCTCAATCCATAAATAGCAGATAAAAGGTGTTCAACGGTCATTATTTTTATATTGTCTTTACCTAAGATAACCCCTCGATGAGTATCTACCACATAATCTACTAATGCAGGAATTTTCTCATCATCCTTAATAAAAACTATACCTGTATTTTCTGGAGCCTTTAAAAAAATCAACTCTGATTCCTTTCCAGAATGAAGTCCATATCCTCTTATTTTTATTTCTTTCTTTATAGTCCTCTGAAAATCCATTTATAGTTTTTTAACCTTTTCCCATATTTCTGGCAATCTTCGCAATAAAGCCTGCCATTTTAATTCCTCTTTATGAGATCTTGCAGGAAATCCAGAAACTATAGAATTGTCGGAAACATCCTTAGTTACACCAGATCTTGCCAAGATTATTACTTTATTCCCAACTTTAACATGATCCGAAATTCCACTTTGTCCTGCAATAATTACATTATTTCCTATCTCACTACTTCCTGCAATTCCCGTTTGCCCTACTATAATACAATTTTCTCCTATCTTAACATTATGGGCAATTGTCACAAGATTATCTATCTTTGTTCCTTTTCCAATTCTCGTTTCACCAAAGGTCCCCCTATCGATGGTAGAATTAACCCCAATCTCAACATCATCTTCTATAATAACCTTCCCAATATGGGGAATCTTAACATGAATCTTTCCATCCCAAACATATCCAAATCCATCACCTCCTATTACACATCCAGAGTGAAGAATAACATTATTACCTATATAACAATAATCATATATAGAGACCTTGGGATATATTATACATCTTTCCCCAATAGTTACATTATTCCCTATAACAACTCCAGGTCCTATCTTTGTTTCCTTTCCAATCTTAACGTTATTACCAATTACCGTATAGGCACCAATTCCTACTTTTTCTTCGATTCTTACATTTTCTCCCCAAATTACTGTAGAATGAATTTCCTCAGGGAAAGTACGCCAATCGAAGTATCTTAAAATTTTTGCCATTGCAAGCCTAGGATTCTTAACTAATATAATAGGTTTATTGGTTGAAAATTCAATCTCAGGAATAACAAGAGCTTTTGCTTTTGTTTTTTCTGCTATTAAGAGATCTTTCTCTTCAAAAATAAAAATTAAATCATTTTCTCCTGCTTCTTTCAAGTCAGATACTTTCTCAATCCAACAGTTTTCTCCTCTAAGTTCACCATCTATGATCTCAGCAATTTCTTTAAGCCACATATTAACCTCTATTTATTTAAATTATTTAGAACGTCCTTAGTAACATCAATTCCACCCCAAACTCGAGCACTCCTTTCCAATACTACATATAAATTTTTAGACTTTGCTACTTTTTCTACTTCTAATAATATCCTTTTCCTTAATGCATCCCTGATCTTTGCTACCATCTCTCCCAATTCCTTTTCCTTTTCTTTTTTTAAATCATCCAATTTTTTTTGATCTAATCCCTTTTTCTTTGCCTCCTCTATAATTTTGTTAATTTCTGCCTGTTTTTTTTGAATTTGTGTTTGCATATTTTTAGTCTCTTTATACTCACTAAAAACCTTTAAATAATCAATATATCCAATGGGATTAACTTGGGAATATATAAAATTAAAAATTAATAATATCAGAGAGATAAAAAGGAAAATGTAGAAAAGTTTCCTCATAAATAATCACCTTACTTCTTTCCTGTCAGCTGAGAAATTACCTTATCTGTGATATCAATTCCCCCCCAAACCACTGCGTTTTTGTCTAAAACCACACCATAACCCTCTTTTTTAGATAAGTCAGAAAATGCCTTTTCTACTTCTTTCATTAAGGCGTCTACTGCCTGTTTATAAGGAAGAAGTTCTCTATCATATTGATCTGCTAATTTTTTAATTTCCTCTTGAGATTTTCCTTGTTGTTGGACCTCTTGAAGCTTAGACAATCTTGTTTGATATTCTTGATTAAGCTTATTATATGCATTAAAAAGAGGAGTATAACTTTGAATAATTTTCTGTTGATCTACATAAGCAATCCTTACCCCAGTAGAGGTTTGGGCAGTTATAAATCTTAGTCCTGCAAAAAGAAATACCATAGCTATTATTAAAATTAGACTTATTCTATAATTCTTCATTTTTAATACCTCCTAAAAAATTTAAAAATTTATTACACTACAAACTTCCCAATTAAGTTTTTCTAAGGATTTAATAATTAAAGAGGATTTAAAAATCCATGGATAATTAGTCCAAACAAAATTTAACCCTCCCCAAAAAATAAAAACAATCTCTGAAAGACTTTTAATTTCTGTTAGTTTAAACTTACTCTCACCTCCAATATCTAAAAATATATAAATCTTAGGAAAAATCGGAAAACCATAACTAAATTTAATATTAACACCACTATTTTCTTGTGAATTTCCTAAAACATATCTTAGCTCTCCTTTAGCCTCTAAGATTCTCTCCTCAAACTCCTCTCCATAATTCCAATAATTATCTGTTAACAATTTAAAAAGAGTATAGTTCTCAGGAGAGCCTCCTCCTACAAAGTCCATAGACAAGTTTAATAAGTTTCCATTTATATTAAGATAATCCCTTTTTATTAAAGTATTTATTTCGAAAGAAAAGAGAAGAGCTTTATTTCCTTGAGAAGAAAGGGGAGCTCTATATCCAACTTTTGCTATTATATCTTTCCCAAAATCTTTTAAAAATAAAAGGGATATATGATCATTTTCTAAGCTAAGATGAAAGTTTTCCTTTTCCCATTTAAACTTATATAGGGGATTATTTTCCTTCGAAATTAAAGAGGTTAAAGATATTCTTCCCCAGTTTAAATTGTAAAAGGAGTAGTTTATATTGAAATTTAAGGGGGAATAAAAAGAAACAGTCAAAGAGTTTTGGAAAAGAGGCATCAAGTAAAGATATAATATAGTTCCATCTCCTTCAACTTTATAATTATACTTAATAAAATATGGAATTTCCCCTCTTAACAATTTCTGATTTGCTAAATCTATTTCTTTTATATTTAGATCTTCTCCTCTTTTAATACTTACTAATCTTCTTATTATATCCTCTTCTTTACTAGATTTAGTATCATATATGATCTCCTTTATTGGTGGGAGTTCTTCCCAATCAAATTTTAGTATATTATTCTCAAATACATATTTAGGGTTTGTCTTAAGAGGGAAACCATGTTTTTTATATAAATCTCTAATTTTATTAAGATCTTCTTCAATCTTAACCAACATAAAGAATCTTCCAACATCCGAATATATATTTCTCTTTATTTCCTCTTCCTTTAATAGTTTTATATTAGGAAATTCTACCTTCTCAATTATCGGATATTCCTTTACCTCAATTATTAATTCATACCCACTATTAATCTTATTTAGGAAATACTTTATATCCTCAAATATTTTCATGTCTTTTATTCTATTAATCTCTTTCTCTATTTTCTCTTGGGAATAACTTTGAAATGGTTTTATATTCAAAAGTTCCTGAATTTGAGAATAAGAAGCATATTTTATCCCCTTAAAGATTATTCCCTGTAAAAAATATTCCTCTCCATAAATTACATTAAAGATAAAGATAAAAACTAATAAAATTAAAATCTTTTTTCTCAATTTCTTCCCTCCATTTCTTAAAATACATCTCCAAAACTAAAATGAACTCTCCATTTTGTATTGGGATCTAAAGGATCCTGCCCAAAATTATATCCAAAATCCAATCTGATAGGAATAATTAAAGTTTCATATCTTAATCCTATACCTACTCCATTATAAAGTTTAATATCCTTTAAAGAATTTATATTTTTTAAAGAAAATGTATTTCCTGAATCAAAGAATAAGACTCCATATAATCCACTTCCTAAAGGAAATCTATATTGTAAATTAAATAAAACAAAGGAGTCTCCTCTAAATTCATTATCCACATAACCCCTTATACTATTTGCTCCTCCAACGGTAAATAACTCTGAGGAAGGTATATTACCTTCAGAAAATCCAAGGGCAATTTTAAAGGACAAAACATGCCTTTCCTTCATTTGAGATATTGTCATTGCATCCCTTTGGGTTAAAGGAATATGCCACTGAAACTCCCCTTGGTATTTTGCATAATTAGAGCCACTTCCTCCGCCAGCAAACTCAATATTTAAACTTTGTCTTGAGCCTTGAGTGGGAGCTAAGATAAAATCTCTTGTATCTCTTATCAGGCTAAGATTAATACTTGCTATATTATTCTCTGTTAGGGTTTCTCCTAAAATACTTTGCAATACCCTTTCATATTTAAAACCCAATCCTAAACCAAAGTATCCCAAAATAGGATAGTAGAAAGAGAAACTTCCACCTATTCTTTCCTCATCTATGGTTTTTGATTCATTATCAATAATTGTTGTAATGGTGCTTTTTTTATCATACAATTTTAATTGAAAATTATTTCTACTTCCTAAGAACCAGGGATCAGTAAAACTTACTTGATAATTAACCTTTCCAACCCCTGTAAATTGAACATTTAAACTTAATTTTTGCGCCTTTCCTAAAAAATTATTCTCAACATATTCTATATATCCATAAAATCCTGAAGATACTCCATATCCTCCCCCAAAATTTATAGATCCTGTTAGTTTTTCTTTCGCAATATATATTACCTTAATTTTATTTTCTTCAGTTCCAGGCTCTAATTTGATAGATACATCTTCGAATATTCCAGAATTATATATCCTTTGTAAATCCTGTTTTACCATCTCCCAATTAAAGGCCTCTCCAACCTTTAAAGATATTTCTCTTTTCACCACATCTTCTTCGGTAGGTCTTCTTAGGAAGGCCATAAAGTAAAGAGTAGAAGTTTCTGTTGTTTGCTGAATTTGGACGCCTATTTCCTCCACAACATAATCCCTAAAGAAAAATATCAATTCTCCTTCTTCTGTGAATTTAAATTCTTGTAACACAGTAAAGACAAAGCCCTTTTGTTGAAGATATTTTAATAAATTATGAAGATCTTCTCTTAATAAATTATAATTTATCACCTTTCCTTCCTTTAATTTCATATTTCTTTTTAGCTCATCATAGGATAGACTATAAAGTCCTTTAAAGGTTATTTTATTAATTATTGGATTTTCCTTTAATTTAAAGACTAACTCAACTTTATCTAGAGCTATCTTTTTTTCAACATCAATATTTTGAAAAAACCCTGACTCTTCAAGTTTCGAAGTTTGTTCTTCTATCTTACCCTCATTTAAAAAGTCTCCCTCTTTAAGAATAATAAATTTTTCCAAGGTACTAAAATCTAAATATTTTAAGCCTTCAAACTTAATAGAGGATATAACTGGATTTTCTTTAACTATAAAAGTTAAATAAACCCCAGAAGTACTAACTATTTTTTTTACTTCTACACTCTCAAAATAAGAGGTGCTCAGGAGAAGATTTCTTTTATTATTTACAAAATCTTCACTATAAAATTCCTTTTTCCTTAAAGAAAGAAGAGATATTATCTTATCATTTGGAAGATTAATATTACCTTGGATAGAGATTCTTAAGATTGGTAAGTTCTCTTTAAAAATTAATTTTATATAAACCTTCTCTTTCATTTCCTGAATAGACCAAAAAACCTTCTCAAAATAGCCTGTATTTAGTAATTTTTCATTCAAAGTCTCCTTTAGATTTTCAGAATAAAATATTTCCTCTAAGGGCTTAAAAATGTTATCTTTTATATTTCCCTTTAAACCTAGAATATCCATAATCTCGGAGGGATTAACATTGTTTAAACCCTCAAAGGATATTTCTGATACTAAAGGATTCTCAACAAAATAGAAAAATATTAATGCTCTACCATTTAGCTCAGAAAATGAATAGTCCACTTTTGAAAAGGAGTTTGTCTCCATCAGGTCTTTTTTCTTTTTCTCTAAAGCTGAACTTGAAACAAAATCACCAATCTTCAATTGAATTATTTCTTGAACCTTATCTAAGGGAACCTTACTTAACCCAAAATAATTGATTCTCTCTATTACAGGCTTTTCTGTAAATATAAAAGTGAGAATTACACCTCCATCCATTTTTTCTTCTTTTACTTCTATATTCTCAAAATAACCTGTTTCTAAAAACTTTTTTCTTTGATCCCATATCCTTAAATCAGTACTCCATCCAATAGTAGGAAGGAAAATCAAATTTTTAATGGAATTTAAATCAACATTCTTTAAGCCTAAAAATCTTATCCCAGAAATCCAAACTAAGAAAGGTGTTTCTATAAGTTGAAAGGTTAAAACTATCCCATCCCTTTTAATATCCTTTAGAATATTTACAGAAATGAAAAAGGTTGTCCCTTCTAAGCGCTTTTTAATTTCCTCTAATTTATTATCGTCAATCTCTGATCCAATTCTAATATTAATAATTTTTAAAATCTCTTCCTTACTAATCCTTTGATTCCCTTCAATATTTATGTCCAAAACTTTATAAGATATCTGCTGAGCAAGAGATATATTAGTTATAACAAACAGAATTAAAATTACGTAGATTAATCCCCTCAAAATCTACACCATCCTTTCTTCAAAATTTTGTTTTATATTCAAAAGAAAACAAATTCTCTCCCTCTGGTAAAATAAGCCATTTTAAAATTAATCCACTCTTTGATATATATTCTAATTCGAGATTCATAAATCCACCCTTTTCCAGGGAATAATCTATTTTCATTATTATATCCTCTCCCAATTTTTTTTCCAAAGTCATTTTACTCCAAGTCGGGAGAAAAGATTCCAAAATGTATTGAACTTTTATAGATTCTAAACCTAAGATGCTACTAATCTCTGAGAGAAAAGGATTCAAGAGATATTCTGTTAAAACTCTGCCTAATAAATTTTGAAAACTTATAGGTATTTCTTCTAATAAGGTATAAAAGGGAAGAGTTTCCTCCTTTGCAAGACTCAGTTTTTCTTGTCCCAATAATAAAAATAATATCTCCCTTAAAGAGAGAGGGGGAATAGAAGTAAGATAAATAGAAGATTGTCCCATGAATCCATAAGCTTTTAAAAAGATCGTATAATTCTGTATGATCGAAAAACCTGAAAATTCCCAAATATTTTCTTCAAAGCTCAAACCGAGAAATTTTATGTATCCATAGTCTATTAAAAAATTCCTATTTAATACTTGAATATTTCCCTTCTTAAAATCAATTTTACCAGTTAACAGAGGTTTAGAAAGATCACCTAAAACCTTAATCTTACCCCTTAGAGATAGATTTAGTGTGTTGGGAAGATAAAAGTAGACATTGTCCCCTAAATTTATATTTAAATCAAGTCCAATCTTGGGAAGAGCCATCATCTCTTCTTGAGGATAGGATATTAAAGAATTATATATCAAAATTTCTCCCTCTATTGAAGGTTCTTTTATGTTTTTAATATGAATCTTCCAATCGCTATAACCTTGGAGAAAATTAGGGCTATTTAGAATAATCTTATTTAGAACCAAGTTAAGATTTAATTCTGGGAAAATCTCTCCACTTCCAGAAATCTTCGCCCCTTCAGCTTGTATTTTTAAAGATTCTATAAGGATTTTATTTTCTTTATATTTTAATTTAAAATCGGCAGAATTCACTCTATCAAGAACATATGGAATACTAATGGGATTAGAGAAGGTTATATTCCCTTCACTATTAAATTCTCTTAGGTCACTTAAGATATTTATAGTAACTTTACCTTTCTCTAAATCTTTAATAAATTCTCTGGATACAAAGGAGTATAAAAATTCGCTATCGGGTAAGAATATGTTAATATTAAGATTCCCTGATTTAAAGACCCCATCAATTAATCCTTTATTTTTACTAAGATTTATAATATCCCCATTAATCTTATAACCTGAGGTTTTTAATATTTTTAAGTTACTTTCTATTTTATTTTTAAATAAGGGAAGTTTCAAGTTAATGCCTAAATCCCCATTCTCTAAGGAAAATTCTTTAAAGTTTAAATCTAAAGAAATATCTCCAGAAATATCTATAATATTTAGATCTTTTAAGATGTCTAAGGGCAAAAATTTTCCTTCTATTTTCCCATTTCTATAGGAATCTAAGAAGATTTTTAGATTTCCATTATTTATAAAATCAAAATAACCAAATAAATTCCAAGTTTTCTCACTAAAATTTCCCTCTATTTTCCCTCCAACAACTTTTGGTATCTCCATTTTTAATAAATTTAAACTTAAGTAAATATTATCTTTAAATTTTAAATTTCCCATCCATTTACTCTTTATGAGGTAACTATATTGAGAAAGTAATTTAAAATCTTCCGAGGAATCCAACTGAAGATCAAAAACAAAATCATTTTTAAAGATTCCTTTTATTTCCCAGTTAATTCCATAGGATTTTCCCTTTATATTTAAACCCGAATCTTTATATCCAAAATCGAAATTTAAATTTTTAATTGGAATTTCTTGATATTCGAAATAAGGAGAAGAAAAGGAAAATTTTCCTTTTTCATTGTCAAAATCCATATTCCATTTCTCAAAAAGAATTTTAGGACCCTTTAAAATAAATTTATCCCCAAATAGCTTTAATATATTTTTTTCAAAAACTCCTAAAAACTCATTCTCTAATATATTTCCTTTAATTTCAAATCTATTATTTTTTTCTTGAATAAAAGTACTTCCCTTAACTTCAAATCCCTCAAAGAGAAATAAGGAAAAACTATCAATATATAATCCCTTTTCAAATCTTCCAGAAAGAGAAATATTTCTGAACTTAATATTTCTATATATAATTCCATCACTTACTAATTTAAATTTAGGATAATCCTCAATTAATATTTCCCCATTTACTCTTCCTTCTAAATCTTCAAATATTGATTTTACATTTACTCCCTGAAAATTTATCTCTCCTCTATTAAAAAGAACCTTTCCAAAAACTCTTCCCCCTAAGATATCTCCCCTTAAATCTAAGCCTTGAGAGCTAATATCTAATATAATATCTCCCAATCTAATCTTAGAATAATGAAGCTCTCTGATCTCTAAAAGATTTTTAAAATCGTAAACTACTTTTCCATTGAAATCTCCTGTTTTCAAATCTCCGATAATTCTTCCATTTTTATAAATTCCTGAGACTCCCAAGTTAATCAAATCCTCATATATATTCAATAACAGATTTCCTTTAAAACTAAAATCATCATATATATTAAACTCTACTAATTTTAGATAATTTTCTAGGTTTTCTCCTCTTCCAAAAACTTTCCATTTCCAGTTTTTTCCTATAACTTCCAAATTAAGACTTCCCCTAAATAAAGGGAAAAGTAAATTACCAGAAATATCACCTTTGCCGCTGAAAGTAATTTTACCCTTTAGACGGATATCTCGGGGAATTATTTCTCCTTTTCCTTCCTCTAAATTTCCTTTCCAATAAAATGAAAAGTAATTATTCAAAGGACTAATATAAATATTTCCTTTAATTTCTCCATCTCTCTCTAAGAGATTTATAGTTCCTGCCCCTTTAAAGTAATTTTTACCAACATCAAAGGACATATTTCTTATTATTAAATTTGATAGATCTCTTCCTGTTAATAAAAGATATATTCTTGAAATTTCAAGTCCCTGATAGTCTAAATCCTTTCCTGTAATACTAATTTCAAAGAGAGGATTTTTAAATATCTCTTCCTTAATTCTAATTGATCCATATATTTTACCACTGAGATTTTCTAAATTTATATTAAAAAGAGAAGAGAATTTATTAATATCTATTAAAGGTAAAGAAAGTCTGATATTTCCTTTATTTTCCTTGGGATTAAAAAGTCCAGATATACTTATACTTTCTAAGGATTCAGGAGAGAGTTTTCCACTTATTATATAACTTTTAATAATTTGAGAATAATATACGCTGATTTCTGAATTAAAAAAAACTTGATGCCAAGCTAATTTTCTAATATTAAGATTTACTTTCTTGGGGAAAAAAAATTAAAGAATTCCCACTCTCCTTCTACAAAAAATTTTAATTTTTCTGCAGAATATTCTCCTAATTTCCCTTCTAAAACTTCTCCTTCGATATTGAATTTCCAGACCTTTTCCCCTTTTCCTTCTATCTTTAAAGATGCTGTTCCTTCTACAGGAGGAAGATTAAAGGGTTCTATTAAACCTCTTATATCTATGTTCTCTCCATTAATAGTTAATTTCCCTTGAGTTTTATTGATATCATACTCTGCAAACCCTTCAATTTTACCTGATTTTAAGGATGCGGAAATGTTTATATTTATTTTAGGAAACTTAGAATTAGAAATAAGTTCAAGATTTGAAAAGGAGAGATTATAAATACTACCTTCTTTAATAGAAAATCTTCCTAAAATATCAGGATTCTCAAGTTTTCCTAAGATTTTAAAATTTCCATCTCCCTTTCCCTTAAGGGATAAGTTGTTAGAAAGGTATAGAGAATCAATATTTGAAAGATCTAAATCTTTAATACCTATTTCTAATGACAAATCAGGGAGAACCTTCCCCGAAACACTAAGAATAGCTCCATTCAACTCTCCTTGTCCCTTACTGATTTTTATCACTTCTTTATCAATGGAAATAACTGTATTAAAGTTATCTATATTTAAATTAAAATCTTTCAATCCTATCTTAACTTTGTTAGCATCAATATTTCCTTTTACATACCACATATTATTTTCACTGAAAACAGAAATATTACCATTAAATTTTCCAAAATTTACCAAAAAGAGATCAGGTAAAAAGAATGGTGCCCAATCTTTAGCATTTGCATGCTTAAACTCAAAGGACAAATTTCCAGAGTTATCGGAAAATTTATATACTCCAACACTTTTATATCTTTCTTCAGGCAATACTGCTGTTGCAGTATATGTTATTTTTTGATCTTTATATACCAAATTAGCATTTACATTAGAAATATTAATATCCTTTTTAGTCTTAATATCTCTAACAATTACAATTCCTTCATTTATCTTAGCTCTTATTTCTATATTTAATATATTAGAAGCTCCGTTTTTTGCTCCCTCCAATCCAGGAATTGAAGGGAAGATCCATTCTCCCTTCTCATTGTGAATTACTAAAATCTTAGGTTTTGTTAAATCTAAATATACAGGAGATAACCTAAAAATATTTCCAACAGACAAACTCACATTAGCAAGGGCAATTTTATTCCCAATATAAATATTTCCTGCAAAAAGTTTATTAGGGAAAGTAAGACTTAATTCTTCTATTTTTATTTCACCACCAAAATTCTTTTCTAAAACGTATATTAATAAAGATTTTATCCATATAGGAGAGGATATTATTATTCCTCCAAAAAGGATTAAAATAATTATCAAAATCTTTAACAACTTCTTCATACTTTTTTCACCCTTTTAATTTTAGCTCCTAAATCTGAAAATTCTTTTTCTAAATTTACATGTCCCCTATCTATGTGCTCATCTACCCCCACAACTTCCGTCTCTCCCTCAGCAACTAAACCTGCTATAACCAATGCTACTCCTGCTCTAAGATCTGTAGCTTCTACAGGTGCTCCTATTAATTTAGGAACTCCCTGTACCATTGCAGTTCTTCCCTCAATACTTATTTTTGCCCCTAATCTAAGGAGCTCTCCTACATGGGAAAATCTATTTTCAAAAATGTTTTCTATTATCACACTACTTCCCTGAGCAAGACACGCAAAAACCATAATTTGAGGTTGTAAATCTGTGGGAAATCCAGGATATGGCATAGTATTTATTTCTAACCCCTTCCATCCCTTTACTCCTCTAATTAGAACTTCCTTATCTTTTAATTGAAAGTTATCCACCCCTGCCTCCTTTAACTTCATAAATAGATTTTGTAAGTGATCAATTTCTATATTTTTTATTAATACTTCTTTTCCTATCATAACACTTGCAATAATATAACTTCCCGCAGCAATCCTATCAGGAATAACTCTATAATAGTCTATACCTTTAAGCTCATTTTTGCAAGTTATATGAATCACAGAAGTTCCTAAACCTTCTATTTCTGCTCCTAAGGCTTTTAAAAAATTTCCTAAATCAACCACCTCTGGTTCACACGCAGCATTTTCAATAATAGTCTCTCCTTTTGCCAATACTGATGCCATCATAATATTTCTTGTAGCCCCAACACTCGGTTTATCAAGATATATCTTATTCCCCTTAAGACCTTTCTTAGTTCTTGCATAAACAAATCCCTTCTCTATAGTTATCTCTGCTCCAAGACTTTCAAATCCTTTTACATGAAGATCAATTGGTCTTAAGCCAATTCTACATCCTCCTGGGTATGGTATTTTCGCTTCTCCAAACCTTGCTAATAGAGGACCTAATAATTCAAAGGAGGCTCTCATCTTAGAAACTAATTCGTAGGGAGCCTCAAAGCTCTTAGGTTCACCCTTTATAATTATTTGATTTTCCCCAACACTAACCTCCAATCCTATATGACTTAAAATTTCTGCCATCGTGATTATATCCTTTACTGGAGGAACATTATCTATTATTAATTTCCCTCCGGTAAGAATTGATGCTGCCATTATAGGAAGAGAAGAATTTTTACTTCCAAAAACAGTAATTTCTCCCTTTAATCTATGTCCCCCTTCTATAATAAAACTTTCTGGCATAAGTTTTTCCTCCAGTTTATTTAGTTCCATATAGGCGATCTCCAGCATCCCCAAGACCAGGTACTATATACCCATTCTCATCTAAATACTCATCAATAGCTGCAGTATAAATTTCTATATCAGGATGGGATTCTTCTATAGCTTTAACCCCTTCTGGTGATGCAATTAAACATACAAATTTAATTTTTTTAACTTTTCTTGCCTTTAAAATAGAAACAGCTGCGATAGCAGAGCCTCCTGTAGCAAGCATAGGATCTACAACTATCACTTCTCTTTTATCTATATCCTCAGGAAGTTTCGTATAATATTGAATTGGTTGCAAGGTTTCATGATCCCTATATAATCCAATATGTCCCACCTTTGCAGAGGGTAAAAGCTTAAGAATTCCCTCTGCCATAGCTAATCCTGCCCTTAGAATAGGGACTATCCCAATTTCCTTATTTATTAAAACTTTGCCCTTTGTTCTTTTTAAAGGAGTTTCAATCTCTGTTTCCTCTAAGGATAAATCCCTTGTTATCTCATACACCATAAGACTTGAAATTTCCTCCAAAAGCTCTCTGAATTCCTTAGGGCCTGTGTTCTTATCTCTAAGCATTGTTAACTTATGTTGTATTAATGGATGATCTATAACATGAACCATTTTATTTGCTCCTTTCTAAGGAATTTTTATAAATTGGAAATTCTTCGCAAAGTTCCCTTACCTTTTCTTTTACTTTTATTCTAACCTTTTCATCCTCAGGAAAAGAGAGAACTTCATGAATTAGTTGGGCAATATATCTCATTTCTTTTTCCCTCATACCCCTTGTAGTTAATGCTGGTGTCCCTATTCTAATTCCACTTGTAATTGTAGGAGGCTGAGGATCAAAGGGAATTGCATTTTTATTTACAGTTATACCTGCCTCTTCCAAAACCTTTTCTGCAACTTTACCAGTTAAATTTATATCTCTTAAATCCACAAGAATAAGGTGATTATCTGTTCCATTACTAACAAGTCTATATCCTAATTTCATCAATTCATCTGCTAAAGCCTGAGCATTACGAACAATCTGCTTTTGATATTCTACAAATTCCCTTGTTAGAGCCTCTTTAAATGCTACAGCTTTTGCAGCAATTACATGCATAAGAGGACCTCCTTGAATTCCAGGGAAGATTGCTTTATCAATTTCTTTTGCAAATTCTTTTTTACAGAGAATAAATCCACCTCTTGGTCCCCTTAAAGTCTTATGAGTAGTGCTTGTAACAAATTGAGCATAGGGTACTGGTGAAGGATGTAATCCTGCTGCAACTAAACCTGCTATATGAGCCATATCTACCATAAGATAACTACCAAAAGCTTCAGCAATTTCTGCAAACTTCACAAAATCTATTATTCTTGGATAGGCACTTGCTCCTGCAACAATTAACTTGGGTTTTACTTCCTTAGCTAATTTATATACACTGTCATAATCTATTCTTTCCGTTTCCTTATCTACTCCATAAAAAAAGAATTTAAAAAACTTTCCCGATATGTTTACTGGACTCCCATGGGTAAGATGGCCCCCATGAGCAAGATTCATACCCAAGACTATATCCCCAGGATTTAAGGCTACATAATAAACTGCTAGATTAGCTTGACTGCCTGAATGAGGTTGAACATTGGCGTGTTCAGCATTATATAGTTGCTTTAATCTATCCCTTGCCAATTCTTCTACTTCATCTACATAGGCACAGCCTCCATAATATCTTTTTCCTGGATATCCTTCTGCATACTTATTAGTTAGCACAGAACCTTGGGCTTCTAAAACTGCTGGACTAACGAAATTCTCAGATGCTATTAACTCTAAATGATACTCTTCTCTTTCCTCTTCTTTTATAATTGCTGAATAAACCTCAGGGTCTAAATAGGGAAGATATCTCACACTAACTCCTCCTCATACTTTAAAATTTTTTGTATTCTTAATTTATGTCTACCACCACTAAATTCTGTAGATAACCAAACTTTAACAATTTCTTTTGCTAAATCTTTTCCTAAAATCCTTCCACCTAAAGTTAAAATATTTGCGTCATTGTGTTCTCTACTCATTTTTGCTTCATATGAATCTCTACATAATGCAGCTCTAATTCCCTTAACTTTGTTTGCAACTATACTCATACCTATTCCAGTTCCACAAATTAAAATACCTTTATCAAATCCCCCTCTTGCAACTGCTTTTGCAACCAATATAGCATAATCTGGATAATCTGCTCTCTCAGGAGAATAGGTTCCAAAGTCATGATAACTTATGCCCCACTCCTCAAGCCATTTTTTAAGCTCCTCTTTCAATTCATAACCCGCATGATCAGAGCCAATCGCTATTTTCATATGATGCTCTCCTTAATCTGTCCATTATTGCTAATCCTAATCCTTCTAAAGGATAAGCCTCACTTAGAATAATATCAACTTCTTCTTCTAAATATCTCATTACTCCAAAAAGATTACTTGCTACAGTAGCTAAGTTTTTTCTTGTTCCAACTATTATTAATTTTACACCATTAGGATAAAAACTTCTATATTCTTCCGATGCTAAAATACCAACTCTTTTCCCCTCTTTAACCCAATTATTTATCTTGTTTTTCCATTCTTCACTGAAATTTTTAATGATATATAAAGGAACTTTTGGGGCATAATGTTTGTGTTTTAAACCAGGAGATGGAACATTTTCCTCTTTCCCTCTCCATATTTCTACTTTTTTTCCTAAAATTCTTTCAATATCCTCTTTAGGACATGCTCCTGGCCTTAAAATCAAAGGAATTTCTCCTGTAAGATCTAAGACTGTAGATTCCACCCCCCAAATTACCTCTCCTCCGTCTAAAATTAAATCAATTCTATTCTCCAAATCCTTAAGAACATGTTCCGCTTTAGTAGGACTCGGTCTTCCTGACAAATTTGCTGATGGAGCACCGATGGGTCTACCAAGGGTATTTAATAGAGCTAAAGCAATGGGATGATTAGGTTGTCTTATGGCTACTTTATCACCTCCCGCTGTTATTAAATCATTCACTAAAGCTGAACGAGTAAATATTAATGTTAAAGGCCCAGGCCAAAAACTTCTCATTAATTTCTCTGCTTCTGGAGAGACATATTCAGCGAGGGAATAAACCTCTTTCATTTTACCCACATGAACAATTATAGGATTATCCAAAGGTCTCTCTTTAACCATAAATATTTTTTTTATTGCAAGGGAATTAAAAGCATCTGCTCCTAAACCATAAACAGTTTCTGTAGGAAAAGCAACCAATCCTCCATTTTCTAAAACTTTTACAGCATACTCTAAGCTTTCTTGAGAAATGTTGTTTGGGTCTACCTTCAAATATTTTGCCATTCTATTATCACTACCCTCTCTTTATTTAAAATATCTTTATAAACTTCTAAGGAATAATTTTTAAGATATAAGTTTAAGATTCTTTGAAGCTTATTTAATATAAAAGGAGATATTTCTAAAATCATAATAATTTTATCTAAAACCTTTATTTCCTTTAACAATTCTCTATAAAACTTACATCCATCAAATCCACCGTAAAGAGCATTCCAAGGTTCCTTTTTTACTTCCTTAGGAAGATAAAGCATCTCTGTAGAAGATATATATGGAGGATTAGCTATTATTAAATCAATGGAAGTATTTCTTAACAAGATAGGAAAAAGATAAGGGCCCAAAAAAAATTCAATCCTATCATTCATCTTATATTTTTTTGCATTTTTTAATGCTAATTTTAAAGCCTTTGGAGATATATCACAACCAAAAATTTTTAAATTAGGAAATTTTAAAGCAAGGGGAATGACAATATTCCCTGAACCAATTCCGATCTCTACTAAAGAATTAACATTTTTCTCACAAATCACTTCCATAGATTTTTCCAATAATAACTCAGTCTCTGGGCGTGGAATAAAAACTCCTTCTTCTATTTCGAGTTCTAAAGTAAAGAAATATTTTTTTCTTTGGAGATAATTTATAGGAACACCCTGTAATCTTCTTTTCAATAAATAATTAAACTTTTTCTCTTGAATATTATTAAGGTGATCAAAAAGATAGATATAAGGTCTCTCAACATCTAAAACTAAAGACAATAATATTTCTGCTTCTAAATAAGGAGTAGAGGAATCAATCTGGGCTAATTCATTTTTTGCTTTAAGTAAAGCTTCTTTAAGAAGCAGTAGCGACCTCCTCTAAAATTTTATTAATCTGTTTTTCCTTTTCTATAAAGATTAATCTATCAATAAATTCACCTAACTCTCCTGAGAGAACCTCTTCCAGTTGGAAAGAAGAATAATTTACCCTGTGATCTGTAACCCTTCGTTGGGGGAAATTATATGTTCTTATTTTTTCACTCCTTTCTCCTGATCCCACCTGTGCTTTTCTTTTAGATGCTATCTCTGCTTCTTTCTCTCGTTTTAAATACTCATATAAACGAGATCTTAAAACCCTCATTGCTTTTTCTCTATTCTGATGCTGAGATCTTTCATCTTGACACTGAACCACAATACCTGTTGGTATATGGGTAATTCTCACCCCAGACTCTGTTTTATTTACATGCTGTCCTCCTGCTCCACTGGAACGAAAGGTCTCAATTCTCAGATCCTTTGGATCTATTTCTACCTCAACTTCCTCCATTTCAGGAAGAACTGCAACAGTAGCTGTAGATGTGTGAATTCTTCCTGACGATTCTGTTATAGGAATTCTTTGAACCCGATGAACTCCACTTTCAAATTTTAATTTACTATAAGCCCCTTTTCCTTCTACTAAGAATATGATCTCTTTAAATCCTCCTAAACCTGTAGGATTAGAACTTACCACATCAATTTTCCATCCTTTCCTTTGAGCATATCCTACATACATTCTAAATAAATCTGCTGCAAATAATGCTGCTTCCTCTCC
>FMSI01081626.1_pt1 | contig 54031 bp, 63 predicted proteins | sample 1504471 | NCBI WGS metagenome assembly FMSI01 (sample SAMEA4475357, study PRJEB15587) | soil metagenome | biome: Soil; feature: Field | place: India | collected 2015-03-11 | depth 0 m
GATCCTAATAGATCAGCAAGAATTGCATTGATTACTTATGCAGATGGTGAAAAAAGATACATTATTGCACCAATTGGTCTGAATATTGGTGACACTGTACTTTCTGGTGAAAATGTTCCACTTAAACCCGGAAATACAACTTTCTTAAGAAATATTCCTATTGGTACAATAATTCATAATATCGAACTAATTCCTGGAAAAGGTGCTCAAATTGCAAGATCAGCAGGTTCTTATGCTCAAATTTTATCAAAAGATGAAAAGTATGCTCAAATTAAACTTCCTTCAGGAGAAATAAGACTGGTTAATTTAAATTGTCGTGCAACAATAGGACAAGTTGGAAATGTAGATCATGAGAATGTTCAATTGGGTAAAGCAGGAAGATCTAGACATCTAGGAAGAAAACCTCATGTAAGAGGTGCCGCTATGAATCCAGTAGATCATCCTCATGGTGGTGGTGAAGGTAGAGCACCAATTGGACATCCATCTCCACTTTCTCCTTGGGGTAAACCAACATTAGGTAAAAAGACAAGAAAGATGAAAAAGCCAAGCACAAGATTTATTGTTAAAAGAAGGAGGTAGAGATGGCGAGAGAAAAATATGTTGATCTAAAACTTCTTGAAAGAATAAGAGAAATGAATGAAAAAGGTCAAAAAAAGATAATAAAAGTATGGTGTAGAGATTCAACAATAACAGAAGAGATGGTTGGACATACAATTGCAGTTCATAATGGAAAAGTGCATATTCCAGTTTATATAACAAAAGCAATGGTAGGACATAAACTTGGAGAATTTGCCTTTACAAGAACTTTCAGGTCTCATAACAGACCAACAGAAAGGTCCACTGCATTGAAATAGAGGAGGAAATGACTATGGAAGTTAAGGCACAGGCAAGATTTGTCAGAATTTCACCAAAAAAAGCAAGAAAGATTGCAAATATGGTTAGAGGCATGAATGCTAAACTTGCATTAAAATCCTTGAAGTTTGTTCCAAATAGAGCAGCAGTTCCTATTGCAAAAACTATAAAATCAGCAATTGCTAATGCTAAAAATAATTATCAGATGGACGAGGAATCTTTATATATAACAAAGATTTTTGTCGATCAAGGTCCTGTTATGAAAAGAGTTCTTCCCAGAGCAATGGGAAGAGCAGATATTATGAGAAGACCACTCTCACATATAACAGTTTATGTTGATGAGAAAAAGGAGGAATAATGGGACAGAAGTGTAATCCTTTAGGCTTTAGATTAGGTGTAACAAAAGAGTGGAAAGCATTTTGGTTTGCTCCTAAAAAAGATATTCCAAAGATTCTTTTTGAAGATTTAATGATTAGAAATAAAATTGATGAACTTGGAAGAGATGTTGCTGTTTCTTCTACTGAGATTTATAGAAAAGGTGAACAAGTTAGAGTTTTGATCTTCAGTGCAAGACCAGGAGTTTTAATTGGTAAAGGTGGAGCAAACATAGAGAGATTAAGAAATGAGATACAAGAGATTATTAGTAATAAAAAACTTGATATAAAGGTTGTTGAAATCAAAAAACCAGAACTTTCAGCAAAACTTCAAGCAGAATTTATAGCAGATAGAATTGAAAAAAGAGCATCATATAAAAGAGCAATGAAACAGACAATTGCAAGAGCAATGAAGGCAGGTGCAAAAGGAATAAAGGTTCAATGTTCTGGAAGATTAGAGGGTGCTGAAATTGCAAGAACAGAATGGTTTAAAGAAGGAAGAGTTCCACTTCAAACTCTCACAGCAGATATAGATTATGCATATGTGCCTGCAGTAACTAAATTTGGAGTTATAGGTGTTAGAGTTTGGATATATAGAGGAGAAATTCCAGTAAGAAGATTCAATAAGGAGCATCTGGAGGTGTAATATGTTAATGCCAGAGAGAGTTAAATGGAGGAAACAACATAGAATTAGAACTAGAGGAATAGCAACAAGAGGTAATAAACTTGCCTTTGGAGATATAGGTCTTAAGGCACTTGAACCTGGCTGGATAACTGCAAGACAAATTGAAGCAGCGAGATTGCCCTTAACTCAAGCTGCACATAAATCTGGAAAAATGTGGATAAGAATTTTTCCTGACAGACCAGTCACTAAAAAACCTGCAGAAACAAGAATGGGTGGCGGTAAAGGAGATCCAGAATTTTGGGTAGCAATTGTTAAACCTGGAAGAATTCTATTTGAACTTGAGGGAGTTCCAGAAAAGGATGCAATTAGAGCACTTGAACTTGCTCAGGATAAATTACCGATTAAAACAAAGATAGTAAAAAGAGAGGGATAAAGATGAAAGCAAAAGAGTTGAGAGAATTAACAGTTGATGAATTAAAAAGAAAATTGGAAGATCTTAGAAGAGAATTATTTAACCTCAGATTCCAACAGATAACTCATCAATTAAAAAATCCTATAAGAATTAGAATAGTAAGAAAAGATATAGCGAAAATATTAACAATACTAAGAGAAAAGGAGACAAAATCATGAAAAGAACTTTAATTGGAGTTGTATCGTCAAATAAAATGCAAAAAACAGTAGTTGTTAAAGTTGAGAGAATGATTGAACATCCAAGATATAAAAAAATAGTTAAAAGATTTTCAAAATTTTATGCTCATAGTGAAATTCCTTTAAAAGTTGGAGATACAGTTGAAATTGAAGAGACAAGGCCACTCTCCAAATTTAAAAGATGGAGAGTTAGAAGAGTTGTTAAAAGATTTGAGGAAGAGGCTATGGAGGTTGAAGATGATAAGACCTTATAGCAGATTAAAAGTTGCTGATAATACTGGAGCAAGAGAAGTTTTATGCATAAGAGTTCTTGGTAGTTCAAATAAAAAGTATGGAAGAGTTGGAGATGTAATTGTTTTTACAGTTAAAGATGCTATGCCTAAAAGTCCAATTCCCAAAGGAGCAGTTGGTAAAGGAGTTATTGTCAGAACAAGAAATAAAATTAGAAGATCAGATGGTTCATATCTTAGATTTGATGATAATGCAGTTGTAATTATAGATGATGAAGGAAATCCTAAAGGTACAAGAATTTTTGGTCCTGTTTGTAGAGAATTAAGAGAAAAGGGGTATTTGAAGATTATTTCACTAGCAGCAGAGGTGGTATAAGATGAAGTTAAGAATTAAAAAAGGTGATACTGTAAAAGTTGTATCAGGTAGAGATAAAGGAAAGGTTGGGAAAGTTCTTAGAGTTTTACCAATGGAAAAAAAGATTATTGTTGAAGGTGTAAATATAATAAAAAAATATTTCAGACCAACCCAAAAGAATCCAGAGGGTGGAAAAAAAGAAGTCGAGGCACCAATTTACTACTGGAAAGTTCAACTTGTTTGTTCTCACTGCAAAAGTCCAACAAGAGTTGGTATGCTCATTTTAGAAACAGGTGAAAAGGTTAGAGTTTGTAAGAAATGTGGAGAGATAATTGATAAAGTTTAATAGGAGGAGAAATGGGATATTTGAAGTCTAAATGGTTGGAGATTGCTCCAAAACTAATGGAGAGATTTAACTATAAAAATATAATGGAAGTTCCAAAGATAGTTAAAATTGTAGTAAATAGAGGAATTGGAGATGCAACTCAAGATCCAAAAGCAGTAGAAAAGACAGAAGAAGAATTTAAATTGATAACTGGCCAAAAACCTATATTTATCAGAGCAAAGAAATCTATTGCTTCCTTTAAAGTTAGAAAAGGAATGACAATTGGAGCAAAAGTTACTCTTCGTGGAAGAAAAATGGAAGAATTTTTTGAAAAACTCATAAATGTTGCACTTCCTAGAATAAGAGATTTCAAGGGTTTGTCTAGAAAAAGTTTTGATGGAAGAGGAAATTATACCTTCGGAGTTGAGGAACAACTAATATTTCCAGAAATTGACTATGATAAAGTTGATAAAATTAGAGGTTTTGATATCACAATTGTTACAACTGCAAAAACAGATGAAGAAGCAGAGGCCTTACTTGAAATGTTAGGATTCCCATTTGAGAGAAAGAAAAAGGAGGCTTAAATGGCAAGAAAAGCAATGATTGAAAAAGCAAAAAAAGAGCCCAAATACAAAACAAGAAAAGTAAAGAGATGTAAAATTTGTGGAAGAGTAAGAGCAGTATATAACGATTTTGGGCTTTGTAGAATGTGTGTTAGAAAATATTTTCATTCGGGTTATATACCTGGTATGAAGAAAGCGAGTTGGTAGGAGGTGATACACTTGTTAATAGATCCAATTGCTGATTTAATTACAAGAATTAGAAATGCAAATATGGTTTATAAGGAAGAGATTGATGTTCCATATTCAAATATGAAAAGAGCGATAGTTCAAATTCTAAAAGAAGAAGGATACATAAAAGATTTTGAAGTTATAGATAAAGATAACAAGAAAACTATAAAAATATATATGAAGTATGGAAGAAATAAAGAAAAAGCAATTTTAGGAATTGAAAGAGTTTCTAAACCAGGTAGAAGAGTTTATGTTGGAAAAGATGAAATTCCTAAAGTTCTTAATGGAATAGGCATGGCAATTCTTTCAACATCTAAAGGAATAGTAACAGATAGAGTAGCTAAAAAAATCGGAGAAGGTGGAGAAGTTCTTCTTCTCATCTGGTAAGGAGGTATAAGATGTCAAAGATAGGAAAAAAGCCAATTCCAATTCCGAAGGATACAATTGTTGAAATAAATGATAATGAAATTCATATTAAAGGAAAAAAGGGAGAACTTTCAAGAAAAATTCCTGAAGCTTTAAATGTTAAAGTTGTTGATAATTCAATTGTTGTTGAAAGAAGAAATGATTTAAAAGAGACAAAAGCAATACATGGAACATTCAGAGCATTGATAAATAATATGATAGTTGGAGTTAATGAAGGATTTCAAAAAGCACTAATTCTTCAAGGTGTTGGATATAAAGCACAAATTCAAGGAAAAAAATTAATTATCAATTTAGGGTATACACATCCAATTGAGATGGAACCACCTCCAGGAATTGAGTTTGGTGTTGAAAAAGATATAAAAATTTATGTGAGAGGTTTTGATAAAGAACTTGTTGGTCAGATTGCAGCAAATATAAGAAAACTTAGAGATCCTGATCCATATAAAGGTAAAGGTGTTAGATATGAAGAGGAAATTATTAGAAAGAAAGCAGGAAAAGCACTTAGTAAAGGTGCATAATACGGAGGTTATAGATGATTAAGATTGAATCTAGAAATGAAAGAAGAAAAATAAGACACATTAGAATTAGAAAAAAAATAATGGGAACTCCTGAAAGACCAAGAGTCTCTTTTTATAGAAGTTTAAAACATATTTATCTTCAAGCAATAGATGACACAAAAGGTCATACACTTGTTTCATTATCAACTCTTTCAAAAGAGATTAGAGATGAAATTAAAGTAAAAACAAGAAAAGAACTTCATGCGCTTCTTGGAAAAAGATTTGGAGAAATGCTTATTGAAAAAGGAATCAAGCAGATAGTTTTTGATAGAGGTGGTTTTAAATATCACGGGAATTTAAAGATTCTCTGTGATGAAATAAGAAATGCTGGAGTTGAATTTTAGGAGGAAGAGATGATAGATCATGAAGAACTTGAAGTAACATCTTATGAGGAACAACTAATTCAGGTAAGAAGAGTTGCAAAAGTAACAAAAGGTGGAAAAAGATTAAAATTTAGAGCACTTGTAGTTGTTGGAGATGGAAGCGGAAAAGTTGGAGTTGGTCTTGGTAAAGCAAGTGAAGTTCCTGATGCAATAAGAAAAGCAGTTAATAGAGCAAAAAAAGATTCAATTGAAATTCCACTTAAAGGCACAACTATTCCTCATGAGGTTTGGGGAAAATGGGGTGCAGCAAAAGTTTTCTTGAAACCTGCAGTTCCTGGAACAGGAATTATAGCAGGAGGCCCAGTTAGAGCAATCCTTCAAAAAGCAGGAATTAGAGATATTCTTTCTAAATCTTTTGGTTCTAATAACCAGGTTAATGTTGCTTTTGCAACAATGGAAGCACTTAAAAATTTAATCACTTACAAGGAAAAAATTGAAATTTTAGGAAAGAAGAGATCTAAGGAGGAGAAGAATGATAAAACTCTCTAATCTTAAAAATCCATTTCCTCATAAAAAGAAATTTATTGTTGGAAGAGGTCCAGGTTCTGGTGCAGGAAAAAATTGTGGTTTTGGCAACAAAGGACAAAAGTCAAGAAGTGGAAGAGGAAAAGAATCATGGTTTGAAGGTGGACAAACTCCAATTTATAAGAGATTACCACAATTAAGAGGAATTAAAAATAAATCTCTTAAAAACCTAAAAGAAATGGCATCTATCAATTTAAAAGATATTGTTGAACATTTTAAAGAAGGAGAAGTTGTGAATCTTGAAACTCTTAAAGAAAAAGGATTAATTGAAAATAGAGTTAAATATCTTAAAATTCTTGGAGAAGGTAAAATATCTTTTCCTCTTAATTTTGAAGCGCACTCTTTTAGCAAAACTGCAAAAGAAAAAATTGAAAAAGCACAAGGAAAATGTACTGTTTTGAGGTGATAAGATGTGGAATCTCTTAAAGAATGCTCTAAGAATTAAAGAATTAAGGCAAAGGATACTATTTACTCTTTTCATGTTTGCGATCTTTAGATTGGGTACATTTATTCCTGTTCCTGGTGTTAATAGAGATTTATTAAAGGACGCAGTAACTCAAGGTGGACTATTAAGTTTAATCGATATTTTTGCTGGTGGAGGTCTTTCAAACTTCTCAATATTTGCTCTTGGTGTATTTCCCTATATAAACGCATCAATTATAATGCAACTTTTAGGTGCTATTTTTCCAAAACTTGAAGAACTCATGAGAGAAGGCGGAGAAGAAGGAAGAAGAAAGATTGCAATGTGGACAAAATATCTCACATTCTTTCTCGCTTTGATTGAAGCAGGAGCGCTTTTAATAACATTTTCAAACCAAGGTTTTGTTACAGCAAAAGGGCTTCTTTCTCAATTTACAATCATTTTAACTTTAGTTGCAGGAACATATGTGCTTTTTTGGATGGGTGAAACAATTACTGAAAAAGGAATCGGAAATGGAGTATCTCTTATAATTTTTGCAGGAGTTATAAGTAGAATTCCAGTTGGAGTTGGGGAGATAGTTAGATTATTCGGAAAAACGGGAGGTATTACTCTTCCTCAAATTATATTTACTGTTGTTGGATTTCTTGCAATTCTTCTTGGAATTCTTTATCTTTATCAATCTGAAAGAAGAGTTCCAGTTCAATATGCAAAAAGAATTGTTGGTAGAAGAATGTATGGAGGTCAATCAACCTACATTCCTTTAAGATTAATTCAATCAGGAATTCTTCCAATAATTTTTGCTTCAGCATTTTTAACATTTCCTGCTACAATAGGGCAATTTTTTCCAGGAACCTGGATTGATTCTATTGGAAAAGCATTAACAAGATCAGATTCATTTTGGTATAATCTATTTTTCTTTTTACTTGTTGTTTTCTTTACATACTTCTATACAGAAATTTCATTTAATCCTAATGAACTTTCAGAGAATCTTAAAAAATGGGGTGGATTTATACCAGGAGTAAGACCAGGTGAAGCAACTACTCAATATATTGCTAGAATAATTAATAGAGTCACTTTTCCTTCTGCCATAATTCTTGGTTTAATTGCAATTGTTCCTAACTTTTTCTTTGGTGCAACTCAAATTAGAGCATTTTATTTTGGAGGAACCTCAATTCTTATCATTATTGGTGTTGCTCTTGAAACAGTTCAGCAAATTGATGCATATGTTAAAATGCGTCACTATGAAGGCCTCTTAAAGTGATGATAATAATTCTTCTTGGTAATATTGGAGTTGGTAAGGGTACACAAGGAAAATTAATTATGGAAAAATATAATATACCTTATTTTGCAACAGGAGATATTTTCAGAGAAAATATTCAAAAAAATACTCCTCTTGGAATTAAAGTAAAGGAGATAGTCAGTGAAGGAAAACTTGTTAGTGATGAACTTGTAAATGAAATGGTTTTTGATAAAATAAACAATTTGGACAATTTTATTCTTGATGGTTATCCAAGAACTTTGAATCAGGCCATGTCCTTTGAAAATTTTATTAAAAACAAAAACCAGGATCTAGACCTTGTAATTTATATTGATGTTCCAGAAGAGGTAATCATAAAAAGACTTACAGGTAGAAGAATATGCCCTAAATGTGGAAAGGTTTACAATATATATTTTGATAAACCTAAAGAAAATGAAATTTGTGATTTTGATAAAGAAAAGCTGATAATTCGTGATGATGATAGACTTGAAGTTATCCAGAAAAGAATAGATGAGTTTAAAATTAATACTTATCCTCTGATTGAGTTCTATGAAAAAAGAAGAAAAATTTATAGAGTTAATGGTAACAGAAGTGTTAATGAAGTTTTCAAAGATATTTCAGAGATTATAGATGATTATATTGAAAAGCAAAAGAGAAATTGAAATTATGAGAGAAGCAGGTGTCATTCTTTATGAAGTTATGAATGAATTAAAAGAGATGGTTAAAGAGGGAATTTCTGCTTTAGAATTGGATAGATTTGCAGAAGAAAAGATTTCTTCATTTAGTGCAGTTCCAGCTTTTAAAGGATACAGAGGATATCCTTATTCAATATGTGTTTCTGTTAATGAAGAAGTTATACATGGATTTCCAGTTAAAGAAAAAATTTTTAAAAATGGAGATCTTGTATCTCTTGATCTTGGTTTAATGTATAAAGGATACTACTCTGATATGGCTTATACAGTTCCAGTTGGTGAGATTGATGAAGAAAAAAGAAAAATTCTCGAAATAGGTGAAAGAGTTTTATATATAGCTATTTCAATGGCACAAGTAGGGAATAGAATAGGAGATATCTCAAATACTATTGAAACAGTTTCAAAGAGATTTGGTTATTCAGTTGTTAAAGATTTTATAGGTCATGGAATTGGAAGAAAATTGCATGAAGAACCTGAGGTTCCCAATTTCGGAAGCAAAGAATATGGTCCATATTTAAAAGAGGGTATGACTTTTGCAATAGAACCTATGATATGTATGGGAAGTGGAGATGTTTATGTTGATAAAGATGGATGGACTGTTAAAACAAAAGATGGAAAATCTTCAGTTCACTTTGAGCATACTATTGCTATAACAAAAAATGGCCCTATGATTTTAACTTCACCAGAGGAGATAAGATGAAGGACAAGGAATATATAGAAGTTGAAGGAATTGTAGTTGAGGCACTTCCTGATATGCACTTTAAGGTTAAACTTCCAAATGGGAAAATTATTAAGGCATTTGTTAGTGGAAAAATGAGGTTAAATTCTATTCGAGTTCTTCCTGGGGATAAGGTTAGAATTCAGATTTCAAAGTATGACCCTACCCAAGGAAGAATAGTTTATAGAATCTCTTAAAGGAGGAAAAGATGAAAGTTAGATCATCTGTTAAGAAAATTTGTCCAAAATGTAAAGTTATAAAAAGAAAGGGAAGAGTTATTATTATTTGCTCTAACCCTAAACATAAACAAAAACAAGGTTAAGGAGGTAAAAGTGGCAAGAGTTGTTGGTGTTGATTTGCCTAAAAATAAAAGAATAGATATAGCATTAACCTATATTTATGGAATTGGATTATCCAGAGCAAAAGAAATAATTAAGAATTTAAATATTGACCCAAATAGAAAAGTTAAAGATTTGACTCCTGAAGAAGTCAATAATCTAAATGATTACATTCCAAAACATTATAAGGTTGAAGGTGATTTAAGAAAGGAGATTGCTTCAAATATAAAAAGACTAATTGATATAAACTGCTATAGAGGTTATAGACATAAAAGAGGTCTTCCTGTTAGAGGTCAGAGAACAAGAACAAATGCAAGAACAAGAAAAGGACCAAGAAAAACTGTTGGTAGCAAATAAAGGAGGATAAAGGATGGCGAAGACAAAGAAAAAAAGAAGGGTTGATGAGAATGTGAATGTATATATAAGTTCTACATTCAACAATACAATTGTAACTGTTACAGATAAGGAAGGAAATGTAATTTCATGGGGATCTGCAGGTGCTAGTGGATTTAAAGGAACTAAAAAAGGGACTCCTTTTGCCGCACAGGTTGCTGCTGAAAATGTTGCAAAAAAAGTGAGCGCATTGGGTGCAAAATATGCTGATGTATTTGTTAAAGGACCAGGTCCTGGAAGAGAAACTGCAGTAAGAGCACTTCAAACAGGAGGACTCATTGTAAAATCCATAAAAGATATAACCCCAATTCCTCATAATGGATGCAGACCACCAAAAAGAAGAAGAGTATAAGGAGGTATATTAAGAGATGGCTAAGATAACTAAACCTAAATGTAGAATATGCAGAAGATTAGGTGTTAAACTTTTTCTCAAAGGTGAGAGATGCTATTCAAGAAAATGTGCACTCGAAAGAAAATTTTCTCCACCTGGTGTTCAAGGAATGAGAAGAAAAGCAAAACCATCAGATTATGCAATTCACCTTTGGGAAAAGCAAAAATTAAGAAAAATTTATGGAGTTATGGAAAGACAATTCAAACTCTATTTTGAAAGAGCAAATGCTCAGAGAAAAATTCCTACTGGTGAAAAACTTTTAGAACTTCTTGAAAGAAGATTGGATAATGTTATCTTTAGAGGAGGTCTTGTTATTTCAAGATCTTCTGCAAGACAACTTGTGAATCATGGTCATGTAAAAGTTAATGGAAGAACAGTTAATATTCCCTCTTATGAAGTAAAACCAGGAGATGTAATTGAGTTAAAACCAAGAGCAAAAAATGTTCCACAAGTAATTCAAGCAATAGAAACAAGACCATTTGTTCCATCATGGCTTTCAACAGATTTTGATAATTTAAAAATTATTGTAAACTCAATTCCAACAAGAGATCAGATTGATACTCCAATTAAGGAAGAACTTGTTGTTGAGTTCTATTCTAAATAGGAGTTGATATGGAATATTTAGCAGGAAAGCCAAAAATTAAAATTTTTGAAGATAGTAACAACTACTTGAAAGTTGTTATTGATCCACTTTACAGAGGTTATGGAATCACAATTGGAAATGCTTTAAGAAGAATTCTTCTTTCCTCAATTCTTGGTTATGGTGTATATGCAATAGAAATTAAAGGAATAACTAATGAGTTTACAACAATTCCATATGTTTATGAAGATGTTCCTCAAATCGTTTATAATATAAAACAACTTGTTTTAAGAGGAAATCTAGAAAGAGACAAACTTCATCTTCATGTTAAGGGAGAAAGAGAAGTTAAAGCAAAAGATATCGATCCAAATCCTAATGTTGAGATAGTTAATCCCGATTTGCATCTATTTACAATAACAGATAAGAAAGGTGAAGTTGAAATGCTTCTATATATAAAAAGAGGTTTTGGATATCTCCTTGATTCAGAAAATAAAGAACCTGGATTCCCAATTGATACAATATTTATCGATACAAACTTCTCGCCTGTTAAAAGAGTAAATTTTGAAGTTTCTTCTTCAGATGTAGCACCATTTCCAAAAAGAGAAAAACTCACTTTGGAAATTTGGACAAATGGTGCTTTAACTCCAAGAGAATCAATAAAAGAAGCAATAAATGTATTAAATTACTATATGGGCATGCTATCTGAACTTAAAGTTGAAGAGGAGAAAAAAGAGATTAGTATTGAATTATTACCTTTGTCAGCTAAGGTTAAGAAGGTTCTTATTAGTGAAGGAATTGAAACGTTATCACAATTAAAAAAAGAGTTTTTATCTGGTGGACTTAAAGATTTGAAAGGTATTGGAGAAAAGTATCTAAATGAAATTGAAGAAGTTCTAAAAAGTTACAGTGAGGAAGCAGAAGAAGAGAGTATTTTAAATAGATCAATTGAGGAAGTTGCTACAGAACTTTCAATTTCTATGGATGACCTAAACATTTTGAAACTCGGTGGAGTTAAAACATTAAAAGATTTAACAAAACTTTCATCTCAAGATCTTTTATCAGAGAAATTTAACTTATCTTCAAAAGTTGTAAAGAAAATTGAAAATAGATTAAAAAAGTGGAATTTATCTTTAAGAAAGGAGATAAGCGATGAGGCATAAAGTTGGTTATAGAAAATTAAATAGATATCCTTCTCATAGAAAGATGATGTTGAGGAATTTGGTCACCTCTCTTATATTAAAAGAAAAAATTGTAACAACAGAAGCAAGAGCAAAAGAGGCAAGAAAACTTGCTGATAAAATAATAAATCTTGCAAAAAAGGATACACTTCATGCGAAAAGACAAATTTATTCAATTCTTCTATCAAAAGAGGCCGGAAAACATCTTGAAGAGATCAAGGACAAATTTGAGGGTAGAGATGGTGGATATACAAGAATTATACCTTTAGGAGAAAGGAGAGGAGACAGAGCGAAGTTAGTATTACTTGAACTTGTTAAAGAGTGATTGAACTTAAAAATATTTACTTTTCATATTTTATCCCTGACAAGGTTGATGTTTTAAAAAACATCAACATTAAAATTAATAAGGGAGAATTTATATCTATTATTGGAAAAAATGGCTCTGGTAAATCTACTCTTGGTAGATTAATTTCTTTTTTATTAGAGCCAACATCTGGAGAAATTTTTATTGATGGTAAGAGAGTTAAAAATGAAATTGATTATCTTGAATTAAGAAAAAGAATTGGTATGGTTTTTCAAAATCCAGATAATCAAATTGTTTCGCAAATTGTTGAAGAGGACATTGCTTTTGGACTAGAAAACTTAAATTATGATGAAGAAACAATAAAAAGGAAAGTTGAGGAGGTTCTTCTTGAAGTTGACCTTTTAGAAGAAAGAAGATTTCCTCCTCACTTTCTATCTGGTGGACAAAGACAAAAACTTGCTATTGCAGGTATTCTTGTCATGGAGCCAGAATATATTGTTTTAGATGAACCAACTTCTCTTCTTGATCCAAAAGGGAGAGGAGATGTAATAAGATTAATTACAAGTTTAAATAAAAAAGGGATAACTATTATATTAATTACACATAGAATGGAAGAAGCTATGCTTGGGGATAAAATATTTGTTCTTAATAATGGAGAAATTGCTATGGAAGGAGAACCAGAAGAAATTTTTACAAAAGTTGAATTTTTAAGAGATATTGGTCTTTCTGTTCCTCCATTAACTTATCTTTCCTATTTATTAAAAAATGAAGGAATGCCAATTGAGGTAAAATTATGGAATCTGAAAGATTTAAAGGAAGAACTCCTGCAGTTGAAATTAAGAATTTAGCTTATACATATTCAAGAGGTCTTCCTTATGAAAAAGAAGCAATAAGAGATATTAATTTAGTTGTATATGAAGGTGAGGCGGTTGGAATTTTAGGTCATACTGGGAGTGGTAAATCAACTTTAATTCAACATCTTAATGGAATACTTCTTCCACAAGAGGGGGAGGTTAAAATTTTTGGTGAGAAGATAAAAAATGATAAAAAATTTTTAAAAAACTTAAGAAAAATTGTTGGAATTGTTTTTCAATTTCCTGAAGATGAACTTTTTGCAGAAACAGTATATGAAGATATTGCATTTGGACCAAAAAATTTAGGTTTAAGTGAAGAAGAGATAAATAAAAGAGTTTTAAATTCGGTTAAAGAAGTTGGACTAGATGAAACTTATCTTGATAGATCTCCTTTTTCTCTTTCAGGTGGTGAAAAGAGAAGAGTTGCTATTGCATGCATACTTTCAATGGAACCAAAAATACTTGTACTTGATGAACCAACATCAGGTTTAGATCCTATGGGAAGAGAAGAGATAATATCTTTGATTAAAAAGTTAAAAGAAGAAAAAAAAGTTACAATTATTATGATATCTCATACAATGGAAGATATAATTCAATTTATTGATAGGGTTTATGTTTTAAATAATGGCAAAATTGTTTTAGAAGGAGAAACAGAGGAAGTTTTTAAGAAGAAAGAACTTTTAGAAAAATATGATCTATCTGTACCAGAACTTTTTCAACTTGGTGAAGATTTAAAAAAAGAAGGATTTTTGATTGAAACTCCTTTTAAAGATTTTGAGATTGCGAAAAGAGAGATTTTGAGGAATTTCTCATGATAAGTAAAGATTCAATTGTAATAGGGCAATATTATCCAGGTTTTGGTTTTTTATACACAATTGATCCAAGAGCAAAAATAGTTTCTTTCCTTTTCTTAATGATTATAATTTTTGTTTTTAAAAATCTTTTATCTTTTATACCAGTTTTTCTTTTGATTTTACTATTTTTTATATCTTCAAGAATTCCATTTAAACATGTTTTAAAAGGCTTGAAACCAATTTTTATACTTCTTGTTATAACAATTTTCTTCCATTTCTTTTTTACACCAGGAAAGGAAATAGCAAGAATTTTATTTTTAAGATTAACACAAGAAGGTTTAACAAGAGGAATTTTAATAGGCACAAGACTTATTATTCTAATTTTAATATCATCAATTTTAACATTTACAACTTCTCCACTTGAATTAACAAAAGGACTTGAATTTTTGACACTTCCATTAAATAAAATTGGATTTCCATCTTCTGAGATTATTATGATGATTACTATTGCTCTAAGATTTATTCCTGTTCTAGTTGAAGAGGCAGATAGAATTATTGTTGCTCAAATTAGTAGAGGTGCAAATTTGGATGAAGGTAATATTATTAAAAGAGCAAAAAATTTAATTCCAATACTTATTCCACTTTTTATTTCTGCCTTTAAAAGAGCAGAAGACCTCGCAATTGCAATGGAAGTTAGATGTTTTCAACCAGGAAAAAAGAGAACATATATGAGAAGACTAATTTGGCATAAAAAAGATACAATTTTTGTATTATTAATTTTTTCTCTTAGTATTTTATCATATTTCTTAAAATGGTAAAAAATATAAAAATAACTTTAATGTATGATGGAACAAATTTTGTTGGTACTCAAAAAAATAAAAATTTAAGAACTGTTGAGGGTGTCCTTGAAAGTGTTTTAAAGAAAATTCTGAAGATAGATGAAATTGATATAACTTTTGCAAGTCGAACAGATAGAGGTGTGCATGCAATAGAGCAGGTAGCAAATTTTTATATAGATACAAATATTCCAGGGGAGAGATTTAAAAATATTTTAAATGATAAACTTCCAATAGACATAAAAGTAAGAGAATCGATTGAAGTAGATAATAATTTTTCTTCTAGGTTTAACTCTAAAGGTAAAGTTTACTTTTTTATTGTTAATAATTCAAAAGAAATACCACATCCAATAATTGATAGATATTCTTTATGGTTTCCATATGAAATAAATTTTGAAAGAATAAGTGAAAATTTAAAAATTTTTGAAGGAGAAAAGGATTTCTCGAGTTTCACAACTGAAGAAGAAAGAAAAGAATCTTCAACAATAAGAGAAATTTATCAAACTAATATAATAAAAAGGGGGGATTGTATAATATTATATTTTTTTGGAAAATCTTTTTTAAGGCATCAGATAAGAAGAATAGTTGGTGCTCTTCTAGAGATTGAGAGAAGAAATTTAAAAAGTGAAATTCTTATTGAAGCACTAAATTCAAAAAAACATTTTATTGGAGAAAAGAAAATTTCATCAAGAGGTCTCTTTTTATATAAGATTATATATTAATTTTCTTTAACAAATTTTATGACTTTTTTTGCAAGACAAAGTGTTGAATCAATAATTGGAATTTTTGTTTTTATATATGGAAATAGAAGCGGAATTTCTGTGCATCCTGCAATTATAATTTCAGAACCACTTTTAATATACTCATCAACTATTCTTAAAAATAAATCTTTATTTCTCTCTATAATACCACCTTTAATTGAATAGATAATTTTCATAATATCATCAAGTAAATCTTCTCTTATGATAACATTAAAACCCTCTTTTTTTAGAGGATTTTCGTAAACTTTTCCAATTATTGTTCCTTTTGTTGCAATAAGTCCAAAATTTTTTAAATTTTTGTAATTTTCTTTTATTTCCTCTATAACAGATTCAACTATGCTTAAAAAAGGAATGGACAAATTTTTTCTAATTTCATCAACAAAATAATGTGCTGTATTGCATGGCATACAAATTGCTGATGCTCCTAAAGACTCAAGATTTTTTGCTGATTTTAAAATATAAGGGAGAGGATTATCTCCTTTGCCAAGTAAGTATGCTGTTCTATCTGGAATTTGAGGAAAATTATCAATAATTAAATGTATATGATCTTGGTCTTTTTCTGCTTTTGTATTTTTTATTATTTTATAAAAAAGGTCCAGAGTTGCCTCTGGACCCATTCCTCCTATTACACCAACTATCTTTTCTTTTATTTCCATTTTGAAAGATCAAGTTCTTTTTCAGTTTTTGCAACTATTGCTGTTCCAACCATATCTCCAGTTACATTAAGGCATGTTCTTCCCATATCAAGAATTGCATCAATTCCAAGAATCATTGCATATGCTGCTGCAACTGCTGTTCCTGCTTCAACTTTAAATCCAACTGAATTTAATACCATAAGGAGCATTATTGCGCCTGCACCTGGAACACCTGCAGTACCTATTGATGCAAGAGTTGCTGTTAAAATTATTATCATCTGTTGTGAGAAGGTCAAGTTTGCACCAACTGCAAATGCAACAAAAAGTGCACATACACCTTGATATAAACATGTACCATCCATATTAATTGTTGCTCCAAGCGGAAGAGTGAATGAATAAATCGATTTTGGAACTCCCAAATTTTCATCTGTATTTTTCATTGTAATTGGAAGAGTTGCACTTGAACTTCTTGTAACAAAAGCCGTGAGCATTGCTTCTTTTGCACCTTTAAGGAATTTATAGAATGATAGACCAAAAAGTGATAATGCACCACCATAAACTAAAAATAGGTGAACTGCTAAACCAAGATAAACTGTTAAAGTAACCATTCCAAGTGGACCAAATGCCTTTGCTCCTTGTTTACCAAAAACAACTGCAATTAAAGCAAAAACACCTATTGGTGCATATTGTAGTACTCCACCAACTATTTTATACATTATCTCTGCAGCTGCATCTGAAAATTTATAGACAAGATTTGCACCTTCTTTTAATCTTTCATCAGGACTTTCTCTTAAAATAGATATTGCAATTCCGAAAATTAGAGCAAAGAAGATTATTGGTAAAACATCACCCTTTGCTAGAGAGTCAACCGGATTTGTAGGAACAATATTAAGAAGGGTTTGAATAACTGATGGAGCAGTTAACTCTTTACCAGGGGCTTCTCCAGGCAGGGTTAAACCAATGCCAGGTTTTAATAGGTTTGCAAAAATGAGTCCTATGATAACAGCAAGAACTGTTGTTATAAGATAATAAACTATTATTTTAACTCCAACTCTTCCAAGTTTTGATGGTGCAATACTTGCTGCTCCTGTTATCAATGAGAAAAAGATAACTGGAACAACTATCATTCTTAATAATCTTATAAGTAAATCACCTAATGGTTGAATAACTTCAATTTTTGGTCCTACAATTAGTCCTACAATTATACCGATAATTAACCCAATGAGAATTCTTAAAAGCAGATTGGGTTTAAAGTACCAATCTAGAATTCCCAATCTCTTTCTCTCCATTTTTGAATACCTCCTTTTTGTTAAATTTAAATTATTTAACATTTTCATTATAAATAATTCTACGAGTGAAATCAAATCAATTATTGTGTTATAATCTAAATAATGCTTTTTAAGGAGGTATTAGTATGGCAAAAGTTTTAGGTGAAGAAATTTTAAGAAAAGCAATACAGGGAGAGTTACAGGCATCAAATTTTTATTTTGATGTTTCTAAATTAATTGTTAACAAAAAATCAAAATCACTTATGGAATCTCTTTCGAATGAAGAATTAAAACACAAAACAATTCTTGAGAAAAGATATAAAGAACTATATAACAAAGATTTTGAAGAGATTCCTGGCTTTGTTTTTGATCCAAATTTAAGAATTGAAAAATTTGGATTAAATACAAAAAGTGATGCTATTGAAATTTTAAGTGCAGCAATTGAAGCAGAAAATAATGCAATGAGATTTTATTTTGAACTTCTTCAAGCGGTAGAATCAAATGAAGATAAAGAACTTCTTCAGTCTCTGATTAATTTTGAAAATTCTCACAAAGAAAGACTACAAGATGAATATGAAAAAATAAATAAGGAATTTATTTGGAACATACCAGAATAAAGTGGGAATTGTTAGTGTAAAAAATTTAACAAAATTTTATGGTGAACTTAAAGCAGTAGATTGTATATCATTTGAAATAGAAGAAGGAGAAATTTTTGGTTTAATAGGACCAAATGGTGCAGGTAAAACTACAACATTAAGAATTATTGCAACAATTTTATCACCAACAGAAGGAGAGGTCAAAATATTCGGATATGACCTTAAATCTCAGAGCGATAAGATAAGAGAAATAATAAGTTATTTACCAGAAGAAGCAGGTGCCTACAAATCTCTATCTGGTTTAGATTATCTAGATTTTATGGCTTCTCTGTATGCAAAAGATTTAACAACAAAAGAAAAGTATTTAAAAATTGCTATTCAAATTGCAGATTTAGGAAATAGAATTAAAGATAAAATTGGAAGTTATAGCAAAGGAATGGTAAGAAAGCTTCTCCTTGCTAGAAGTTTAATGCATTATCCAAAACTTGCAATTCTTGATGAACCAACTTCAGGCCTTGATGTAATAAATTCAATTGAAATAAGAAAAATAATAAAAGATTTTACAAAAAATGGAACAACAGTTTTACTTTCATCTCATAACATGCTTGAAGTTGAATTTCTTTCAGATAGAATTGCTTTAATTGACAAAGGGAAAATTCTAATTCAAGGACAACCAGAGGATTTAAAGAGACAATTTAATGCAAGAAATGTCGAAGAAGTTTTTATGGAGGCAGTTAATAGATGAAAAAGTTTCTTATCTTATTCAAAAAAGAGATTAAAAGTTTAATTACAATGCAATTAATTATTCCTCTAATTATTATGGTAGTTTTATTTTCAATTATTGGAAATATAGTTGGAAAACAAACACAAAAGGCAAGTGAACCGAAAGATATTGCTGTTTTAGATTATGATGATACATTTTTATCACAAGAAGTAATAAATACATTATCAAATTCTAACTTTAAAGTTAAAATTCTTGAAAAAACTCTCTCAAAGGATGATGCAATAAAAAAAATTAAAAAAGATAAAATTCAAACATTAGTTATTATTCAATCTGGTTTTCAAGAGAATGTTTTAAGATATATTCCAACTGAAATAGAAACATATAATGTGCTTACTGGATTTTCATTTGTAAGTATAATGCAAGCAGTTTCAACAAATGTGATTTTAAATAGTATTAATGAATCAATCTCAAATAGATATATTTCAGCAAGATTTGTTGGAATGAATCCAGATTCTATTAAAAGACCTATAAAAGTAAAAAGTTTTGTTATGGTAAGAGATAAGATTTCAGAAACAACAATAGAAGCAATAGCAAATGCTGTAACATCTCAAAATGCTTTTATTCCAATTATTTTAATGATTGTTATAATTTTCTCCTCTCAAATGATTGCATCATCAATCGCACAAGAAAAAGAAAATAAGACCCTTGAAATACTTTTAACAATTCCAATGAATAGAACATCAATTATTTTTGCTAAAATGTTAAGTTCTGGTGTAATTGCACTGATCATGTCACTTGTTTATATGATTGGAATGAGAAATTATCTAACTGGAGTAACAGAAGGAAGAATTGCTATCGGAATTGGTCAAGATATTTCAAAAATTTTAAGTGATCTAGGATTAACATTAAATACAACAACATATATTATTTTAGGTATTTCATTATTTTTAGCAATTCTTTGTGCATTGTCACTTGCAACAATTCTTGCTGTTTATGCAGATAGTGTCCAGAGTGCACAAACCCTTTTAACACCTCTTATGGTTATGGTTTTGATTCCATATTTTTTATCATTATTCATGGATTTAAACTCTCTTCCATTTATTTTAAAAGTAATTGTTTTTATTATTCCTTTTTCACATCCATTTATGGCAAATACCTTTCTTTCACTTGGAAATTATCTATTTCCTATTTTAGGAATTATTTATGAAATAATTTTCTTTTTGATATGTCTTTATATTGCAACAAAAATATTTTCATCAGATAAAATAATTACAACAAAACTCAAGATAACAAGAAAAGTGTCTTTTTAAATTTACCTGTTAAAATTAAATTATGAATATAGTTGATGGGGTAATAATTTTAATACTTATATTTGCATGTTATGCAGGTTATAAAAAAGGAATTTTTAAGATTTTAATTTCTGTTGTAGGATTTTTTTTAAGTATTTATCTTGCATATAGATTTTCTCCAAATTTTGCATTGTTTCTTGAAGATAGATTTGGTTTTATAACAAATATCAAAAATTATATAACCCCACATATAAATTTACCTCCTGAAACTAAAATTTTATCAAACAATCCTTCAAATTTCTCTCTTTTTATAGACTCTATTAAACTTCCAAAATTTTTAAAATCCTCATTTATTGAAAACATAAATTTATTAGCAAATTTTGAAAGTCTGAATAATGTGTTTGAATCATATCTTTATTTAATATCTTTAGTAATTGCAGAAGTAATTTCTTTTATAATATTATTTTTGATATTTATAATTCTCTTTTCAATTTTAAGAGGAGTATTTTCTTCAATAATACATAAACTACCAATAATTGGAACTCTTGATAGGCTTTTTGGTCTAATATTTAACATGATACTATATTTTTCAATAATAATATTTGTTGTTTTTGTCTATTCTAATTTACTTTTAAAGATTTTAAAGCCCGAATCTATTATTGTTAAATATTTCGAATCTTCTCAAATTGTTAAATTCATTGAAAATAATATGGTATTTTTTAAGTCAATACTCAATACTCTAATTGTTAAGATTATGGAGGCATTAAGTTGAAAAAAATTTTTATTCTTACTCTTATATTTATTTTTTTATTTATAAATAGAGTTTATTCAATAAATGTTGATATAAGAGTTCTACTATTTCAAAATCCAACTTACCTAGAATTTGGAGATAATTCAATAATAAAATACAATAATGTTGAAATTTTTAAAGAAAATAAAATTTTATATTATGAAAAAAATTTAAATTCATTAAGAGTTAGAATTGGGATTTTTTTAAATTTTCAAGATGCATTTAAATATTTTGAATTTATAAAAGACAAAATTCAGGGAAAAGAATTCTTTATATATTTTGAAAATGGAAAATATGCTTTAGATATTGGTGATTTTAAATCAAATGAAGAAAGAGAAACTTTTAAACTTTTAAATAAACTTTACCTTATTTTTATGGAAAATGTTGATATATCAGGTTATTTTATTCTTTTTGGTACAGATAGAATTAAAATACAATTAAAGAAAAGCGATTTGAATGGTGTTATATTCGAAGTTTATCCTGCTAATGATCTTATAAAAGTTAACAATAGAAGATATAGAGGATTAATTTATCTTTATGTAAATTTATCATCTTATATAATTAATAAGTTAAATATTGAAGATTATCTTAAAGGTGTTGTTCCATCAGAAATGCCTGCAAGTTTTCATATGGAAGCACTTAAGGCACAAGCAGTTGCAGCAAGAACTTATGCTTTATCAAGAATAAAAGAAAAAAATATTTATGATGTTACAGCAACCCCATTAACTCAAGCATATCAGGGTTTTGATAAGGAAAATGAAAAAACAAATCTTGCAGTTGAATCAACAAAAGATGAAGCAATAACTTATAATGGAAAAATAATTGAGGCACTATATCACTCAACTTCAGGAGGACACACTGAAAATAACGAAAATGTTTGGTTTTCTGTTCCTTACCCATATTTAAGAGGAGTTATAAGTCCTTATGAAGATAAATCGCCTCATTACTCGTGGACACAAACATTTACAAACTATAGAATTCAAATGTTATTTAAAAAATATCTTAAACAAAATAACCTCTATGATATTGGTGAAATTTTGGGCTTTGAGATTATAAGAAGAGGAGTTTCTCCAAGAGTTGTTGAGATAAAAGTTATAGGTATGTATGATGAGATTATTTTAACAGGCCCTCAATTTCAATCTATTTTAGGTTTAAAAAGTACATGGTTTGATTTTGAATTTAAGGTTTATAGATTCAGTCATATTAATTCAATTGTTGATATGGTAGATAAAATTCCATTTTTTAAGGGAAGTTTTGATGGAGTTGTTAAAAAATTTGAAAATTATGAATATAGCATTCAGGATATTAGAAGAAGGTGGGATATTGTTGTATTTACAGGCAAAGGATGGGGACATGGAGTTGGAATGAGTCAGTGGGGGGCACAGGGGTTTGCAGAAAATGGTATGAATTATATTGATATATTGAAGCATTACTATTATGGAGTAAATATAGTAAAATTAGAGAGTGGAAATTGAAGTTTTTGATTACGAACTTCCTAAGGAACTTATCGCTCAAGAACCATTAAAAGAGAGAGATAAAGCAAGATTACTTGTTTTATATAAAGATAGTGGAAAAATTGAACATAAATATTTTTATGAACTTCCAGATTATTTAGAAAGTGGGGACCTCATAATTTTAAATGACACAAAGGTTATAAAAGCAAAAATTATTATAACTCTTGATACAGGTGGAAAAGTTGAAGCGCTTTTTCTTAAAGGAGAAAAAAATTTAATAGAAATTAAAGCAAAAAAAGCAAAAAAACTAAAAGAAGGAAAAGAAATATTTTTTAAAGATGGAACAAAAGGAGTTATAAAAAAAGTTTTAGAAGAGGGGAAAAGATTAGTTGAGATTCCAGAGATTGAAGATTACATTTCTTTTATAGAAAAAGTTGGAGAGGTACCTCTTCCTCCATATATAAAAAATAAAAATATAAATGAAGAGGATTATCAAACAATCTTTGGAAAATATTTAGGTTCAATAGCAGCACCAACAGCAGGATTACATTTTACAGAAAATCTGTTGCTTGAATTAAAAGAAAAAGGAGTAAAAATTGAATATGTAACGCTACATGTTAGTACTCCAACTTTTGAACCTTTAAAAGTAAAAAAACTAGATGATGTAAAACTTGGGGAAGAGTGGATAGAAGTAAGTGAAAAAGTTCTTAATGATATAAAAGAGACTAAAAAGAACAAAAAAAGAGTTGTTGCTGTTGGAACCACTGTTGTAAGAACACTTGAGACTGTTGCAAGAATTGAAGTTATTAAAGAATATAAAGGAACAACAGATTTATTTATAAAACCACCGTTTGAATTTAAATTTGTTGATGCTTTAATCACAAATTTTCATTTGCCTAAAACCTCTCTTCTTGTTCTTGTTTGTGCTTTTGGAGGAATCGAAAATGTTTTAAATGCATATAAAATTGCAGTTAAGGAGAGATATAGATTTTATTCTTTTGGTGATGCTATGTTAATTATTTAACTTTATTGTATAATTCTTTTGGTATAAACAAAAATAAGGAGGAATATGCAATGATAAGATTTGCAGAAAGAACACAAACAATGGGTACAGAAGGTGCATTTGAGGTTCTAGCAAGAGCAAAAGAACTCGAAAAAATGGGTAAAGAAGTTTTTCATTTCGAAATTGGAGAACCAGATTTTGATACACCAGAAAATATTAAAAAAGCAGCTATTGATGCTTTAAATAAAGGTTTCACTCATTACACACCTGCATTTGGAATTTTTGAAGTAAGAGAATCAATTGCAAGATACATTTCAAAAACAAGAGGTTATGAAGTTAAACCTGAAAATGTTATTGTTGCCGCTGGTGCAAAACCAGCAATTGTTTATTCAGTTTTATCTCTTGTTGAAAAAGGAGAAGAGGTAATTTATCCAGACCCTGGATATCCAATTTATAGTTCTGCTGTAAAAATTGCTGAGGCTAAACCAGTTCCTCTTCCGCTTTTAGAAGAGAAAGATTTTAGATTTGATTTAAATGATCTTGAAAAAAGAGTTACAGATAAAACAAGAATGATAATTTTAAATTCTCCACACAATCCAACTGGAGGAATTTTAACACTTGAAGATTTTTATGGAATAAGAGACATTATTGGAAATAGAGATATTTATATTTTATCAGATGAAATTTATTCAAGAATTGTTTATGAGGGGGAATTTATATCGATAACAAAAGTAAAAGAATTGAGAGATAGAGTCATTTTAATAGATGGTTTTTCAAAGACATACGCAATGACTGGTTGGAGACTTGGATATGCTGTTGCTGATCCTGAAATTATAAAAATGATTGCAAAATTTGTAATAAATAATTACTCATGTACAACAGCATTTGTTCAGATAGCAGGAATTGAGGCACTTGAAGGAGACCAGATTGCAGTTGACTTTATGGTTAAAGAGTTTAAAGAAAGAAGAGATCTTATTGTTGAAGGTTTAAACAGTATAAAAGGAGTTAGTTGTAGACTTCCAAAAGGCGCTTTTTATGTTTTTCCAAATGTTAAAAGTTTTGGAAAAAGTGCTAAAGAGATTCAAAATTATCTTTTAAATGAATATGGAATTGCTTGTCTTCCTGGAACAAGTTTTGGAGAATATGGTGAAGGTTATCTTAGATTCTCTTATGCTGCAAATAAAGAGAGCATTAAAAAAGCATTAGTTGTATTAAAGGAGGCATTTAGTAAACTATAATGGATTATTTTAGTTTGCTTCTTTGGTTATTTATATTTGTCTCACTATTTTATCCTGTATTTCAGAGAAGACAGATTGAACTTGCTAGATTAAGAGTTATTGCATCCCTTCAAAAGAAAAGAGGTTCAAGAGTAATAACCTTAATACATAGAGAAGAATCTATTTCATTTTTCGGAATACCTTTTAGAAAAATGATTGATATTGAAGATTCAGAACAAATTTTAAGAGCAATAAGAGAAACTCCTGATGACATGCCAATAGATCTTATACTTCATACACCAGGAGGTCTTGTACTTGCAGCAGAACAAATTGCAAGAGCACTAATTAGAAGAAAAGGTAAGGTTACAGTTTTTATTCCTCATTATGCTATGTCTGGTGGTACACTCATTGCTTTAGCAGCAGATGAAATTGTTATGGATAAAAATGCTGTACTTGGACCAATAGATCCTCAAATTGGTGGTTTTCCAGCAATTTCAATCTTAAAAACAGTCGAAAAGAAAAATATAAATGACCTTGATGATCAAACTTTAATACTTGCAGATATTGCAGAAAAAGCAATGAATCAGGTTTATGAACTTGCGGTTGAAATTTTAAGCGATAAAGAAGAGACTCTTTCTAAAGAAAAAATTGAATTTATTGCAAAAGAGTTATCTTCTGGCAAATGGACTCATGATTATCCTTTAACATGTGAAAGAGTTAAAAAACTTGGACTCCCTGTTTCATTTGATATGCCAGAAGATGTTTATACTCTTATGAGTTTATATCCTCAAGCAGGGGTTGGAAGGCCATCTGTTCAATATTTACCAATGCCTGTTCAACCTCCACAGAAGAAGACAACCCAAAATGAATGATAAGTTGAATCTTCTATTAAAAAATATTTCAAAAGTAATTATTGGAAAAGATGAAGCAATAAAAAAAGCAATAATTACTTTGATTTCAGGTGGACACATTCTTATTGAAGATGTTCCTGGAGTCGGTAAAACAATGCTTGCAAAATCTATTGCAAAAAGTATAAATCTTGATTTTAAAAGAATACAGTTTACTCCTGATTTACTTCCTTCAGACATAATTGGAATAACAATTTATAATGAAAAGACAAAAGAGTTTGAATTTAAAAAAGGTCCGATATTTTCTAACATTATCTTAGCAGATGAAATCAATAGAAGTACTCCTAAAACTCAATCTGCTCTACTTGAAGCGATGGAAGAAAAACAAGTTACTATAGATGGAATAACTTATAAGTTAAATGAGCCATTTTTTGTAATTGCAACTGAAAATCCAATTGAGTATGAAGGAACATTTCCTCTTCCAGAAGCACAACTTGATAGATTTTTTATGAAAATTGAAATAGGTTATCCAAACAAAGAAGACGAAGTTTTGCTTTTAAATAGAGTTCAATTAAGACATCCTATAGAAGATTTAGAAGAGGTGATATCAAAAGAAGATATTTTAGAAATTCAAAAAGAGGTTAAAAAAGTTCATGTTGATGAGTCTTTAAAGGAGTACATTGTAAAACTTGGTAAAGAGTTAAGAGAAGATGATGATATTTATCTCGGACCTTCACCAAGAAGTTTGATTGTTTTAATGAAAGTATCTCAGGCAAAAGCATATATTGAAGGTAGAGATTTTGTTATTCCAGATGACATTAAGAATCTATTTGAGTCAGTAATGTCTCATAGAATAATATTAAAACCAGAATCAAAACTTAAAGGAGTCAGTGAAAAAGAAGTTATTGAAAGAGCAGTTCAAAGGGTGGAAGTTCCAATTGTTTAAAAATTATAAAAGAGAGATATTTTTTTTAATAATTCTTATTATTGGTATTTTATTAAATTCAAAATTCCTAATTTCAATTTCAATATTTTTTATTATTTACATTTTCTTTTATAAAATTTTTTTAAAAAAAGAGATTAAAAATTTTAGTTATACTATAAAAATAACTCCTCAATTTATTCTTGAAGGAGAGGTTTTAGAAATTTCCTTTAATCTAAAATTTTTAAAAACAAATTTAATTAATTTTGAGTTAATTCCATCACTTCCAACATATTTTATACCGATTGAAAGTAAAAACCTTTATCTTGAACTTAATAAAAACAAAGAGGTGCTCCATAAATTCAAAGTCAAAGCAAAAAGAAGAGGAAGATATTTTCTTGGAAGTTTTAAAGTTAGAGTATATGACATTTTAGGATTGGTAAACATTGAGGAATTTATTAATGAAAATATAGAGGTCATAGTTTATCCAAAAATGATAGAAATTAGAAAATCATTAGTTAAAACAAGAGAGCCATCTTTTGGAATTAAAGTAAAAGAGAAGATATTTGAAGATTTCACATCAATACAGGGGCATAGAAAATATACTGGAAATGAAGAACTTAAAAAGATAAACTGGAAACTATCAGCACACACTGGGGAACTATTAGTTAAAGAATTTCCATCTACTGCAGTAACATCAGTAACTATAATAATAGATCCTTTTGCTTCAAAGAACCCTAGAAATCAAGAAATTTATGAAGAACATGTAACTACAATTTCTTCTTCATTTGTATATTTTTTTGAGAGATCAAAATTTTATTATGGTTTATGGATACCAGAACTCTTAAGAATCGAGGAAAAAAATGGAAAAGATCACTTTATAAAAATCCTTTCTATAATTTCAGATTTAAAAAGTACAAGAGAAATTGACTTCTCTTCTTTTCTAATTGAAAATTCTAAAAAAATAAAAGATTTAAGAAATGTATTACTTATAAAAAGAACAATAAATATTCCTGAACTGTACAATTTAATTAAAACAAAAAGTATTTTTTCAAGTTACACAATATTTTTGCTTCCAGATTTCGGTTTTTTGTATCCATGGGAGAAACCCCATCCCTATATTTTGGAAGAGACAGAAGAAATTGAATATATTAGAAAAATAATAGATTCTTTAAAAAGAGATGGAATTAATATTATAATTATTAGAGGAAATGAAAGCATCAAAGATCTTGTTTTTGTATAATTTGACACTCTTATTGAATTGGTTTTTAGCAAATTTTTTGCTAATTGATATTTTATTTAAAAATATTTTTTTATCAATTTTAATACCATCTCTTCTTTTTCTTTTTATTTTTAACTATAAGAATATAAATCTCGAAACAACTTTAAAGATTATTATTGCAATTTTCTCAATAATTTTTATTTCTTTAGTTAATAGTCCAATTAGTTTTTCTATTTTTACAAAAATTCTTTTATTCTCTTTTATTTTTATTTTTACATTGATTGTTTTAAAAACTGAGATTTCAAATACATTTTCAATTATTTTAATTCCAATTTTTCTTGTATTTTATGAAAAATTTATCGGTGTAAATTTGATTATTTTTATTTTGTCAATCATTTTTATAATTCAATCCTTGTTTCTTAAATTTTTAAAAAATAAAACTTTTTATTTCTGGGAAAATGGGTTTATATTAAATATTTCAGATATAAGAAGAGTTTTTAAAAATTTAATAACAATTATTTTAACATCATCAATTTTAATTTTATTTATATACTCAATAAATTTAAATTTTTTAAATAAATTAACTCTTCCAGATGAACTATTTATAAATCAAAGTGAAAAGGTCCAAAAAGAAAATAACATTGAAATTAAAGATACTAAAATAGAAATTTTTACAAAAAGGTATGTATTTATAATTAGTGATTTTTCAAAGAAATTTTTAAATTTCATTTTTAATTCATTCTATTTTGTAGTTTTTTTAGGTTTTTTCATAGTTTTAATTTTACTAGGAATTAGATTTTATAACCTTATAAAGGGTGTTTATGGAAAAAAGAAATCAGTAAGATTTTTAATATCTTCATTTGTTTTATCAATGTTTATTATTCTTTCAATTTATTTTTTATATAAACCATTTGAACTATTAATAAAATCAATTACAAAAAATATGAAAATTGAGAATTTTTCAATTCCATTATTTGAAATTGTCCAAAAAATAAGAAGTTATTTTGGCTCAGCTATTAATTTAAATCAAAAAACTTTGCCAGTATCTATTGATTTAGGTTTGGTTTTTGTCGTTTTATTCTTTGTTATTGGGTCAACAATTTTTCTTTATTTTTTGATTTTTTACATCTATAACACAACTTTAAATGAAAGAAAACTTGAATTAAATAAAATAATGGAAGAGTTTAGTAATGAAAAAGAAAACCTTTTCGAAATAAGTGGATCTCCAAAAGAAAAAATTATAAAATTATATAATCTATTAATTAAGAAACTATCTTTGATTTTATTGAAACTTGATTATGAAACTCCAGATGAATATAGAGTGAAATTTAAGAGAGAAAAGCCAGAACTTTCAAATGAAATTGATTTAATTACTGACAATTTTATTATTTCAAAATATTCTTATTATGAAATAAATGAAGATTTATTTTATAAAACTTTTTTAGCATTTAAAAACTTGTCAAGTAAAATATTTAAGGAGGTGTACTTTGGAAGAGAGATTTAAAAGTGCAGATAGACCAGAAACAGAAGAGGGGAAACAGTATCATATTGATTTAAAGAGAGGAGAACTCGCAAGATATGTTTTAACACCTGGGGACCCTGGAAGGGTTGATAGAATTTTAAAAACTTGGGATGAAGGAGAAATAAAAGCATTTCATAGAGAGTATAAATCTGCAACTGGTAAATATAAAGGTGTTCCAATTTCTGCTCTATCAACTGGAATTGGTGGTCCTTCCCTTGCAATAGCAATTGAGGAAGCAGCTCGCATAGGATGTGATACATTTATTAGAGTTGGAACAACTGGTGCAATACAAGAAGGAATAAACCTTGGAGACCTTATTATAATTAATGGTGCAGTAAGATTAGATGGAACAACTCATCAATATGTTAGAGGTGAATTTCCCGCAATTTCCTCTATTGAAGTAACACTTGCCTTAATTGAAGCATCAGAAAGATTAAACTTTAACTATCACATTGGAATTGCAGCATCAACTGATGCTTTTTATACAGGACAAGGAAGACCCGGGCTTAATGATTATATACCTTCTTTTGCAAAAGAGATTTTTTATGATATGAAAATTGCAAATGTTACAAATTTTGAGATGGAAACTTCAACTCTATTTGTTTTATCTTCAATTTATAAATTAAGAGCTGGATCGGTTTGTATTGTTATTGCAAATAGAATTACAAATGAGTTTCAATATGTTGGTGAAGAAAGAGGTATTCTTGTTGCAAATGAAGCAGTAAAAATATTAAGCGAATGGGATGAGATAAAAAAGGAGAAGGGCAAAAAAAACTTCTTCCCTGGTCTATTGAAGTAAAAGTTAATTTTCTAATTCTTTAAGGATTATTTGAACCTGTTCCTTTAAAAAGGTAAATCTTTTTTAATTTTTTCCCAAATAAGATCAAATTTTACACCAAAATAAAAATGTATTAATCTGTCTCTCATTCTAAAAATTTTTTACAAGGAATATTTGGGTATTTTTGTTTTATATTTTCTGGAATATTTTTAGCAGCTTCTCCGTTAATTTTCAATTTTCTTAAAATGGCACTTAATCTTAAGTCATCTTTTTTAATGATTCATAATCACTATTTTCAATAATTTTTTCTATTGATTATATTGATTTTAAAATATCTAAAAGATAAAGTTTTGAATATCTCATAAATAAATTGTTTCCTGTAGAATTTTCTCTCTTAATTATTCTCTTACAACATCAATTGGTACTATGTCTATTTTGATAAAAAAGTTTCCTCAAGAGAATTTGCTAAAGAAACTAAATTTAGAAAAGTAGATCTCTTCTCAAATTTTACAAGAATATCAATATCACTTTTTCATTTTCTTCACCACGAGCAAATGAACCAAATATACCAATTAATTCTGTTTTAAAATCTTTTTTAATTGTTCTAATTTACTTTTTACAAATTTAAATTTTTCATTCATTATAAATGGCTCCTTTTCTGAAATTTACATAATTATTATAAAATAAAAAAGTTCGACATTATATTTACATAAGGTAACTTATCACTTTAAAAATTAAATTTTGATTTTTTGAAAGAGGGTTTTTGATAAAAAGGAAACCCATAATCCTGAAATAAAATAAATTATATTTAAAATAAAGATATTTTTAATAAAGTAAGAAATATAAATTAGAAAAATAAGAATTGTTAATCCTATAAATTCTCTAAACATCAAATTTTTAAAAGTTAAGTTAATTTTTTTGTCTTTAAAAATTTTAGCACCAAAAAGAAGACCTGAAAATGGAGATAAAAGATTCGAATATTTTTTTATTAAAAATGAAGATATAAATATTAAAATTGGAATTAAAAAACTAAATTTTCCTTTTAAGAAACCATCAACTAAAATATCAATATTATTAAAAAAGAAAATAATTATTAAGAATCCAATAGAAACTCCACCAATTATATCAAAAACAAAATGAAGAGATAAATATAATCTTGATATTGAAATAAGAAAAACAATTAAAATTGATATAAAATGAAGAAATTTGTTTTTAAAAATCTTATAGATTGAAAACCAAAAAACAAAAGCATTTTGAGAGTGTCCACTAGGAAAGCCATATTCCTCTGGACCGATTGATTTTTCATAAATTGGATTAAAAATATCTTTTTGAGGTCTTGGGAGTTTTAAAATATTTTTAATCAAAGTATTCAGAGAAAAAGAAATAAATAAAAGAAAAACTATCTTTAATGATATTTTATTCTCAAAAATAAAAAATAAAAATGCAACTGCCAAAAGGTAAAATTCAAAACTTCCTAAATCTGTTAAAATTATAAAAATTTTATCTAACATTGGATTTCTTAAAGACTCAAAAAACTTCAAAATTTTAAATTCAATCATATATTTTAAATTATCATAATTTTGTTATAATAATTCAATATGAGAAAAGAAGATCTAATTCTTTTTTTACCACCATTCTTGTGGGGATGGACATTTGTTATTGTTAAAAATGGAGTTAGTAATTATGATCCTTTTTCTTTTGTATTTATTAGATTTACATTTACATTAATTTTAATGATTTTTTTAATTTATACATTTAAGATAAAAATTAATAGAGATATTTTTATTAAAGGTATAATTGCAGGAACATTTCTTTTTTCTGCATACCTTTTTCAAACAATAGGATTAAAATATACTTCTCCTACAAATAGTGCTTTTATAACATCAATTTCAATTCCAATAACTCCATTTTTTAATTTCCTTTTAACAAAAAGAAAAATAATTTTAAGAACATATATTGCAATAATTATTGTCATAATAGGCCTATATCTTCTCCTTGGAGGAGAATTAATTTCAATAAATCTTGGAGATTATTTAACATTAATTTGTGCAATTTTTTGGGCATTACATATTTCAACAATAGGATACTTTTCTCTTAATGACGAAAGTTTATCATTTCTTTTTTCTCAAATTTGGATAGTTTTTATTTTATCTTCAATTTCTATTTTAATTACAAGAAAAAGCATTTTACCAATTCCATTAAATTCTTTAGGTGGTGCAATAATTGTTGCAATTTTTGCGACTTTAATTCCTTTTTACATTCAAATAAAATATCAAAACAAGAAAAATACAATTAAAACAGCATTTATTTTTGCAACAGAACCTATTTTTGCTAATATTTTGGAATTCTTTCTATTAGGTACAATTTATTCTCTTATAAATTATATTGGTATGCTTTTTATATTTTTATCCTCTTTTATTGCCCAAAGAGATTAAATTATTCCTTGATAAATTTTTCAAAATCATTTAGTGATAATGTGTTTATGATATCTTCTTTTGTTAACCAACCTCTTCTTGCAACACCAACTCCATATCTCATATCATAAAGTCCATATAAAGAGTGAGCATCAGTTCCAATTGTAAATTTTAGTCCATAAACCTCTTTTCCATACATAGCATTTATGTCATTTAAATCTAATCTCTCTGGTGTTGCATTGATTTCTAAAATTTTTCCACTATTTTTTGCTTCTTTAAATATCTCTTCAAGATCAACTTCATATTCATCTCTTGATAAAAGCAATCTACCTGTTGGATGTGTTATTATTTTAATCTTTTTAATTTTCATTGCCTTAAGAATTCTTTCTGTTATTTTCTTCTTATCTTGATTAAATCCTGTATGAATTCCAGCAAGACAGATATCAAAAATTTCGAGGTCATTTTCATCAAAATCAACTTTTCCATCAGATAAAATATTTAACTCACAACCAAAATATATTCTAAATTTTCCTGCTAATTTATTATTAATTTCATCAATCTCTTTTTTTTGTTTTTTATAATCTTCTAGTGAGAGACCCCCTGCAACTCCAAGTGATTGAGCATGATCTGCTATAACAACATATTCATAACCAAGTTCCATGCACTTATTTGCAATTTCTAAAATTGAATTTTCTCCATCAGAATATTTTGTATGAACATGAGTATCTCCTCTTATATCTTTCATTTCAATGACTTTGGGAAGTTTTCCATCAAGTCCAAGTTCAATCTCCCCTCTATCTTCTCTCATCTCTGGTGGAATTAAAGGAAGGTCGAGTTTGTTATAAACTTCTTCTTCTGTCTCTCCACAAATTCTTTTATCTGTTTTTACATCAAAGACACCATATTCATTAACTTTATAACCCTTTTTAATTGCAAGTTCTCTTATTTTTACGTTATGTTGTTTTGAGCCAGTAAAATATTGAACTGCGGCACCAAAAGAAATAGGTTCAACAACCCTAACATCTATTTGAATATCTTCATTAGTTAATATTGTTGATTTTGTATCTCCTCTTGCAACAACTTCTTTTACAATATCCATAGAAGTAAATGTGTCCATAACCTTTTCAGGGTTTTTACTTGTAACAAGAATATCAATGTCTCCTATTGTTTCTTTCATCCTTCTTATGCTTCCACAAACCTCAACTTTATCAATTGGTGCATTATTTTTTAAATTTTCTACAACATATTGAGAGAGGGGGTATGCAATTCCAAGTAAAATTCTTATTGTTTCTTTCTTTTTTCTATCAAGAATTGCTTTCATTATATTTTCTTCTTTTTTTGGTCCAAATCCTTCAATTTCTCTTATCTTTTTTTCTTCGATTGCCTTTTTAAGGTCATCAATTGATTTAATACCAAGTTTTGTATAAAGAGTATATGCACCTCTCGGTCCAATACCAGGAATTTCAAGAAGTTCCAAAAGTGTTGGTGGAATTTTTTGTTTTGCTTCTTCTAATTTGTCAATTTTTCCTGTCTCAAGATATTGAATTATTTTCTTTGCAATACCTTCACCAATTCCTCTGATTTCTGTTAATTTTCCCTCTTTTGCAAGGTCTTCAATTGGAATTGGAAGATTTTCAATTTTTCTCGCTGCTTCAATATAAGCATTTATTTTAAATCTCATCTCACCTAAAATTTCAAGGTATTCTGCAAGTTCATATAATTTTTGAGCAACCTCTTTGTTTCTCATATTTAAATTATAACTCTTTAAATTTTGCTTGACCAAACCTTTATTAAAATATAAAATTTTTTTAAAGAATGAAAATAGATTTTAAAATTTGCATAAGAGGTGAAAAGATATGAAAGTAAATGATTTGTTTCCAATTCCTGATTTTTTTGAATTTAATAACTTCATAATTTTCGAACCACATCCAGATGATGCTGATATTTTTATGGGAGGAGTTATTAAAAAGTTAACAGATTTAAATAAAAATTTAATTCTTATTACTGTAACAAATGGTGATAAAGGAACTTATGACACATCTTTAAATGAGAAAGATTTAAAGATGATTAGAAAAGAAGAAAGATTAAGGGCAAATGAGATTTTAGGTATCAAAAATATGATTTTTCTTGATTATCCAGACTATGATCTCCCAGAAAAAAATGTTCTTGTTAAAGAGTTTTTAAAAATAATTAGAGAGTTAAAACCAGAAGTTATTTTTACACCTGACCCAAATCTTCCATATGAAGTACATCCTGATCATAAAATTATAGGTGAGGCGGTTAGTGAGGCATTTTTCTTTTCACCTCTACCTTTGGTTATGAAAGAAAAAGAACCACATTTTGTAAATTTAATATCATACTACATCACTCCATATCCTAATAAATTTGTTGATATTTCAGCTACTTTTGAAACTAAACTCAAAAGCATAAGGGAACACAAAAGCCAATTTAATGATGAAAATTATATGAAAATGGAGATTTATTTGAAAGTAAAAAATGGGGAATATGGACAAGAAATTGGTGTTGAGTTTGCTGAGGCATTTAAAGTTTTTACACCTTTACACATTCATACAAATGTTGATTCTATAAATCTTTAGGAGGTTTTATGTCAAATTATGAAAAAATTTTGGATGAAATTAAAAGAATTCCAGAAGATATAGAGGAAATTTTAAATTTTTTTAAAGAGTTTAAATTTGATGAAATTAAGTTTAATAATATTTTATTTCTTGGAACTGGAGGAGGTTCAAGGGCTGCATTTGATATTCTACTGACTTACCTTTTTGACAAATCCACCTATCCCATTTTTATTCATCAAGGGTATGAGATTCCAAATTTTGTAAATGAAAATACACTTATCTTATCCACCTCTTATTCTGGTGAAACAGAAGAGACAATTTCTTCGACTCTCGAAGCATTAAAAAAAACAAAAAATATTTTTGTAATAACAAAAGGAGGTTTTTTAGAAAATTTTGCCCTCAAAAACTCTTTAACACTTATAAAACTAAAAAATGGATATGAAGCAAGACATGCGCTTCATTTAATATTTTTTTCAATTTTAAAAATCCTCTCTTTTTATCTTAATTTAGATATAGACAGTGAAATTAATGATACAATCAAAACTTTAAAAGATATTAGAGAAAAATCTTTTGATGAAATTAAAAAAATATTAGATGAAATAGAAGGAAGAATTCCATTTGTTTATGGAAGTTATCTTTTCTCAGATTCTGTTGCAGAAAGATTTAGAAGGCAATTAAATGAAAATGGAAAAACACTTTCTCATTCAAATGTTATTCCTTCCCTTCATCATGATGAGATTGTAGGATTCATGGATAAAACTTTATCAGAAAAAGTTTTTATTTTTTTAATAAGAGATTTTTATGAGAATGAAAGAATTAAAAAAAGATTTGAAATAACAAAAGAGATTCTTGAAAGTTATGGCTTTAAATATTTTGAAATTTATCCTGAAAATTCAACTTATAAACTTTCAAGGATCTTTTCTATTATTCATAAACTTGATTTGATTTCTTTAGAATATGCAAATAAAAGAGGTTTTGATCCAAAAGATGTAAAAATAATTGAATATTTAAAGGAGTTAATGAAGAAATGAAAGATTATGCTGTTGGGATTGATATTGGTGGTACAAAAATTCTTATGGTTTTAATTGATGAAGAAGGAAAAATTTATAAAAAAGGTTTTATTAAAACTGGAAACACTGAGGAGGGCGAAAGAATTATCTCTGATATCAAAAAGCTTTTCTTGTCTATTGTAAGTGATTTTGAAATTAAATCTATTGGAGTTGGATGTGCAGGATTCATTGATTTTAAAAATGGAATTGTAAGAAAATCACCAAATATAAATTTCCTTGTTGAATTTCCCCTTAAAGAAACACTTGAAAAATCCTTAGGATATCCTGTTTTTATTGATAATGATGTTAAGATGGGAGCAGTTGGTGAAATGTTTTTTGGTGAGGGGAAAAATACAGAACTATTTATTTTTATAACACTAGGAACTGGAATTGGTGGTGCAATTGTTTATAAAAACAAAATTTTAAGAGGAATAAACAATCTTGCAGGTGAGATAGGACACTTAACTCTTAATAAAGAAGGGGTTGTTTGTGGTTGTGAAAAAAAGGGTTGTTTTGAAAAGTTATCTTCAGGTGGTGCAATAAAAGATTACGTTATATATGGTTTAAAAATGGGGAGAGAATCAAAAATTTTAGAGAAAGTTAATGATGATTTTGAAAAAATTGATACACCTCTGATTATGGATCTTGCTTTTGAAGGAGATTCTCTTTGCATAGAGGCAGTAAAAAATGCGACTTTTTATATAGGATTAGTTACATCATATTTAATTAATATTTTAAATCCAGAAAAAATAATTTTTGGTGGCGGCCTAACTTATGGATTAGGTTTTTTCTTTGAAGATATTATAAAAATCTCTCAACTTTATTCTTTAAAAATTCCTTTTGAAAATACAAAAATTTTAAAATCGCTCCTTAAAGAAGATGCAACCTCTATTGGTGCTGCAATTTATAGTTTAAAAAAATTAAGAGGAGATGAGATATGAATATTTTTTTAAAGAAACTCTTAAAAATTCTAAAATTAAAAAACTTAGAACCATATCTTGTGTCACTTTTATCAATGGGGAGAAAAAGTGAAGTTGCTTTTCCAACAGAACTCCTTCCATTAAATTTAGAAATTCTTGCCAAAGGACTTTTAACAAGTAGAGTATTTGAGATAAATTCAAATTGGGTATACCCTTTTTGGATTGAGGAACAATTAAACCCAAAAAGCACCTCTTTTGTTGCAAGAGGAGCAAATATTTTTGCAATAAACATAACCCATAGAAACTGGACAATTCTTGGATTTCCAGAAAGTAGTGAAAAAGGAGTAATAGATGAAAAAGGATTAATCTCTCCAAGACAAAATTTCCCATCTCTTGATATATTTATCGAAAAAGATGGAAAATATTTCTTTCCCTCAAAAGAAAAAATCAAACAGAAATTTGATACAGAAACTTCATTAATTAAATCTTCTGGAAAAGATGAAGATTTTGAATATAATTTAAAAACCTTTTCAAGTATAAGAGATTTTGGAATATATTTAAATTTTCATATTAAATCAAAAGTTGAAGGTAAATATAAAATCTATTTTCTTGTAAGACCATTTAATCCTGAATCATTTATTCCAATTCATTCACTAGAGTTCAAAAACGAAAAACTATATGTAAATGATAAGATATTTTTAATACCTATAACAGAAAATTATAAAAAGATACTTTTTAAAGAAGAAAAAGATATTCTTGATGGAGAAGTTTTAAATGAAAATCAAAGCAAATCGAAATACGGAATGTTAACAGGTGGAATTTATTATGAATTTGATCTAAAAAAAAGTGAAGAAAAAGAAATTGATATCTTTTTACCTCAAGAAGACTATTATAAAACAAACAATTTTTATGAAGCATTAAACTTCAACAAAAGATTTTATGAAAAGGAGAGGGAAGAAGAATTAGATATAACAGTTCCAGATGAAAAAATAAATGAAATTTTTAATTCAAACAAAATTTATCTTAAATCACTTATTTCAGATAATATCATTACACCAGGTCCTCTTACATATAAAAGATTTTGGTTTAGAGATAGTGCCTATATGATTTCTGCACTTTCAAAAATTGGAGATCTTAAAAGAAGCAAGGAACTACTTAAAGAATTTCCTAAAAAACAAAAAAGAGATGGTTACTTTATCTCACAAAATGGTGAGTGGGATTCAAATGGAGAAGCAATTTTTACAATTGTTGAATATTATAGATTATCTAAAGATAAAGAATTTTTAAAAGAAATTTATAAATCAATTTATAAAGGTGCAAATTGGATTGAGAGAAAAAGAAAAAAATATAAAGAATCACAGGGCCTCCTACCACCAGGATTTTCTGCAGAACACTTTGGTCCAAATGATCTTTATTATTATGATGACTATTTTGGTTTAAGAGGGCTTCTTGATGCTTCTTTTGCATCAAAAGAACTTAATTTAAAAGAAAATGAAGAACTTTTTTATTCTTTTTATGAAGATTTTAAAAAATCTCTTAGAAAAGCAATTGAAGAGGATCAAAAGAGATTAAATAAGAAAATAGTTTTAGGTGCCTATGGAAGGAATATAGATGCTTCAATGGTTGCAACTTTTACATCAATTTTTCCTTTAAGATTAGACTTATTAACAAAAGAGGAGATTTTAAATACTTATGAAGTTTTAAAAGAAAAATTTTTTGAAAAAGGATGTTTTTATCAAAATATAACCCATTCAGGAATAAACCTTTATCTTACTCTTGAAATAGCAAATTCACTTCTTTATCTTGAAGAGATAGATGAGGCAAAAGAACTATTTAAAAATGTCATTAAACTTTTAAAACCAACTTATACTGGACCTGAAGGAATTAACCCTAAAACACTCGGTGGTTGCGAGGGAGATGGACATCATGGATGGTTTGTTGCAGAAATTTTACACTTAATAAGAAACTCAATTGTTTATGAAAAAGAAAAAAATTTAGTTCTCTTTTCAGGCGCATTACCCGAATGGTTCGAAGATAAAAAATCTCTTTCTTTTATAAATGGTCCAACTTACTTTGGAAAACTATCTTTTAAAGTTAACACAAATGGAAAAATTGTTGAAATAGAGTTTTTAAGTGATTTTAATAAAGAATTAGAAAACTTAGTTCTTCTTTTATCATTTGATGTTGAAAGAATAATTGAGGGAGATTTTAAAAGAAAAGAGAAAAATAAATTAATTTTTAGTAAAAATAATAAAAAAATAATTCTTGAAAGGAGGTAAGCATCTTGAGATTTTTTGAAAAAATTGGACTTGATGAAGTTTATTCTTTTAAGAAAGGAGTTCTTGCTCTTTTTGTTTTGCTTCTTTTAACTGGAATTATTCTATATGCAGATCAAAATGTAATGTCACCGAGCATTGAATTCATTGAAAAGGAGTTTCATATTGGAGATAGAGAAATTGGAATTGTTGGTTCTGCTTTTACTCTTGTTGCAGCGGTTGTAACACTCTTATGGGGATATCTTACAGATAAATTTTCAAGAAAAACCCTTCTTATTATTGCAATTCTTCTTGGTGAAATACCATGTTTTCTTACTGCATTTGCAAGAAATTACACAGAAATTTTTATTTTAAGAGTTTTAACTGGAATAGGAATTGGTGGTACTGTTCCAATAGCATTTTCTCTTGTAGGAGATCTTTTCACAGAAAAACAGAGACCTCGTGCACAAGCGTGGTATGATGCAATAACAGCAGTTGGAATTATTATTGGAATGGTTGCAGCAGGCTTTCTTGCACCAGTCTATGGTTGGAGGATTCCTTTTATTGTTGTATCATTTCCAAATTTCCTTTTTGCTTTGGGTATGATTATTTTTGGTAGAGAACCAGAAAGAGGCGCAGGAGAACAAGAGATAAAAGACCTTATTCTTGGAGGTAAAAAATATAAAGGAACACTCTCTCTAAAAGATTATATTAGTTTAGTCAAGATTCCAACAAATGTTTGGTTATTCATTCAAGGAATTCCTGGAACAGTTGCTTGGGGCATAATTCCATTTTATTTAATTACTTTTTACTATCGACACAAAAGTTATCCGATTCAACTTGGAACAGTTCTACTAATTATTTTAGGTTTAGGAACAATTGCTGGAAAATTTATTGGTGGATATGTTGGAAATAAATTGTATTTAAAGAAAAGAGCATATCTCCCAATTTTATGTGGATTTTCGCAACTAATAGGAGTTATACCAGTTTTAATAACTTTATACTGGCCAGGAAAAGCAAATCCAACATTTTTTGATATTCTTCCTCCAAGTTTATTTGGATTTATTGGAGCATTCTTTATCTCATTTGCAGGCCCAAATGTAAAAGCAATGCTTATGAATGTTAATGTTCCAGAACATAGAGGAGCAATATCCTCTATTTTTAATTTAACAGATTCAATAGGAGCAGGATTTGGACCATTTGTAGGAGGATTAATATCATCAATCTCTTCTCTTGATACTGCAATGAAAGTTTCTGCAATATTTTGGATCCCTTGTGGCCTCCTTTTCTTTGTTGTTGCAATTTTTATTCATAATGATGTTGAAAAAGTAAGAAAGAAGATGGAATCTGTTAGAGAAGAAATGATTAAAAAATGAAAGAATTTGATATTTCATTTGAGAAAATTGAAATTGAATCTGATGAGAAATTTGAATTCATTGAAAAAGAAAAAAATTTATCTCTTTTTGAATACAAATTAAATTCTCTTATAGAATTAAATTTTAAACCAAAAGATAAAATTTTTATTAAAAAATTATCAATAACTTATTTAATAAATAAACCAAATGATTATTTTATTTTTAGAAATGGGTTTCAATCTTGGTCACCTTCTTACTTTTTTAGAAATGAAATTAAAGAAAAAGGTCCTTTATTAAAAATTTTAAAATACCATTATCTTGACCCTGAAAATTTATCTCCAAATATAAGTTATAGTTTTACTATTTTAAAAGGAACAAAAAGTTACCTCTTTTTAATAAATGAAAATACCGATTTCTTTATTTATTTTGTTATAGAAAAAAATAAAATAAAATTTGTTTTTGAAATTGATAGATTTTTGTATGAAGAGATTAAACTAAAAATAAAAGCTGAGGAGTTTGAAAAACCAATTTTTAATCAAAATTTCAACAAAAAAATTTATGGTTGGACATCTTGGTATTATTATTACAGAAATATTAATAAAGAAGAAATTTTTAAGAATATTGATGCGCTTGAAAATACTCCATTAAAACTTGATTATTTTCAAATAGATGATGGATGGCAAAAAAGCATTGGTGATTGGGAAGAAAACGAAAAATTTAATGATTCTCTGAAAGAGATTTGTGATAGATTAATTAAAAATGGTATTTCACCTGGAATTTGGCTTGCACCTTTTATTGCTGAAAAAAATTCAAAAGTTTTTAAAGAGAGAAAAGACCTTCTTTTAAAAGATAAATTAGGAAAAATTTTCCCATGTGGTTATAACCCCTTATGGAGTGGATACTTCTATCCCCTTGATATTGAAAAAGAAGAGGTTAAAGAAAAAATATTAAAAAGTTTAATATATCTAAAAGAAATTGGTTTTAAACTTTTTAAACTCGATTTTCTTTATGCTGGATTTATAAAGGGAGAAAATAGCGCTTCAAGATATGAAAAATTTATAAATTTCATGAATAAAATAAGAAATGAGCTTAAAGATTCAATAATTCTTGGTTGTGGAGCTCCTTTTATTTTAAAAGATAATCTATATGATATTTTAAGAATCGGACCTGATACTATGGATGGTTGGAAAAACTCTTTTTTAAGATTCATTTGTTTTCAAGGAAGGGTTGAAGCTTATAATTCTTTAAGAAACACACTTTTAAGAGATATTTTTTCTTCACAAAAATTTCTTTTTGATCCAGATGTTATATTTTTAAAGCCAAAGAAACTAAGGAGTTTTGAAAAAGAAACAATACAAATTATAAATTTTCTTCTTTCAAATGTTATTTTCTTTTCAGATCCAATTTATACATTAAAAAAAGAAAATTTTGTTTTAATTGAAAAACTTAAAGAGATTGGAAATTACTCTCTTTATGATTTTGAGTTTCAAGATGACCTATATAAATATAGTTTTAATGGTGAAAAATTTGATTTCTGTTTGTACGTCAATCTTTCAGATAAAGTTAAAAAAATTAAGAAATACAAAGAAGAAATTATAAAGCATAGAGAGGATAATTTAATTTACCCCCATGAGTCAAGGATTTTTATATTATGATTTTAATAATCACATTTAATCTTGCAATTGATAAAGTTTTGTATATTGATGAATTTAGGCCATTCAGTGAAAATAGAGTTAAAGTTTTATCTTCGCTTCCAGGAGGAAAAGGAGTCAATGTTGCAAGATGTTTAAGGTCTTTAAATAAAACTTCAACTGTTGCAGGCTTTATTGGTGGATTTAATGGTGGTTTTATAAAAGAAGGATTGATAAAAGAAGGTATTATTACTCTACTAATTGAAATTGAAAATGAGAATCGTATTTGTAATATTTTACTAGATGGCAGTGGAAAAGTTACAGAAATATATGAAATTGGACCAGAAATAAAAGAAGAAAAAGTTGAAAAATTGATTAGTGAGATTCTAAAAAGAGAGGAAAGTTTTCAATATATCATAATTTCTGGAAGCATTCCTCTAGGAGTTAGAGAAGATCATATTTTAAAAATTCTTGAAACTTTTAAAGATAGGAAAATCTTTCTTGATATACATGGTGAAATTTTAATTAAAATTCTTGAGAGACTTGAAATTTTCTTTTTAAAAGTAAATGAAAATGAGTTTAAGAGAACTTTTAAAATAGATTTAATAAATAAAAATTCACTTTTTGAAGTTTTTAAAAATTATAAAGTTTTTCTACCAGTTATAACTCTTGGAGAAAAAGGCGCTATATTTTTATTAAATGAAAATGTTTATAAAATAAATTCAGATTTTAAAGTTAAAATAGTTAATACAGTTGGAGCAGGTGACTCTTTTATGGGTGGTTTTGTTTATGGAATTGATGAGGGAATGAATCTTTTTGATTCCTTAAAATATGGGATATCATCATCGATTAGTAATCTTTCTTTTTATGAGGGAGGAAGGGTAAATAAAGAAGATTTAGAAGAAATTTTTAAAAAAATTAATATTACATTAATGGAGGAGTGATTTATGAATAATTTTTTATGGGGAACTGCAACAGCAAGCCATCAGGTTGAAGGTGGAAATTTTAATAATGATTGGTGGTTATGGGAAAAGATGGGAAAAATAAAAACTCAAGATTCCTCTCATCCTTCATGTGATCACTATCATCTATATAGAGAAGATTTTAAATTGATTCAATTTCTAAATAACAATGCTCATAGGTTTTCAATAGAATGGTCAAGAATAGAGCCAGAAGAAGGAAAGTTTGACGAAAAAGAAATAGAGCACTATATAGATATGCTTGAAGAATTGAAAAAATTAAACATTGAACCTGTTTTAACTCTTCACCACTTCACAATTCCAATTTGGTTTTATAACAAAGACGGTTTCTTAAATGATGATTCACCTAAAATTTTCTCAAGATTCATCAAAAAAGTTGTTCCATATTTTAAAAAATATGTAAAATATTGGATAACAATTAATGAACCACTTGTGCTTGCGGTTTTAGGTTATATTTTTGGATGGTGGCCACCTGGAATGAAAAATTTTAAATTGGGTTTAAAGGTAGCGAGAAACTTAATTCTTTCTCATATGGAAGCATTTAAGATAATAAAGGAGGAAGATAGCAACTCACAAGTTTCAATTGCTCATAATATGGAACTTTTTTACCCTGCATCTAACTTTTTTGCTGATAAAATTGTTGCAAATTATATTAATGAACTTTATAATTATAAAATTTTAGATTCTCTTATTGAAGGTGTTATCAAAAAACCATTTGGAAAAAATGAGGTAATTTCTGATTTAAAGAATTCACTTGATTTTATTGGAGTAAATTTTTACACAAGAGCATTTGTAAAATTTCACCCATTTAAAATTTTTACAGAGAAAAAAAGGAAAGATGCTATTTTAACAGATTTTGGTTATGAATATTATCCAGAGGGTCTCTATGAGATTTTAATGAGTTTAAAGAAATATAATAAAAAAATTTTAATAACTGAACATGGAATTGCAGACAAGGAAGATAAATTAAGAAAAGATTTTTTAATCAAAGCAATTGATAGTGTAAAAAGAGCAAAAAATGATGGATTAGAAGTTTTTGGATACATGTATTGGTCTTTAATGGATAATTTTGAGTGGATTGAAGGCTATTCAATGAGGTTTGGTCTTTTTGAAGTCGATTTTAAAACCCTTGAGAGAAAACCAAGAGAAAGTGCATATTTATATAGAGATTTGTGTCAACAAGGTTTATAAATTTTAATCTAAATAAAAAATGGGGGCAGTTTAGCCCCCATTAAATTTTTGTTAACCCTTAAAAGAAAATTCTTAATAGTGACATTAAAATATTTTTAAAGAATAGAAGAATTTTGTTTTGATTCGTGGTGGTATATGAACAGAAACATCTAAATTCCACATTAGTAATATCTGGACAACATTTAACATATACATCATTATAGGAGGCATCAAATTTACATCTTTGATTAACAGGAACTACTCTAACGGTTTGATTACAAGGAATTGTACAGTATGAATCAAAGTTTGGTTGGCCAGCGGGTCTTGTTAAAGTAGCTAATTTCACATTATTCATATTATAAATTTCAACTTTTGTATCTTGAGGACAATTTCCAGTAATTGTTACAACTATTCTTCCCATTTGAACACATGAGCATTCAAATTCAAGATATCCATAACCAACTGGACAACACTGAACTAAATTGATTGTTTTTGTTTCTGGTTTAAATGTACAGCCAAATCCACCAACAGGCTTTACAATATATGTTCCTGGGCATGGTAAAGTACATCCAGTAGTAAAGATTCCATTTGCATTATATTCTGACAATCTATATAGAAGATTTCCTCTACTATCATAAATTTCAACTTTTGCTGGAAGACAATTTAATGGCAATTTTACATCAATTCTTCCTTTGTAGGTACATTCACATTTGAATTCATATGATTGAACATCAGGGCAACACTTGGTTAATTCTACTTTCATTGTTTCAGGAGAAAATTTACAATTTGCATTTTGTGGTTTAAGTGTATAAACACCTGGACAAGGTAAAATACATCCTGTATCGAACCAACCTTCTGAGTTTGGACCATAACTACCTACCAATTTTCCTGATGAGTCATAAATTAAAAGCACACTTCCGCTTGCACATTCTCTAGGTATTTTAACTTGAATTCTACCTAATGGTTTTTCACATCTACATTTAAATTCATACCTATAAACATCAGGACAACACTTTTCAACTATTATTTTTGTTTCTGTTGGATCAAATGTACAATTTTTATTTTCTGGTCTTATGACATAAATTCCTGGACATGGTAATGTACATCCAGTGTCAAAAACTCCGCTACCATCTGGTCTTCCAGTATAGACTTCTGTATATTTCTGTGTCTCAAATACATGAACTATTGTTCCATCGATACACTCTTTAGGAAATATTGCGATAATTCTTCCTTTATTTTCACCACATTTACATTCAAACCAAACCTTTTCATATTCTGGACAACATTTACTTAAATCAACTAATCGAGTTGTTGGAGTGAATGTACATTTTGGATTTTCTGGTATAACAAAATACTTTTTAGGACATTCAAGATTACAGCCTGTATCAAAAATACCTACTTCATTTGCCCTACCTTTCCAAACTTCAACTTTATCTTCTGTCATTATATGAATTATTGTTCCATCAAGACACTCTTTAGGCATTTCAACAACTATTCTTCCCTTAATTTCAATTACACAGTCACATGTAAATTCAACAACAGTTTCGTAAGGGCAACAGTCAACTTTTACAACATGAGAGGAAGGATTAAATTTACATTTTTCATTTACAGGTACGATTTTATAAACACCAGGACATTTTAATTTACAACCTGTATCAATAACTCCTCCAATATTAGATTCTCCACTCCATACAACATTTCCAGCCTCATCGTATATTAAAACTTTAGTTCCAATGATGCACTCTTTTGTCATTTTGACAATAATTCTTCCACCTTCTTGGATCTCTTCACAACATGGTTTTTTATCTGGTTGAGCAATCCATTCAACAACTTTTCCTGTTGCCGGTTCATAAATAACCCAAATACAACCTAATCCTGTTGGAACTGGATGTTGAAATTGATTGTAATAATCTAAAATTGAAATGCCAAGATTTGTATCAGGAAGATTTGCTGGGAAATTCAAAAGAATGACATTTGGAGTTGTTTGAACAGGTTGACAATTTGGAATAACATAAACCTGATAATTACCATTCTCATCTGGTTGAAGTGTCATTCTGATTATACATCCACATAATTTTTGTATAAACTGAGTAACCTCTCTACAGTTAAATTCAACAATATGAACGCCTGGACAACAATCTTTAAGAACCACTAAATGTGATTGAGGAACAAAAACTCTATTAGGATTGGTTGGCACTACTTTATATTCCCCAGGACACTTTAGAATACAATCTGTATCAAAAATTCCCTGCTCATTAACTACTCCTTCCCATACAATGTTGCCAGAAGAATCATAGATAATAACTTTAGTTCCTTTTGCACATTCAGGAGGCATTTTTACAATTATTCTTCCCTTTTTTACTTCCTCACACTCACATTTAAATTCAACTTTCTTATAAGGAGGACAACACTCCTTTTCATTAAAAGTGACTTGCTGAGTTTCAGGGAAAAACTTACAATTAGGATTAACTGGCTTAACTATATAACTTCCAGGACAAGAGAGTTTACAATCTGTTGTATATAAGCCTCCTTTTTGTTCTCTTATTATTGTAATTGGATTTCCTTTAAGATCATAAATCTCTATATAAGTTCCTTTTATACAATTTTCTGGAAGCAATATGTCAATTTTTGCTTTAGGTTTTTCTGGACATGGAACAGAAAATACAAGTTCAGCAATTTTTTTATCTCCATACCAATTTATTTCTTTTGCATTCAGTTCATCGCCTGTGACTCTTAAAGGAATCAATGTTCTACCATTTTCTATAAATGGAACTACCTTTGGATTATATGGATCAATCTGTTTTGCAACTCCATTAACCTTATATATCCTATTTCCTATTTGAAACTCTATCTTTTTACCCTCTTTTGTAAGAATTGTTACTATTTGATTTGCGCTATCCCATCCTATTGTTCCTCCAACTTCTTCAACAACATGTCTTATAATCAAAAATGTTCTATCCCATCTTAAAACTGGTGCAGTAAGCATTGGTCCTTTTTGAACTCCATTAACCCAGTAAAAGGTGTTACCTATCTGAAATTGAAGTATAAGTTCACATTCTTTTTCTTCAGGAATTTCTGTTGAACAAGTTGGAATTGCACATGCTTCATTTGATTTAGCAAACTCATTAGCATTTTTGTCAACTGCTTTTACAATGTAACAATACTTTGTACCTTGAACAACATTCTTGTTATCTTTGTAAAATGTTTCTGTTATTGGAAAATCTGTAAGAGGCATACTCTCTACTTTTCCTTCACCTATACCTCTGTATATCCAGTAACGATCTGCATTAGGAACAGGATTCCATTCAAGATAATTGAAACCACAGAAGCCTTTAGCAGTGAGATTAAATTCTTGAAAATTTTTTGCCTTAATTGAGATATGATTTAATGAAATAAGAGTTAGGAAAATTAAAATGAAGATTAAACCTAAAAAAGTTTTAGTTTTTTTGTGATTAAAACATCCCATATGACCTCCTTTAACCATATTTTCTATTTTGGAATTTTATCCATAAATAGAAAAAGTGATTAAAATTTTATAGATTAATTATATTTTATTAGATTTAAATTTAAATAAAAAGTTTCAAATTAACTTTATTATCCTCCAGGATAAGTTATCTTTACCTCTTTAAGATTAGGATCCCAATCAACTTTGCACCCTAAATTTTCTGCAATAAATCTTATTGGTAACATAGTTCTACCTGGCGGAATTGTTATGGGTCTTACATTAGGATTACCGGGATCAATTAGTTTCCATTCACCATAAACTGTTGCAAGATTTTTGCCTATCCAGAGTTCGATAATTGTTCCCTTGAAGTTAATTATGACCTTTTGTTCTTTTGCTTCCCATCCAACTAGAGCGACAAGCGCCTCGGCAACATAAAGAATTGGAAGAAGCGTTCTTCCCTCAAGAATCATAGGAGCAACATCCATCGATTTCATTTCATCATTTTGATAATAAATAGTTTTCCCAATATAAAATCTTAAAATAATTAACTCTATACTTTTTTTTGAGTTTTTGCACCTGCTTCATTAGAATAGCTTGAATCTCCAAAAGAATTAAAAGCTTTTATTCTATAATAATAAGTTTTATCAGGTATTAGATTTTTATCTTCATATTTATATGAATCTTTTGGAAGAGTAGTAATAATATTATAAGTTCCTCCTTCTTCTTTTCTTTCTAATATAAATCCATCTTCATTATCTGAATTATCCTTCCATGAGAGAGAAATATCAGATTTTGAGATTCCTTGAGCAAATAAATTTATAGGAGCATTTGGTTTTGTTCCACATTCTGGGGTTGTAACTATAAACTCATTTGAAAATGATGATACAACATAACTATTGAAAGAGAAAATCCTATAATAATATTTAGCTTTTCCTGAAACAGTTGTATCTGTATATGTTGTTTTGTTTAAACTAAGAGTTGTAACTACTGAATAAATTCCACCTTCTATTTTTTTCTCGACTTTAAACCCATCTTCATTATCTGAATTACCCTGCCATATAAAAGATATTTCAGCACAGGAAAATGGTGAGGCTACTAAATTTGAAGGTGGATTTGAAGGAACTCCAACTTGTGGAGTTGTAGCATTTGCTTCGTTTAAAAAAGGAGAATATCCATAAGAATTAAAAGCTCTAACTCTATAATAATATGTTGTGTTTGGATTTACACTGTCTATAAATTCTGTTGTGTTTGTTGGGAGTGTTTTTATTTCACTGTATGTTCAAGCTATTTCACTGTATGTTCCAGCCAACTCTTTTCTTTCAACTTTAAATCAATCTTCATTATCAGAGTTATCTGTAAATGTAATTTTATTTGAGTTGGAGACAATACTTCAAGATCTGAATTAGATGGTGCATTTGGTTTAGTTCCACATGGAGGAGTAAAAACTATCTTTTCATTTGAAACAGTTTCACCATATTCATTAAAAGCAATGACTTTATATGTATAAGTCTTATTTTCTGATACAGTATCATCAAGAAAGTTTAAATTATCTGATCCAACATTACTAATGACTATATAGTTTCCTCCTCCATCTTTTCTTTCAACTCTGAATCCATCTTCATTATCTGAATTATCAACCCAGGTTAATTAAACTTGGTCACAGGCTAAAACATTATCATTTAAATTTGAAGGTGCATTTGGTGGGGTCCCAGGTGGTAAAGTAGTAGCACTTGCTTCATTTGAATATGATTGTCCAAAAGAGTTATAAGCGCTTACTTTATAAAAATATTTTGTGTTTGCCAAAAGGGATATATCATTATCAGAAGTAATATTTGCGCCTACTGATGCAATTTCTGAATAAGAACTACCTTCGATTTTTCTTTCAACTTTAAATCTGTTTCCTTGTTTGAATTATCGATCAATGATAAGTTTATTTGAGAAGAAGAGATAAAATTTAGAGTTAAATTTTGTAGGAGCATTTGGTATTGTTCCAAATCGTGGAGTAGTTTCATTTATTTCATTTGAATATCCAGAATCTCCATAATAATTTTTTGATTTAACTCTATAATAATATTTTTTTATTAGCTGAAACTGAAGTATCAAAATAAACATTTGTATTCGCTGGTAAAGTTGCTTTAACAGAATAACTTCCTCCTTCAATTTTTCTTTCAAAAATATAATTTGTTTCATCTGTTACATTATCCTGCCATGTAATATCTAATTGACTAAAATTAATATGAGTCCCTTTTAAATTAGTTGGTGATGCAGGAGGAGAACCAACTGGAAAAGTTTTAACAGAAATAGTATTTGAAAAAGAGGATTCATTTAAATCTCTTTTTGCTTTTATTTTATACCAGTAAGTAGTTTTTGGATTACAGCTTGAATCTATATAACTTGTGTTTGAGGAGCTAACAGATGCCAATCCAGAAAAACTACTACCATCTGTACTTTTTGAAATACTTATTGATGTTGTATTCAAATCAACAGGATCTCAGTTTAATCTAATAGAATTTGAAGAAAGTGGAGTGGCAGTAAGATTTGTTGGGGTTTTTAAAACATAAACAGTTAGATTTATATTATCAAAACTATCGCCTCCACTATTATAAGTTTTAACTAGATAAACATGTGATCCATATGATACTGGACTAAAACTTTTATTAAAAGTTGAATTTGAAAGAGTAAATTTTAATTCATAAATAGTTATAGTAATAGGTGGCATAGCTGGTAAAGTTATAAATTTTATAACTTCATAGATTTTGAATCCTAATATTGTTGTGCCACTTGGATAATCTATATAAATCCATGTAAGATTAATAGTATTTCCTTGTGCATATCCAGATATAGAATTTACACCTTTAGGAAAAGTTTTTAGAGGAACTTCTGTTGTCCATCCACTAAAGTAGTCATGTATCATTATTTCCTCAAATCTTCTTAATGTTAAAGAGTATTTATATTCAGTATTAGGCAATACAGCATTATCAGTCTAAGTAGTCAATGTTTTGTCTATTGTAGCAATTTTTGAGGGAAAATCTGGACCTGGGATTATATTTCTCCAAACTTCAATTTTATCAGCATTGGTATCAAACTGGATTCCAGGAAAGTTTTAAATCATATTTTCCAGACATATGTTCAAATTTTAAACTCATTGGTATTGCAAATACATATGCATAAAGATTATTTGTGTAAGAACTTTAATCTTTTGATAGAAGAAACTCTCTTCTTGTTCTAATTCTATAAATGTATCTTCCAATTTATTGTCCTGTAAAACTTTTTTAACAGTTGGATATTTTACTTCAGCGACTTTAATCCATGAAGTACCAACATATTCCTCTATTTCAAAAGAGTAATCTCCTAAGGGTAATGAAATAGTATATTTCCACTCAAGAATTATATTTGAACCCGAAGAATAGGCTACTTGATTTTTGGGTTTATCAAGATATGTTATCCCATAGGAAAAATCTGAGTAAATAGTCAAAGAAATAATAGTTACAATGATTAAAATAAATAATTTTTTCAATTTTTTCTTCTTCCTCAGAAATTTTCAGAATTTACTTATACTATTTAAATTCTTGATTTCTGATTTTTTTATTATTATAATTATAAACTTTATTTATTATAATTTAAATATAATGAAAAATCTTTTATCAAGTGGTGGTGTTTTAATTAATAAAGATAAAGTTTTAATTTTAAAAAGGGATAAAACATGGGTCTTTCCAAAAGGTAAAGTGAAAGAGGGAGAAGATTTAATTCAAACAGCAAAAAGGGAAATTTTTGAGGAAACTGGAATTAGTGTTAGTGATCCGATTTTTTTTATTGGAACAACAAAATATAAATTTGAAAAAGAAAATGAGATTTATAAAAAAGAAGTGTATTATTATTTATTTAAAGTTGAGAGTTTTCAAGTTAATTTAGAGCCAAGTTTCATTGGTTATGGTTGGTTTTACTTTGACGAAGGGGTAAAAATTTTAACATTTAAAAATGACAAAAAAATTTTTAAAACTGCTATAAAAAAATTAAAGGAGGCCTTATAAAAAGCCTCCTTAATAAATTTTTTTATATAAATTATTAATTAGAAAATGAATTTTACATTAACTGTTACTTGAACTGATTGTGAACCTTCGAATATTGGAGTTGTTGCTTCTGGTGCTGGCATTGTTTTTAAATCATATCTATATACAGGGTATGATACATCTGAAATATTAATTTCTTGAACTCCTTTAATTTTTTCTCCAACAACACTAAGTGCTGCCTCTGCTTTTTTCTTTGCATCTTCCATTGCAAGTGAAATTGCCTTAAGTTTTAGTTCATTTTTATCTAAAATATCAAAAGTTATTCCAGAAACTATATTTGCTCCATTTGATGTTGTTGCATCTAAAACTTCACCAACAAATTTTGTATCAAGTTTTCCATCTTGTGTTTTCTTTGTAATTTTTACATTGAACATATTTCTTACTTTATAACCAACAACCACTGGTGGTTCTTTTTCTGGATAAAAATACACTGGAAAAACTGAATATTCAACAGTTTCTAAATCTTCGACTTTAATTCCTAACTTTTGAAGAGCTTTAACAATTTGATCCATAATTTTTGCATTCTCTTCTGCTGCTTCTTTAGCTGTTTTTCTTTCTGTTTCAACTCCTACACTAACATAAGCAACATCTGGTTTTGCATAAACTACACCTTGACCAGTAACAGTTACAAAATTTTCAGATGAAACATTATTCACTTGATTCACCTCGCTTTTTCCAAAACTTACCCCTATTAGGGATATTCCTAAAATTAAAACTGAAACCAAGAAAAGTGTCAATACTTTTTTCATAGTTTCACCTCCTATTTATTTAAACTAAAATTTTTATAAAAAGTTTCAAAGTTCTAAAAATTTAATATGGATAAGCAAAAAATAAAATTTTATTTTGGTTTAAATCTAAAATTATTATCCAATAACCTTTGTTCCCTAAAATTTTAATAAAAAATATATTGTCTTTTATATTTTCAATGCTCTCAATTTTATCTTTTTTAATAAATTCAAGCCTTTCATCTTTTTTAAAAATATTTAAAATTTTATTTATTAAATCTTCATCTAATTCCTTTTTGCTATCCTGAGTTTTTATAATTTTATCTAAATCAATTTCATTTTCTTTTAAGAATTTTTCATTAAAAATTATCTTTTCGAAAATTCCATCTTTTTCATAAACAATTAATTCACTTTTATATCTTTTTATTGTTGTACCATCATTTTTTATCTCTATAAATTCAACTTCATCATTTAATAATATTTTATTAATTTCATCTTCATATATTTGATTGAATGTTCTAAATAATTCTGGTTTTTGTTCAAGTGCTGTTTTCTTAATAGATACATTTTTAAATATAAAAATAGAAGGTATAAATATAAGTAAAATAATAATAGCAAAGGATAATACTCTTTTATAAACTATTACTTTTGTTCTCTTTTTTCTTTTATCATAGAGTTCAAAAAGTTTTTCCTTGAGTTCTTTTTTGAACTCCTCATCTTCAATTTCAACTTTATTAATACTCTCTAAAAAATCCTCAAATCTTTCCATCATATTTATAAACTTAAATCTTTTAAAAAAGTTTCATCTTCTTTTAATATATTTTTTAATTTTTCAACTCCTCTTCTCAATAGAGTTTTTATGCTATTCTCATTTATTTTTAAAATTTCACTTATTTCTGAGATTTTTTTCTTTTCTATATATCTTAAAGACAAAACTGTCTGGTATTTTATTGGTAAAGAAAGCATCGCCTTTTGTAGAATAAAAAACTTTTTCTCTTCAGTGATTGAATTCAAAAAATCAACCTTTTCTTCGCTATCAAGATCCTCTTTTAAAAGAAGTTTACCTTTTCTTTTAATAAAATCATTCACTATATTTGTTGAAATTTTTAATAAAAAAAATAAATATGGTTTACCTTGATCTTTATATCTATCTAATGATAAAAGTGCTTTTGTAAAAACCTCTTCTGTTAGATCTTCTGCATCCTCTTTTGATCCAACTCTTCTATATATGTAATTTAAAACATCATAAAAATATTCTTCAAATAAAATTCCAAAAGCATTTTTATCATTTTTTGCTCTTTCAATTAATTTTTTTTCTGTTTCCCTATCAAGCATTTAAATAATAATAAAAATAAAATTGATATTAAAATAAAGAGAAAAATTAAATTTATTAATATTATAATCTGAATTAATTTTTATAGAAATTCTTTAACCTTTGAGGAATTTAAGTTTTTCTACCTCTTCTTCATCAACAATGTATTCTGATTCTACCTTTTTCTCTTGGACTACCTTTTTTCTGATTTCTTCCTCAAAAAGTGCTTTAATTGAGAGTCTCATTTTTCTA